>BFBZ01000017.1_pt54 | contig 71659 bp, 74 predicted proteins | sample 1888401 | NCBI WGS metagenome assembly BFBZ01 (sample SAMD00112614, study PRJDB3348) | symbiont metagenome | host: Chara braunii
TAGCAGTTCGTCCAGACGCGGCCCGCCTGGATGGCTCGTCCGAAGCGGTAGCAGCGGTTGACGTCGCGGCTCCAGATGCCGGCGCCGAGGCCGTAGAGCGTGTCGTTGGCGATCGAGAGCGCCTCGTCATCGTCCTTGAAGGTTGTTACCGACACCACGGGGCCGAAGATTTCTTCCTGGAAGATGCGCATCTTGTTGTGACCCTTGAACACGGTCGGCTTCACGTAGTAGCCGCCGGCGAGGTCGCCCGGCAGATGGTTCTGCTCGCCACCGGTGAGCACCTGCGCCCCTTCCTGGCGGCCGATGTCGATATAGGAGAGGATCTTCGCCAACTGCTCGCTCGAAGCCTGCGCGCCGATCATGGTGGCCGGATCGAGCGGATCGCCCTGGACGATCGCCTCGACGCGCTTCAGCGCGCGCTCCATGAACCTGTCGTAGATATTCTCGTGCACCAGCGCCCGGCTCGGACACGTGCAGACCTCGCCCTGGTTGAGCGCGAACATGACGAAGCCCTCGATCGCCTTGTCGAAGAAGTCGTCGTCTTGCGCGGTCACGTCCTGGAAGAAGATGTTTGGCGACTTGCCGCCGAGCTCGAGCGTCACAGGGATGAGGTTCTGCGTGGCGTACTGCATGATCAGCCGGCCCGTCGTCGTCTCGCCGGTGAAGGCGATCTTGGCGATGCGGTTCGACGACGCCAGCGGCTTGCCGGCTTCGAGGCCGAAACCGTTGACGATGTTGAGCACGCCTTCCGGCAGCAGGTCGCCGATCAAGTCGGCCCACAGCATGATCGTCGCCGGGGTCTGCTCGGCCGGCTTCAGCACCACGCAATTGCCTGCGGCGAGCGCGGGCGCCAGCTTCCAGCAAGCCATCAGCAGCGGAAAGTTCCACGGAATGATCTGGCCGACGACGCCGAGCGGCTCGTGGAAGTGATAGGCGACGGTGTCGTGGTCGATCTCGGAAATGCTGCCTTCCTGACCGCGAAGAACGCCGGCAAAGTAGCGGAAGTGGTCGATGGCGAGCGGAACGTCGGCCGCCGTCGTTTCACGGATCGGCTTGCCATTGTCCCAGGTCTCGGCGAGCGCCARAAGGTCGAGGTTYTCCTCCATGCGGTCGGCGATGCGGTGGAGGATCAGCGCGCGGGTGGCCGCGCTCGTCTTGCCCCARGCATCCTTGGCCTTGTGGGCGGCATCAAGGGCCGCCTCGAYATCGTTCGCGTCCGAGCGGGCGATCTCGCCCAATGGCCGTCCGGTGACGGGCGAGATGTTYTCGAAATATTTGCCGGAGAGCGGCGCAGTCCACTTGCCGCCGATGTAGTTGTCGTAGCGCTTGGCGAAAGGAACCTTGGCCGTACGCGAGAATTCCACCTTGTTCATCACTTCCTCCCGAAGAAGCACGCCGCGGGATGCGGCGCGTCAGGAGGAAAGGGTTGCCGATGGGCTCCGGTTTGTCAGCCGGGGGCGGGACGATCGCAGCCACCGAGTGTCGCGGAACTGCGACAGGTCACGTCGGGGAATCAATGCGGGCGGCGGATGGCGAAACGGGCGAGCTTGCGATGCAGCGTCGCGCGCGAAATCCCGAGGTTCTGGGCCGCCGCCGAGACATTGCCGCCGGCGCGCGCCATGGCCCGTTGCAGMACGCCGCGCTCGGCATCGTCGAGGTCTTCCGCGCCCTTGGCTGCAYCGCCGARGACATCGGCCGCCAGCARCCCYTTGGCCAGGGTTTCGCGCGTTATGCCGAGCGCGAKGCGCGCGGAGCGCGTCGCGCCGATCACGAGATCGTCCGCATCGACGGCGATGAGCGCGCCGGCGCTGCGCTCGGCGACCGGCGCGAGCAGGATGCGGGCGCCGGAAAACACCRTGCGGAAATTCTCGGCCTCGATGCGTCGGGMGGCATCRCCCACCGCGACGGCGATGAGCTGAACGAAGCCCTCCGTCAGGTCCGAGCGGCATGACGAGACGTCGAGTGCCGCGGCAAGATTGCCTTCGTGGTCATAGACCGGCGCGGTGGTGCAACTGAGCAGCGTGTTGCGGGAAAAGAAATGCTGGTCGCGATGGATGGTCAGCGCCCGCTGGTCGGCGATGCAGGTGCCGATGCCGTTGGTGCCTTCGCTGTCCTCGCTCCAGACCGTGCCGGTCCACAAGCCCCACTCGTCGAAYGTCTCGTCGTCGGCGACAGCGCCCCGACGTTCCACCGGGATGCCGTCGCGATCGGCCAGCATCACGCAGCAGCCGACGCCGCCGACCGCAAGATAAAGCCGGTTGAGGCTTGCCTCGGCGGCGCGGATCATTTGCTCCATCCGCTGCCTTGCCCCTCTCAGTTCGGCTTCGGTCAGCCGCCTGGGCGCCTTGCGTTCGGCGGGATCGAGGTGGTGCAGTTGCAGGGAGCGTCGCCATGAGGCGACCAGCGCCGAATGGGCCGCGCCGCTGGTGGCGATCGAGGCCTGGACCAAATCCGCATGACCGGCTGTCTGCCGTCCGATCAACCTAATCCTCCCGGTGAGCGGAACCTCCTACCGCTCAGTCGTTATGTTCACGGAGACATAACCCACCTCTAGAGTTCTAAACGTCGCGGCCCGTCGGCGCTATAAGACGATGGTTCAAGGCGCGGACGCTGCCGGGGCCATGTGGTGTCTTGGCCAGGGGTTCGGCGGCGTCGATCTCAGCGAGGCTCGGTCAGTCAAGACCCTCGTCGGCACTGCGGGCGCCGTCTATCGGCTGGCACGTGTCGATCTGAAAATGACGCCCAGTTGAATCGAAAGAGGGCCGGTGTGACGAAGCACCGGCCCTCTCCCTCAAGCACGTCTCATCGGGTTCAGTGACGGAGGCGTGCGAAGCTAAGATATTAACTGCCGCTACCACCCGTCGCGCTGCACTTGCCGAAAGTATTGGCAGTTTTTGTCGCGCCCTTGCCATCAAGAATGTCGCAAAGGCCCGTAAAGCGCCCGCTTACCCATCCGCCGATCGCAACGATTGCAAGTATTGCTGCGCCGGCGATGATGCCGATGAGGATTGAATATTCGACCATCGCGGCCCCGTTTTCGTCGTCACGGAACTGCGTAACCATGCTGATAAGTTTCGTCATGTGAACTTTCCCCTTACTCTTCCACAAAAGGGGTTTACCCCGCCATCAGTGTCTACCCCCGTCGTTTCATCGACCTCACGAGAATGTTACGGGTCGTGATCGTGGTCAACAGGGAATTAGCAATTTCTTAACCAGAAAATACTTGGATAAAACAGCAACAATGGCTCAAGCCTGTGAAATGAAAGAGCTTTTCTCGCCTTAACCATAGGTTGAAGCAACTGCGCTCACATTCCAAAACATATACCCCGTTAAAAGGAGAAGTCGACAACTAGTGGGCGGCGCTGAAGCGCGCCTGGAGCGTCCGGTCAGAACTGCGCCGCTAAAGGCGCCGTCGCGACAATCGCCATCGCGGGTTCATTGCCGGCAATCCGGCCGGCAATCGTCGATGGGGCTCACCATGGTTATCGGCCCGCGGCGCGGGCCGCCGGATCAGTTGGCCGCGGCCTTCTTCGACTTGGCCGAGCCGATCATCTTCCAGTTCTTGTAGAAGACGGAATTGATGCGCTCGACGCTGACCGAGACGATGGCGAGGAGCCCGGCGATCAGGCCCGGGAACGGAGACGGGCGGATGATGTCGACGAAGACGCAGTAGCGGCGGCCGTCATACTCGTTGACCGAGCGATGGAAGAGCGTGTCGTCGAAGATGAACAGCGGGTTGTCGTACCAGTAGTTCTTCTTGCTGCCGCACTGGACGAAGATTTCCGCCTTCACGGGGATCAGATTGTAGAGGATGCGCAGGCTGAGCCGGAGCGGCCCGAAATGCCAGGACGTCGATTCGCGGCCGCTGAACACCGAGACGGCGATCGTCTTGATGTATTTGAAGTCCTTGTTGAATTCCGGGACGTTGTCGATCTTGTGCTTGCCGTACCACTGATAGACATACATGCCGCGTCGGCCGGTGCCGAAATTGGCGTCGATGTCGGCGATGATCTCGTCCTTGCGCGCCTTGAACACACCCAGCACCTCATCGATCTCGCGCTGGTAGTCCTGCGGAAACTGCTCGGGCTTCCACACGCCAGGGTTCCGGTAGCAGAGAAGGTCGACGATCAGGTTGAACGGCGAAAGCAGCCAGGTGAACAGGCCGTTGCCGAGGAAATAGCGATCGAACAGCTTCCAGTCCTTCTGATCGTTGCGCATGACATCGATCAGACCGCAGACAATGAAGATCGTCGTCAGGATCGGGATGAAATAGAAGCCGAGCGCGATAAGCACGACTGCAACCGCAGCCTTGCGGAGGGTCTTGAAGGTTTGCTTTGTCAATTTCGTCCGCGCGGGAGCGCGATCCCTGTTCGCATGAGCCAAATCACGGCGACCCCCGCCAGCCGTGCGCCTTAATAGGATTTTTCGTTCTGCCGCACAATCTTGGTTGCAAAAGGTTTGGTGCCCGCGATTGCACCAGCATTGCGCTCGTCGGGCCGCAGGCTTGTCATCCTCGCTCTTTGCGCAGCTTGGCCCAATATTCCAGCCGCTTCCTGATCTCGCGCTCGAAACCACGTTCCGGCGGATCGTAGAAGCTGCGCCGCCCCATCTTTTCCGGGAAATAGTCCTGTCCGGAAAAAGCGTCCGGCTCGTCGTGATCGTAGCGGTAGCCGGCGCCGTAGTCCTCTTCCTTCATAAGCTTGGTCGGCGCGTTGAGGATGTGCTTGGGCGGCAGCAGCGAGCCGAATTCCTTGGCGGCTTGCGTGGCCGCCTTGAAGGCGGTGTAGACGGCGTTCGACTTCGGCGCGGTGGCGAGATAGACGGCAGCCTCGGCGAAGGCGAGTTCGCCCTCGGGTGAGCCCAGATAGTCATAGGCGTCCTTGGCGGCATTGGCGACGACCAGCGCTTGCGGATCGGCCAGCCCGATGTCCTCCACCGCCATGCGCACCAGCCGTCGGCCGAGATAGAGCGGGTCCTCGCCGGCATCGAACATTCGTGCCAGATAGTAGAGCGCGGCATCCGGGTCCGAGCCGCGCACCGATTTGTGCAGCGCCGAGATCAGGTTGTAATGGCCGTCCTGGCCCTTGTCGTAGATCGGCGCGCGGCGCTGGATGACGCGCTGCAGGCCTTCCGGAGTAAATACTTCGCCGGGCTTCGCGGCGCGCCAGACTTCTTCGGCCAGCGTCAGCGAAGCGCGGCCATCGCCGTCGCTCATGCGGATCAGCATGGCGCGCGCCTCGTCGTCGAGCGGCAGCGCCCTGCCCTCCGTTTCTTCGGCGCGCGCCAGGAGCCTGGCGATGCTTTGCTCGCCCAGCGAGCGGAAGACCAGCACGCGCGCGCGGGACAGAAGTGCCGCATTCAGCTCGAAGGACGGGTTTTCGGTCGTGGCGCCGACCAGAACCACCGTGCCGTCTTCCATCACGGGAAGAAAACCATCCTGCTGGGCACGGTTGAAACGGTGGATCTCGTCGACGAAGAGCAATGTCTGGCGACCATTGGCACGACGCAGCTTCGCCGCCTCGAACACCTTCTTGAGGTCGGCGACCCCGGAAAACACCGCCGAGATCTGCTCGAAGGCGAGATGGGTCTCGCCTGCCAGGAGCCGCGCGACCGTGGTCTTGCCGGTGCCTGGCGGCCCCCAGAAGATCATCGAGCCGAGCGAGCCGGAATCGATCAGCCGCGTCAGCGCGCCGTCGGGGCCGGTCAGATGTTCCTGGCCGACGACCTCGCCGAGGTTTCTTGGGCGCAGCCGATCGGCTAACGGCCGACCGGGCGGCGCCTTCTCCGGTTCATCGGCACTGAACAGGTCTGCCATGCAAGTCTTCGAAGCTGGAGGACGATCCCTTGGGCCGCCTCAATAGCGCAACACCTGACGCAGTATCTGCCCGCCGCGCTCGACCGTAAAGCGCCACCAGCGCGTATCCTGMTGGGCGATCTGTGCCAGCGTCGCGGCCGTGTCGATCGTGGTACCGTTCACCTCGCGCAGGATGTCTCCCGGCTGGAAGCCGAAATCGGCGGCAGGAGAATCGCGGTTGATGTCGACCACGGTGACGCCCTTGAGGTCGGTGCGCAGGCCAAGCCTTTGGGCAAGCCTGGGCGACAATTCCGCAACCTTGGCGCCCGAGAAGGGGCTGCGGCCATGAAGCGTCACTTCCGCGGCCTTGGCGCCTTCAGGCGCTCGTTCCAACTGGATCTCCAACGTCGCTTGCTGGCCTTTGCTCAGCACGGCGAAGGTCGCCTTGGAGCCGATAGACAGCGTCGCCATCCGATAGTCGAGCGCCTCGATGCTTTCGACCGGGGTGTTGTTGAGCGAAAGCACCACATCGCCGGGTTTCAGACCCGCCTTGGCGGCCGGACCCACCCCCTCGACCGACGACACAAGCGCGCCGGTCGGCTTTTCCATGCCGAGCGATTCCGCGATCTGCGGCGTCACCGCCTCGAATTCGGCGCCGATATAGGGTCGCTCGAAGAAGTCGAGGCCGGCCTTGGCCGCGTCCGCGAAGGCGCGCACCATGTTCGACGGGATGGCAAAGCCGATGCCGATCGAACCGCCGCTGCGGCTGTAGATCGCCGTGTTGATGCCGACCAGCTGGCCGCCCATGTTGATCAGCGCGCCGCCGGAATTGCCCGGATTGATGGCGGCGTCGGTCTGGATGAAGTAGCCGGAATCCGAAACCCCGATATGGCTGCGGGCAAGCGCTGAAACGATACCGCTGGTGGTGGTCTGGCCGACGCCGAACGGATCGCCGATGGCGAGCACCAGGTCGCCGACCTCGAGCGCGTCCGAATCGCCGATGGCGATCACCGGGAACGGCTTGTCGGCCGAGATCTTGAGCACGGCGAGATCGAGCGTCTCGTCCTTCAGCATCACCTTGCTGGCGAACTCGCGCCCATCGGCGGTCGCGACCTTCACCTCGTCGGCGTCCTTGATGACGTGATAGTTGGTGACGATGACCCCGCTCGGGTCGACCAGCACGCCGGAGCCCAGCGAGGACTGTGCGCGCGGCTGCGCGCGGCCGAAGAACTCCTCGAAGAACGGATCGCCCTCGAAAGGCGACCTGACCTTCGCCGTCTGGGAGGCATAGACATTGACCACGGCCGGCGCCGTCTGCTTGACCAGCGGCGCGAAGGAAAGCTGGACTTGCTCGCGGCCGAACGGCACGCGCTTGTCGGGACGGGCAGTGCCGTTCTCGCCTTCCACGCCATGCAGCAGATCGGTCAGCACATCGGAGAGGCTGGGGTCGGCCTTGGGCGCATCCTCGGCCAAAGCCTGCCTCACGGCCGGCGCCGCCGCAAAGGCAGCGAAGGCGCAAAGCGCTACGAGAAACAGCCGTTTGAGGTGCATTCCGAATCCTCCAGATCAGGCGCTATTGTCCCGACGATTGTGCAGAATGAAAGGCTATTGCACCGAAATGCGACGCTTGTCGCGCAAAAGCGTCGGCGCGGAAACGAAAATCCACTCGCTTCGCAGGCCGGCCGTCTAGAGCCGGATGATTTCAGGTCTGTTCGACCTGAAATCTGAATCCGGCTCTAAATCAAAGAGATAGAGCATGATGTCGCCCGAAAACCGCTTCACACTTTTCGGCATCATGCTCTAACGCAAAAGGGGCCCGAAGGCCCCTTGAGGTCATTGGCGGAATACGCGGCCTCAGGCGGCCGCGGCTTCCTCGTTGCCGCCTTCGGCCTCGATGCGGGCGCGGTCTGCGGCGCCCTTGGCCGAGGTGTCGCGGTCGACGAACTCGATCACCGCCATCGCGGCGTTGTCGCCGTGGCGGAAGCCCGCCTTCATGATGCGCAGGTAGCCGCCGTTGCGGTTGGCGTAGCGCGGGGCGATGGTCTCGAATAGGCGCTTGACGACGCCTTCATTGCCGATCTGCGCGATCACCTGGCGGCGGGCGTGCAGGTCACCACGCTTGCCGAGCGTCACCAGCTTCTCGACGATCGGACGCAGATCCTTCGCCTTCGGCAGGGTGGTGACGATCTGCTCGTGCTCGATCAGAGACACGGCAAGGTTGGCGAACATCGACTTGCGATGGCTGATGCTGCGGGCGAAACGACGGCCTTTGAAACCGTGGCGCATGGCTCTTTTCCTTCTTCAGTTGTTCAAGAGGCCACGGCCTCTGATGGTTTTCCGCATGACCGTCGGATCGAGCGGCTCACGCCGCCGATCCTTGGAATTCATGCTCAATATTGGTCTTCGTAACGCTTGGCGAGGTCTTCGATGTTTTCCGGCGGCCAGTCCGGCACTTCCATGCCGAGATGCAGGCCCATCGCCGCCAGCACTTCCTTGATCTCGTTCAGCGACTTGCGGCCGAAGTTCGGGGTGCGCAGCATCTCGGCTTCGGTCTTCTGGATCAGGTCGCCGATATAGACGATGTTGTCGTTCTTCAGGCAGTTGGCCGAACGCACCGAAAGCTCCAGTTCGTCCACCTTCTTGAGCAGCGCCGGGTTGAACGCGAGCTCGGTGACGGCTTCGGTGGCGACTTCCTTCTGCGGCTCGTCGAAGTTGACGAACAGGCCAAGCTGGTCCTGCAGGATGCGGGCGGCAAATGCCACCGCGTCCTCACCCGAGATCGAGCCGTTGGTCTCGATGGTCATGGTCAGCTTGTCGTAGTCGAGAACCTGGCCCTCGCGGGTGTTCTCGACCTTGTAGGAGACCTTCTTCACCGGCGAGTAGAGGCTGTCGACCGGGATCAGGCCGATCGGCGCGTCCTCGGCGCGGTTGCGCTCGGCCGGCACATAGCCCTTGCCGGTGTCGACCGTGAACTCCATGCGGATCTCGGCGCCCTCGTCCAGCGTGCAGATGACGTGGTCGGGGTTGAGGATCTCGACGTCGCCGACCGTCTGGATGTCGCCGGCGAGAACCGCGCCCGGGCCCTGCTTGCGCACGACCATGCGCTTGGGGCCGTCGCCTTCCATGCGGATGGCGATTTCCTTGATGTTGAGCACGATGTCGGTCACGTCCTCGCGCACGCCGGCGATGGACGAGAATTCATGCAGCACGCCGTCGATCTGCACGGCGGTCACAGCCGCGCCGCGCAGCGAAGACAGAAGCACGCGCCGCAGCGCGTTGCCGAGGGTGAGGCCAAAACCGCGTTCGAGCGGCTCGGCCACCAGCGTGGTCAGCGTCTTCTTCTTCGACGAGAACTCGATCTTGTTCGGCTTGATCAGTTCCTGCCAGTTTTTCTGGATCATGGTGTCTTCCTTCCTTTGCCCCGCCACCATCCAATCGTGGCGGGCGACCTGGAATACCGCGGAGGAACGCTCCTGGCGTTCGCGCGGCGTTTTGAAATTAGACGCGGCGCTTCTTGCGCGGGCGGCAGCCATTGTGCGGGATCGGCGTCACGTCACGGATCGAGGTGATGGTGAAGCCGGCCGCCTGGAGCGCGCGCAGCGCCGATTCACGACCGGAGCCGGGTCCGCAGACCTCGACCTCGAGCATGCGCATGCCGTGTTCCTGGGCCTTCTTGGCGACGTCCTCGGCAGCCATCTGGGCGGCGAACGGGGTCGACTTGCGCGAACCCTTGAAGCCCTGGGCGCCGGCCGACGACCAGGCAATCGARTTGCCCTGCGCGTCGGTGATGGTGATCATGGTGTTGTTGAAGGTCGAGTTGACGTGGGCGACGCCCGACGAGATATTCTTGCGTTCGCGACGGCGAACACGAGCGGCTTCCTTGGCCATGGTAGTCCTTTCAGTTGATCTCTACACCGCCGTAATGCCAGCGGCTCCACCTTGTAAAAGCGAGTAGTGAGTAGGGATTAGCGAATAGGGACCCTACTCGCTAATGGCTACTCGCTATTCGCTCACTTACTTCTTCTTGCCGGCGATCGCCTTGGCCGGGCCCTTGCGGGTGCGCGCATTGGTGTGCGTGCGCTGACCGCGGACCGGCAGCGAGCGGCGGTGGCGCAGGCCGCGGTAGCAGCCGAGGTCCATGAGGCGCTTGATGTTCATCGAGACTTCGCGGCGCAGGTCGCCTTCGACCTGGTAGTCGCGGTCGATCGTCTCGCGGATCTGCAGCACTTCCGCGTCGGTCAGCTGGTTGACGCGGCGGTCCGCCGGGATGCCGACCTTGTCGACGATCTCCTGGGCAAACTTCTTGCCGATGCCGTGAATGTACTGAAGCGCAATGACGACGCGCTTGTTGGTCGGAATGTTTACGCCGGCTATACGAGCCATTTTCTTCTCTTCTCCATATGGGCCGGACGGACCGGCGCTACTCTAGTTGCCCCGCGTCCGGTGGAGGCCGGCCCTTGCGGGAGTTTCCTGGTTCAACACAGCTTGCCTTGCCCTGACGGGCAAGCAAAGTCCATGCCTGATAGGAAGACGGGCCGCCATACCCCAACGGCCCTTTCCAGTCAAGCACAATCTCAACTTGTCGAAGCGGCCTACTTGGCCGCGGCGAGCACCGTCTCGATCTCCGCGGTCACCGCGTCGATGCTGGCCATGCCGTCGACCGTCTTCAGGCGGCCTTTGGCATAGTAGTAGCCGGTCAGCGGGGCCGTCTTCTTGTAATACTCGCGCAGTCGCTCCTCGAACACCGCCGGATTGTCGTCCTTGCGCACCGGCTGGCCGGCGGCCTTGGCGTCCTCGGCCCGCTTGACGATACGGCCGACCAGCGCCTTGTCGTCGACGACGAGTTCGATCACCGTATCCAGGGCAATGCCGCGTTCGGAAAGCATGGCCTCGACCGCGTCGGCCTGCACCAGCGTGCGCGGATATCCGTCGAGGATGAAGCCATTGGCGCAATCGGGCTGGTCGATCCGCTCGGCGACGATCGCRTTGACGATCGCGTCGGACACCAGCTCGCCGGCATCCATCACCGCCTTGGCGCGCTTGCCGACCTCGGTTCCCGCCTGGACTGCGGCACGCAGCATGTCACCCGTCGAAAGCTGGGGTATGCCGTGATTGTCAACCAGTCTTTGTGCTTGCGTCCCCTTGCCCGCCCCCGGCGGTCCAAGCAAAATCAGCCTCATCTGCTCCTCTTTCCCCCGCGCAACTTCGACTTCTTGATCAGGCCCTCATACTGGTGCGCGATCAGGTGACCCTGAATCTGCGCCACCGTGTCGAGCGTGACACTGACCACAATCAGAAGCGATGTGCCACCGAGGTAGAAAGGTACGCCAGTCGCTGAAATCAGGAACTCGGGCAGCAGACAGACCAGCACTAGGTAGATGGCGCCGATGACGGTGATACGCGTCAGAACATAGTCGATGTAATCGGCCGTGCGCTCGCCCGGACGATAGCCGGGGATGAAGCCGGAATGCTTCTTGAGCTGGTCGGCCGTGTCCTTCGGGTTGAAGACGATCGCCGTGTAGAAGAAAGCGAAGAAGACGATCATTCCCGCGTAGAAGATCATGTAGAGCGGCTGGCCATGGCCGAGCGAGGCGAGGATCGTGCTTGCCCAGGTCGGCAGGTTGGTCGTCTGCGAGAAGCCCGCGATCGTTGCCGGCAGGAGCAGCAGCGAGGACGCGAAGATCGGCGGGATGACGCCCGAGGTGTTRAGCTTCAGCGGCAGGTGCGAGGTGTCGCCCTGGAACATGCGGTTGCCGACCTGTCGCTTCGGATACTGGATGAGCAGGCGGCGCTGGGCGCGCTCGAAGAACACGATGAGGGCGATGACGACGATCGCCAGAACGATGATCGCGAGAATGAGGCCCGTGGACAGCGCGCCGGTACGGCCGAGCTCCAGCGTGCCGGAGATGGCCCGCGGCAGGCCGGCGACGATGCCCGAGAAGATGATCAGCGAAATGCCGTTGCCGATGCCGCGYGCGGTGATCTGCTCGCCGAGCCACATCAGGAACATGGTGCCGCCGACCAGCGTGACGACGGTCGARATGCGGAAGAACATGCCGGGATCGTTGACGATGCCGTTGCCGCCCTCGAGGCCGATCGAAATGCCATAGGCCTGCACCAGCGCGAGCAATACGGTGCCGTAGCGCGTGTACTGGTTGATGATCTTGCGGCCTTGCTCGCCCTCCTTCTTCAGCGCTTCCAGCGACGGGATGACCGAGGTCATCAGCTGCATGATGATGGAGGCGGAGATGTAGGGCATGATGCCCAGCGCGAAGATCGCCATGCGCTGCACAGCGCCGCCGGCGAACATGTTGAACATGCCGAGCACGCCCTTGCTCTGCGAGGAGAAGGCCTGGGCAAAAGCGTCCGGATTGATGCCGGGGAGCGGGATATAGGTGCCGAGTCGGTAGACGAGCAGCGCGCCGATGGTGAACCAGATGCGCTTCTTCAGATCCTCGGCCTTGGCGAAGGCCGCAAAATTGAGATTGGAGGCTAGTTGTTCAGCAGCCGAAGCCATGCCTGATTCTCCGCTAGAGCATGATGCCGAAAAGTGTGAAGCGGTTTTCGGACGGCATCATGCTCTACTTCATTGATTTCCACGTCGCGCTCGATGCCCGCAGCTCAGGCGGCGCGTGTCACCGAAGCCCACGAGATAAGCTCCGGACCGTAAACATGCAAGCGGCCGCGTTGACGCGGCCGCCCAATTCATCAGATCGGAGCGCGGTTCGACGGCAAAAGCGAACTCATCCCTGCCGGCCGCGCTTCAAATCGCCGTTACTCGGCGGCGGCCGCTTCCGGCAGCTTCACCGAACCGCCGGCCTTCTCGATCTTCTCGATCGCGGCCTTGGAGGCGCCGGCGACGTCGAAGGCGAGCTTGGCCTTGAGCTCGCCGTCGGACAGCACGCGCACGCCGTCCTTGGCGCGGCGGATCACGCCCGCAGCGATCAGGGTCTCGGCGGTGACCGTCTCCTTGGCGTCGAGCTTCTTGGCGTCGATGGCGGCCTGAATGCGGGCGAGCGACACGACCGTGAAGCTCTTGCCGAACAGGTTGTTGAAGCCGCGCTTCGGCAGGCGACGGTAAAGCGGCATCTGACCGCCCTCGAAGCCGTTGATGGCGACGCCGGAGCGCGCCTTCTGGCCCTTGACGCCGCGACCGGCGGTCTTGCCCGAGCCGGAGCCGATGCCGCGACCGAGGCGCTTCCTGGAATGCGTGGCGCCGTCCTTGTCACGCAGATCGTTGAGTTTCATCTTCGTTCTCCTGCGCTCTCGCTCAGCCCTCGTCCACGACGCGGACGAGGTGCTGGACGGCGGCGATCATGCCGCGCACGGAAGGAGTGTCTTCCAGCGTGCGCTGCTTGTGCATCTTGTTCAAGCCGAGGCCGACCAGCGTCGCGCGCTGCTCCTTCGGCCGGCGGATCGGCGAGCCGATCTGCTCGATGGTGATGGTCTTGGTAGCTTTCTTGGCCATGGTCGAAATCCCTGGTCAGCGTCGACTATTCTTCAGCCGCGACGGCGGTGCCGCGCCGGGCCTGAAGGGTCGAGTACTTGATGCCGCGAGCAGCCGCCACATCCTTCGGATGCATCTGGCTCTTCAGCGCGTCGAAGGTGGCGCGAACCATGTTGTAGGGGTTCGACGAGCCCATCGACTTGGCGACGACGTCATGCATGCCGAGCGTCTCGAAGACAGCGCGCATCGGGCCGCCGGCGATGATGCCGGTACCCTGCTTGGCGGCGCGCAGCAGAACGCGTCCGGCGCCCCAGCGGCCCTCGACGTCGTGATGCAGCGTGCGGCCCGAACGCAGCGGCACGAAGATCATGTCGCGCTTGGCCGACTCGGTCGCCTTGCGGATCGCTTCCGGCACTTCGCGCGCCTTGCCGTGACCGAAGCCGACGCGGCCCTTCTGGTCGCCAACGACGACGAGAGCGGCAAAGCCGAAGCGACGGCCACCCTTCACCACCTTGGCGACGCGGTTGATGTGGACGAGCTTGTCCACCATGCCGTCGTCGCGCTCTTCGCGTTCACGCTCGCGGCCGCGGCCGCCTTCTCTACGTTCCTGTGCCATATCCTAGTCCTTGTTCTTTTCCGGAAGCACGGGTTGCTGTTTGCCGGCGCCGCATTTCGGGTCGCCGGCGGTGAAATCATTTCTCCTTTGCATGATCCTATCCGAAAAGTCTGCAACTTTTCGCTGCGCGGACCTCACGGTCCGGGATCGTGCTTAGAAGCTCAGGCCACCTTCGCGGGCGGCCTCGGCCAGCGCCTTGACGCGGCCGTGATAGATGTACGGGCCGCGATCGAAGACGACTTCCTTGACGCCCGCCTTCGAAGCGCGCTCGGCGATCAGCTTGCCGACGGCAGCCGCGGCAGCGGTGTCAGCGCCGGTCTTGAGCGAGCCCTTGAGGTCCTTTTCCAGCGTCGAGGCGGCGGCCAGCGTGTGGCCATTGGCGTCGTCGATGACCTGGACATAGATGTTCTTCGAGGTGCGATGCACCGAAAGACGCGGGCGCTCGCCGGCGACCTTCTTCAGTTGACGGCGGACGCGCTGAGCGCGGCGCTGGGTGGATTCCTTCGAGCCCATAATATCAGTTCCTTGCCTTCAGAAAACGGGGGCAACCTTGTGCGGTAGGCCAAATGCCTCCCGCGGCCACTCCCCGCGGCGTTGTAGTTCTCTAGCTTGGCCCTTTCGGGGCCAAGCCCATTACTTCTTCTTGCCTTCCTTGCGCACGATCCGCTCACCGGCATAGCGCACGCCCTTGCCCTTGTACGGCTCGGGGCCGCGATATTCGCGGATCTCGGCGGCGACCTGGCCGACCTGCTGCTTATCGATACCGGCGACGGTGATTTCCGTCGGCTTAGGCACCGTGATCGTGACACCCTGGGGGGTCTCATAGACAACGTCGTGGCTGAAGCCGAGGGCCAGCTGCAGGTTCTTGCCCTGCATGGCGGCACGATAGCCGACGCCGGTGATCTCGAGCTTCTTCTCGAAGCCGTCCTTCACGCCTTGCAGGATGTTGACGATCTGCGTGCGCGACATGCCCCACTTGGAGCGGGCGGTCTTGGTCTGGTCGCGCGGCTGGACGGCGATCTCGTTGCCTTCCATCTTGACCAGCACTTCGTCGTTCACCACGAACTTCAGCTCGCCCTTGGGGCCCTTCGCCGTCACGGTCTGGCCGTTGACGGTCGCGGTCACGCCCTGCGGCAGCGAAACGGGTTTCTTTCCGATACGAGACATTTTGTTGTCCTCGTCACTTCTTTTGTTTCAGGTTCCAATTTCCGGGCGCGATCCCGAAAACCGGAGCCCATTTTCTTGCTATCAGGCCCGATCAGAAGATCTGGCAGAGGATTTCCCCGCCGACATTCTGCTCGCGCGCTTCGTGATCGGCCATCACGCCCTTCGGCGTCGAAAGGATGGCGATGCCGAGGCCGTTGGCGACCTGTGGGATTGACTTGGCCGAGACATAGACGCGGCGGCCGGGCTTCGAAACGCGCTCGATTTCGCGCACGACCGGCGCGCCATCGAAATACTTCAGCTCGATCTCGATTTCCGACTTGCCGTTTTCAAAGTCGGTCTGGCTGTAGTCGCGGATATAGCCCTCCGACTTCAGCACTTCGAGGACACGGGCGCGCAGACGCGAAGCCGGAGTCGAAACGCTCGACTTCTTGCGGCCATAGGCGTTGCGGATGCGGGTCAGCATATCGCCGAGAGGATCGCTCAATGACATCTCAGTGTCTCCTTACCAGCTCGACTTGACCAGGCCCGGGATCTGGCCGTTGTTGCCCAGATCGCGGAGCGCGATACGCGAAAGCTTGAGCTTGCGATAGTAGGCGCGCGGACGGCCCGTGACTTCGCAGCGGTTGCGGATGCGGATCTTTGCCGAGTTGCGCGGCAGCGCCGAAAGCTTCAACTGGGCGCGGAAGCGCTCATCCATCGGCTTGGACTGATCCATGACGATGGCCTTGAGCGCCTTGCGCTTGGCGGCGTACTGGCCGGCAAGCTTGCGGCGCCGGTTGTTCTTCTCGACTGAGCTGGTCTTTGCCATTTCAGATTTTTCCTTTTTCGCTGCCGTTACTGGCGGAAGGGGAAGTTGAAGGCCTTGAGCAGAGCCCTGGCCTCGTCGTCCGTCTTCGCCGTCGTACAAACGATGACGTCCATGCCCCAGACCTGATCAACCTTGTCGTAGTTGATCTCCGGGAACACGATGTGTTCCTTGATGCCCATGGCGTAGTTGCCACGGCCGTCAAAGCTCTTCGGGTTCAGTCCGCGGAAGTCGCGAACGCGCGGCAGCGCGATGTTCACGAGGCGGTCGAGGAACTCGTACATGCGTTCCTTGCGCAACGTGACCTTGGCGCCGATCGGCATGTTCTCGCGCACCTTGAAGCCCGCGATCGAGTTGCGGGCGCGGGTGACGACGGCCTTCTGGCCGGCGATCAGCGCAAGATCCTCGGCGGCGACCGAGGGCTTCTTGGAATCGCCCGTCGCCTCGCCGACGCCCATGTTCAGCACGATCTTGTCGATGCGCGGAACCTGCATGTCGTTGTCGTAGCCGAACTGCTCCTGCAGCGCCTTGCGGATGGTCTCGTTGTAGACCTTCTTGAGGCGCGGCTCGTTCTTGGCAGTTGCCTGCTTGGTTTCAGCCTTAGCCATTGATGACTTCTCCCGAACGCTTGGCGACGCGCACCTTCTTGCCGTCCTTCTGGATGGTGAAGCCGACGCGGGTCGGCTTGCCGTCCTTGGGGTCGGCCAGCGCGATGTTCGACAGGTGGATCGGCGCTTCCTTGGTGATGATCCCGCCCTCTTGGGCCTGGGTCTGCTTCTGGTGGCGGCGGATGAGGTTCACGCCGCGCACGAGCGCGGTGTCGTCCTTCGGCTGCACCGACAGGACTTCGCCCGAACGGCCCTTGTCCTTGCCGGCCAGCACGACAACCTTGTCGCCTTTTCTGATCTTTTGCATTGGTCCGGCTCCTTACAGCACTTCAGGCGCGAGCGAGATGATCTTCATGTGGTTCTTGGCGCGAAGCTCGCGCGGAACCGGCCCGAAGATACGCGTGCCGATCGGCTCTTTCTTATTGTCGACGAGAACGGCCGCGTTCTTGTCGAAACGGATCACGCTGCCGTCCGGGCGGCGGATGTCCTTGGCCGTGCGAACCACGACCGCCTTCATCACATCGCCCTTCTTAACGCGGCCGCGCGGAATGGCTTCCTTGATCGACACCACGATGATGTCGCCGACGGAGGCATACTTCCGCTTCGAGCCGCCCAGCACCTTGATGCACATGACACGACGGGCGCCGGAATTGTCCGCGACGTCGAGGTTTGTTTGCATCTGAATCATGACTGGCCGCCTTCTTCTTTTCTAACGGGACGGGCTCGAAGCCCCTCCCCGGTCTGTCCAAAATTCGTTTGTTTACGCCTGATCGGAAGTGACGACGATCCAGCGCTTGTCCTTGGAAATCGGCTTCGATTCCTGGATAAACACCTCGTCGCCGACCTTGTGGGCGTTGGTTTCGTCGTGCGCCTTGTACTTCTTGGTCATGCGCACGGTCTTCTTCATCACGGGATGCGTGAAGCGCCGTTCGACCTTGACGACGACCGTCTTATCGTTCTTGTCGCTGACGACGGTGCCCTGCAAAATGCGCTTTGGCATGGTCTTAACCCTTCTTGGCCGCGGCTTTTTCCGCAGCGATGGTCTTGATGCGCGCGATGTCCCTGCGGACCTGCTTCACGCGCGCGGTCTTCTCGAGCTGGCCGGTCGCCTTCTGGAAGCGCAGGTTGAACTGCTCCTTCTTCAGGCTGGCCAGGTCGTCGGTCAGCTGATCCTGGGTCTTGGTCCGGATGTCTTCGGCTTTCATGATTCAGCCCGTCCTTATTCTGCGATGCGCTGTACGAAGCGCGTCTTGACCGAGAGCTTGGCGGCGCCGAGGCGCAGCGCCTCACGCGCGGTCTCCTCGCTGACGCCGTCGATCTCGAACATGATGCGGCCAGGCTTCACGCGCGCCGCCCAGTAGTCGACGGCGCCCTTGCCCTTACCCATGCGCACTTCGGTCGGCTTCGAGGTGACCGGCAGATCCGGGAACACCCGTATCCAGACGCGGCCGGCGCGCTTCATCTCGCGGGTGATCGCGCGGCGGGCCGCCTCGATCTCGCGCGCGGTGACGCGGTTCGGCTCAAGCGCCTTCAGCCCGAAACCGCCGAAATCCAGATTGGTGCCGCCCTTGGCGGTACCGTGGATACGGCCCTTGAACTGCTTGCGGAACTTTGTGCGCTTTGGCTGCAGCATCGTTCTAACTCCAAATTCTCAAATATCTCAGGCGTTCTCGCGACGACGRCCGCGTTCGCGTTCGCCACCRCCGCCATGCGCTGCGTCACCTTCGGTGGCACGGCGCTCGGATGCCATCGGGTCATGCTCGAGGATCTCGCCCTTGAACACCCAGACCTTGACGCCGCAGATGCCGTAAGCCGTGTTCGCCTCAGCCGTGCCGTAGTCGACATCGGCGCGCAGCGTGTGCAGCGGCACGCGGCCTTCGCGGTACCACTCCATGCGCGCGATTTCGGCGCCGCCGAGACGGCCCGAGCAGTTGATGCGGATGCCTTCGGCACCGAGACGCATGGCCGAYTGCACAGCGCGCTTCATGGCGCGGCGGAACGCGATACGGCGCTCGAGCTGCTGGGCGATCGACTGGGCGATCAGCGTGGCRTCGATTTCCGGCTTGCGCACCTCGACGATRTTGAGGTGCGTCTCGGACTTCGTCATCTCCATCAGCTTCTTGCGAAGCTTCTCGATGTCGGCGCCCTTCTTGCCGATGATCAGGCCCGGACGCGCGGCATGGATGGTGACGCGGCACTTCTTGTGCGGACGCTCGATCACGACCTTGGAGATCGCGGCCTGCTTGAGTTCCTTCTCAAGATACTTGCGGATCTTGATGTCCTCGTGCAGCAGCTGGCCGTACTCGCCGGTATTCGCGAACCAGCGCGAATCCCAGGTACGGTTGATGCCGAGACGCAGCCCGATCGGATTGACTTTCTGGCCCATTATGCGGCCTCCCCTTTTTCCTCGACTTCACGAACGACGATCGTGAGGTGCGAGAACGGCTTTTCGATACGGCTGGCGCGACCACGGCCACGTGCGTGGAACCGCTTCATGACGATCGACTTGCCGACATAGGCTTCCGCCACGACCAGCGCATCGACGTCGAGGTCGTGGTTGTTTTCCGCGTTGGCGATCGCCGATTCCAGGGTCTTCTTGACCGTGCTGGAAATCCGCTTGGCCGAGAATTCGAGGTCGGAAAGCGCTGTCGCGACCTTCTTGCCGCGGATCAGCGCGGCAACCAGGTTCAGCTTCTGCGGGCTGATACGGATCGTGCGCAACACGGCGCGCGCTTCGTTGTCAGCAAGCCTGCGCGGAGCTTTGGCCTTGCCCATGATTATTTCCTCTTCGCCTTCTTATCCGCGCCGTGACCGTAATAGGTCCGGGTCGGAGCGAATTCACCGAACTTGTGACCGACCATGTCCTCGTTCACCGAGACAGGAACATGCTTCTGGCCGTTGTAGACACCGAAGGTGAAGCCGACGAACTGCGGCAGGATGGTGGAGCGACGGCTCCACATCTTGATCACCTCATTGCGACCACCTTCCCGAACCTTGTCCACCTTCTTGAGAAGGTAGCCGTCGATGAAGGGGCCTTTCCAAATAGAGCGAGTCACTTGGCGTTACCTCTTCTTAGCTCTTGCGCTGATGGCGCGAGCGCAGGATGAACTTGTCGGTCGCCTTGTTGGACCGCGTCTTCTTGCCCTTGGTCGGCTTGCCCCAGGGCGAAACCGGATGACGGCCACCCGAGGTGCGGCCTTCGCCGCCGCCGTGCGGATGGTCGACCGGGTTCATGGCCACGCCGCGATTGTGCGGGCGCTTGCCGCGCCACACCGTGCGGCCGGCCTTGCCGTCGTTGATGTTGCCGTGGTCGGGGTTCGACACGGCGCCGACGGTGGCCATGCAGGAACCGTGCACGACGCGCTGCTCACCCGAATTGAGGCGCAGGATCGCCATGCCCTGGTCACGGCCGACGAGCTGGGCGTAACCGCCCGCCGAACGGGCGACCTGGCCGCCCTTGCCCGGCTTCAGCTCGATGTTGTGGACGATCGTGCCGACCGGCATCGAGGCCAGCGGCATCGCGTTGCCCGGCTTCACGTCGACCGCTTCGCCGGCCACGATCTTGTCGCCGGCAGCCAGGCGCTGCGGGGCCAGGATGTAGGACAGCTCGCCATCGTCATACTTGATCAGCGCGATGAAGGCGGTGCGGTTCGGATCGTATTCGATACGCTCCACCGTGCCGACCACGTCGAACTTGCGGCGCTTGAAGTCGATGATGCGGTACGAACGCTTGTGACCGCCGCCGATGAAGCGGGCCGTGATGCGGCCGTAATTGTTGCGGCCGCCCGACTTGGTCAGGCCTTCGGTCAGGCCCTTGACGGGCTTGCCCTTGTAGAGGCCCGAGCGGTCGACGATGACCAGCTGGCGGGTGCTCGGCGTTACCGGGTTGAATTTCTTGAGTGCCATTGTCCTGTCCTCGCGGCCTTGCTCAGAGACCCGTCGCGACGTCGATCGACTGGCCGTCGGCCAGCGTCACAACCGCCTTCTTGACGTCGCCCTGGCGGCCGATCGTGCCGCGGAAGCGCTTGATCTTGCCCTTGCGGACAAGCGTGTTCACGGCCATCACCTTGACGCCGAAGAGAGCTTCGACGGCAGCCTTGATTTCCGGCTTCGACGCCTTCTTGGCGACGTTGAAGACGACCTGGTTCTGCTCGGAAGCCATGGTCGACTTTTCGGTGATCGCCGGCGAGACGATCACGTCGTAGTGACGAAGGTCGGTCATTTGAAGCGCTCCTCGAGAGCCTCGACGGCGGCCTTCGAAAGGACCAGCGTGCCGCGGCGCAGAATGTCGTAGACGTTGATGCCCTGGATGGGCAGCACGTCGATGTTCGGAATGTTGGTCGCCGCCAGCTTGAAGTTCTGGTCGAGCTCGGCGCCGCCGATCACCAGGGCGTTGGTCAGCCCGAGCGTCTCGAGGTTCGCCGCCAGCGCCTTGGTCTTGGCTTCGGCCAGCTTCAGCTCGTCGACGATGATCAGCGAAGCGCTCTTGGCCTTGGCCGAGAGAGCGTGCTTCAAGCCCAGCGCGCGCACCTTCTTCGGCAGCTCGTGCTCGTGGCTGCGCACGACCGGGCCGTGCGCCTTGCCGCCGCCGCGGAACTGCGGAGCGCGAGCCGAATGGTGGCGGGCGCGGCCCGTACCCTTCTGCTTGTACATCTTGGCGCCGGTGCGCGCGATCTCGGCGCGGCCCTTGGCCTTGTGCGTGCCCTGCTGCTTCTTGGCGAGCTGCCAGCGCACGACGCGCTGCAGGATGTCCTCGCGYGGGTCAAGGCCGAAAATCTCCTCGGAGAGCTTCACCTTGCCGGCGTCCTGGCCACCGAGCGTTGTAATCTTGATGTCCATTATTCCGCTCCCTCAGTGGCCGGGGCTTCGTTCTTGGCGGCAGCGGCACGGATTGCGGCAGGCTTCGGCGCATTCGCCGGCAGTGCAACCTTGGCCGCGTCGCGGACCAAGATCCAGGCGCCCTTCACCCCCGGAACCGCGCCGCGGATCAGGATCAGACCGCGGTTGGCATCGGTCGAGACGACCTCGACATTCTGGGTGGTGACGCGGACGTCGCCCATGTGGCCGGCCATCTTCTTGCCCTTGAACACCTTGCCGGGGTCCTGGCGCTGACCGGTCGAACCGTGCGTGCGGTGCGAGACCGAGTTACCGTGCGTCGCGCGGCCGCCACCCATGTTGTGCCGCTTGATGACACCCTGGAAACCCTTACCGGTCGAGGTGCCCGTCACGTCGACYTTCTGGCCGGCGACGAAGTGCTCGACGGTGAGCTCGGCGCCGACGTCGATCATGTTGTCGGCGGAGACGCGGAACTCGGCGAGCTTCGCCTTCGGCTCGACGGAAGCGGCGGCGAAATGGCCGCGCATGGCCTTCGACGTGTTCTTCACCTTGGCAAGGCCAACGCCGAGCTGGACGGCGGTGTAGCCGTTCTTCTCCTGCGTGCGCTGCGCCACGACCTGGCAGTTCTCCATCTGGAGAACTGTGACGGGAACGTGTTCCCCGGCATCGTTATAGATGCGGGTCATTCCCACCTTCTTTGCAATCACACCTGAACGCATCGGTTCAATTCCTTTAGAGTTCCCTGTCGGGGCTGACGCCCCTCCACGCCTCTTGTTCCTTCAGAGTTCCGGGTCGCCCCGCCCTCTTGTTCCTTAGAGCTTGATCTCGACGTCGACACCGGCGGCCAGATCGAGCTTCATCAGAGCATCGACCGTCTGCGGGGTCGGGTCGACGATGTCGAGCAGCCGCTTGTGGGTGCGCATCTCGAACTGCTCGCGGCTCTTCTTGTCGACGTGAGGCGACCGGTTGACCGTGAACTTTTCGATCCGCGTCGGCAGCGGAATGGGGCCGCGGACGTTGGCGCCGGTGCGCTTGGCGGTCGACACGATTTCGCGAGTCGAGGCGTCGAGCACCCGGTGGTCAAACGCCTTAAGGCGGATGCGGATATTCTGTCCGTTCATGCGTCAATTCCTTGTTCTGGCGCGGCGCGGGCAGCTCCCGCGCCCGCGACAGATCCGTTTCAGTCCAATTATTCCTTGATGGTGACGACGATGCCGGCACCGACGGTGCGGCCGCCTTCACGGATGGCGAAGCGCAGCTTCTCTTCCATGGCGATCGGCACGATCAGCTCGACRTCGACGGTGATGTTGTCGCCGGGCATCACCATCTCGGTGCCGGCCGGCAGCGTCACGATGCCCGTCACGTCSGTSGTGCGGAAGTAGAACTGCGGACGGTAGTTGGTGAAGAACGGCGTGTGRCGGCCGCCCTCGTCCTTGGTCAGGATGTAGGCTTCGGCCACGAACTTCTTGTGCGGCTTCACCGAACCCGGCTTGGCCAGAACCTGGCCGCGCTCGACACCTTCGCGATCGATGCCGCGCAGCAGCGCGCCGATGTTGTCGCCAGCCTGGCCCTGGTCGAGCAGCTTGCGGAACATTTCMACGCCCGTGCAGGTCGTCTTGGCSGTCGGACGGATGCCGACGATCTCCAGTTCCTCGCCGACCTTGACCACGCCGCGCTCGACGCGACCGGTCACCACCGTGCCGCGGCCMGAGATCGAGAACACGTCCTCGATCGGCATCAGGAACGGCTTGTCCAGCGGACGAACCGGCGTCGGGATGTAGGCGTCGACCTGAGCCATCAGCTCGCGGATGGCGTCCTCGCCGATGGCCTTGTTGGAATCTTCCAGCGCAGCCAGCGCCGAGCCCTTGACGATCGGAATGTCGTCGCCGGGGAACTCGTTCTTCGACAGCAGCTCGCGAACCTCGAGCTCGACCAGCTCCAAAAGCTCGGCGTCGTCGACCTGGTCGACCTTGTTGAGGAACACAACGATCGACGGCACGCCGACCTGACGGGCCAAAAGGATGTGCTCGCGGGTCTGCGGCATCGGACCGTCGGCGGCCGAAACGACCAGGATCGCGCCGTCCATCTGGGCGGCGCCGGTGATCATGTTCTTCACATAGTCGGCGTGGCCGGGGCAGTCGACATGGGCATAGTGACGGTTGGCCGTCTCGTACTCGACATGCGCCGTCGAGATCGTGATGCCGCGCGCCTTCTCTTCAGGCGCAGCGTCGATCTGGTCATAGCGCTTGTATTCGCCAAAATACTTCGTGATCGCCGCCGTCAGCGACGTCTTGCCATGATCGACGTGACCGATCGTGCCAATGTTCACATGCGGCTTGGTGCGCTCGAATTTACCTTTTGCCACTGTAGTTCTCCGTCTTTACTCAACCCGCTCGGGGAAATTGATATTCGCTCTATCCGTACCGGAAACGCGCAAGAATTGCGGTTCCGGTGGCACAGGCATTCTCACGCGTATTTTTTCTGGACTTCCTGGGCCACCGCCGTAGGGACCGGCTCGTAGTGGTCGAACTGCATCGTGTACTGGGCGCGGCCCTGCGACATCGAACGCAGATTGTCGACGTACTTGAACATGTTGGCGAGCGGCACCATCGCGTTGATGACTACGGCGACGCCGCGCGCTTCCTGACCCTGGATCTGGCCACGACGGCCGTTGAGGTCGCCGATGACGCCGCCGACATAGTCTTCCGGCGTCACGACCTCGACCTTCATGATCGGCTCCAGCAACTGTACCCCGAGCTTCGGGGCAGCTTCCTTGAAGCACGCGCGGGAAGCAATTTCGAACGCCAGCACCGACGAGTCGACGTCGTGGAAGGCGCCGTCGATCAGGGTCGCCTTGACGCCGATCATCGGGAAGCCCGCGAACGGACCGGAGCCCATGACGCTCTGTATGCCCTTCTCGACGCCGGGGATGTATTCCTTCGGCACCGCGCCGCCGACGATCTTGGATTCGAAAACGAATTCCTCGCTCTCGGTGTTCGGTTCGAACACGAGCTTGACGCGGGCGAACTGGCCGGTACCGCCGGTCTGCTTCTTGTGCGTGTAGTCCTGCTCGTGCTTGCGGGTGATCGTCTCGCGATAGGCCACCTGCGGAGCGCCGACATTGGCCTCCACCTTGAACTCGCGGCGCATGCGGTCGACGATGATGTCGAGATGCAGTTCGCCCATGCCGGCGATGATGGTCTGACCGCTTTCCTCGTCGGTCTTGACGCGGAAGGACGGATCCTCGGCAGCCAGGCGATGCAGCGCAAGGCCCATCTTCTCCTGGTCGTTCTTGGTCTTCGGCTCGATGGCGATCTGGATGACCGGATCGGGGAATTCCATGCGCTCGAGGATGACCGGGTGCAGCGGATCGCACAGCGTGTCGCCGGTGGTCGTGTCCTTGAGGCCGGCCAGGGCGACGATGTCGCCGGCATAGGCTTCCTCGATGTCGGCGCGCGAGTTCGCATGCATCTGCAGCATGCGGCCGATGCGCTCCTTCTTGCCCTTCACGGTGTTGTCGAGCGAGGTGCCCTTGGTGAGCTTGCCCGAATAGATGCGGGCAAAGGTCAGCGAGCCGACGAACGGGTCGTTCATGATCTTGAACGCCAGCATCGACAGCGGCTCGTTGTCATCGGCATGACGCTCGATCTCGGCGTCGGTCTTGGCGTCCACGCCCTTGATGGCCGGCACGTCGATCGGCGACGGCAGGTATTCCACCACGGCGTCGAGCAGCGGCTGCACGCCCTTGTTCTTGAAGGCCGAGCCGCAGAACATCGGGAAGAACTTGACCGCGATGGTGCCCTTGCGGATCAGCGCGCGGATCTCGTCGTTCGACGGCATCTTGCCTTCGAGGTAATTCTCGAGCGCGGTCTCGTCCATCTCGACGGCGGCCTCGATCATCTTCTCGCGATACTGCTCGGCCTTCTCCTTGAGGTCGGCCGGGATCTCGACGACGTCCCACGCGGCGCCCAGGGTCTCATCGCGCCAGACGAGCGCGTTCATCTCGACGAGGTCGACAACGCCCTTGAACTCGGTCTCGGCGCCGATCGGCAGCTGCATGACGACGGCCTGCGCGCCGAGGCGCGAACCGATCATTTCTTCCGAGCGGTAGAAATCGGCGCCGATCTTGTCCATTTTGTTGCAGAAGATCATGCGCGGCACGTGGTACTTGTCGGCCTGGCGCCACACGGTCTCGGTCTGCGGCTCGACACCGGCGTTGGCGTCGAGCAGCGCGATGGCGCCGTCGAGCACACGCAGCGAACGCTCGACCTCGATGGTGAAGTCGACGTGTCCGGGGGTGTCGATGATGTTGAAGCGGCGCATCTTGCCGTCACGACCCTTCCAGAAGGTCGTGGTCGCGGCCGACGTGATGGTGATGCCGCGTTCCTGCTCCTGCTCCATCCARTCCATGGTGGCAGCGCCGTCATGGACTTCGCCGATCTTGTGCGACTTGCCCGTGTAATACAGCACGCGCTCGGTCGTCGTCGTCTTGCCGGCGTCGATATGCGCCATGATACCGAAATTGCGGTAGTCTTCGATTTTGTATTCGCGGGCCATGGGAGGTGCCTCTCAGTCTCGTACGCGCTTTACCAGCGGTAGTGCGCGAAGGCGCGGTTGGCTTCTGCCATCTTGTGGGTGTCTTCACGCTTCTTGACGGCCGTGCCGCGGTTGTTGGCCGCATCCATCAGCTCGCCCGAAAGGCGATCGACCATGGTGGTCTCGTTGCGGTTGCGGGCGGCGGCGATCAGCCAGCGGATCGCAAGCGCCTGGCGGCGCTCGGGRCGCACGTCGACCGGAACCTGGTAGGTGGCGCCGCCGACGCGACGCGAACGCACTTCCACATGCGGCGCGACATTGTCGAGCGCCTGATGGAAGACGGTGACCGGCTCCTGCTTGGTCTTGGCCTGGACCTGGTCCAGCGCGCCGTAGACGATGGTCTCGGCAACCGACTTCTTGCCGTCATACATGACGGCGTTCATGAACTTGGTGACGACCAGATCGCCGAACTTCGGGTCCGGATTGATCTCACGCTTTTCTGCACTGTGACGACGGGACATGGGAAACCCTTACTTCGGACGCTTGGCGCCGTATTTCGAACGACGCTGCTTGCGGTTCTTCACACCCTGCGTGTCGAGCACGCCGCGGATGATGTGGTAGCGGACACCCGGCAGATCCTTGACGCGACCGCCGCGGATCATGACCACCGAGTGCTCCTGAAGGTTGTGGCCTTCGCCCGGGATGTAGCCGATCACTTCGAAGCCGTTGGTCAGGCGAATCTTGGCCACCTTGCGCAGCGCCGAGTTCGGCTTCTTCGGCGTCGTGGTGTAGACGCGCGTGCAGACGCCCCGCTTCTGCGGGTTCTGCTGCATGGCCGGGACCTTGTTGCGCTTCACCGGCGCCAGGCGCGGCTTGCGGATCAGCTGGTTGACGGTAGGCATTAAACCCTCTTGTCTCTCAATTCCGTGTCTTGCCCTGTCAGGGCCGCTCAAAGCGTCGTTTCCATACGCAAATTCGGGCAACACACCGCGCCTCGCGGTCCTGCCCGAACAAATTGCAGAGGAAGCGGGAACCGCTTCATGCGCGCCGGAAATGTTCTTTTCGCTCGTAAAACGAACCCTGTTTGAGACAAACTCCAAAGCGTGTCGCCTCGGAAAGGCAAGTCTCACATCGGTTCTGACGGTGCGGCTTCTACTCGCACGGCCTGTATCCGTCAACCCCGGAGCGGCAATTATTGCGCTCAATTCGAGGCTGGGCAGCCATGCGAAAATCGCATGTAATTTTCTTGCGCCGTTTTTCAAGGTGGAGGAAGAAAGTGACCGGCTTTCGGCTGTCCTCTACGGCGGCTTCATGCCAAAAGGCCGCATGAGCAGCGGAAATCCCCACRCTCGGCCCGAATCCGATCAGAAAGAGGGAATCAGCCCGTGAACGACAATGAGGAACGCCCGGTCACCATCATCACYGGCCGGGTGTGGAAGAAGAAGGGCGGTAAGCCGGAGGGCGTGCATGTGATGCTGGTGGCGCCCGACGATGATTCGGCCGTGCGCCGGGCACTCGAATCGCTTGCCGCCGAAGGATACGCGGAAGCGGAGCTTGACCAGATCGGCGACATGGAAGGCGAGCCCGACGAGGAGCCGCATCTGTCGGCCTATCAGGGCGCGCTCGAAGGAGAAGTGTCGATCGTGACTTTCGACGAACCGATCTGAGACCATTCAAAGGGCATTTCGCATGGCCAAGACAAAGGCGACTGGACCTGCATCCCGCGTCTGGGCCGACAGGGCGGTCGCCGCGATCGAGGCTGACCAACGTCGCTCGGCCGACACGCATCTGTGGAAGCTCGACCTGCCGGCGCTCAACGGCATCGACTTCTACCTCAAGGATGAATCGACGCATCCGACCGGCAGCCTGAAGCACCGGCTGGCGCGCTCGCTCTTTCTCTATGCCCTGTGCAACGGCCATATTCGCGAGGGTACCGCGGTGGTCGAAGCGTCCTCCGGCTCGACCGCTGTATCGGAAGCCTATTTCGCCCGCATGATCGGCGTGCCGTTCTATGCGGTGATGCCGCGTTCGACCTCACCCGAAAAGATCGCCGCGATCGAACATTATCGCGGCAATTGCCACTTCATCGACGACGGCAGGCGCATCTATGCCGAGTCTGCCGCACTGACCGAGCGACTCGGCGGCCACTTCATGGACCAGTTCACCTATGCCGAGCGCGCCACCGATTGGCGTGGCAACAACAACATCGCCGAATCGATCTTCGGGCAAATGCGCGACGAGCGGCATCCTATCCCAGCCTGGATCGTGATGAGTGCCGGCACCGGTGGCACCTCAGCCACGATCGGCCGCTATCTGCGCTACCGGCAGCACGCGACGCGGCTTTCCGTAGCCGATGTCGAGCGCTCCGCCTTCTTCGACGGTTTTTCCACCCACGACCGCGACTGCCGCTGTGAGCAGCCGACGCGGATCGAAGGGATCGGCCGGCCGCGTGTCGAGCCGTCATTCGTGCCCGGCGTCATCGACCATATGCTGCGGGTGCCGGATGCGGTGTCGCTCGCAGCGATGCGGGTTCTGTCGCGCCACCTTGGCCGACGTGTCGGAGGCTCGACCGGAACCAACTTCATCGCCATGTGCTTCCAGGCCGCACGCATGATCGCAGCCGGCGAAAGCGGATCGCTGGTGACGCTGATCTGCGATTCCGGCGAGCGCTATGCCAATACCTATTATTCAGACGAGTGGCTGCGGGCCAACGGCCTTGACCCCTCGCCTTTCGAACCTGCGATCGAGACGTTCCTTTCCGGCGAAAGGCTGGCGGTGCAATTCGAGGAGAGCTGGGGCTGAGATGAGACTCGCCGTCGCTTGTCGGCGGCGAGCGTTCTGCTAAGACATGCGCGCTGTCAAACAGATGGAGCGCTCGTGTCCCAGCCTATCAGAATCGGCATCGTCGGCGTCGGCAAGATCGTGCGCGACCAGCACCTGCCGGCCCTGGCGAAGGACCAGGATTTCCACCTTGTCGCTGCCGCCAGCCGTCACGGCAAGGTCGACGGCATCCCGAATTATCCGAGCATCGAAGCCATGCTCGAGGCCGAGCCCGGCCTGCAGGCGGTCTCGCTCTGCATGCCGCCGCGATTCCGTTACGACGCCGCGCGCGTCGCGCTGGAAGCGAAGAAACACGTCTTCCTGGAAAAGCCGCCAGGCGCCACGGTCAGCGAGGTCGAAGACCTGAAAACGCTTGCCGCGCGGCACGGCGTCTCGCTCTTCGCCAGCTGGCATTCGCGCTACGCGCCGGCAGTCGAGGCAGCCCGCGCCTTCCTCGCTTCATCAAGGATCAGCTCGGCCGCCATCATCTGGAAGGAAGACGTGCGGCGCTGGCATCCGAACCAGGAGTGGATCTGGGAACCGGGCGGTTTCGGGGTGTTCGATCCGGGCATCAACGCACTGTCGATCGCGACCTATATCCTGCCGCCGATGTTCATCACCTCGGCCGTGCTCGACTTCCCCGAAAACCGCGCTGCCCCAGTCGCGGCACAAGTCAGCTTCCGCACGTCGAACGGTGTACCGGTGGCGATGGATCTCGACTGGCTGCAGACCGGGCCGCAGAGCTGGGACATCCTGGCCGAGACCGACAAGGGCAAGATGGCGCTTTTCGGCGGCGGTGCAAAACTCGCCATCGACGGCAAGGTCGTCCATGACGAACCCGAAGCCGAATATCCGATGCTCTACAAGCGTTTCGCCGAGATCGTCCGCGCAGGGGCGTCCGATGTCGATCTGGCGCCGCTCCAGCATGTCGCCGACGCCTTCATGCTCGGCAAGCGCAACGTGGTCGAGGCGTTCTTCGACTGAGGCAGCCAGCGACAAAGTCAAACTATCTCGCGAGCCTGAGACAAAGGTCCTGCTCAGGTAGCAGATAACCGCCGTTTGAACCGACCGCCTTCGATGCTAACTTGCGGACAAGACGGGAGGAGAAAATGGAACCGAACGACATTGCGAAGCGCTCCGCCGGAAATTTCGCAATCTTTGCGGCATGCGCCTTCGTCCTTTGGTTTTGGGCCGCACTGATCAATTGGCTGGCGCAGTTGTTGCGTCTGTCGACGCCGGAGCATCTGACCAATGTGGCGACGGCCATCGCCCAATCCTCCACGCTTGAGGCAATCATCAGCATCTGGCTGCTGACGGCCGCGATCGCAATTGCCTTTCCGGCGATCTGGCGACCGCTTTCCACAACGACCATGCTTATGTTCGATGTCGGCTACGGCGTGCTCGGCGCCCTGACCGGATTCGGACTTGCCATAGGGCTGTTCGGCGGCGGCTGGCGCATCTTCCTTTGGGCAATCGTCTACAGCGCCSTCATYGCSGGSGGCTATGTRYTYGTCCGCAAATTCCTGCCCCTGTCCGAGATGCGCAGCTACGGCAGAGGCCGGTGGATCCTGGCCGCTGCCTTGTTCGTGGCATCGCCGCTGATATTGTTGTGGGGATAGAGCCTTACACCAAGCCCCCCAGCATCTGCGTCTTGCTCCCCGACGGGCGGCTGGTCTTCACGCGACGATCGCTATGGCGAAGCCGTCATAGCCCTTGGCGCCGACGGTCTGGATCGCCGTGCCGTCCAGCCGCTTCTCACCACCGATGAACGAAAAAGCGGCGCGCGCGCCTTCGACATTGGCGTCGCTGCCATCTTCGTCGAGCACGGCGCCGTCGCGGATGACATTGTCGCAGACGATGACCGTGCCGGGGCGCGAAAGCCGCATGGCCCAGGACAGGTAGTTCGGGTTGTTGGGCTTGTCGGCGTCGATGAAGATCAGGTCGAACGGGCCGCCATTCTCGCYGCCAAGCGCCGCGAGCGACTGGAGYGCCGGGCCGACCCGAAGATCGACCTTGTCCGAAACCCCTGCCCGCTCGAAATTCGAGCGCGCGACCCCGGCGTGATGCGGTTCGAGCTCGAGCGTCACGATCTTGCCGTCGGCCGGCAATCCACGTGCCATCCAGATGGTCGAATAGCCGCCAAGCGTGCCGATCTCGAGCACCTTCTTGGCGCCGCGAATACGCACCAGCAGCGACAGCAGTTTTCCTTGCGCGGCGGAGACGTCGATCGCCGGCAAGCCTTGGTCACGGTTGGCCGCCAGCACCGAGTCGAGCGTGGTATCCGCCTCGAAGAGGGAGGAAACGATGTAGTCGTCGACGGCTGTCCAGGTCTTCTTGCTCATGTCAGGTCCTCGATTGTGAAACCAGAAATGCAAAAAGGGGCCGCGTGGGCCCCTTTTCTTTTTCTCATCTCATCCGCGCTTACTGCGCGGCGTTGACCATGTCGGTCAGCATCGGCTCGGCCACCTCGACGCCCGAGGCCTTGCGGCGCTCGTCGATGATGAGCTCGTCGCGCGAGGTGGCGATGCGCCGGATCTGGCTCATCGTGCCGCCCGTGCCGGCCGGGATCAGGCGACCGACGATGACGTTTTCCTTCAGGCCCTGCAGCATGTCCGTCTTGCCGGCAACCGCGGCCTCGGTCAGCACCCTCGTCGTCTCCTGGAAGGAGGCGGCCGAGATGAAGGACGGCGTCTGCAGCGAGGCCTTGGTGATGCCGAGCAGCACCGGCTGGCCTTCGGCCGGCTTCTTGCCGTCCTCGATCAGGCGCTCGTTGACCTCTTCCAGCTCGATCACGTCGACGTGGTCGCCCGGGATGTAGGTCGAGTCGCCCTGAACGGTGATCTCGACTTTCTGCAGCATCTGGCGAACGATCACCTCGATGTGCTTGTCGTTGATCGACACGCCCTGCAGACGGTAGACTTCCTGGATCTCGTTGACGAGGTAGGAGGCAAGCGCCTCCACGCCCTTGATCGCCAGGATGTCGTGCGGCGCGGGATTGCCGTCGAGGATGTAGTCGCCCTTCTCGATGACGTCGCCGTCCTGGAGATGGAACGGCTTGCCCTTCGGGATCAGGTACTCGACCGGCTCCAGCGTCGAGTCATGCGGCTCGATGATGATGCGGCGCTTGTTCTTGTAGTCGCGGCCGAAGCGGATCGTGCCATCGATCTCGGCGATGATGGCGTGGTCCTTGGGACGGCGAGCCTCGAACAGTTCCGCAACGCGCGGCAGACCACCGGTGATGTCCTTGGTCTTGGCGCTTTCCATCGGGATACGCGCAAGCACGTCGCCAGGCTTCACATGGGCGCCCGGTTCGACCGAGAGGATGGCCTCAACCGAGAGCAGGAAGCGCGCATCGCCGCCCTTCGACAGCTTGCCGACCTTGCCCTTGGCATCCTGGATGACGATCGCCGGCTTCAGGTCGCTGCCGCGCGGCGTCGAGCGCCAGTCGATGACCTCGCGCTTGGTGATGCCGGTCGACTCGTCGGCCGTTTCCTGGACGGAGATGCCGTCGACCAGATCCTCGAACGCCACCCTGCCCTCGATTTCGGTGAGGATCGGGCGGGTGTAGGGATCCCACTCGGCGATGCGCTGGCCGCGCTTCACCTTGTCGCCATCATCCACGAAGATGCGCGAGCCGTAAGCCACACGGTGCGTGGCGCGCTCCTTGCCGGTCTCATCGAGGATGAGCACCGCCATGTTGCGGCCCATGACCATCTGCTGGCCTTCGGAGTTGCGCACCACGTTGCGGTTGCGGATCTGGACCTTGCCCTCATAGGAGGCTTCAAGGAACGAGCTATCCACCACCTGCGCGGTGCCGCCCATGTGGAAGGTGCGCATGGTGAGCTGGGTGCCCGGCTCGCCGATCGACTGCGCCGCGATGACGCCGACGGCTTCGCCCTGGTTGACGGGCGTGCCGCGAGCAAGATCGCGTCCGTAGCAGACCGCGCACACGCCGGTCCTGACCTCGCAGGTCAGGGCCGAGCGGATGCGGACCGACTGCACGCCGGCCTTCTCGATCTGCTCCACATCGCGCTCATCCATCAGCTTGCCGGCCTTGACCAGCACATCGCCGGAGACCGGGTGGTTGATGTCGTCGAGCGCCGTGCGACCAAGCACGCGCTGACCGATCGAGGCGACGATCTGACCGGCATCGACGATCGGCTGCATGGTGAGGCCCTTGTCCGTGCCGCAATCCACCGAGTTGACGATGCAGTCCTGCGCCACGTCGACCAGACGGCGGGTCAGGTAACCCGAGTTCGCCGTCTTGAGCGCGGTGTCGGCCAGGCCCTTGCGGGCGCCGTGGGTCGAGTTGAAGTACTCGAGCACGGTGAGGCCTTCCTTGAAGTTCGAGATGATCGGCGTCTCGATGATCTCGCCCGAGGGCTTGGCCATCAGGCCGCGCATGCCGGCGAGCTGACGCATCTGGGTGGGCGAACCGCGCGCACCCGAATGCGACATCATGTAGATCGAGTTCATCGGCTTCTGACGGCCGTTGTCCTCGAATTCCACCGCCTTGATGCGGGCCATCATCTCGTCGGCGACCTTCTCCGAGCACTTGGCCCAGGCGTCGACCACCTTATTGTACTTCTCGCCCTGGGTGATCAGGCCGTCATTGTACTGCTGCTCGTATTCCTTGGCCAAAGCCTCGGTGTCGGATACCAGCTTCAGCTTGGTGTCCGGGATGACCATGTCGTCCTTGCCGAAGGAGATGCCGGCACGGCAGGCATGGGCGAAGCCGAGCGCCATGATGCGGTCGCAGAAGATGACCGTCTCTTTCTGACCGCAGTGGCGGTAGACGGTGTCGATCATCTTGGAGATGTTCTTCTTGGTCATCTCCTGGTTGGCGGTCTCGTAAGGCACGTTGACGTTCTTCGGCAGCAGCTCGCCGATGATCATGCGGCCGGGCGTGGTGTCGTAGATCTTCGACACCATCTTGCCTTCGGCGTCGACGGTGCGGAAGCGGCCCTTGATCTTGGCGTGCAGCGTGACCGCCTTGGTCTCCAACGCATGCTGGAGCTCGCCCATGTCGGCGAACACCATGCCTTCGCCCGGCTCGTTCTGGTTGACGATCGAGAGATAGTAGAGACCCAGAACCATGTCCTGCGACGGCACGATGATCGGCGCGCCGGAAGCCGGGTGCAGGATGTTGTTGGTCGACATCATCAGCACGCGGGCTTCGAGCTGCGCTTCCAGCGACAGCGGCACGTGGACCGCCATCTGGTCGCCGTCGAAGTCGGCGTTGAAGGCGGTGCAGACCAGCGGGTGCAGCTGGATCGCCTTGCCTTCGATCAGGATCGGCTCGAACGCCTGGATGCCGAGGCGGTGCAGCGTCGGGGCACGGTTGAGCAGCACGGGATGCTCGCGGATGACCTCGTCGAGGATATCCCAAACCTCCGGACGCTCCTTCTCGACCAGCTTCTTGGCCTGCTTGACGGTCGAGGAGAAACCCTTGGCGTCGAGGCGGGCGTAGATGAAGGGCTTGAAGAGCTCGAGCGCCATCTTCTTCGGCAGGCCGCACTGATGCAGCTTGAGCTCCGGACCGGTCACGATGACCGAACGGCCGGAATAGTCGACGCGCTTGCCGAGCAGGTTCTGGCGGAACCGGCCCTGCTTGCCCTTCAGCATGTCGGACAGCGACTTCAGCGGGCGCTTGTTGGCGCCGGTGATGACGCGGCCGCGACGGCCGTTGTCGAACAGCGCATCGACGGCTTCCTGCAGCATGCGCTTTTCGTTGCGCACGATGATGCCGGGCGCGCGCAGCTCGATCAGCCGCTTCAGGCGGTTGTTGCGGTTGATGACGCGGCGATAGAGGTCGTTGAGGTCGGACGTCGCGAAACGTCCACCATCGAGAGGAACCAGCGGACGCAGATCCGGCGGAATCACCGGAACGACCTTCATGATCATCCATTCCGGACGGTTGCCGGATTCCATGAAGTTCTCGACGACCTTGAGCCGCTTCAGGAGCTTCTTCTGCTTGAGCTCGGACGTGGTCGAGGCAAGCTCCGAGCGGAGATCGCCGGCGATCTTCTCCAGGTCCATGCCGGCGAGCAGGTCATGGATGGCCTCGGCGCCGATCATGGCGGTGAACGAATCCTCGCCATACTCGTCGACGGCCAGCATGTACTCTTCCTCGCTGAGCAGCTGGTGCTCCTTCAGCGCGGTGAGGCCGGGCTCGGTGACGATATAGTTCTCGAAATAGAGGACGCGCTCGATGTCCTTCAGCGTCATGTCGAGCAGCGTGCCGATGCGCGACGGCAGCGACTTCAGGAACCAGATATGGGCGACGGGCGCGGCGAGCTCGATATGGCCCATGCGCTCGCGGCGGACGCGCGACAGCGTGACTTCGACGCCGCACTTCTCGCAGATGACGCCCTTGTACTTCATGCGCTTGTACTTGCCGCACAGGCACTCGTAGTCCTTGATCGGACCGAAGATGCGCGCGCAGAACAGACCGTCACGCTCCGGCTTGAAGGTGCGGTAGTTGATGGTCTCCGGCTTCTTGATCTCACCGAACGACCAGGACAGAATCTTCTCAGGGCTGGCGAGCGAGATCCGGATGGAATCGAACACCTGCGCAGGCGCCTGGGGGTTGAAGAGATTCATGACCTCTTGGTTCATGCCGTTCTCCTTTTCGGGGTCCTCGAAAACCCCTTTGATCGAGCGCGGGCGAAATGCCCGCAGAATGATCGGCCACCGGCCGAAGGAATTTGCGGGGCGCGCCGCGTGCTTTCGCGGCGCGCCATTGCCTTAMCCGGCCGCGCSCTATTCAGCCGCGTCCGGCAGCCGCACCGGGGCTTCGTCGAGCTTGGTGTTTTCCAGCTCGACGTTGAGGCCGAGGGAGCGCATTTCCTTGACGAGAACGTTGAAGCTCTCCGGAATGCCCGCCTCGAAGGTGTCGTCGCCTCTGACGATCGCCTCGTAGACCTTGGTGCGTCCGGCGACGTCGTCCGACTTCACCGTCAGCATTTCCTGCAGCGTATAGGCGGCGCCGTAGGCTTCCAGCGCCCAGACCTCCATTTCGCCGAAGCGCTGGCCGCCGAACTGCGCCTTGCCGCCCAGCGGCTGCTGGGTGACGAGCGAGTACGGGCCGATCGAACGCGCGTGGATCTTGTCGTCCACCAGGTGATGGAGCTTCAGCATATAGATGTAGCCCATCGTCACCTTGCGATCGAACGGCTCGCCGGTGCGCCCGTCATAGAGCTGCGACTGACCGCTGGTGTGCAGGCCGGCCTGCTGCAGCATGGTGTTGATATCGGCCTCGTGCGCGCCGTCGAACACCGGGGTCGCGATCGACACGCCGCGGCGCATCTGCTCGCTGAGCCGGATGACGCTCTCGTCGTCATATTCGCGGACCGGCTCGTTGCGGTCATTGGCGGGCATGAAGCTTTCCAGCGTCTTGCGCAACGGCTTGATGTCGCCGCCCGCCTTGTACGCATCGATCAGCTCGCCGATCTTCCTGCCCATGCCGGCGCAAGCCCAGCCCAGATGCGTCTCCAGGATCTGGCCGACATTCATGCGGCTCGGCACACCCAGCGGATTGAGCACGATATCGGCATGCGTGCCGTCCTCGAGGAAAGGCATGTCCTCGACCGGAACGATGCGCGACACGACACCCTTGTTGCCGTGACGGCCGGCCATCTTGTCGCCCGGCTGCATCTTGCGCTTCACCGCCACGAAGACCTTGACCATCTTCATGACGCCCGGAGGCATTTCGTCGCCGCGCTGCACCTTCTCGACCTTGTCCATGAAGCGCTGCTCGAGCGCCTTCTTGGAGTCGTCATACTGGCCGCGCAGAGCTTCGAGCTCGCCCTGGAGCTTTTCGTTCTCCACCGCGAACTGCCACCACTGCGAGCGCGGATATTCGTCGAGCGTGTCCTTCGACAGCTTCGAGCCCTTCTTGAAGCCCTTCGGTCCGGCGATCGCATCCTTGCCGACGAGCATGTCGGACAGGCGCGAATAGACGTTGCGGTCGAGGATCGCCTGCTCGTCGTCGCGGTCCTTGGCCAGACGCTCGATCTCCTCGCGCTCGATCGCCATGGCGCGCTCGTCCTTCTCCACGCCGTGGCGGTTGAAGACGCGCACTTCGACGACCGTGCCGAAGGTGCCCGGAGGCATGCGCATGGAGGTGTCGCGTACGTCCGAGGCCTTTTCGCCGAAGATGGCGCGCAGAAGCTTCTCTTCCGGCGTCATCGGGCTTTCACCCTTCGGCGTGATCTTGCCGACCAGGATGTCGCCCGGCTGCACTTCCGCGCCGATATAGACGATGCCGGCCTCGTCGAGGTTCTTCAGCGCTTCTTCCGAGACGTTCGGGATGTCGCGCGTGATTTCCTCCGGCCCGAGCTTGGTGTCGCGGGCCATGACCTCGAACTCCTCGATGTGGATCGAGGTGAAGACGTCGTCGGCCACGATGCGCTCGGAGAGCAGGATCGAGTCCTCGTAGTTGTAGCCGTTCCACGGCATGAACGCGACCAGCACGTTGCGGCCGAGCGCCAGATCGCCGAGCTCGGTCGACGGACCGTCGGCGATGATGTCGCCCTTGTTGACCCGGTCGCCCATGCGCACCAGCGGACGCTGGTTGATGCAGGTGTTCTGGTTCGAACGCTGGAACTTCATCAGCCGGTAGATGTCGACGCCGGACTTGCCCGGATCGAGATCTTCCGTGGCGCGGATAACGATACGCGTCGCGTCCACCTGGTCGACGATGCCGCCGCGGCGGGCGCCGATGGCGGCGCCAGAGTCACGGGCGACCACCGGCTCCATGCCGGTGCCGACGAACGGAGCCTCGGCGCGCACCAGCGGCACGGCCTGACGCTGCATGTTCGAGCCCATCAGCGCGCGGTTGGCGTCGTCGTTCTCGAGGAACGGGATGAGCGCTGCCGCCACCGACACCATCTGCTTCGGCGAGACGTCCATGAGGTCGACGTTCTCGCGCGGCGCCATCATCACCTCGCCGGCGTTACGGCAGATGACGAATTCGTCGACGAAGCCGCCATTCTTGTCGAGCTCGGCGTTGGCCTGCGCGACATAGTGCTTGGCCTCTTCCATCGCCGACAAATAGACGACCTCATTGGTCAGCTTGCCGCCCACGATCTTGCGGTACGGGCTCTCGATGAAGCCGTACTTGTTGACGCGCGCGAAGGTGGCGAGCGAGTTGATCAGGCCGATATTCGGGCCTTCCGGCGTCTCGATCGGGCAGATGCGGCCGTAATGCGTCGGATGCACGTCGCGCACCTCGAAGCCGGCGCGCTCGCGGGTCAGACCGCCCGGTCCAAGCGCCGACAGGCGACGCTTGTGGGTGATCTCCGACAGCGGGTTGGTCTGGTCCATGAACTGCGACAGCTGCGAGGAGCCGAAGAACTCGCGCACGGCGGCGGCCGCCGGCTTGGCGTTGATCAGGTCCTGCGGCATGACCGTGTCGATCTCGATCGAGGACATGCGCTCCTTGATCGCGCGCTCCATGCGCAGCAGGCCGACGCGGTACTGGTTCTCCATCAGCTCGCCGACCGAACGCACGCGGCGGTTGCCGAGATTGTCGATGTCGTCGATCTCGCCCTTGCCGTCGCGCAGCTCGACCAGCGTCTTGACCACGGCCAGGATGTCTTCCTTGCGCAGCACGCGCACGGTGTCCTCGGCCTTGAGCTCGAGGCGCATGTTCATCTTGACGCGGCCGACGGCCGACAGGTCGTAGCGCTCGCTGTCGAAGAACAGCGAGTTGAACATGGCTTCGGCGGTCTCGAGCGTCGGCGGCTCACCCGGGCGCATCACGCGATAGATGTCGAACAGCGCGTCCTGGCGGCTCTCGTTCTTGTCGACGTTGAGCGTGTTGCGGATATAGGCGCCGACATTGACATGGTCGATGTCGAGGATCTGGATCTCGTCCTCGCCGGTGCCGAGCAGCACCTTCAGCGTCTTTTCGTCGATCTCGTCGCCGGCCTCGAGGAATATCTCGCCGGTGGCGTAGTTGACGATGTCCTCGGCGAGATAGTTACCGAGCAGATCCTCGTCGGTCGCCTTGATCGCCTTGAGCCCCTTCTCGCCGAGCTGCCGGGCCTGGCGCGCGGTGATCTTCTTGCCTTGCTCGACGACGATCTCGCCTGTGTCGGCATCGACCAGATCGCCGACGGCCTTGAGGCCGCGGAAACGCTCGACGTTGAATGGAATGCGCCAGTGGTCGCCGGCGCGCTTGTAGGTGATCTTGTTGTAGAAGGTCGAGAGGATCTCCTCGCCGTCCATGCCGAGCGCCATCAACAGCGACGTCACCGGGATCTTGCGGCGGCGGTCGATGCGGGCATGCACGACGTCCTTGGAATCGAACTCGATGTCGAGCCAGGAGCCGCGATAGGGAATGACACGCGCGGCAAACAGGAGCTTGCCCGAGGAGTGCGACTTGCCCTTGTCGTGGTCGAAGAAGACGCCCGGCGAACGGTGCATCTGCGAGACGATGACGCGCTCGGTGCCGTTGACGATGAAGGTGCCGTTGGACGTCATGAGCGGCATGTCGCCCATGTAGACGTCCTGCTCCTTGATGTCCTTGATCGACTTCGCGCCGGTGTCCTCGTCGATATCGAACACGATGAGGCGCAGCGTCACCTTGAGCGGCGCGGCATAGGTCAGGTCGCGCTGACGGCATTCGTCAACGTCGAACTTCGGTCCTTCGAACTCGTACTTCACGAATTCCAGCATCGACGAGCCGGAAAAATCGGAAATCGGGAAGACCGACTTGAAAACGGCCTGCAGTCCTTCGTCCGGACGCCCGCCCTTGGGCTCGTCCACCATCAGGAACTGGTCGTAGGATGCCTTTTGAACCTCGATCAGGTTCGGCATCTCCGCAACTTCCGGGATCTTTCCGAAGAATTTGCGTACGCGTCTGCGGCCATTGAAAGTCTGGGTCTGGGCCATCGTCGCTCCTTAGCTCTGAACTCGGGGCGAACCTCGCCGCGGCTCGCCTTGCACCAATGGGCCGCCTCGGCGGCTGCCCTTGTCTGTTTTTCCGGCCGCCCTTTCCAATTGCTTGGCGGGTGCCGGCCAAAACGGGAGAAAACCCGTTTCCTGAAGGCCGCTTCCGGCCCTCAGGAAAGAGGTTTTCAATCGTCTCGCGCAACGAAGCCTCCCCCAAGGGGAGGGAGCGGGCGGCGCGAGGCCGCCCGCTCTCGGCCTTGAGGCTTACTTCAGCTCGACCTTGGCGCCGGCTGCTTCCAGCTGGGCCTTGAACTTGTCCGCGTCGGCCTTGGAGACGCCTTCCTTGACGGGCTTCGGAGCCGCCTCGACCAGGTCCTTGGCTTCCTTGAGGCCAAGGCCGGTGATGGCGCGGACTTCCTTGATGACGTTGATCTTCTGCGCGCCGGCGTCGGCGAGAACGACGTCGAATTCCGTCTTCTCTTCAACCGGGGCAGCAGCAGCGCCAGCACCACCAGCAGCGGCGGCAACAGCCACCGGAGCGGCGGCCGAAACGCCCCACTTCTCTTCCAGGAGCTTCGACAGCTCGGCCGCCTCGAGGACGGTCAGCTTCGAAAGGTCGTCTACGATCTTTGCCAGATCAGCCATTTGCGTATTCCTTTACTAGGTTCGAACGTGTGTTGTTGACAGCGAGGAACGGCCTCATGCCGCCTCGTCCTTCCGGGCGTAAGCGCCGATGACACGCGCGACCGAAGCCGCGGGCGCATTGACGATCTGGGCGATCCGGGTTGCCGGCGTGGCGATCATGCCAACCAGCTTGGCGCGCAGCTCGTCGAGCGACGGMAGTGTGGCGAGTGCCTTCACACCGTCGGCGTTGAGCGAGGTCGAGCCCATCGCGCCRCCGAGAATGACRAGCTTGTCATTCCCCTTGGCGAAATCGGACGTGACCTTCGGCGCCGCAACCGGATCCTCCGAATAAGCGACCAGCGTCTGTCCCTTGAACAGATCGACGATCGATGCGGAGTCCGTGCCCTGAAGAGCGATCTTGGCGAGACGGTTCTTCGCGACTTTGACGGTGCCACCGGCGGCGCGCATCTTCGACCGAAGGTCGTTCATTTGCGCGACGGTGATACCGGCGTAGTGGGCCACGACGACTGAACCCGCGTTCGAGAACGCTTCGTTCAGGCCCGTGACGAGTTCGCGTTTTTCCGCTCTGTCCACTGCCTATCTCCAGTTGACCCCTGCCTCATTCTCGAGGTCAGRMGTCGGGTTGCCTTTTGCCGGCCGGGCTATCCAAAAAAGGATCTCCCGAACGGCGCTCGAGGATCCTGCCCCCTTTCGCCACACCTGCCGGCAAGCCGGATGATGTGCTGACAAAAGGCAAACACGGTTCGAACCTTTCATTGGAGCATTGCGCTCCTTTGTCGGGTCTTCACCCGTCTCATGCAGGCCCACATGAATTAAGGCCCCCTTTTTTGAACAAGGCCGGCCGCCTGCAATCTCGGACAGGATATCCGGAAGCCTTGCAGCTTCCGGGTTACCGCACCGCCGACGGATCGGCGGTGCGGAATTCTTCAGGATCGGCCAAAAGCCGATCAGATGACAATCACGACGCGGCGAGCGTCGCGATGTCGAGCTTGAGGCCGGGACCCATCGTCGAGGTGACCGACACCTTCTTGACGTAGTTGCCCTTGGCGCCGGACGGCTTGGCCTTGTTCACCGCATCGGCGAAGGCCCGCACATTCTCTTCCAGCGCCTTGACGTCGAACGAGACCTTGCCGACGCCGGCCTGGACGATGCCGGCCTTCTCGACGCGGAACTCGACGGCGCCGCCCTTCGAAGCCTTGACGGCCGCGGCGACATCGGTCGTCACGGTGCCGACCTTCGGGTTCGGCATCATGCCGCGCGGGCCGAGCACCTTACCGAGACGGCCGACCAGCGGCATCATGTCCGGGGTGGCGATGCAGCGATCGAAATCGATCGTGCCCTTCTGGACRATCTCGACCAGATCCTCCGCACCGACGATATCGGCGCCGGCGGCCTTGGCCTCCTCGGCCTTGTCRCCGCGCGCGAACACCGCGACGCGCACCGAGCGGCCGGTGCCGTTCGGCAGGTTGACCACGCCGCGRACCATCTGGTCGGCGTGGCGCGGATCGACRCCGAGGTTCATCGCGACCTCGACCGTCTCGTCGAACTTCACCGAAGACCGGTCCTTGAGCAGCTGCAGCGCCTCGGAGAGCGCATAAGCCTTGTTCGGATCGATGCCTTCGCGGCTCTTGGCAATACGCTTTGCAATCTTTGCCATGATCTTAGCCCACCACTTCCAGGCCCATCGAGCGGGCGGAGCCCTCGACCATGCGCATGGCCGCCTCGACGTCGTTTGCGTTCAGGTCCTTCATCTTCTGCTCGGCGATCTGGCGCACCTTGTCGCGCGAGATCGTGCCGACCTTGGTCTTGCCCGGCTCCTTGGAGCCCGACTTCAGGTTGGCGGCCTTCTTCAGGAAGTAGCTCACCGGCGGCGTCTTCATGACGAAGGTGAACGACTTGTCCTGGTAGTAGGTGATGACGACCGGGATCGGCGAACCCTTCTCCAGTTCCTGGGTCTGCGCGTTGAACGCCTTGCAGAACTCCATGATGTTGATGCCGCGCTGACCAAGCGCCGGGCCGATCGGGGGCGACGGCGTGGCCGAGCCCGCGGCAACCTGGAGCTTGAGCTGGCCTGCAACTTTCTTAGCCATCTCTATTCCTGCCTTTTCTCATGCCGGCCCCGGTATCAGGGAAACGCCGGCGGTTGCAGTCTGGTGGTTCGGTTCCAGCGACCGGCTATGCCGCCTTCGCCTCCCACCCGTTCATGCGGCGCCCTTGACGCCACTCCCGCACCTCTCGGCGCGGATCCCGACGCCCTCCGGGCGCGGGTTTACGGATCAGCCCTTTTCGACCTGTCCGAATTCCAGATCGACGGGCACGGCGCGCCCGAAGATCGAAACTTCCACCTTGAGCCGCGCACGCTCTTCGTCCACTTCCTGGACGAAGCCGTTGAACGACGCGAACGGACCGTCCGAAACACGGATCGCCTCGCCGACCTCGAAGGTGACCGAGGGCTTCGGCCGCTCGACGCCTTCCTGCACCTGGTTCAGGATGCGCTGCGCCTCGGTCTCGGTGATCGGCACGGGCTTGGAGTCACCCAGGAAACCGGTGACCTTCGGCGTGTTCTTGACCAGCGAGAAGACGGCGTCCGTCAGGTTGGCCTTCAAGAGCACATAGCCCGGGAAGAACTTGCGCTCGGCATCGACCTTGCGGCCGCGGCGGATCTCGACGACCTTTTCGGTCGGGACCACGATCTGCTCGATCTCGCCTGACAGGCCCTTCTGCTTGGCCTTGTTCTCGATGTCCTCGGCGACCTTCTTCTCGAAGTTCGAATAAGCGTGGACGATATACCAGCGCGCAGTCATTTCACGACCTCTCCGTAATCGCCGAACTTAGTGCCCGAGGCCCAGGATCCACTCGATCGCATAGCCCATGGCTATATCGGCAGCGAAGAAGAAGATCATCGCGATGACCGCGAACACCAGGACCATCACCGTCGAGATCATCGTCTCGCGCCGCGAGGGCCATGTAACCTTGGCCGTCTCCGCGCGGACCTGCTGGAGAAAGGTGAAAGGATTAGTGGTTTTCGAAGCCATGTGCCGCTCTGTCTTCAAGACCCGTAGGCCGGGTCTCCTGGATGATCCCGCAGGCCGGGACGTGCCGCCTGGGTTCATGTCGACGCCGAATCAGCATCACCACTTCGCCCATGCAAATCAGACGCGTAAAGCCGGCTTCCCAGCTCCACGCGTCGCGTGTCTGTTCTGTCTACATAAAACCGATTCTTGATCCACGCAAGTGGCAAGTGCTCGCTTTATGTCCAACGCCGCCTCGGAACCATCCAGTCGTCCCGTCCCGGCTATGCGGGCCTTATGCCCGAATTCACGCTATATGGCAAGCGGCGCGCCGATTTTCAAATGCCGGAGGCCGAGAATCTCGATTTGCCACTTGGCAAATGGCACGGGCAGCAGGGCTCGAACCTACGACCTGCGGTTTTGGAGACCGCCGCTCTACCAACTGAGCTATGCCCGTACACGGGCGCTGCTATTTCACAAAGCGAATGAGAACTCAAGTGCCCTTTTGCGGAGGAGCGATCAGCGAGAGCGGCCGCCCAAGCGCGAGCCACGCTGCCCACGCGCAAATGGCAAGTTCGAGGGTGCTTCGGCTACGATTTCCCGGCCGGCGGCCTGTAAGGCCCGCCCGGCACGCCCCAGCCCCAGGCCGGCATCGGTTCTGTCTCGGGATCGCAGGTCTCGCCGAGATTGGAATTCATCTTGGCCAGGCGCGATCCCCACTCGACATAGCCCATGAAGGCGGAGCGAAACTCCGGATCGTCGGGCAGGCCGACCTCGTCCGCCGCATCGGCCAGAAGGTTGATCCAGCGGCGGCGCTGTTCCTCGGTCAGGTGCTTGCCGAGATGATGCATGACCATCTCGCGGTGGCCGCCATGGTCTTTGCTGTAGGTCTTCGGCCCGCCGAAGACCTCGCCGATGAAGGCGGCGACATGGGCCGGGTGATCCGGCGACATGTCCTTGAATACCGGGCCAACGAYYGGGTCCAGGGCCACCTTGCCGTAGAAGGTCCGCGTCAGCCGGTTCAGGGCCTCGGYGCCGCCTGCCCATTCGAACAAAGTCGGARTGTCGTCGCTCATCGCCGGTCCTCCATTCCCAGGCGGCGAAGGATAGCGGCAAGGCTCGCCCCTGCTCAACCTGCCCCYATGGCCAGTGCCCCATGGCCGGTGCGRTGACAGAGCTACAATTTCGCCGGCGCCTCCGCCGCCGCATTGGCGGCCGGCAGAACACGGCAATTGTCGGGCTTCGGCGACGATTCGCAGATGGTGGCGCCCGTGAGCTCGTCCACCGGCTGGCGCCCGGTCGTCAGCCCGAACCTCTGCATCTCGTCCTGGCTGAGCTCCCTGTGACTGGAGTAGAGCACGGACTGCATGGCGGGAAACAGGCTGGACCCGATCGCCATCTCGTCGAGATAGGCCTTGACCTCCTCCCCCGTTCCCAGGGAGTGCAGGCTCAGATGCGCGCTCGACCCGACAAGGCGTCTGGCGCCGCCGGCGAGCATGACGGCGCAGGCCGCGCCGCAATCGGCTCCGGACTCGACCGTGAGGCCGGCGTGGAAACCGTCCTTGGCGAGGCACCCGGTCGCGTCAGGATCGCAGTCGAGGAAATCCGTGCGGGCGACGGCGACGTCGAGCCTGCGCTCGTGAATGAGCCTTCCCGTCGCAAGCGCGCCCTGCGCATCGCCACCCGGCGAGCTGATCACAACCGGCAGCCGCCGCTGGCCGATGCCGTCGAGCAGCTGGCGCAGCTTGTCGGGCGTGCCGGTGGTGATCGTGCCTTCCGCCGAAATCCACTCCGGGCAATCGGGATTGCAAAGCGGGTTGCTGCCGCGAACGAGGACGAAGCGCATGTCCTGATCCTCTTTCGAGGGCGCAACGGGCCTGGCCCCGGCAGCCGCTACCTCGGCAGGCTTTGCGGTCTTGCTTGCCGGTATTTCGCGGCAATTCACCGGCGCCGGCTTCGCTTCGCAGACGCTCGCAGCGGTGAAGAGATCCACGGAACCCTCGCTGGTCACGAGGTTCATCCGCAGCATGTTTGCCGGAACGAGCTGGTGGATGTCGCTGGCCGGGGTGTTCTTCATGGTTATGAGAACGCCCTCGCCTATCCCCATCTCCTTCAGATAGGCCGAGAGTCGCTTCTCGACCGCCTTGCTCATCTCATAGGTCTTGTAGCTGCCCGCGTTCTTGCGGCTGACGATCTTGGTGCTGATGATCTTCTTCCTGCCGTTCACGACCTTGTAGGTGGTGCGATAGAGCAGCTTTTCCCTGTGGTAGGTGGTGGTGATCTGGTGGACGCCGAGAAACGCCCATTCACCGACCAGGCGGCGGACACCTCCGGCGAACATCAGCGGGCAGGCCGAATTGCACATGGCGCCGCCGTCCGAGGCGATGCCGAAATAGGGCGCGCCCTTGCCGTCATTGTCATGGCAATTCTTCGTCTGCGGCTCGCAACCGGAAAACGCTGTCGCGCCGACGGCGATATCGAGCTTGTTCTTGCGGATGATGCGGCCCAGCTCAAGCGCCGCCTCGACATTGCCGCCGGGAGAATTGACGACGATCGGCAGATGGCGCCCCTCGAGCGTCTTGAGAGTGCGCTTGAGCAGCGCCGGCGTTCCCGATTCTATCGTGCCTTCCGCCGAGATCCACTCCGGGCAGTTCGGCTCGCAGCCCGGCGCGCTGCTGCGCACGACGGCGAAGCGCATGGTCGGGCCGAAATCCGGCGCGCTTTCCGCGGCATTCGCGGTAAAAGGGGACAGCACCATGGCGGCGGCCAGCGCCCGCGGGACCAGCCGTCGCCACCACCACGAAATACTGTCTGAACGGCGTTCCGGAACCACGCTTGGGCATGCCTCTTGGGTACGGCTCATACTAGTTGCAGCGAAGGTGCTTGCAACAGTCTTAAAGCCAACCGGCAGTTCTTGCCTGCTGGCGCGAGCAACGAAAAAAGGCGGCCCGAAGACCGCCCTTTCCTTGTCGAACCGGCAACAGCCGGTCCAATTATTCCTTGATGGTGACGACGATGCCGGCACCGACGGTGCGGCCGCCTTCACGGATGGCGAAGCGCAGCTTCTCTTCCATGGCGATCGGCACGATCAGCTCGACATCGACGGTGATGTTGTCGCCGGGCATCACCATCTCGGTGCCGGCCGGCAGCGTCACGATGCCCGTCACGTCGGTCGTGCGGAAGTAGAACTGCGGACGGTAGTTGGTGAAGAACGGCGTGTGGCGGCCGCCCTCGTCCTTGGTCAGGATGTAGGCTTCGGCCACGAACTTCTTGTGCGGCTTCACCGAACCCGGCTTGGCCAGAACCTGGCCGCGCTCGACACCTTCGCGATCGATGCCGCGCAGCAGCGCGCCGATGTTGTCGCCAGCCTGGCCCTGGTCGAGCAGCTTGCGGAACATTTCAACGCCCGTGCAGGTCGTCTTGGCCGTCGGACGGATGCCGACGATCTCCAGTTCCTCGCCGACCTTGACCACGCCGCGCTCGACGCGACCGGTCACCACCGTGCCGCGGCCAGAGATCGAGAACACGTCCTCGATCGGCATCAGGAACGGCTTGTCCAGCGGACGAACCGGCGTCGGGATGTAGGCGTCGACCTGAGCCATCAGCTCGCGGATGGCGTCCTCGCCGATGGCCTTGTTGGAATCTTCCAGCGCAGCCAGCGCCGAGCCCTTGACGATCGGAATGTCGTCGCCGGGGAACTCGTTCTTCGACAGCAGCTCGCGAACCTCGAGCTCGACCAGCTCCAAAAGCTCGGCGTCGTCGACCTGGTCGACCTTGTTGAGGAACACAACGATCGACGGCACGCCGACCTGACGGGCCAAAAGGATGTGCTCGCGGGTCTGCGGCATCGGACCGTCGGCGGCCGAAACGACCAGGATCGCGCCGTCCATCTGGGCGGCGCCGGTGATCATGTTCTTCACATAGTCGGCGTGGCCGGGGCAGTCGACATGGGCATAGTGACGGTTGGCCGTCTCGTACTCGACATGCGCCGTCGAGATCGTGATGCCGCGCGCCTTCTCTTCAGGCGCAGCGTCGATCTGGTCATAGCGCTTGTATTCGCCAAAATACTTCGTGATCGCCGCCGTCAGCGACGTCTTGCCATGATCGACGTGACCGATCGTGCCAATGTTCACATGCGGCTTGGTGCGCTCGAATTTACCTTTTGCCATAGTCTCTTTCCTTGGGCGGCCGTGGCCATCAGTTCAGTCGAATGCGGGGCGATTAGCGACAACGGCCGAAAAACACAAGTGCCTTGTGGCTGAGCGCTCTTCACTCGAGCCGAACCAACGATCCGATTTCAGGGGATGTGGCGCGGATATAGGATCGCCGCGCATGAATTCAAATGGCTCGTCCGAAGCGCCGGCGCCACGCGACCGGCTCATCAACAACGGCGCCAATCTGGTTCAACCGCCCGTCCGCGCAATTGCACGCGGCGCGGGCTTGCGCAAACCCGTCCCTCGCCGGCCGTTGCAGCGCTGCCGCGTTGCCGTTACAGCGTCCGGTTGCCGGTGATCTGGTGATAGGCCCAGAGCACGACGACCGAGCCGATGACGGCAACGATCAGGCTGTAGATGTTGAGGCCGGTGACGCCCGAAGCGCCGAAAGCGCTGAAGATGAGGCCGCCGACGATGGCGCCGACGATGCCGAGCACGATATCCATGATCATGCCCTGACCGGTCTTGTCGACGATCTTGCTGCCGATGAAGCCGGCGATGACACCGAGGATGATCCAGCTGATAACGCCCATTTTTCCCTCCAATTCCCCGCCGTCCCAATCATTTTCACATGATTGTCAAAAGCTCAAGAGAACTTGAAATTCCGCCCGTTTGCACCATTCTGGTCCGGGCGGACTTGGCTGGACAAGGAGATCCACGATGGGCCTTTTCGACAATGCCGTTCCCGGCGGCAACATCACCAAACCCCTGATGCTCGCCGTCGGCGCGCTGCTGGTCGGCAAGATGCTGAGCGGCAGAAGCGACACGCAGCCTCAAGCCCCCGCCCCGGCGCCAGCGGGTACCGGAGCGGCCGCCGACGGCGGCCTGCTCGGCGGGCTCGGCGGCCTGCTGGACAAGCTGAAGGATGCCGGCCACGGCAGCGTCGCCGACTCCTGGGTCGGCACCGGCCAGAACCAGCCGATCAACGCCAACGATCTCGGCACCGCGCTCGGGCCGCAGGTTATCAGCGAGATCGCGCAGCGGGCGGGTATGAGCGAGCAGGAGTTGCTGCAGCAATTGTCCACGGCGCTGCCCGGCATCGTCGACAAGCTGACGCCAAACGGCCAGATCCCGCAGCACAGCCAGGTCGCCTCGGCTTTCAACAGCTAGGCGACGGAACCAAGCGAACGCGCTGCGCGCCACCGGCGCGCGGCGTTTTCGTGAGGGTCGTCGCCCGAGGAAATTCTGGAGCGGGTAGCGGGAATCGAACCCGCATATTCAGCTTGGAAGGCTGCTGCTCTACCACTGAGCTATACCCGCCTGCACAGATGCACCGGAAAAACAGCTGCACACTTCCGATGCTTTTTCGTTTCAGGGCTTCCGGGCCGGCAGTGGTGGAGAGGGTTGGATTCGAACCAACGTAGGCTAAGCCAACGGATTTACAGTCCGTCCCCTTTAACCACTCGGGCACCTCTCCAGTCTGCCGCCGGAGCCATGCAACGAGGCATTCGCGCCGATCCGGAGCCCGAGCAAGGATCTTCTCCGAAATCAGCGAAGCGCCTTATGGCGGCAAGGCCGGTGGGTGTCAACCGGCGCGGCCAGGGTTTTTCGAGGATGTTCGGCATCAATTGTCGCGGCCCATATCCTTAGCCGGACGGGACGGCTATAGAAGCCGCATGAGCGACGACAAAAGCAACAAGCCGGGCACCCCCAAGGACACCCACTACGCCAAGCTGAGGCGCGCGCATCGCGACCAGAAGGCGGGCGGCGCGCCGGCGTTCCGGCCGCGCCAGCCCGTGCCGGCGGGCGAAGGCCCCGCGGACGGCCTGGTGCGCCTCTATGGCCTGCACACGGTGCGCGCCGCGCTCGACAATCCGCGGCGCAAGATCCGCAAGATGCTGGTGACGCGCAATGCCGTCGAGCGGCTTTCGATTCCCGACCTCGCCGCCCTGCCCTTCAAGGCCGAACTGGTGGAACCGAGAGATATCGACAAGATCACCGGATCGGACGCCGTGCACCAGGGCGTGCTGATCGAAGCGGAGCCGCTGAAGGCGAAGCGCCTCGACGCGCTTGGCGACACGCGGCTGGTCTTGGTGCTCGACCAGGTCACCGACCCGCACAATGTCGGCGCGATTCTGCGCTCGGCCGTTGCCTTCGGCGCCGGGGCGTTGATCACCACCGCCCGCCACAGCCCGCAGGAATCGGGCGTGCTGGCGAAGTCGGCGTCAGGGGCGTTGGAACATATCGACCAGATCGAGGTGAGGAACCTCGCCGATGCGCTCGGCCAGTTGCATGAGGCCGGCTTCCAGACAATCGGGCTCGATTCGGAAGGACCGGCGGAGCTGGAAACGAGCTTTGCCGGCGACAAGGTTGCGCTGGTTCTGGGCGCCGAGGGCAAGGGCCTGCGGCAGAAGACGCGCGAGACGGTAACCACGCTGGCGCGGCTCGACATGCCCGGCGCCATCCGCTCGCTCAACGTGTCGAACGCGGCGGCGGTCAGCCTCTATGCGGCCAGGAAATTCCTAGCGAATAGCGAATAGCGAATAGCGAATAGCGAATAGCGAATAGCCGGAACACGTTGGCCCGCCGCACTGCAATCCCCATTCGCTATTCCCTATTCGCTATTCGCTTCTTTGTCGCCATTCGCTTCTAGGCCACTTCGTGGCCGGCCATCCGCTCCAACGCCCTCACCAGCGCCGAGTGATCCTCCTTCGCCCCGCCGTTGGCGGCGCAAGAGTTGAACAACTGCTGCGTGGTTGAGGTGTTGGGCAGCGATACGCCCAGCGCCTTCGCGCCTTCCAGCGCGAGGTTAAGGTCCTTCTGGTGCAGCTCGATGCGGAAGCCCGGGGCAAAGGTGCGCTTTATCATGCGTTCGCCATGCACTTCGAGGATGCGCGAGGCGGCGAGCCCGCCCATCAGCGCCTGCCTGACCTTGGCCGGATCGGCGCCGGCTTTTGAGGCAAAGACGAGCGCTTCGCCGACCGCTTCGATGGTCAGCGCCACGACGATCTGGTTGGCGACCTTGGTGGTCTGGCCGACACCGTTCGGACCGACCAGAGTGATGTTCTTGCCCATCTTCTCGAACACCGGCCTGGCGCGCTCGAATGCCTTGTCCTCGCCGCCGACCATGATGGTCAGCGACGCCGCCTTGGCGCCGACCTCGCCGCCCGACACCGGCGCGTCGAGATAGTCGCAGCCGAGCACGTTGATTTTTTGGGCGAATTCCTTGGTTGCGATCGGCGAGATCGAGCTCATGTCGATGACAAGCTTGCCCTTCGACAGACCTGACGCGACGCCGTTCTCGCCGAACAGAACGTCGGCCACCTGCGGCGTGTCGGGAACCATGGTTATGATGATGCCCGCGGCCTTGGCGACGGCGTCATGGCCTGAAACGGTCTTCAGCCCCTTGGCCACGAGGTCGGCCGGCGGCTTCGAGCGGTGGTCGCTGGCGACGACCGCATAGCCGGCATCGAGCAAATGCCCAGCCATCGGCGCGCCCATGATGCCAAGTCCGATGAAGCCGATGGTTTCCATTGTTTTGCTCCGAATGACTGCCTGGGTGCCCCCTCATCCGGCCCTTCGGGCCACCTTCTCCCCGGCGGGGAGAAGAGGTAGGCATCCGCGTTGACGATCTCTTCTCCCTACAGGGAGAAGGTGGCCGCGCAGCGGCCCGGATGAGGGGGTTACGCCGCCGCGCTCCCCTGCCCGGCAAATTGCCGGAACCAACCAAGCCCGGCCTCGGTGCCGGCTTTCGGCTTGTATTCGGCGCCGATCCAGCCGGAATAGCCGAGCCGGTCGATATGGTCATAGAGAAAAGGATAGTTGATCTCGCCCGTCCCCGGCTCGTGACGGCCGGGATTGTCCGCAAGCTGGATATGCGCGATGCGGCCGAGGTTTGCCTCGATGGTACGGGCGAGATCCCCCTCCATGATCTGCATGTGATAGATGTCGTATTGCAGGAACAGGTTCTTCGAACCGATGCGGTCGATCAGCGCCAGCGCCTGGTCCGTGTGGTTCAGGAAGAAGCCTGGGATGTCGCGGGTGTTGATCGGCTCGATCAGCAATTTGATGCCGGCCTGCTCCAGCTTCTCGGCCTTCTCGGCMGCGAAGGCGAGGTTTTCGGCAAAGACRTTCTCCAGCAYGRYGCGRTCGGCGCCCTGCGGCGCRATGCCSGCCAGGCARTTGATCCGCTCRCAGCCAAGCGCATGGGCGTAGGTGATCGCCTTGGCGACGCCCTGGCGGAATTCCGGSACGCGGTCCGGCAGCGCGGCGATGCCGCGCTCGCCCTTTGCCCAGTCGCCGACCGGCAGGTTGAAGAGCACCTGCGTCAGGCCGTTCTTCTTCAGGCGCGCGGCCACGACATCGGGTGCATGATCGTAGGGACCGATATATTCGATCCCCTTGAAGCCGGCCCTGGCCGCGGCATCGAAGCGGTCGAGGAACTCATGCTCGCCGAAGAGCATCGACAGATTGGCTGAAAAACGCGGCATTCTTTTTCTCCTATTTTTCTGCCCACCTAGGCGTGTCGGGATTCAGGTCAGGCAGTGCCGAAAACGGTGGCTTTCGAGAACCGGAGCGGAGCGTACTAAAGTACGTGAGCACCGGAAGCGGAGGAAGCCGGCGTTTGCAGGCCGGCCTCACCTGAATCCCGACACGCCTAATCCAACATCATGATAGCCGTCGGCGCATCCTCGTTGCGTTCGGCCAACTCCTCGAACTCGGTGATCTTGTCGATTTCCACGCCCATCGAGATGTTGGTGACGCGCTCGAGGATGAATTCCAGAACCACCGGAACCTGGTGTTCCTTCATCAGCCGCTGCGCCTCCTTGAAGGCGCCGGCGAATTCCTCCGGCTTGCGCACGCGAACRGCCTTGCAGCCCATGGCCTCGGCGACCGCGACATGGTCGACGCCATAGCCRGCCTCGGGATCGTTGGCGCGGTTGACGTTCTCGAAGGCGAGGCTCACCTCGTARTCCATCGMGAAGCCGCGCTGCGCCTGGCGGATCAGGCCGAGATAGGCGTTGTTCACGACGACGTGGATGTAGGGCAGCTTGTGCTGCGCGCCGACCGCCAGTTCCTCGATCATGAACTGGAAGTCGTAGTCGCCGGACAGCGCCACGATGGCGCGGTCCGGATCGGCGGCGCGCACGCCGAGCGCGGCCGGCAGCGTCCAGCCGAGCGGGCCGGCCTGGCCGCAATTGATCCAGTTGCGCGGCTTGTAGACATGCAGGAATTGCGCGCCGGCGATCTGCGACAGGCCGATCGTGGTGACATAGGTGGTGTCGCGGGCRAACGCCTTGTTCATCTCCTCRTARACGCGCTGCGGCTTCAGCGGCACCTGCTCGAAATGCGTCTTGCGCTTCATGGTCTTCTTGCGCTGCTGGCATTCCTTCGCCCARCCGGACCAGTCGCGCAGCTTGCCSGCCGTMYKCCAYTCGGTGGCGACGTCGAGCAGSATCTTCAGCGCGGCGCCCGCGTCCGAGACGACGCCGAGGTCAGGCGCGAAGACGCGGCCGATTTGMGTCGGCTCGATGTCGACATGGATGAACTTCTTGCCCTTGGTGTAGACCTCGACCGAGCCGGTGTGACGGTTGGCCCAGCGGTTRCCGATGCCGAAGACGAAGTCGGCCGCCAGCATCGTCGCRTTGCCGTARCGGTGCGAGGTCTGCAGSCCGCACATRCCGGCCATCAGCCGATGATCGTCGGGGATCGAACCCCAGCCCATCAGCGTCGGGATGACCGGCACGCCGGTGATCTCGGCGAATTCGATCAGCAAATCGGAAGCGTCCGCGTTGATGATGCCGCCGCCGGCGACGATCAACGGCTTTTCCGCCTCGTTGAGCATCGCCAGCGCCCTTTCGGCCTGGGTGCGCGTCATCGCCGGCTTGTACACGGCAAGCGGCTCATAGGCCTCGATATCGAACTCGATCTCTGCCAATTGCACGTCGATCGGCAGGTCGATCAGCACCGGGCCGGGCCGCGAGGAGCGCATCAGGTGGAAGGCCTTCTGCAGCGCCATCGGCACCAGATAGGGCTCCATGACGGTCACGGCCCATTTGGCGACGGGGGCGGCGATCGCGGCGATGTCGACCGCCTGAAAATCCTCCTTGTTGAGGCGCGCGCGGGGAGCTTGGCCAGTTATACAGAGTATCGGGATGGAATCGGCCGACGCCGAGTAAAGCCCGGTGATCATATCGGTGCCGGCCGGACCGGAGGTGCCGATGCAGAGCCCGATATTGCCGGCCTTGGCGCGGGTGTAGCCTTCGGCCATGTGCGAGGCGCCCTCGACATGGCGGGCAAGAACGTGGCGGATGGTGCCCCTCGCCTTCAGCGCCGAGTAGAGCGGGTTGATCGCCGCTCCGGGCACGCCGAAGGCATTGGTGATGCCCTCCTTTTCGAGAACGAGAACCGCGGCGTCGACTGCGCGCATCCTGGCCATTTCCAGCCTCCACTTCGTTGGTTGGCTTGAGAATGCCAGCGCAGTTCCGATTTTTCAATTTTTTCAGAATATTTTTTCATTTCTAGAAAACGACGCTTATTGCTTGAATCCTCTGCGCTTTTCGTTTTCCAAAAAATCGCCATGGGAAATTAATGGAAAACTTTTTCATTGCATCCGGCGCGAAACCGGCGAGAATGCCCGCATGGAAACCATGGAAAAACGCCAGCGCGGCCGACCGCGTGCCTTCAACGGCCCATCGGAGGCGGCCTCGGTGCAGTCGCTCGACCGGGCTCTGCGCATCCTGGCGATCGTCGCCGAAGCCAGCGGCCTGTCCTTGAGCGAGATCGCGGCGCGCAGCGGCATCGCCGCCTCCACCGCCTATCGCATGCTGACGACGCTGGAAAACCACGGCATGGTCGAGTTCGACTCGACCGACCAGCTGTGGTCGATCGGCGTAGAGACCTACCGCATGGGCGCTGCCTTCCTGCGGCGCCGCAAGCTGGTCGACCGCGCCCGCGTCGTCATGCAGGAGCTGATGGAAAAGACCGGCGAAACCGCCAATCTCGGCGTCGCCGAGGACGATTGCGTCGTCTTCGTCAGCCAGGTCGAGACGCATCAGGCGATCCGCGCCTTCTTCCGGCCGGGCACGCGCTCCTCCTTCCACGCTTCCGGCATCGGCAAGGCCGTGCTGGCGCATCTCGAACCGGAGCGGGTCGCCGCCATCCTGCGCAAGGCCGGCCTGCAGCGCTACACCGACAGGACGCTTTCCGACATCTCGGCGCTGGCCCATGACCTCGCCGTGATCAAGCATCGTGGCTGGTCGGTCGACGACGAGGAGCGCCATCCCGGCATGCGCTGCGTGGCCGCGGCCATCTTCAACGAGTTCGGCGAGCCGATCGGCGGCGTTTCGGTCTCCGGTCCGACAGTTCGCGTCACGCCTGAGCGGTTGGCCGAGATCGGCCCACTAGTGCGCGACGCCGCCGCGGAGGTGACCAAGATGATCGGCGGCGCCCCGGCCGGTTGACCAGAGCATGATGCCGAAAAGTGTGAAGCGGTTTTCGGACGACATCATGCTCTATCTCTTTGATTTAGAGCCGGATTCAGATTTCAGGTCGAACAGACCTGAAATCATCCGGCTCTAGGAGCGCCTGTCGTCGCCGTCTTCAACACATCGGGGTTAGCTGAACTTGACCGCCGTGCCGCGCGCTGTTCGAATGCACGCGGAGGGCATCGGTGCGGAAACAACTTCAGCTCTTGCTTGCCGCTTCGCTCAGCGGATGCGTCGCGGCGACCCCTCAAGCGGACGGCGGCCAGCGGGTCAWTCCCGTTCCGATCTCGCTTGCCCTGGAGGAGATCGTCACCACCGGCATCCGTCAGCATTTGCAGAATCCCAGTTCCGCCAGGTTCGGGGCCATGCTTGCCGGCGAGCGGACGCTGAACGGCCGGCGGGAAATCGTGGTCTGCGGCTATGTCAACKCCGGGAACCCTTCCGAYRCCYWKGRCGGCGACAAACCATTCGCCGCCAGGATCTACYCSGATGCCGGARGCGGCTTCGAACTCGTCGCGATAGGCGATGRGCCGGCGGATGTGAATCTTGTCAACGGGACCTGCCGCGCAGCCGGACTACCGATCTCCGCTCCCAAGGCGCACCTCTAACGCCACCTCGCCTGGTACCAACAAACGAAAAAGAGGCTGCGAACAGCCCCTCTTTCCGTCGTTGAGTGCCCGCTCTCAGAGCCGGCAATAGTGCTGATAGCCGTCGTAGCCGATATAGGTGTCGGAGTCCGGATCGTAGCTGGAGTAGCGGGCGAGGCAGCGGCGGACATGCCAGGAACCACCGTACTCATCGACGTAAACCGGCTGCGGCCGCGGGGCGAGCGCGCTGCCGAGCAGGAACCCACCGACGCCGGCRGCGATACCGATGCCGATTTCCTCGTTGCGATGATCGTGGGCGGCCGAGGGCTGGATGGTGCCGGCAAGCGTGCCGGCGGCGACGGTGGTGGCGATGAGGCCGGAAACCAGTGTGCGCTTGAACATGACGATCTCCTTGGTTTGGGTGACCGAGGCGATCCATCCGCCTCTTGATCGTCTGTCGCGGCGGCAAGGAAAAAGGTTCGAAAGATTTTTGCTGATTTTTGCCGTATGGGGACGAGCCCTTGCTGGCCAGCCAGTTCGTCAACTGAACGACAAGTGAAAAAGGGCGGCCGGAGCCGCCCTTCGAACGGGACACGTTCGCGCGTCAGAGGATGACGACGACCCCGTGGTGGTGGTGGTGGTGATGATGGTGACGGTGGTGGTACCACCAATAGTCACCATAGTCATAGTCGTCGTAGCTGTAGCCGTAGTCGTAGTGGTGATGATGATGCATGCCATAAGCCGAGGACGTCTGGACCGTGGCGGCAAGCGCGCCTGTCGCGACAAAGACGGCTGCTAGGACGGAAATGAGCGTGCGCCTGAACATGATGATCTCCTTGATCCTTGATCGAGGCGACCATTCGCCTCTGGAGATCAGTGGCGGCGACGCGGCAAAAGGTTCGAGGGTTCGAGTGAGTAGTGAGTAGTGAGTAGTGAGTAGTGACGGCGGTTGGTCCAACAGCGCGGTCAATCCACTAGCGCCCACTAACTCACTACTCACTACTCACTTCCCGTCACTCACTTCCCTCACCCCATACCTGTCACGTGCCGCAGCCAGAAAGCGAGCGCGATAAAGCCGATGATGGTGGTGACGCCGGTCCAATCGATATTGGCCTTCTTCAGATCGCTGATGAGTTTCAGCAGCAGTAGCCAGGTCAACACGATGATCGGCAGGACGATGACGAATCTGATCATGCGRCACCCTCCTTCGGGCAATTGCACCGGAGAAAGATGTAGGAAGCCCACGCGCGCTTTTCAGCATGCCGGCTCAGCACATGGCTGCGGAGGTTAGGCCAGCTCTTCGGCCATCGGAAGTCTGGTGCCCCCGGCAGGGATCGAACCCGCGACCTTCGGTTTACAAAACCGCTGCTCTACCAGCTGAGCTACAAGGGCACGGCGCTCCGGTAGCACATTTGGTGCGCCAGTAAAGACAAAACTCTAGCCATCTCTCACTGAAAGGTAGTCGTGGTCTCGGCCGCTGCTCCGCCGAATGGGTTCTTGACCCTGACGGACTTGTGCACAGGTGAACGACGCGATCGGTCTAATGGCTGCACCTCCCGCAAGCACCTGGCTGATGGCAGCGACTTGATCCGCATGCGCGATCTCGACGTCTCGGTCGTGCATGGTGGCCACTTCCCGAGCTTCGGCAAGGTGCGCTACCGCCAACTCATCGACGAGTGTCTCGCGCAAGAACGGCGACCCGGCCGCCATCTGCAAGGCCGCTAGACAATCATCACGGTTAAGGTCTGAGCCTAAAGCGCCCGTTGCGGGCAAGGTGTTCCGGCGGCGTCACCGCAGCGCGAAGTGGTCGGCTGCGGCCGCAGGCTGGTGTCTTCCGCATGCCGCACCAGTTCGGCGAACATGAGGGCAAAACTTCCCATCATCAGGAAGACTATGATCAGACGCGTTACTGGCAATAGACAGGTCTCTCGACTGGCCAGCCCCCGCCAACCCATCCACTGCGGGCTAACATGATCGATCCGGCTTTACGAGTGTTTAAGCTTCGCCTTAACCATAACGGCCATCACATTCGTTGCATGCCTGTCACGAAGCGCGAGCGCGCCCGCCCGGCACAGAAAAGGGCGCCCTTTGCAGATGCGCGCGACGCATGCTACGCCGTCGCCCGAGCGGCCCAGCAAGCGGTCGCCCTCCGGGAGCCATGAGCAAAGCCGCCAGCCGTTTCGCCTTCGTCTCATCCGACACCGACGACGCCCGCGCGGCGCTGGAGAGCCTGTCGGCGCGCTACGGGCAGATGCCCGTCGCGGACGCCGAGATCGTCATTGCGCTCGGCGGCGACGGTTTCCTGCTGCAGACGCTTCGCGACACGATGAGCACGGGAAAGAAGGTCTACGGCATGAACCGTGGCACCATCGGCTTCCTGATGAACGAGTATCGTGCCGGCGGCCTCGATGAGCGCATCGCAGCCGCGGTTGCCGAAACCATCCGGCCGCTGGAAATGGTCGCGGTCACGCGTGACGGCGAATCYGTTTCGGCGCTTGCCATCAATGAAGTGGCTCTCTGGCGCCAGTCCTACCAGACCGCGAAGATCCGCATCAGCGTGGACGACCAGGTGCGGCTGGAGGAACTGAACTGCGACGGCGTGATGATCGCAACGCCCGCCGGTTCCACCGCCTACAATCTGTCGGCGCACGGGCCGATCCTGCCATTGGACGCCCCGCTGCTTGCGCTGACCCCTGTCAGCCCGTTCCGGCCACGACGCTGGCGCGGCGCGCTGCTCTCCAACAAGGCGACCGTGCGCTTCGAAATACTTGAGTCCGCAAAGCGGCCCGTGAACGCCGCCGCCGACCATACCGAGGTCAAGGCGGTTGCCTCGGTCACGGTCAGGGAATCGCCGACCGCGACGGCAACATTGCTGTTCGACCCCAACCATTCGTGGAACGAACGTATTCTTGCCGAGCAGTTCCGTTATTGAGCCGGCGTTGAAGACGCGGTCCCAATTAAGCTCGCGATTAAGGTTACGTCTTCACAATCGCAGGCAATTCCGCCCGTTTCTGTTGACAAATCGCGGACTTGCGCCTAACTCCAACGCCGATCTTGCAGGCGCGCGGCGCTTGCCGCGATAAATGCGTCGCGATTTTTTCCCGAACCAGCCAAAGACAGCCATCACTTGTCCGCAGACACACAGACCGCTCAAGAAGCGTTGACATTTTCAGACCTCGGCCTGTCGCCGAAGGTTCTTTCCGCAGTCACCGATGCCGGCTACGCCAAGCCGACCCCGATCCAGGCCGGCGCCATCCCGCACGCGCTGCTCGGCAAGGACGTGCTTGGCATCGCCCAGACCGGCACGGGCAAGACCGCTTCCTTCGTGCTGCCGATGCTGACGCGGCTGGAAAAAGGCCGGGCGCGGGCCCGCATGCCGCGCACGCTGATCCTCGAGCCGACGCGCGAATTGGCCGCGCAGGTCGAGGAAAACTTCATCAAGTACGGCAAGAACCACAAGCTCAACATCGCGCTGCTGATCGGCGGCGTCTCCTTCGACGAGCAGGACAAGAAGCTGGAGCGCGGCGCCGATGTGCTGATCGCGACGCCCGGCCGCCTGCTCGATCACCGCGAGCGCGGCAAGCTTTTGCTCAACGGCGTCGAGATCCTCGTCATCGACGAGGCCGACCGCATGCTCGACATGGGTTTCATTCCCGATATCGAGCGCATCTGCGAGATGATCCCGTTCACGCGCCAGACGCTGTTCTTCTCGGCGACGATGCCGCCCGAGATCACCAAGCTGACCGAAAAATTTCTGCATGCGCCGGTGCGCGTCGAAGTCTCCAGGGCCGCCTCGACGGCGACCAGCATCACGCAGCGCCTGGTGAAGTCCGGCTCGAAGCCGTGGGAGAAGCGTGAGACGCTGCGCAATCTCATGCGTGCCGAAACCGACGAGCTGAAGAACGCCATCATCTTCTGCAACCGCAAGGTCGAGGTCTCCGAGCTGTTCCGCTCGCTGCTCAAGCATGATTTCGATGCCGGCGCGCTCCATGGCGACATGGACCAGCGCGCGCGCATGCAGATGCTGGCGAATTTCCGCGATGGCAAGCTGCGTTATCTCGTCGCCTCCGACGTCGCCGCGCGCGGTCTCGACATTCCCGACGTCAGCCACGTCTTCAACTACGATGTGCCGATCCATGCCGAGGACTATGTCCACCGCATCGGCCGCACCGGCCGCGCCGGCCGCTCAGGCAAGTCCTTCACCATCGCGACGCGCGGCGACACCAAGCATGTCGACGCCATCGAGAAGCTGATCGGCACCAAGATCGAGTGGCATGACGGCGATCTCTCCACCGTGACCGAAAGCGAAAGCGAGGACGCGCCCCGCCGCGGCCGCGGCGCGCCGCGTCGCGCCGGCCGCAAGGACGAGGATCGCAAGGACCGCAAGAGGGATCGCCACGCCAAACGTGACGAGACGCCGGAAGCGGTGCAGGACGAACAGCCCATGGCGGACGTCGCAGACATCGCCGAGCGCCGCGCCCGCAAGGATGCGATCCGCTCCGAGAACGATCGCAAGGGTTCCGCCAACCGCAATGAGCAGCGCGGCGACGCGCGCCCGCCGCGCGACCAAGGACGCCCTGCCCGCCAGCGCCGGGACGAAGACGACGCGACCGTCGGCTTCGGTGACGACGTTCCAGCCTTCATGCGGATCGTCGCCAAGGTCTGATCTGGAAATCAGCATTGAAGGGTAGGCCACAAGCAGGCTTACCCTTCAACCTCGCAGTCCTATCTCACATCGGCCCCGGCATCATCTTGGTCGGTTTTTCCAGCATTGGAAAATCGGCCTTGGTGCATTTCACGTTCGGGTTCGTCGGGCTGAACATGCCGTTCGGATTGTCCCTGAACAGCCAGGCATGAAGATCGTAGTGGACGAACTCCCTCGGGATCAGCGGATAGTGCCCCTCCATCGGCCCCATGAATTTCTGGCCGAATAGTGTGGGAACTTCCTTGACGTCGGGCGTCAGCGGCACCAGCCACTCGACGCCGACCAGTTTCAAGCCTTTCTTCGTCGGCTCGTAGATCAGGACATTGGGCTTCATCGGGTCGAGCTTCTKGCCGACGCTCGGAACGTTGACGAAATGGATACCCATGGCGCCCTTCGGATAATACATCGCGCCGGCTATCTTTTCTCCGCTGTAGTAGACGCAGCCGACGGTCGACAGATAAAGGTCGCGGACGGCGGCGGTGTAATCGTCATATTTGGCGAGCGACTTTTTCAAGGCTTCGATGTCGGCCTTGTTGGCATCTTCGGCCTGAGCCGTGGCGGCACCGAGCCACGTAGCCACAAGACCTGTCAAAGCGAGGACGCCGCAGCGCCCAAGGCGAGCTGTTTTAATCATGCATTTCCTCCCAGATGCTTTGATCTGGCCGTGCRAGACCGAGGCGGTGAATTCTGATTGCGCGGCCAGTTGTCCGCCCCATCCCTCTGGAACAGCCAATGCTAATCCTTTCCGCGAATTCGGAAAAGCATTTCGTTAGAACCGACTAATGTTCCTAGAGCATGATGCCTCTTTGATTTAGAGCCGGATTCAGATTTCGGATCGACTCGATCCGAAATCATCCGGCTCTAGGTGAGACTGGCGCCGTTTCGATAGCGACTGAAAACAAAAACGGCCCCACGTGGGCCGTTTCACATTGCCTTGCCGCAAAGATCAGGTGAGCGGCGAGAGCTGGATCTCGACGCGACGGTTCTGCTCCCGGCCAGCGGCAGTCGCATTGGATGCGACCGGCCGGGTCTTGCCGAAACCGGTGACGGCGAAGCGGCGGGAATCGACACCCTGTCCAGCGAGGTAGTTGGCCACCGCCAGCGCGCGGCGCTGCGAAAGATCGAAATTGTGCTGGTCGCCGCCGGTCGAATCGGTATGGCCGAAGACGTCGACCGTGGTCTGCCGGAACTTCTTCAACACCAGCGCCACGGAGTTCAGCACCGGATAGAACCCCGGCTTCACGGCATCCTGGTCGACGTTGAAGGTGATGTCGGACGGCATGTTGAGGATGATCTGGTCGCCGCTGCGGGTGACGCTGACGCCGGTGCCCTGCAGTTGGCGGCGCAGCTCCGCCTCGTTCTGGTCCATCGTCGCGCCGATGGCGCCGCCGGCCAACGCGCCGATGCCGGCGCCGATCAGCGCGTTGCGACGGTCGTTGCCGCCAGCAAGCAGGCCGATGCCGGCGCCGGCCAGGGCGCCAAGGCCCGCGCCGGCCGCGGTGTTGGAGATTTTCTGGTCGCCGGTATACGGATCGGTGGTTGTGCAGGCACTCACCAAAACAGCCGTCGCCACGACGACGAGCACAGTCTTCTTCATTGAAATGGTCCCTCTCGAATTCACGGCCGTTGCAGCCGCGCCAAATCAGCCCTTCCGTTCGCGTTGTAACATGAAATGCGGCGAAAAGCGGAACAGGAACGCGGCCGGCAAAGTTCACCGGCCGGCTGTTTCCCCCACCACAGGTTCTTGCCGTCGATCACCACGACCTCGACCTTGTCCAGATCGAAGTCATCGAACAGACGCGAGTTGACGCTAATCTTCGGGTTGTCGAAGTCCGGTTTGCCTGTCGACCAGTCCGGCGTTTCGGTGAAGGTGCCACAGCCGCAGGTGGAGCAGAAACCGTGTTTGACGGTTATCGAGCCCCATCTGTAGAAGGACACGTTTTCAGGCGGGCTGGTCAACCTGAATTGCGACGGAACGTAATAGGCCCAGAGCGATCCGCGCTTCGAACAGAACGAACATGTGCATTGCGTGACGGTCTGCGGCGCCTCGGACACCTCGAACGTCGTCGCCTTGCAGTGGCAACTGCCTTTGATGGTCATGAATATCACCTCTCCATTGCCCGCCGCCGTCCCTATTTTTCACGCAATTCCGGACGGAAAACCGCTACGCACTTTTCCTGGAATTGCTCCAGGCAAGGCAACATAAAGAAGCGATCCTGACAACTGTCTGTCAGCAGGCTTGCCAGCATTGTGCCGCCACGGCGCGTGGCAGTTCGGCCCTAGTCGGAAGGCGGCGGCACAAACAGGCAGATGGTCTTGCCGGCATCGAGACCTGCCTGATGCGCGCACCAGTGGTACTCGCCGTCCGGCGAATTCTTGATCCGCTTGTCGCTATAGGCCACCACCTCGCCCGTGACCTTTATGACATAGCCGTCCGGCCGCTCGCCGATCGACGTCTGCGGCACCTCCTTGCAGTCGTAATTGGCGCAGCAGGCAAAGGGATAACTCCAGCCTTGCGGCATGGCCGCCGTGGGCCTGGCGTCGTGCGTGGTGGCTGGCGTGGCCAGCAACACGAGCGCACCGGTCGCGAACAGGGAGAACAGAAGTCGGCCGGCCGGTCGAACGGCTCGGGCCGATCTTGATTTGGCAGCAGACATCGAAACGTTCCTTTCGAGCATCAAGCGTTGTCGCTTGCCCGTTCCCGGAACGTGTCTTCCCAGCAGCCGGATCGTCAGTCGCAGTTATGCCGCGCCCGGCCATAAATGCTTCTACCCCCGCACCCCGAAAGCTGGGCTGATTCCTTGGCCGGCGCAAGAAGCGATCCGTCGGTCGAATCGCAACCGGTCCCTGGCATCCGTCACGGAAACGGCCCGCCGGCTTGTTTGACCGGTGGCCAAGGACAGGCCGACGGTCGGGCGCTTAACAACGGAGTTGCGGTCGAGGAAGTTCCGGCCTGTCGGCCGTCGATGTGCTCGTCATATCGCGGCGGAGCGTCGGCGACGGTGTGCCGTGGCGCGGCTGCGGACGGAAAACCGTTTCACACTTTTCCCGGAATTGCCGCTAAAGCCGGATGATTTCAGGTCGATTCGACCTGAAATCTGAATCCGGCTCTAAATCAAAGAGATAGAGCATGATGTCGCCCGAAAACCGCTTCACACTTTTCGGCATCATGCTCTAGTCGAGGTCCGCAACCGCCTCGCCCGCGCCGCCTTCGATGCGGTGCGACAGTGAAGCTTCCATGAACTCGTCGAGATCGCCGTCGAGCACGCTGGACGGGCTGGTGCTTTCCACCCCCGTGCGCAGATCCTTCACCAACTGGTATGGTTGCAGCACATAGGAGCGAATCTGATGGCCCCAACCGATGTCGCTCTTCGACGCCTCGGTGGCATTCGCCACCGCTTCACGCTTCTTCAACTCTTCCTCATAAAGGCGTGAGCGCAGCATTTCCCAGGCCTTGGCCCGGTTCTTGTGCTGCGAGCGTTCGGCCTGGCAGGCGACTGCGATGCCGGTCGCGATGTGGGTGATGCGCACAGCGGAGTCCGTCGTATTGACGTGCTGACCGCCCGAGCCGGAGGAACGATAGGTGTCGATGCGGACGTCGGATTCCGAGACGTTGATCTCGATCGTGTCGTCGATGACCGGATAGACCCAGACGCTGGCGAAGGAGGTGTGGCGGCGCGCATTGCTGTCGTACGGCGAGATGCGCACCAGCCGATGGACGCCGGATTCGGTCTTCAGCCAGCCATAGGCGTTGTGGCCCTTGATCAGCACGGTCGCCGACTTGATGCCCGCCTCTTCGCCGTCATGGACTTCCAGCACCTCGACCTTGAAGCGACGCCGCTCGGCCCAGCGCGTGTACATGCGCAGAAGCATCGAGGCCCAGTCCTGGCTCTCGGTGCCGCCGGCGCCGGCATGGATTTCGAGATAGGTGTCGTTGGCGTCGGCCTCACCGGACAGCAGCGTCTCGACCTGGCGTGCCTTGGCTTCGCCCTGCATCGAGCGAAGTGCTGCTTCCGCTTCGGCGACGACGCTTTCGTCGCCCTCTTCCTCGCCAAGCTCGATCAGCCCGATATTGTCTTCCAGCGCCTGGGTCAGTCCCTTGACCGCCGTGATGCCGTCTTCGAGCTCCTGGCGCTCGCGCATCATCTTCTGCGCCTCGATCGGGTCGTTCCAGAGGCTGGAATCCTCCGCGCGCGAGTTCAGGTACTCAAGCCGCTTGATGGCCTGATCCCAGTCAAAGATGCCTCCTCAGCAGGGTTATCGCCTGCCTGATCTCGTCGACAATGTTCTGCGTTTCCGCGCGCATGGCTTTCAGTTCTGTCCTGTTCTTCTGGTTCTTTTCGGAGTCGGCGCGATACATAGGCACGGCACCGCCGCCTGTAAAGCGAATTGGCCGGCGGCAATCCGCCGGCTCAATTCAGACGACTGGAAAGATCAGTAGAGGCCGCCGCCGCCGTCCTGAATGGCTTGGTTGGCCTGCGGCGACAGCGCGCCGCCCGAGCCGTTCGAGCCGTCGGCGCCCATGCCGATGACCCAATAGCTGTCGGCCGGGCCAGTGCCGGGCTTGAACGCCTCGATGATGGTGTCGGGCGCCCCTTCGGCGGCGCGCATGCCGGTCTTTCGGTTGATGGCGATCAGCTTCATGCCGTCCGGAACCTGGAAGTCGACATTGGGCGTGCCGTCCAGCGCGACGCGCATGAAATCCTTGAAGATCGGCGCGGCCAGACCGCCACCCGTGGCGCCCTTGCCGAGACCGCGCGGCGTGTCGTAGCCCATGTAGAGGCCGACGACGAGGTTCGGCGTGAAGCCGATGAACCAAGCGTCCTTTTCGTCGTTGGTGGTGCCGGTCTTGCCGGCAATGTGGCGTCCGAGTTCGGCGATCGTGGCGCCGGTGCCGCGTTGCACGACGCCTACCATCATCGAGGTGATCTGGTATGCCGTCATCGGGTCGAGCACCTGCTCGGAATTGTCGACCAGTTCCGGCTCGGGCTGGTTCTTCCATTCCGCGGCGTTGCAGCCCTCACAGCCGCGCTCGTCCTGCTTGAACACGGTCTTGCCGTAACGGTCCTGGATGCGGTCGATCAGCGACGGTTTGATCGACTTGCCGCCATTGGCCATGATCGAATAGGCCGAGACCATACGCATGACGGTCGTCTCACCCGAGCCCAGCGCCATCGGCAGATACGGGGCAAGATGGTCATAGACACCGAAGCGTTCGGCATATTCGACGACCAGCTTCATGCCCATGTCGTTGGCCAGGCGCACCGTCATCAGGTTGCGCGACTTCTCGATGCCGGAGCGCAAGGTGGCCGGACCGGCGACCGTGCCGTCATAGTTCTTCGGCGTCCACGTCGTGTTGCCGCTCTGGATGGTGATCGGACCGTCCATGATCACGGAGGCGGGCGTGTAACCGTTATCGAGCGCCGCCGAATAGACGATCGGCTTGAACGAGGAGCCGGGCTGGCGCATCGCCTGCGTGGCGCGGTTGAATTCGGATTGCGCATAGGAGAAGCCGCCGACCATGGCGAGCACGCGGCCGGTATGCGGGTCCATGGCGACGAGGCCGCCCTCGACTTCCGGCGCCTGGCGCAAGCTGTAGGCACTGTCGGAGCCGTCGTTCTTCTGCACGAAGATGACGTCGCCGGGCTGCAGCACCTCGGCCGGAGATTTCGCCCTGACGGACTTGCCGTTGACGAAATGGCGCATGGCGAAGCCCATGTCGTCCTTGCTGACGGTTCCCTGGACGCGCTCCTTGGCGAGATCGCCGGACACCTGCCGCGCCGGCTGGATGCCGACTGTCAAGCCGTTGGCCGAACTGTCGAGCACGACGGCAAGCGTCCATTCCGGCACGTCCTCCAGCCCCTTGACGTTGCCGAGCGCCACGCCCCAGTCGCCGGAAATATCGATATGCTTCACCGGTCCGCGATAGCCGCGCAGCATGTCGTATTTCAACAAGCCGCTCTGCATGGCCTTGCGGGCGATAAGCTGGATCTTCGGATCGAGCGTGGTGCGCACCGACAATCCGCCTTCGTAGAGGGCGTTCTCGCCATAGCGCGCGATGATCTGGCGACGCACTTCCTCGGTGAAATACTCGCCCGCGAACAAATACGAGCCGTTGCGGCGCGGCGTCACGCCGAGCGGCTCGGCCTTGGCCTTCTCGCCCTCGTCATGGCCGACATAGCCGTTCGCCACCATCTGGTCGATGACCCAGTTGCGGCGCTCCAGCGCGCGGTCGGCATGCTTGAAGGGGTGGTAATTGTTGGGGCCCTTCGGTAGCGAGGCCAGATAGGCGGCCTCCGCCACGGTCAACTCGTTGACCGACTTGTCGAAATAGGTGAGCGCGGCGCCCGCGACGCCATAAGCGCCGAAACCGAAGAAGATCTCGTTGAGGTAGAGCTCGAGGATGCGATCCTTGGAGTAGGCCTGCTCGATGCGGAAGGCCAGGATCATTTCCTTGATCTTGCGCTCGTAGGTCTGGTCCGAGGTGAGCAGGAAGTTCTTGGCCACCTGCTGGGTGATCGTCGAGGCGCCCACTTGGCGCCGGCCCGAACCGAAATTCTGGAGGTTGACGATGATGGCGCGGCCGAGACCGGTGATGTCGACGCCGGGGTGGTTGTAGAAATTCTTGTCCTCGGCCGACATGAACGCGGCCTTGACGCGATCCGGGATCGCCTGGATCGGCARATAGAGGCGCCGCTCGCGCGCATACTCGGCCATCAGCGATCCGTCCGAGGCATGGATGCGGGTCGTCACAGGCGGCTCGTATTTGGCGAGCACCTCGTAGTCGGGCAGATCCTTCGTCATGTGGCTGATGTAGATGGCCAGGCCGGCAGCGACCAGCAACGCCAGCGTCGTGCCGATGCCAAAGAAATAGCCGATGAGACGAATCATGCCCGCTCCAGTCCGTGGTTCGGGATTTTCCTAAACGAAGCCTTCTCTCGCGCAAGCTTCCGGGGCGGTCCCAATCCGCAATGGCAGACCAATGTCGCGGCCATGTGGACAAAATACGGCAGCGCGAAATTTCGGTATTCGGTTCAGGAATAATAACGCTCGGTGTTGTCGTCGCGCAACGCTGCTTGTGGTTGTGGCGCGGCTCGGAGTCCGGACCCCGGCGTCGCCCTCAGCCACCGGTCGCGGTTCCCGTTTTTGCCGCGGCGAACAAAGCCACGGCATTGGTAATGCTTTGCGCCGCCTTGCCGCGCCAGTCGGCGTTAAGCAGTTGCGCCTCATCCTTCGCGTTGGAGAGATAGCCGAGTTCGACCAGCACCGACGGCACGTCGGGGGCCTTGAGCACCCTGAAACCGGCCGAGCGCTGCGGATTGTTGATGAGGCCGACATTGGTCGACAACTGACCGACGAGCGTGTGGGCGAAGCTCATCGAAAAACTGTGCGTCTCGCGGCGGATCAGGTCGATCAGGATGTCGGTGACCTCCTTGTCGTCGTCCTTGATCTTCATGCCGGCGAACTGGTCGGACAGGTTTTCGCGATCGGCGAGTGCCTGCGCTTCCGGATCGGACGCCTTGTCCGACAGCGTATAGACGGTGGCGCCGCGGAGACCCTTGACGGCAATCGTATCGGCGTGGATGGAGATCAGCAGATCGGCTTCGTGCTGGCGGGCGATGCGCACGCGCTCGTCGAGCTGCAGGTACACGTCGCTGTCGCGCGTCATGTACACGTCGTATTTGCCGATGGCGGCAAGCTTGTCGCGCAATTCGGTGGCGAAAGCCAATGTCACGTTCTTCTCGATCGTGCCGCCGGCGCTCTCGGCGCCGCCGTCGACGCCGCCATGGCCAGCGTCGATGACGACCGTGAAGCGATGGCCAGGGGCCGAGACCGGCCCCGTCCCGACCCGGCCGCCCTTGTCGGCGGCGACGGTCGAGCCGGTGGTCAGCGACTGGTTGGCCAAGGCTTCGTCGAACTCGCGCTCGGAGGCGGCCGACATGTCGATGGCGATCCGATAACCGCTGCCGTCGTCGTTCTTCAGCACGTCGAGCTTGTCGACGGCGAACGGCCCCTTGCCCGTGAGGACCAGGCGCGAGCCCTGTCCTTGATCGCCGTAGCGGACGGCGCGCACGAGCCCGCGCGGCTTTACGTCCTTGGCGTTGAGGGCGAATCGCGTGCGCTGCAGGTCGACGACGAGGCGGTTCGGACCGCGCAGCAGGAACCATTTGACGTTCGGCTCCCGGTCGAAGGTCATGACGATGCGCATCTTGGTCGCGTCGCCGGCCATCTTGAAGCTGGTCGCTCCGAGCGGAGCATCGGCCCTCGATATGGCCGTGAAGCCGAGCAGAACGGTCAGAAGAAGCAGGCCGAGAGCAACATTCCTGAGATGCCCGACGGCGCCACGCCCCTTGTCTGCGGTGCCTGCCAGTCCCATCTTCTTCCAGTCGCTCCCGGTTTGGCGCCCCGCGCCCGGTGTTTGCGGAATGGCTGTCAGGCCGCCAATTCGATTAACGATTGGTATTCAGAGAAGGTTAACCAAGCCTTTAATGCGTGAATTCAACGCGATCTTCCCCTGCGGAAGCGCTTTTTGCCGGCATCTGAAATCGGGGTTGCCTTCCAACCCGCCAAATCATAAAAGCGACGTTGGATCACTGCAATCCTGGAACCGCTTACCTCTGCAGTTTCCTGCTAAAGGTCAGATGTGAAAGCGGCTCCTTTCGCTTCAAGCGAAAAGGCTTCAGGTGGTCGCGACGAATTTCGCAGGCGTGCTCCCGTGGCGGGGGAATCGCTTGCGTGAGGAAAACGGCCGGGTTGTCCCCGCGCCGGCTCCGTGTGAGCAAACAAGCTGGTCCGGCTCAGCCCGGGCTTTGGTTCAAAAGGTTCTGCTGGGTGCCGATGGCTTCAAGCGCAATCATGGAAAGGTCCGCATCAAACCGCGCCGCTTCGGCTGCGGGCGGCACCACCATCGCGCTGAAGCGGCGGCCGGCGGACATTCAATTATCCGGCATGCACACAAATACAGGCACACAGCGGCGGGCATTGCCCGGCCAGCTGCGGCCCGCCGCTGCCGGGGGGAAACGAAATAATGCCCAACAAGATGCTGATAGACGCCTCCCACCCGGAGGAAACACGCGTTGTCGTCGTTCGCGGTAACCGTATCGAAGAATTCGACTTTGAATCCCAGGACAAGAAGCAGCTCAAAGGAAACATCTACCTCGCTCGCGTAACCCGCGTCGAACCCTCCCTTCAGGCAGCCTTTGTCGAGTATGGCGGCAACCGTCACGGTTTTCTCGCCTTCAGTGAAATTCACCCCGACTATTACCAGATCCCGGTCGCCGACCGTCAGGCACTGCTGCGCGCCGAGGCGCAGGAAGCCGAGGACGAGGACGACGAAGAGGCCGAGAGCGGCGAGGAGCAGCAGGCGCGCGATCGCGGCAGCCGGCGCAGCCGCAAGCGCGGCGGCAAGAACCGCGACCGGGGCGAACACAAGCGCGACGCGCAAGCCCCCGGCTCCGAGGACAGCGGCGAAACCGCCGAGGCAACGGCGGCGGGCGACGAGCTGGTCGAAATCCTGACGGACGACACCGAGGTCAGCGCCGAGACCGCCGAGGTCACGGCCGAGGTGACCGGCGAGCAGGAAAGCAACGCCGCAAAAGCCGTCGCCGAGTCCACCGAAGAAGAGGACAGCCACGAGAGCGACAAGGACGAACCTTCCGAAGGCGGCCCCACCTCCATCGCCGCAAGCGTCGAAGCGGATGTGATCTCCGAACCGGTGCCGCCGGCTGAATCGTCGGGCGAAACCGCCTCCGGCGATGAGGCTGCCCCCAGCGACAATGATCGCGGCATGCTGGAAGAGGTGCACTCCGCGCATTCGGATGAGCATGAGATCGAATCGGTCGGCGCCGAGGACGCGCTCGAAGAGGTCCGCAACCGCCGCAAGCCGGTCCGCCGTCAGTACAAGATCCAGGAGGTCATCAAGCGCCGCCAGATCCTGCTCGTCCAGGTCGTCAAGGAAGAGCGCGGCAACAAGGGCGCGGCGCTCACCACTTATCTCTCGCTTGCCGGCCGCTATTCGGTGCTGATGCCCAACACCGCGCGCGGCGGCGGCATCTCGCGCAAGATCACCAATGCCCAGGACCGTAAGCGGCTGAAGGARGTCGTCGCCGATCTCGAGGTGCCGCAAGGCATGGGCGTCATCCTGCGCACMGCCGGCGAAAGCCGCACCAAGGCCGAGATCAAGCGCGACTACGAATATCTGATGCGGCTTTGGGAAAACGTCCGCAGTCTGACGCTTCAATCCACCGCCCCTGCCCTCGTCTATGAGGAAGGTAGCCTGATCAAGCGCTCGGTGCGCGACCTCTACAACAAGGACATCGACGAGATTCTGGTCTCCGGCGAAGAAGGCTATCGCGAGGCCAAGGACTTCATGCGCATGCTGATGCCGAGCCACGCCAAGGTGGTTCAGCCCTACCGCGACACCACGCCGATCTTCGTGCGCAACGGCATCGAGGCCCAGCTCGATCGCATGCTGCAGCCGCAGGTGACGCTGAAGAGCGGCGGCTACATCATCATCAACCAGACCGAGGCGCTGGTTTCGATCGACGTCAACTCCGGCCGCTCCACGAAAGAGCATTCGATCGAGGAAACGGCACTTCACACCAATCTGGAGGCCGCCGAGGAAGTCGCCCGTCAGCTCCGGCTCCGCGATCTCGCCGGCCTGATCGTCATCGACTTCATCGACATGGAGGAGAACCGCAACAACCGTGCGGTGGAGAAGCGGCTCAAGGATCACCTCAAGAACGACCGCGCGCGCATCCAGGTCGGCCGCATCTCGCATTTCGGCCTGATGGAGATGTCGCGCCAGCGCATCCGCGCCAGCGTGCTGGAATCGACCATGAAGCCCTGCCCGCATTGCGGCGGCACCGGGCATGTGCGCTCCGACTCGTCGGTGGCGCTCATGGTCGTGCGGGCGATCGAGGAGTTCCTGCTCAAGGATTCGCGCAGCCACATCACCGTGCGCACCCCGGCGGCGACCGCGCTCTATGTGCTCAACCACAAGCGCGCCAACCTCGTCGAACTTGAAGCCCGCTTTGGCCTGACCATCACGATCGAGGCCGACGAAACGCTCGGCACCCAGCACTACGCGATCTTCCGCGGCGCCGTGGCCGAGAAGCCGGAAGGCTTCGTCGAGGCGCGCAGCCTGCCGACCTATGTCGAGCCGGAAGAGCCCGAGGACGAGATCGTCGTCGAAGAGGAAGAAGAAGTCTCGGTCCAGGCTGAGCAGCCGCGCCATCCGCAGCACGGGCAACCCCAGCAGCGCTCGGAGGACGGCGATGGCCGCAAGCGCCGCAAGCGCCGCCGGCGGCGCGGCGGCAAGGATCGCGACCGCGAGCATCGTGCTCATGAGGATGCCACGGCGGCGCCAGTCCCGGCGGAAGCTGGCGAAACCGACGACGAGGCATCGGACGAGGCCGCTCTTGACGTGACCGCGGGCGGCGAGGCCGTAGCGGCGGAGGCCGAGGAAGGCGTCGGCAAGAAGCGCCGGCGTGGCAAACGTGGTGGCAAACGCAACCGCACGGAGGCAGAGACTTCCGAAGCC
>BFBZ01000011.1_pt22 | contig 71539 bp, 66 predicted proteins | sample 1888401 | NCBI WGS metagenome assembly BFBZ01 (sample SAMD00112614, study PRJDB3348) | symbiont metagenome | host: Chara braunii
CGAGGGCCCGCCAGACCGGCGGGCCCTCGTCGTTCCCGGGCGGCGTGCCAGGATCGACGCGTGTTCCGGTCGCTCCACCCGATCCTGGCGACGAACGACCTGGAGCGGTCGCTCGGCTTCTACCGGGACGGCCTCGGGTTCCGAGTGACGTACCGCTTCCCCGACGAGGGGGACCCCGTCTACGTGGGGCTGGAGCTCGGGGCGTCGCACCTCGGCATCGGGCTCGACACCGAGCCGCTCGCCCCCGCCGACGGCCGCCGCGTGACGCTGTGGGCGTACGCCGACGACTGCGAGGTCGCCGTCGAGCACCTCCGGGGCATGGGCGCGACCGTCCTGGAGGAGCCGACGGACCAGCCGTGGGGCGAGCGCGTCGCCCGGGTGCTCGACCCGGACGGCAACCAGGTCCTCATCGGCTCGCCTCCCCCCTGACCGTGACCGCGGCCACTTGGCCGCCGCCGCGGCCACTTGGCACGCGCCGCGGCCGCGCTGTTCATCCCTTCGGGCCGATGCCGCGGTCGGCGGCATGCCCTTGACTGCGCACGTCGCCGCACCGCCGGCCCGGCGGGCGCACGAAGGGAGCAGACATGTGGTGGGAGTTCGGCGGAGCGCTCGCGATCATCTGGGTGATCGTGTTCTTCATGTTCGCCTTCACGGCGCTCAGGAAGGGGCACTGGATCATGTTCATCGTGGGCTTCCTGCTGCCCATCTTCTGGATCATCGGGGCCCTGATCCCGTCCGTCCGGCGGGGCTAGCCTCCCGAGGGGCGGTCCCGCTCAGCGCCCCGTGATCCGCTCGCAGGCGTAGGCGTCGCCGCCCGGGCCGCCGGAGCACACGTCTCGGCCGGGTCCGCCGCGGAGGATGTCCCGGTCGGGGCCGCCGCTCAGGGCGTCGTCCCCCGCCTGACCCAGCAGCAGGTCCGACCCCGGCCCGCCCTGCAGCCGGTCGCGCCCCGCGCCGCCGCACACGACGTCGCCGCCGCCGCGGGCGAGCACCCGGTCGTCCCCGGCCAGGCCGGCGATCACGTCGCGCCCCGGCGTGCCCACCAGGCGGTCGTCGCCCGGCGTGCCGACGATGGTGGCCTCCCGTCCGCTGCACCGGGCCGGCGGCCGCGGCGGGTCGCCCTCCAGCCGGACCACGGCCGCGTCGACGTCGCCCGCCGAGGTCCGTCCGGCCGCCACGATCGCCCCGTCCGGCTGGACCGCCACCGCATTCGCCACGTCCCGCCCGCCGAGCTGGATGATCCGGCGCCCGTCCCGGCCGAACGTCGTGTCGGGCGCGCCGCCCGGCTGGAAGCGGGCGACCAGCATGTCCCGGCCGATCGACCCGGCGACGACGATCTTGCCGTCCTGCTGGAGCGCCACGGCATCGGCCGACTCGGTGCGCTTCACCGTCGTGAACCCGGCGATGCCCCGGCGGCCGAACGACCCGTCCAGGGAGCCGTCGGCGTTCAGGCGCCACACGGTCACCTGGCTCCGCGGCCCGCCGGCGCCGACCGCCACGATCTTCCCGTCCGGCCGCAGCGCCAGCGCGCGCACGGCGTCGGCGCCGCGGGCGTCGATCACCCGCGTGCCGGCGATGCCGAAGGTCCGGTCGATCGCGCCGGTCGCGGTGAAACGGACGAACGCGAGGTCCGAGGGGCTCCCCGTGACGCCGCCGACCAGGATGCGCCGGTCCGGCTGGCGGGCGAGCGCGAACCCGGCGTCCTCGCCTGCGCTCAGGTCGATCCCGGCGGTGCCGTCGCCGTCGAACGACATGTCCGGCGTCCCGTCCGGGTCCAGCCGGGTCACGAGCAGCGCGCGGGCGCTGCCGCCGCCCCCCGCCAGCAGGATGCGCCCGTCCCGCTGGAGGACGACCGCGTGGGCCACGTCGGCGCCGCCGTAGTCGACGATCCGCACGCCGCCGGGCCCGAACGCCGTGTCCGGGGCGCCGGTGCGGGTGAGGCGGAGCACCAGGACGTTGGCACCGACCGTCGTCGCGCCGGCGGCCACGAGCGACCCGTCCGGCGCGACGGCCACCGCGTTGCCGGTCTCCACGCCGCCGAGGTCCACGCGGTGGGTGCCGTCCTCGCCGAACGACCGGTCGACGTCGCCGTCCGGCTCCAGGCGGGTGACGGTCATGGCCGTGTCCGGCCCGCCGTCGCCCACCACCACGATCTTCCCGTCGGGCGCGATCGCCACGGCCGCGGCGCGGTCGGCGCCGTCCTGCACCAGCACCCGCCGGCCGGCGTCGCCGAACGTCCGGTCAGGCGCCCCCGGGGCCGCGAGCGCGACCGCGGCGCCGCACGCCGCCACCGTCGCCAGCGCGGCGACGGCGCGGATCAACCCACGATGGTGGATGCGGGTCCGGTGACGCATCGGTCCCTGAAGATAGACCCGCGCGAGCCCCGATGGGACGTGCGTTTTTCATGCGATCGCCGGTGCGCTCAGGTCGGGCCGCGAGTAGTGCCCCGCGACGTCCAGGACGCGGCGGGCCGCGATGATCGCTCCGCGGTCGCAGTCGGCCGTCAGGATCTCCTCGCGGCCGGCCACGGGACCCGCCAGCAGGTTGCCCCACGGGTCGCAGATCACGCTGTTGCCGTCGAGCAGCACGTCGGGGCAGCCGGCGAGCTCCTCCGGGAACGGGAAGTCGTCCGGGAAGGCGGACTTCGGAAGGTACTGGACGGGGGAGAGCACGAACGTCCCCGTCTCGAACGCGTACGTCCGCATCGCCGCGACCCAGATGTCGCGGTCGTCGGCGGTGGGGGCCAGGTAGAAGTCGGCGCCGCCGTCGATCAGCCGCTGCCGCGCCGCCGGCATGAAGTTCTCCCAGCAGAGGAGCCCGCCGAGGGTGCCGATGTCGGTGCGGATCGGGTCGAGGTCGTCGCCGGGGCCCTGACCCCAGAACACCCGCTCGTGGAGGGTCGGTATGAGCTTGCGGTGGCGGTGGGCCACGCGCCCCTCGGGCGAGAGCCACACCAGCGTGTTCCACAGCGTCCCCGGGCGCCGGACGTCGCGCTCGTTCACGCCGATCGCCACCCACGCCCCGGCGCGTCGCGCCGCCGCGGCCAGCCGTTCGGTGAGCGGGCCGGGGATCTCGACGGCGGCGTCCCACATCCGCCGGTGCAGCTCGGCCGGTGCCGCCCCGAACGTCGCGCAGGCGTGCGCCCACCGCGAGCTGGGGTACAGCGACACGAACACCTCCGGCAGGGCGATCAGCTGCGCGCCGGCGGCGGACGCCTCGCCGATCAGGTCGCACGCCTTCGCGACCGTCGCCTCGGCGTCGAGGATGACCGGGGTCGCCTGGACGACCGCGACGCGGACCGTCGCGCTCATTGGAGCACCTCCTCCGTGTGCTGGCCGAGCCGCGGCGCCGGGCCGCCGGCGCGCGCCGGGGTCCGCGACAGCCGCAGCGGCGGGCCGGTGACCGTCTCGGTGCCGAGGTCCGGGTCCTCCACCTCCACCACAAGCCCGAGGGCGGCGGCGTCGGGGTGGTCGAGCACCGCCCAGGGGGCGGGGCTCACCTCGCCGTGCGGCAGGCCGTCGGCGTTCAGGGCGTCCCGCCACGCCGCGGTGGTGTCCTCGCGGAGCCGGGCGCCGATGAGCTCCGCGAGCTCCGCGGAGTGGGCGGCCCGCGACGGGACGTCCGCGAAGCGCGGGTCCTCCAGCAGGTCGCCCAGCCCGATCGCCCGGAGTGCCCGCTCGTGGAGGCGGGGGGCGTAGCACGCCAGGGAGATCGCCCCGTCGCGGGTGGCGTACGGCCGGTAGAGCGCCGCGACGAAGCGGTTGAAGAGCGGCTCGCCCGACCCCTCGCGGATCAGCCGGTGCGCCGCGAGCGCCGCCGACGCCTCCAGCAGCGACGTCTCCACCAGCTGCCCGCGGCCGCTGCGCTCGCGCTCGAGCAGGGCGGCGAGGATACCCGCCACCATGATCCACGGCACCACGGTGTCGTGCGCGGGGACGGGCATCACGCGGCCCCCGTTGGCCGTCACCAGGCCCGACTCGGACTGGAGCGCGACGTCCGTGCCGCGGCGCCCCTGCGGGCCGAACGCCGACAGGCTGCAGTACACGAGCCGCGGGTTCAGGGCCATCAGCTCCTCGGCTCCCGCCCCGATCCGCTCGGCCACCCCGGGGGCGAAGCTGTGGACCACCACGTCCGCGTCCTCCACCAGCCGGTGGAGCGCCGCGCGCCCCTCCGCCGTGCGGAGGTCGATCACGACGCCGCGCTTGCCGCGGTTCACCGCGTGGAACACCCGGCTCTCGCCGCGGACGTCGTCGACGTGGCGCCAGCCGTCGCCGTCGGGTGGCTCCACCTTGACCACGTCGGCCCCGAGCTGCGCCAGCGCCATCGTGGCGAGGGGCCCCCCGAGGTGGTGGGTCAGGTCGACCACGCGCAGGCCGTCGAGCGCCCCCGTGGTCTCGGGCTGCTGGACCGGGCCGGACATTGACGCGCTCCTCTCGGCGGCGGGACGGTGCGCACCACCTTGGGCAGGCATCGTCACGCCATCGTCAAGGCGACGTCAACTCAGCGGCGGAGCGTCGGCGCCAGGTCGGCGGAGCCGATCGTCCCCGGCGTGAAGTCGGCGGAGGAGAGGCCCTGGAGCAGCCGCTGGCGCAGGGCCTCGGCCCGGCGCACGGCGCCCTGTGCGAGCCGCTGGGTGGCGACGATGTTCGCGCGCGACGCCCGGACCGCCGGCACCCGGATCGGCGGGGTCGGCGGCGTCACGCTGGGCGGCTGGGCGGCGGTCGTCGCCCGGCGGCGGCCGAGGGCCACGTCGGGCGCGAGCTTCTCCGGGCCGATCGCCCCGTCGATGACGTCGCCGCCGGTCAGCCCGCCCGCCAGTCGCGCCTCGATCGCCGCCACGCGCGCCAGCGCCGCGCGGGCGATCCGCTTGGTCTGGCGCAACTCGCGCGCGTCGACGGGCAGGCGCGCCCGCCCCGCCGGCCCCGCGGGCACCACGATCGGCCGCACCGACGCGGCGGCCGTCCCGCCCGCCTCCGGCGGCCCGGTGGGCTGGAGCGCCGGGTCGAACGCCGCGGCACCGAGGCTCTCGTGCCGGAGGTCGCCCGCCGCGACGCCGGCGTCGAGCCAGGCCTCGATGGCCGCGGCCTTCCGGAGCGCCGAGGCCGCGATCCGGCGGTCGGTGCCCATCTGGGTGGGGCTGGGCCGCACGGGGCGGCGCAGCTCGAACCAGCTCAGGCCGAGCGGCTGCTTCGTGTACCCGCCCCGGGCGCGGTCGAACGGCCAGACGCGCCACGCGTAGCGCTGCCCGAAGCCTGTCTCTTATACACATCTAGATGTGTATAAGAGACAGGGGCTGGGCCGCACGGGGCGGCGCAGCTCGAACCAGCTCAGGCCGAGCGGCTGCTTCGTGTACCCGCCCCGGGCGCGGTCGAACGGCCAGACGCGCCACGCGTAGCGCTGCCCGAAGCGGAGCCCGGCCACCCGCGTCCGGTTGATCGTTGGGAACACGGAGCGCACCTTGCGCATCCCGGTGGTCGTGACGCGGAAGACCTGGAGGTTGTAGAGGTCGGCGCCCCCCGCCGTGCGCCAGCGCAGCAGCGGCCGGGTGGCGGTCACCGCGCGCCCGGGACGCGGGTGCAGCGCCGACGCATTGCGCGTGGTCGGCCGCAGGAGCGCGACGTCCGCCACGCCCTTCGTGACGATGAACGGGTCGGCGACGCTGTACGGGCCGGTGCGGCCGGCCGCGATCGTCTGGCGCACCTGGAACGCGTACGCGCCCGGCACCAGCGGGCCCAGCGCGACCTGGGTGTCGAGCGTGTCGCCCTGGGAGATGACCGCCCCGCCGGAGAGGACCTGCCACGTGAACGTCGCGCCGGGGTCGCCGCCCGTCCACGCGAACACCGGGCGGGTGCCGCGGACCGGGCCGGCCGGCCGGACGGTGATCACGGGGGCCGCGGGGCCGACCGCGAACGCGACGGCGCGGGTGGTGGCGTTGCCGGCCGTGTCGACGGCCGTGACGCTCAGCGAGCCCGGCCCCGGCGTCGCGGTCGGCAGGGGCGCGCCGTCGGCGACGGTCCCGGTGCAGCTCACCGCGCCGGAGCAGGCGAAGTCGGCGACGACGGTGTCCCCCGGCAGGTACACGGCGTCGAGGGACGGCGTCCGGATGGTGACCGCCGGCGCGGTCACGTCGACCGCGAACGTGCGGCTCGCGGTGGCCCGGGGCTCGTCCTGGGTGGCCTTCAGCGTGTAGCCGCCCGTCTTCAGGCCGGCGAGGGTGACCCGCAGGGGCGACTGCCCCGAGCCCTTCTTCTTGGCGGTGCCGGACAACGCCCACGAGATCTTCGCGCCCGCCTGGCCGGCGATCCGGTAGCTCGGCGTGGGCTGCGCGACGTTCCAGACGTCGGCGTCGGTCCCGGAGATCGTGACCTGGGGCGCGGCCGTGCCGTGGGCCGCGGGCAGCAGGAACGCACCCGCCAGCAGGGGCAGACAGCGACGAACCAACCTCCAGGCGTCCATTCCGCCAGAGACGCTATCCCGTGCCGGCCCCCGCACGTATGGGGGAACCGTGAAGTTTCTGCGTCAAGCCCCCGTCAAACCGTCGCGCGGGCCGTTGCAGGGGCCGCGCCGGGAGTCCTACGGTCCGCCGCGGATGGCCGTCCGCACACCATCCGACGCAGAGGAGACCCGATGTCCGCAGAGCGCAAGACCTTCACCGAGCCCGACGAGACCCGCACCTTCGGCCACGGCCGCCTCGACCTCGTCGACGTCGCCGGCGCCCAGATCGGCCTGCTCACCCTGGAGCCCGGCTGGCGCTGGTCCGAGCACGTGAAGCCCCTGGCGGGAACGGAGTGGTGCGAGGCGCCCCACTTCCAGTTCCACGTCTCCGGGACCCTGCGCGTGCGCATGAGCGACGGCACCGAGTTCGACGCCCTCCCCGGCGACGTGACGGCGCTGCCGTCCGGCCACGACGCGTGGGTGGTCGGCGACGAGCCCGCCGTGGTGGTCGACTGGTGGGGCGCGACCGACTACGCGCGGGGGTGACGTGCGGCCGGCCGTTGATCCGCGGCCCGGGCGGGTGTCTGATCGCCCCATGCTCCGGGCGCGGCTCTTCGGCGGGCTCCGTGTCGAGGTGGGCGGCCGCGAGGTCCCGCCCGCCCCGGGCCTGCGTCCGCGGTCGCTCCTGGCCTACCTGCTGCTGCACCCGGGGCCGCACCCCCGGGCGCGGCTGGCGGGGCGCTTCTGGCCGGACGTGCTCGACACCAGCGCCCGCGCCTCGCTGCGCAGCGCGCTGTGGGCGGTCCGGGAGTCGCTGGCCGCGGCGGGCGGCGAGGCCTACCTCCACGCTGACCGCACCCACGTCGGGCTGGCCCCCGGGCTGCCGCGCGAGGTCGACGCGGAGCGCTTCGCGGCCCTCGCCGAGGCGGGGGACGCCGCATCCCTGGAGGAGGCCGTCGCGCTGGCGGACGGCCCCCTGCTGCCGGATCTTGCCGACGAGTGGGTGCTGGAGGAGCAGGACCGGCACCGCGACCGGCTGATCGCCGTGCTGGAGCGGCTGGCGGCGCTGGCGGAGGAGGCGGGCGACCTGCCGGCGGCCGTCCGCTGGACGCGGGCCGCGCTGGAGCACGACCGCCTCCGCGAGGGGGTCCACCGCGCGCTGATGCGCCGCCTGGCCGCGGCGGGGGACGGCCCCCAGGCGCTCGCGGAGTACGTCCGGCTGCGCGACGCGCTGGCCGCCGAGCTCGGCATGCGGCCCTCGGACGAGACGCGGGCGCTGGCCCGCGCGATCCGGGACGAGGCGGGGGCCCAGGCGGCGCCGGGCGCGGCGCCGGCCGACCCGCGCGCTCGTGCGGCGGCGGCCTTCGTCGGCCGGGCCGAGGAGCGCGCCGCCCTGGCCGGGGCGTGGCGCACGGCGGCGGCGGGGCGGGGCGGGCTGGTGGTGCTGGAGGCGCCCGCCGGCCTCGGCAAGACCCGGCTGCTGCGCGACCTGGCGCGCGCCGTCCACGGCGCCGGGGGGCGCGAGGCGGTGGGCGGCGCCCTCGACCTGGACGGCGCGCCGCCGCTGGCCCCCTGGTCCGAGGCGCTGCGCCCGCTGGCCCTGGCCGCCCCGGCGCCGCCGCCCGGCGCGGGCTGGCCCGCCGACCTGGCCCGGCTGGTCCCCGCGGTGGAGGCCGCGTGGGGCGTGACGGCGCGCGACCCGTCGCCGCTGCCCGAGCTCGAGCGCGCCCGTACCTGGGAGGCGGTCGTGGCGCTGCTCGCCTGGTCGTCCTCGGCCGCGCCGGTCCTGCTGGGCTTGGAGGACCTCCACCGCGCCGACGCCGCGAGCGTCGCGCTGCTGGCCCACGTGGGGCGCCGCCTGGCGGAGCTGCCCGTGCTCGTCGTCGCCACCCGGCGGCCGGCCCCGCCCGCGCCCGCCCTCGACGCCGCCCTCGCGGCGGTGGACGCGGCCGGCGCGCTGCGGGCCCGGCTGGTGCTGGCGCCGCTTCAGGAGGAGGAGATCGCGCGGCTGGTGGCGCGCGCCGAGCCGGGCCTCGACGAGGTCGCCGCCCGGGAGGTCGTGGCCGCCGCCGCCGGCAACCCGCTGCTGGCGCGCGAGGCCGGCCGGGCCGCGGCAGCGGGGCGCGCCCCGGCGGACGGCCTGCGCGACTGGGTCCGCGGGCCGCTCCGGAGCCTCGCCGGCGACGCCCGCACCCTCGCCGACCTGGCCGCCGCGGGCGGCCGCCCCCTGGAGATGGCCGAGGCGGCCGACCTGGTCGGTGCCGGCCAATTGGCCGACGCGGTGGACGAATGCGTCGCGGCGGGGCTGCTGGAGGTCGCCGGCCGGAGGGTCGGCTTCGGCCACGACCTGGTGCGCGAGGCCTGCTACGCCGAGCTCGGCGCCCCCCGGGCCCTCGCGGCGCACGCCCGCCTGGCCGAGGTGCTGGCGCGCCGCCCGGGCCGGCGGGCGGCCGAGGTGGCGCGGCACCTGCGCCGCGCCGACGACGGGGAGGGCGCGGCCCGCTGGCTGGCCGAGGCGGCCCAGGAGGCCCGCGCGCTGGGTGCCCTGGACGAGGGGGCCGCATACCTGGCGGAGGCCGCCGGCCTGGCGGCGGGCGACCCGGCCCGCGAGGCGGAGCTGTGGCTCGACCTGGCCGATCTTCACGCCTGGCGGGCCGACCTGGCCGCGATGGAGGAGGCCGCAGGCCGCGCCCGCGCGCTGATGGAGGCGCGGGGCGACGAGGCCGGCCTCGCCCTGCTCGACGCGTCGCGCAGCCGCTGGCTGCGCACGACCCTCTGCGTCCCGGCGGAATCGCTCGCCGCCAGCCGGGCGGCCCTGGAGCGGATCGACGATGCCCGCCTCGCCGCGCCCGAGGCGCGCCTCCTGGCGCTGGGCAGCGCCGCGTGGTCGGAGTCGGTGGCCGGCGACCCGGCGGCCGTGCCCGCGATCGTCCGCGCCGTCCGGGCGATGCCCGAGGCGATGGGCGACCGCGGCCTCGAGGCCGAGCTGGAGCTCGCCCGCGGCACCGCCCTCATCCGCGCCGGCGACCACGCCGGCGCGCAGAAGGCGTGCGAGGGCGCCGCCGAGCTCGCCCGCCTCGCGAGCCGCCCCGACCTGGCCGCCCTGGCGCTCCTGACGGCCGCATCCGCGGCCGCGTGCGCGGGCGACGTCGCGCACGTGGTCCAATTGGCCGACCGCTTGGACACTTGGCCGTGGCCGGGGGTGTCGCTGGAGGCGCAGATGCGGGCGGCGCGGGCGCACGCGCTGGCCCGCCTGGGGCGGCACGAGGCGGCGCGCGACGCGGCGGCGGCCAACGTCCGCCGGGCGGAGGGCGGCTCGGAGCGCGACCGGGCCCTGGCCGAGCTCGACATGGGCGAGGTGCTCCTTGCGGCGGGGGCCCCCGACGCGGCGCGGCACCTGCGCGCCGCGCTGGACGCCCCGGACGGGGGGATCCCCCGGGCGCTGGCGCGCCTGCGGCTGGCGGAGGCGCTCGCCGCGGGGGGCGACGTCGCGGGCGCCGAGGCCGAGCTGGGGCAGGTGCCGTTCGAGCCCGCCGGCGCCGCCGACATGCCCGAGGCCCTCGTCCCGCGGATCGCCGGGGTGCAGGCGGCGATCGCCGCCGCCCGGGGCGACCGGGCGCTCGCGGCGCGCCGGCTGGACGAGGCGGTGGCCGGGTGGGTGCGCCTGGCCGGCGGGGCGCCGGCGGGGGACGCCTACGCGGCGGTGCTGGTGGACCTGGGACGCCCGCCCGTGGCCGGGCTGGTGGAGCCGGACCGCGAGCGCCGCGCGGCCCTCGCGGCGCGCGAGGCCCTGGGCGCGGGGGAGCCGGTGCCGTGACGGGCTTCGAACTCCACGCCGTGTGCCGCGCCCCGGCCATCGAGGTCTTCAAGATCCTCCACGACCCCTCCCGGATCCCCGAGTGGTGGGCGGGCGTCGAGCGCGTCGAAGCCGGCCCGGACGGCACCGTGACCCGCTACACCCGCGAATGGCCGGACTTCGCGTATCCGACGGCGGTCGCGCGCCCCGGCCCCGAGGGCTCCGTCCGCATCTCGTGCCTGCTGTCCGACATCGTCCACGAGTGGACGCTGGCGCCGCACGCCGAGGGGTGCGCGGTGCAGGTCCGGGTGGAGCTGCCGGAGGCCGAGGCGGCGCGGATCGATGCGCAGCGCGAGGAGGTGGGCGGGTCGCTCGCGGGGCTGGTCGCCCTGGCGGAGCGGTCCGCGCAGGTCGCATGACCTCCGATCGGCCCGCCCGCCTGCCGATACAGGCTCGGTGCCGATCGAGACGCGATACCGCGGGGGCCGGTACGTGGCGGACACGACCCGCGGGCGGCAGGGGCTCCGCGACGCCCCGCTGCGGCTGGTCCCGCCGTCGCCGGTGCCCCAAGTCGACTGGGAGGACGCGGTGCGGCGGATCGCCCGGATCCGGCGCCGCCAGCTCGCCCTGTTGGGGGTCGTCGGCGCGCTGACCGTCGCCGGCCCGGTCGCGGTCGCCACCCTCCACGTCTCGCACGCCCGCCCGATCGTCGCCGGGGTCGGCGCGATGGCCGCAACGGCCCTGGTCGGCTGGGCCGCCCTCGACCGGTCGCTCCGCCGCGTGGTCGACAGCCTGGGCCGGTCGGCCCGCGTGCTGGCCGGGCTCGCCGCCACCGACCCACTCACCGAGCTGCCGAACCACCGCGCGTTCCAGGAGCGCCTGCAGGAGGAGAGCGCCCGGGCCCTCCGCGCCGGGGCCCCGTTGTCGCTGGTGCTCCTGGACCTGGACCACTTCAAGCGCATCAACGACACCCACGGCCACCCCGCCGGCGACGCGGTGGTACGCGAGGTGGCCCGTCGCCTGCGGGAGTGCGCCCGCGAGGGCGAGATGGTGGCGCGGATCGGGGGCGAGGAGTTCGCGTGGCTCCTCCCCGGCGACGGGATGGACGCGTGGCAGGCCGCCGAGCGCGCCCGCCTGGCGGTCGAGTCCGCCCCCGTCGCCCCGGGCATCCCGCTCACGATCTCGGCGGGCGTCTGCGAGCTGGGGCAGGCGGGCTCGCCGATGGAGCTGCTGCGCCTCGCCGACGGCGCGCTCTACTGGGCGAAGGCCCACGGCCGCAACCGCAGCGTCCGGTACTCGCCCGAGGTCGTCGAGGAGCTCTCCGACGCCGAGCGCGCCTCCCGACTGGAGCACCAGCAGGCCCTGAACGCCGTCCTCGCGCTGGCGCGCGCGGTGGACGCCAAGGACCCGTACACGATGCGCCACTCGCAGCGGGTCGCCGAGATGGCCGCGCGGGTCGCGCTGGAGATGGGCTGGAGCGCCGAGCGGGTGCGGCTGCTGCACGAGGCGGCGGTGCTCCACGACGTCGGCAAGATCGCGGTGCCCGACCTGGTGCTCACCAAGCCCGGCCGGCTCACCGAGGACGAGTTCGCGCTCGTCCGCCAGCACCCCGTGCGCGGGGCGGAGATCGTGGCCGAGACGCTCACCACCGAGCAGGTCGCGTGGGTGCGCGGCCACCACGAGCGCTTCGACGGCGCCGGCTACCCGGACGGGCTCGCCGGCCACGGCATCCCCGACGGCGCCCGCATCCTGGCGCTCGCCGACGCGTGGGACGCCATGACCAGCGACCGCCCCTACCGCCCGGGCATGTCCCCGGCGCGCGCGTTCGAGATCTGCGGCGAGGAGCGGCGCGCCCAGTTCTGCCCGGACGTGGTCGCGGCCCTGGCCCGGCTGTGGGACGCGGGCGCCCTCGCGGGCGAGGACCCCGCCGCCGACGGCGACCCCCTCGGGTCCGCCCAGCTCCAGTACCGCGGCGTCCCCGCCGACGGGATGGGCCGCCGCCGCGACCGCTCCGCCGTCTCGGGCTCCGGCCTGGTCTACCGCGGCCAGACGATCCGCGAGGCGCCGCCCCGGTTCTGATCCGCGTGCCACTTGGCCGCGGCCGCGGCCAATTGGCACGCGACGATGGCCGCGGCCACCGGGATCTGGGTCTCGCCCCGGCTGATCAGGAGGGCCGCGCCGAGGGCGAGGGTGGCGAGGCTGCAGGCCAGGGGGATCCGGCGCAGGGGGACGGCGTCGGCGGCGATCGCGCCGGCGCCCACGACGATCACCACCAGGGCGCAGGGTGCGGTGATGGCGAACCGCTCCGGCCGCTCCAGCGCGACCGACCCGGCCAGCGCCACCAGCCCCGCCAGCAGCAGGATCCCGCGGATGATCACGGCGGCCCCGCCCGGTCGGCGACGCGGCCCGTCAGGTCCACGAACGCGTACCGCACGTCGGCGCCGCGGATGTCGATGCGCAGGTGGCCGTAGCGGGTGAGCGACACCTCCGCCCCGGCGGTCGGGCGGGTGAACTCCTCGGCGCCGATCCGCCCGCCTCCGGTGCCGACGGTGAAGCAGCGGACGCCGTCGACCACCCGGCGCTCGTACCGGTGGAGGTGGCCGGAGATGATCGCCGCGACCCCCGCCTCGCGGGCCAGGCTCACCAGCGGCTGACCGGGCTGCGGCGGGCGGTGCAGCACCAGGAAGCGGTGGCGGAACCCGGGCCGGGCGAGCTCCCGCCGCGCGAAGGCGAGGCCCTCGGCGTCGGCCTGGTCACCCAGGATGACTGCCTGGACCGGCCCGTGCGCGACGGCGTACCGCCCGCCCGGCGGGATGTCGAACGCCGCGCGGATCGCGCCGTCGCCCGGCGGCAGCGCCTCGTGGTCGCCAAGCCCCACGTACACGGGCGCGTTGCGCATCAGCTCCGCCATGGGCCGGAAGACGTTGCGGTCGAGCGCGATGTCCGGCGCCGAGAGGTAGCTGTTGTCCCCAGCCGTCAACACCAGGTCGGGCCGCCCCGCCGCCATCGTCCGGGCAACCGCGTACTGCTCGTCGCCACCGATCCCGTAGTCGGCGAGGGCGGCGATGCGGACGGGGACGTCGGGGTCGTCGGAGGGCGTGGTGAACGCGCCGGCCGCGGCGCCCTCCCCGTCCACCGACGCCGTCCACGTGTACCGGGTGCCGGGCCGCAGCCCGGGCAGGACGCCGCCGCGGCCCACGACCTCGCGACCGGCGTCGTCGAGGGCGGTGAGGCGCACGTCGCGGTCGCCGTCGGTGCGCCAGCGCAGCTCCGCGGAATCCCGCTCCACGCGCAGCAGGTAGGGGCCGCGGGTGAACGGGCTGCCCTCCGGCCCGAGGAGGTACATCCACCAGTAGAACAGCACCCCCGCGATCGCGAGGAGGGTGACGGCGGCGAGCATGCTCACGCCGATCAGGGCGCGCCGCAGGCGCCGTTCGCGTGGGCTCAGGCCCTCCATCGGGCCCCATGTTCCCCCAACCCGCCGCTGCGCACGCCGGATCCGCGGCCCGGGGCCCTCAAGCCGCACCGCACCCGAGCCGATAGGGAGCGTGCCCTCCCGGTTGTCGATGTCGACCGACTTCCGACGGAGGCGTTCATGGACGAAAGGCAGGGAGGCCGGGTGCGCGCACCGAGGCGATCGCGACAGGCCGGGTTCTCGTACATCGAGATCCTGGTCGGGATCATGATCCTGGCCATCGTGGCCGGGGGCATCGTGCAGGGCCTCGCCGCCACCAGCAGCTCGCTGGGCAAGTCGCGCACGGAGACCACCGCCACCAAGCTGGCGAGCGCCGCCCTCGACCGAGCCCACCGCATGGCCTACGAGGACGTCGGCATCGTCGGCGGCAGCCCGCCCGGCCTGATCCAGGCGAGCACCACGCAGACCGTGAACGACGTCCAGTACACGATCGCCACCGACGTGGAGTACGTCGACGACCCGGCCCTCGGCCAGCCGCAGACCTACGTCAACTACAAGCGCGTGACCGTCACGGTGACGCCGGCGACCAACCCGGCGCGGCCGATGCAGGAGACGACGCTGGTCGCACCGCCGGCCATCGGCGCCATCGCGGGCAAGTCCACGATCGTCGCGACCGTCATCGACGCCCTCACCGACCAGCCGGTCGCCGGCGCGCCGGTGACCGCCGACCTCAGCACGTCGCCGGCCCAGACGCGCAGCACCGCCAGCGACGGCAAGGTCGTGTTCGCCGGCCTCGAGCCGAGCGCCCTCTCGGCGACCGACCCGAAGTACAAGTACCGGCTGACCGTCGGCCTGGCCGACCCGTGGGTCACGCACCCGGACAGCGCGCCCGCGCTCGCGCAGCAGCACCTGGCGGCGTCCCAGACGTGGACGACGACGCTCAAGGTGTTCAAGCGGGCGACGGTGAACGTGAACGTCCGCGACGCCGCCACGGGCCAGCTCATCGGCGAGCGCACCCAGGTGCAGGTGACCACCCCGTCGCCGGACCCCCTCAGCGACACGCTGATCGGCACGACCGGCCTGTTCACGTTCAACACCATCGCCGGCAAGCCGATCCAGCCGAGCGCCTCGAATTTCACGGTCGCGGTGCAGGCCGACTGCTACGCCAACGGGTCGATCTCCCGCCCGGTCCCGACGGGCTACCCGAGCAACACCACGGAGACGTTCGACTTCAACCTCACCAAGGTCCTGAGCGGCTACCTGGACGTGACGCTGAGGAGCACCGCGTCGGGCAACCCGGTGATCGCCGGCGGCCAGGTGCAGGTGTCCGGCGGCCAGGCCAACATCGCCCCGCGCGTCCGCGACACCGACGCGACCGGCAAGGTGCGGTTCTGCCTCGACCCGTCCGGCTCGGTGAACTACGTCGTGTCGGCGGCGAAGGCCGGCTACGGCGCGGGCTCGGTGCTCGCGACGGTCAACGCCAACCAGACGACCCCGCTCACGATGTACCTGGTGCCGTCGAGCGGCACGGGCACGATCCGCCTGACCACGGTCACCTCGGGCAAGCTCGTTCGCCTGCAGGCCGTCTCCGGCACGTACGACGCCCAGCAGACGACCAACTCGTCGCTCTACGCGGACTTCACGGGCCTGGCGTCCGGGAGCTACGTCGCGTACGTCGCGACCGGCTTCTCGGGCGGCACCACGACGTGGAGCACCGGCAAGTCGGTGACCGCGACGGCCAACCAGGTCACGAGCTACAGCGTCCCGTGATCGCCCGCCTCCGCCAGCGCCGCGCGCGCCGCACCCAGGCGGGCTTCACGCTCGTCGAGCTGCTGATCGGGATCATCCTGTCGTCGGTCTTCGCCATCGCGCTCTACGGGATGTTCTTCTCGACGCTCGACAGCGCCCGCAGTCAGCAGACCCAGTGGATCGCGCAGTCCACGGGGCGGACGGCGATCGACCGGATGTCGTCCGAGATCCGCCAGTCGGTGAGCCCCGACGACGGGCTGACGCCCCCGATCATCTCGCTCTCGCCGACGAGCATCGAGTTCTACCTCGACCCGTCCCGCTCGACGACCTCCCTGCGCCCCGTGCCGCAGAAGGTGCGCTACCGGATCGTCTCCGGCCAGCTGATCCGCGACCGCGCGGTGTCGCCGCAGACGACGCCGCCGTACAGCTACGGGGCGTACGGGGCGACGGAGGTGCTGGTGGACGGCGTCACGAACGGTGCCGTCCCGCTCGTCGCGCCCGTCACCGAGGACGGCGTCGCCCTCTCCGCGACGATCAACGCCGGCGACACGCGCCTGCGCGACATCGCGCAGACGTCCCTCCGCCTACTGATCTCCCAGAAGACCGGCGCCAAGGCCACCACGATGGAGCTGAACACGGATGTCGCACTCCGCAACGCGATCCGCCTCTAGCCGCCGAGGCCGCCGAGGCCGCCGCGACCAGCGCGGCGTGAGCCTCATCCTGTCTCTTATACACATCTAGATGTGTATAAGAGACAGCGATGGAGCTGAACACGGATGTCGCACTCCGCAACGCGATCCGCCTCTAGCCGCCGAGGCCGCCGAGGCCGCCGCGACCAGCGCGGCGTGAGCCTCATCATCACGATCATGCTCACCAGCGTCGCCGCGCTGCTGGTGCTCGTCAGCTTCTCGTACGCGCGGAGCACCACCACGCAGACCCAGCGCGAGGGCCGTTCGGACCTCGCCCTCCAGGTGGCCGACGCCGGCGTGAGCCGCTACATCTCGCGCCTGGTCGAGGACCCGCGGTACTACGACCACTTCATCGACAAGGCGGAGGACCCGCGCATCGACCCGAGCGGCGTGGTCCACGCACCGGGCACCGCGTGGACGCCGGGCGTCCCGTGGACGTACGCCGCGGGCACGCCGACCACGTGGACGGTGCTCCAGGAGGCCCGGTTCGGCCAGTCGGCGTACTCGCTGCGGATCGCCCCGCCGCCCCCCGGCTCCGACCTGGTGACGGTGCAGTCGACGGCGCAGGTCGGCCGTGGCCAGCCGAACCCGGTGATGCGCTCCATCCAGAGCCAGATCCACCCGACGTCGATCGCCGACTTCCAGATGATCTCCAACGCCACCGTGAAGTACGGCTCCACGGCGACCACCACCGGCAAGCTCTACTCGGCGGTGGACATCAACCACCAGGGCGTCGCGAAGGCCCCGGCGTACGCGCAGCACTACGCGTGCTCCAGCAGCCAGTTCGACTGCCCGAGCTCCAGCCCGCCGAGCTCCGTCTTCCAGGGCGGCGCCTACGACTCGAAGACGACGCCGTCGTTCCAGTCGAAGTTCGCGACGCCGATCGACTTCTCGCAGTTCACCCAGTCGCGCCTGGACATCAAGGACGCGGCCACCGCCAGCGGCACGGCGTTCAACGACCCGAGCGTGAACGCCTGGATGGTGCAGTTCCTGTCCAGCGGCCAGGTGAAGATCTGGCGCGTGACCGGCTCGTCCGACCCGGGCCAGCAGGTCAACACGCTGGGCTGCTACTCGACGATCAACGTCCCGGCGAGCGGCGCCATGTACTTCGAGCAGTCGGTGATCGTGTCCGACGGCAGCACCAAGACCGACTCCTGCGGCGCCAGCACCGGCCCGCGCCCGTCGGTGGTGAACGGCCGCGTGACCATCGCGACGAAGGCGAACGTCTACATCGGCGGGAACATCTCCTACAACGCGCCGGGCGACGACGTGCTGGGCCTGATCGCCGCCAACGAGGTGATCATCGCCAAGTACACGCCGACCAACCTGACGTGGCGCGCCGCGTCCCTCGCCCAGACCGGGCAGTGGCGGACGTGGACGGGCACGGCGGACGGCCACGGCTCGATGCTGTACATCGGCTCGCAGACCACCTCGGACGGTGGCTACGCCTCGATGTTCAACACCCGCGAGTACCAGTACGACGAGACGCTCCAGCGCCTGCGCCCGCCCTTCTACCCGATCCTCGAGGGCAGCTGGGACACGTTCTACTGGCGCGAGGTGAAGGCCCCCGGCACGTAGGTCCCAGGTGGCCAATTGGCCGCGTCGGCGGCCAATTGGCCACCTGTAGTCTCGGGTTCGTGAGTCCCGGATGACCGCGACGGCCTTCGGCGCCCTGCTGATCATTCTGGCCGGGGCCCTCGCGCGACACTACGGGATCATCAGGCGCGAAGACGGGCCGCTGCTGGTGCGCCTGGTGATCCACCTGGCGCTGCCGCCGCTGATCTTCCTGATCATCGCGGAGGCCGACCTCGACCTGTCGCTGCTGCTGGTGCCGCTGGTGGGGTACGCCCTCCACTTCATCCTCCTGGGCATCACGTCGGTGTCGGTGAAGCTCTGGGGGATGGAGCGCCCGCGCGCCGGCGCGATGGTGGTGGCGACGGCGGTGGGGAACACGGGGTTCTTCGGCCTGCCCCTGATCGCGGCGTCGGGCTCCGGGTTCTCGCTCCCGGCTGCGGTGATGTACGACTCGCTCTGCACCGGGGTGATCACGTGGACGTCGACGGTGGCGATCGCGTCGGCGTTCGGGCGGCCCGAGGGGGAGCCGCGGATGCCGATGCGCGACCTCGGCCGGATCCTCGTGCTCCCCCCGAACTGGGCGCTGGCGATCGGGTTGCTCGTGAACCTTTCGGGGTTCGGCGACCTGCCGGCGGGGATCGAGCGCCCGATGGAGATCCTCGCGGGCGCGACGCTCCCGCTCACGATGATCTACGCGGGCGTGATGATCGACTTCCGAGGCCTGGGCCGGCTGTGGCCGGAGATCAGCTACGTGACGGTGATGCGCTTGGGCCTCAGCGCCGTGCTCGGCGCCGGCCTGGCCGTCGCGGTGGGGCTGGAGGGTGACGTCCTCCACACGGTCGTCATCATGGCGGCCATGCCAACCGCGATGATGTCGCTCGTGCTGGGCACCCGATACGGATTGCGCTCCGACGTCCTCGCGGGGGCGGTGGTGGTGACGACGCTCCTTGCGACGATCACGCTGCCGGCGTGGCGGGCGGTGCTGCTGTGACGCCGACCCCCGCGCCTCCCGGCTTCGGTGAGCGCCTGGCGGCGGCGGTCGACGACCGCGCGAGCCAAGTGGTCCTCGGCCTGGACCCGGATCCGCGGCGGGTGCCGGGCGGGGCGGAGGGCGCGCGGGCGTTCTGCCGTAGGGCGATCGCGGCGGCGGGGCCGGCGTGCGTGGCGGTGAAGCTGCAGCTCGCGACGTTCGAGCGGTTCGGCACGGCGGGCTGGGAGGCCTTCGAGCGCGTCGCCGCCGCGGGCGCCGAGGCGGGGCTACTGGTGATCGCGGACGCGAAGCGAGGGGACGTGGACGTGACGTCGCGGGCGTATGCCGATGCGTTCCTCCGCCCGCCGATCGACGCGTTGACGATCAACCCGAGCCTGGGCGGCGACGCGGTCGCGCCGTTCGTCGAGGCGGCCGGCGCGGGGGGCTACGGCCTCTTCGCGCTGGTCCGCACGTCGAACCCGGGGGCCGCCGACCTCCAGGACCTCCCGCTCGCCTCGGGGGGCCTGTGGCACGAGGAGGTGGCGAGGAAGGTGGCGGAGTGGGGCGCCCCGAGCGTCGACGCCTCCGGGCTGAGCTCAGTCGGCGCGGTCGTGGGGGCGACGGTCCCGGAACGCATCGACGGCCTACGCGCCCTGATGCCGCACCAGCCGTTCCTGGTCCCCGGGGTCGGGGCGCAGGGAGGGAGGCCGGAGGACCTGAAGGGAGCCTTCGGGGGCCGCCGCGCGGGAGCCCTCGTCGCCGCCAGCCGCTCCATCATCTTCGCCGAGAGCCCCCGCCGCGCCGCCGAGGAGCTCCGCGAGACCCTCTGGGAGGTCTCGGGAGGCTGAGCCCTGGGGCCGGGTGCCGGCCGGCCCGCCGGCCCGCGGACTGGGCTTCGTGCCACTTGGCCGCACGAGCGGCCATTCGCGCGCCGGGTGACACGAAGACCGATCACCCGCGTGACGTTCGGGTGTGGTCCCGTTCCACCCCGGGCCGCGACCCTCGAGGGGATGGCGCGGAGCATCTACGAGGGGGAGAACCTCGGGGCCACGCCGGCGTGTGCGATCTGCGTCGGGAAGGGGCGGGGGCGCCGGGCGCAGCTGCACCTGCCGGGCGGGGTCTCGGTGTGGCTGTGTGAGGAGCACCGCGATCCCGAGTTCCTCCGGAGCCGGGCGGGGCGGGACGTCGTCGTGTCGCTCATGCACGTCTGGCGCTCCGCCGGCTGCTTCACGGCCCGCCGCTCCCAGGCGCTCACGGCCCTCCAGGACCAACTCCTGATCGCCCCGCGGACGCCCGCGAAGCCCGGGTCCTACACCTGGCCCACGGTCCGCCTCGAAGCCGAGCGGCGGTTCGCGGCCGGGGAGGACCCCGCCACGGTCATCTCAGAACTCCGCAACCGGGAGGCCGACCGCACGAGCCCGGCCCGGCCGCCCTCCGTCCGGACGATGCGGCGCTGGTTGCGCGAGGGGCGCTGGCGCGACGACGGCACCGGCGACCACGCGAAACCCCCTCAACAGCCGGATCCGCGCGATCCACCCCGGCGGCCGCCCGGCCGGGACGACGAACAGGAGGCGCGGCACTGGTCGACCCCCGCGGGGGCTGGCCGGACCTCCGGCCCCCGCAGGGATCGACCACTGCCGCGCTTCTATTCGTACCCTTCCAGCAGCGATTTTATCGTTTGGGCGGAGAGAACTTCGGCACCGAGGCGCCGCTGGACGCTCAATGCGCGGTCATGGGCGTCCGCGGGCTGGACGCCGCCGTGGGCCTCCGCCGCCGTGGCGTCGGCGGCGACGAGGGTGCGCAGCCGGCGCTCCACCGCCTCGCGGGCCGTCGCCGTGCAACCGCCGCAGGACGTGAACCCCACGACCACCACCGTGTCGACGCCCAGGTCCTCGAGGCGCTCGGCGAGGCGGGTCCCGTCGAAGGCCCCGCGGGCGCGCTTCTCGATCACGGGCTCGCCCCACTCGGGCGACACCTCGGGACGGAAGTCGAACCCGGGGCCGCCCGGGCGGAAGTCGTCGAAGACGGGGTCCTCGCCCACGTGCCGGACGTGCACGATGTGCGCCCCCAGCCGCCGCGCCCGCTCCAGCAGCCCCGCCGCCTCCCACAGCGCCGCCTCGCCATCGGGCAGCTCGTGGGGCCCGCCGCGGATGAAGTGCTCCTGCTGCGCGTCGATGAGCAGCAGGGCGGTGCGGTCCGGTGTGAGTGGGGCGGTCGCGATCAAGCGGGGTCCTCCGGCGGTGCGCGACGGTCTCAGAAGGCCCACTACGAACGAGCCGTCCAGGTGGATCACCCGTTCCGGAAGATTTCTTTCCGTCACCCCCGGTAGGCTCCGCCGGTGCTCCGCCGGCTCGCGGTCCTCGCCGTCATGGCAACCCTGCTCGCCGCGGTGCCGGGGCTCGCCGCGGCACCCCGGGTCGCGGCACCGGCGTATATCGTCCTGAACCCGGCAACCGGAGAGACGCTCGCCCAGCGGGCCGCCGACCGGGAGCTCCCCATGGCGAGCACGACGAAGATCATGACCGCGCTGATCGTGCTTGAGCGCGCCGATCTGGACGCCCGGTATACCGTCCCGGCCGAGGCCATCGAGGTCGGCGGCTCGACGGCACAGCTGGAGGAGGGGGAGGAGCTGAGCGTCCGCGACCTCCTCACCGGCCTCCTGGTGGCGAGCGGCAACGATGCGGCGGTCACGCTCGCCGACGGGGTCGCCGGCAGCCAGGCCGCCTTCGTCCAGATGATGAACACCCGGGCGAAGGAGCTCGGGCTGCGGCACACGCACTTCGCGAACCCCCACGGCCTCGACGAGCCGGGCCACTACTCCTCCGTCCGCGACCTCGTGAGCCTCGCCGAGGTCGCGATGCAGAACCCGGTGTTCCGCGACCTCGTGTCGAGCCGCCGGGCCAGCATCCCCGGGCCGAATGGCATCGGGCGCCGCCAATTGGAATCCGAGAACGAGCTGCTCGACATCGACCCCGAGGCCGACGGCGTGAAGACGGGGATGACCGACGGGGCCGGCTACGCGCTCGTCGCCCACGCCGACCGGTCCGCGCTGGGGCTCGACCTGTACCTCGCGTCGCTCCGGTCCCCCAGCTCCGACATCCGCGCCCGCGACGCCCGGGCGCTGCTCGACGAGGCGTTCTCCCAGTACGCGAAGGCGCGCATGCTCGCGCCCGGCACCGTGGTCGCCCGCGCCCAGGTCGGCGGGGTGCCCGGCACGACGATCCCCATCGTCCCGGCCGCCGCCCTCGACGTCCCCATGCGCCTCGGCGAACCCGTCACCGCCACCCTCGTCGCGCCGGAGGAGGTCGAGGCGCCGATCGAGCAGGGGGACGTCGTCGGGAACATCACCTATCGACAGAACGACCACGTCGTCGGCCAAATGGACCTCGTCGCCGGCGAGTCCGCCGACGGGCCCGGCATCCTCGACCGCCTCCGCGCCGGCTGGGAGGAACTCGTCCCGTGATCGTGACCGTCACCCTCAACGCCGCCCTCGACCGGACCGTCCGCGTGCCGAACTTCCAGCTCGGCGCCAGGCACCGGGCCGACGGCTCGCTGCGCCTGCCGGGCGGCAAGGGCGTCAACATCGCCCGTGCCCTCAAGACGCTCGGCCAGCCGGTCATCGCCACCGGCCTCGCCGGGGGGCGCGTCGGCACCTACATCATCGAGGAGCTGACGGCGGAGGGGATCCTCAACGACTTCGTCCGCATCCAGGAGGAGTCGCGGACGAGCACGGCGGTGATCGACCCCACCAACAACCAGCAGACGGAGATCAACGAGCTCGGCCCCTCCGTCCAGGCCGCCGAGCTGGAGGTGCTGATCGACAAGATCCGCTACCTCTCCCGCGGCGCCGACGTCTTCGTGCTCGCCGGCTCCCTCCCGCGCGACGTGCCCACCGACTGGTACGAGCGCGTCCTCCGAGAGCTCCGGCGCGACGGGATCGTGACCGCCGTCGACGCCACCGGCCCGGCGCTGCGCGCCGCCCTCACCGCCGACCCGGGCGTGGTGAGCCCCAACGTCCGCGAGGCCGAGGAGATCGTGGGCCACGAGTTCAGCGACGAGGACGACATGGCCTACGCCGCCCGAACCCTCACCGAGATGGGCGCCGAGACCGCCCTCATCCACCACGAGGACGGGTGCGTCGCGCGCGTGCGCACAGGGGAGGGCAAGCGCGGCCGCACGTTCCGCGCCCGGCTGCCGCGCCGCGAGGACGTCGTCTCCACCGTCGGCTCCGGCGACGCCCTCCTCGCCGGCTACCTGTCCGCCCGGTACGGGAACCAGCCGCCCGAGAAGGCGCTGTCCCTGGCGGTGGCGTGCGGCGCCGCCAACACGCAGCGCTTCGGCGCCGGCGTGTTCGACCCGTCCGACGTCGAGGCGCTGATGCGCCGCGTCGAGGTCGTGGCCGACGAGGACTGACACGCCTGTCACGGCGGCCCGCCGACCCCGCCGCTACACTCGCTCGATCAGGACTTGTGAGCACCGCACCGCACCCATGAAGCCCGGCGAAGACCCAGGCCCCGACACGTTCGGGCCTGGGTCTTCCCGTTTCCGGGGGCGGTCGGACGGACGTGCCGGGGGGCGCTGAGTGGAGATCGAGATCGGGCGTGGCAAGAAGGGACGCAGGGCGTACGGGCTGGACGAGATCGCGATCGTGCCGAGCCGGCGCACGCGCGATCCGGAGGACGTCGATCTGAGCTGGCGGCTCGACGGGCACACCTTCGACCTCCCGATCCTGGCATCGGCGATGGACGGGGTCGTCGATACGCGGACGGCGGGGATCATCGGGAAGATCGGCGGGCTCGGGGTGCTCAACCTCGAGGGCATCCAGACCCGCTACGAGGAGGCCGACGCCGAGCTGGAGCGCATCGCGCAGCTGCCGGTGCCGGAGGCCACGCGGGGCCTCCAGGAGGTCTATCGCGAGCCGGTCAAGCCGGAGCTGATCGCCCAGCGGATCCGTGAGATCAAGTCCCAGGGCGTCGTGGTCGCCGGGTCGCTGACGCCGCAGAAGGTCACGGACTACATCGACGTGGCGCTCGAGGCGGGCCTCGACATCCTGGTCATCCAGGGGACCGTCGTCTCCGCCGAGCACGTCTCGTCGGTCGCGGAGCCGCTCAATCTGAAGCGCTTCATCGCCGAGCAGCCGGTCCCCGTGATCGTCGGCGGCTGCGCCTCGTACCACACCGCCCTCCACCTCATGCGCACCGGGGCGGTCGGCGTGCTCGTCGGCGTCGGGCCGGGCGCGGCGTGCACCACCCGCCAGGTCATCGGGGTCGGGGTGCCCCAGGCGACGGCCATCGCCGACGCCGCCGGCGCCAGGATGCAGCACCTGCTCGAGACGGGCCAGTACGTCAACGTCATCGCCGACGGCGGCATGGCCTACGCCGGCGACCTCGCCAAGGCCATCGCCTGCGGCGCCGACGCGTGCATGATCGGCTCGCCGTTCGCGAAGGCCGCCGAGGCCCCGGGCCGCGGCTACCACTGGGGGATGGCGACGTTCCACCCGCAGCTCCCGCGCGGCACCCGGGTCAAGACCCAGACCATCGGGACGCTCGAGGAGATCATGACCGGGCCGGCCCACGAGAACGACGGCACCCTCAACCTGGTCGGCGGCCTGCGCAGCGCGCTCGCCACCTGCGGCTACGACTCGATCCAGAGCTTCCAGAAGTGCGAGGTGATGGTCGCGCCGGCCCTCAAGACCGAGGGCAAGAAGCTGCAGCAGACGCAGTCCGTGGGGATGGGCTAGGACCGCCGCGCACGTGGCGGAGCTCGTCCGCTCCTACGGGGCGGCGATGACGGTCACCGGGTCCTGCCACCTCCTCGAGGCCGGCGGGGCCCGCGTGGTCGTCGACTGCGGCGCCTTCCAGGGCTCGCGGGCCCTGTTCGCGCTCAACCGCGAGCCGCTCGCGTTCGACCCGCCGTCGGTCGACGCGGTGCTGCTCACCCACGCGCACCTCGACCACTCCGGCCGCCTGCCGGTGCTGCTGAAGCAGGGGTTCCAGGGGCGCATCCACGCGCGGCCGGCCACGATCGAGCTGACCGAGCATCTGCTGCTCGACGCGGCGAAGATCCAGCACGAGGACGCCGAGCGCGACCGCCGCCACGGCCGCACCCCCGACCCGCCGCTGTTCGACGAGGGCGACGTCCAGGCGGTGCTCGCGCGGATGGAGCCGTTCGAGTACGGGCAGGCGTTCGACGCCGCGGGCCTCACCGTCACGGCGCAGCCGGCGGGGCACATCCCCGGGTCGGCGGTGTTCAGGGTGCAGGCGGGGGAGGCGACCGTCGCGTTCAGCGGCGACGTCGGCAACGCCCGCAAGGAGGTGCTGCCCGACCCGGCGCCGTGCCCGGAGGCCGACCTGGTGCTGATGGAGGGCACGTACGGCGACCGCGACCACCGGCCCTACGACGCCACCATCGAGGAGCTGGCCGAGCTGCTGCGGCGGGCAGAGGACCGCGGCGGCAAGATCCTGGTGCCGTCGTTCGCGCTGGAGCGCACGCACGAGGTGCTCTACACGCTCGCCCACCTGGAGCGCGACCACGACATCGCCCCGCTCCCCGTCTACGTCGACTCGCCGCTGGCGGCGAAGGTGGACGAGGTCTACGACCGCCACCCCGAGGAGCTGTCCGAGGAGCTGCGGCTGCTGCGGAGCCTCGGGAAGGACCCGTTCCAGCCGAAGCACCTGCGCTACACGCGCTCGGTCGACGACTCCCGTGCCTTGACGGCGTCGAAGGGCCCGGCGATCGTCATCGCGGGCTCCGGGATGCTCTCCGGCGGGCGCATCCTGCACCACCTGATCGCCGGCCTCGGGGACCCGTCGACCACCGTCCTGATCGTCGGCTTCCAGCCGCGCGGCGGCCTGGGGCGCGAGCTGATCGACGGCGACGACCGGGTGCGCGTGATGGGGCGCGAGGTGACGGTGCGGGCGCAGGTCGCCACCGTCGGCGGCCTCTCCGCGCACGCCGACCGCGGCGAGCTGCTCGACTGGATCCGGCCCGCCGGCGCCCGCGCCGAGGTGCGGCTGGTGCACGGCGAGCCGACCTCCCTCGAGTCGCTCCGGGACGCGCTGGCGGGGGAGGGGATGCGCGCCTCCCTGCAGCCCAGCGAGGTGACGCTCCCGGAGGGCCACCGACACCGCGAGGAGGCCGGCGAGTGACCGCCCTGGCGGCCAATTGGCCACGGCGGCGGCCAAGTGGCCATCGCCCACCAGCCGTCCGCACCGGCCCGGTATCCTGACCGCCTTGACAACCTCCACCCAGACGCCGGCGCTCGATCCGGCGCTCGCGGCCGCCGTTCCCGGCGGAGTGCTGGTGGTCGATTTCGGGGCGCAGTACAGCCAGCTGATCGCCCGCCGGATCCGCGAGTGCCGCGTGTTCTCGGCGGTGGTGCCGCACGACACGCCGCCCCAGGAGATCCTGGCCCTCAAGCCCGCCGGCCTCGTCCTCTCGGGCGGCCCCGCATCGGTGTACGCGCCGGGCGCGCCGGCCCTCGACGCGCGGCTGCTCGAGCTGGGGATCCCGGTCCTGGGCATCTGCTACGGCCTCCAGGCGATGACGCTCGCCCTGGGCGGCGAGGTCGCCCGCACCGGCGCCGGCGAGTACGGCAAGACCCCGATCGAGGTGCGCTCCCGGGCCGGGATGTTCGCCCAGTTGCCCGCCGAGCAGTGCTGGATGAGCCACCGCGACGCCGTCGCCCGCCCGCCCGAGGGGTTCGAGGTGACCGCCTCGACCGCGTCGAGCCCGGTCGCCGCGATGGAGGCCCGCGACCGCCGCATGTACGGCGTCCAGTTCCACCCCGAGGTGGTGCACACCCCGTTCGGCACCGACCTGCTCAAATGGTTCCTGTTCGAGGCGTGCGACTGCTCGCCCACCTGGACCGCGACCCATGTCATCGAGGAGCAGGTGGAGCGCGTCCGCGCCCAGGTCGGCGAGGCCCGCGCCATCTGCGGGCTCTCGGGCGGCGTCGACAGCGCGGTGGCCGCGCTGATCGTCCACAAGGCGATCGGCGACCGCCTCACCTGCGTGTTCGTCGACCACGGCCTGATGCGGATGAACGAGGGCCAGCAGGTGGAGGAGGCCTTCGGCCGCCACTTCGGCGTCCCGCTCGTCCACGTCCGCGCGCAGGAGCACTTCATCGGCGCGCTCCGCGGCATCACCGAGCCGGAGGAGAAGCGCAAGACGATCGGCCGAGAGTTCATCCGGATCTTCGAGCGCGAGGCGGAGAAGCTCGCCGACGCCCGCTTCCTGGTGCAGGGGACGCTCTACTCCGACGTCATCGAGTCCGGGTCCCGGGACGCCGCGAAGATCAAGAGCCACCACAACGTCGGCGGCCTGCCGGACGACATGGTGGTGGAGCTGGTGGAGCCGCTGCGCCAGCTCTTCAAGGACGAGGTGCGGGTGGTGGGCGAGGAGCTCGGCCTTCCGGAGAACATGGTGTGGCGGCAGCCGTTCCCCGGCCCCGGCCTGGCGATCCGGATCATCGGGGAGGTCACCCAGGAGCGGCTCGACATCCTCCGCCACGCCGATTTCGTGCTGCAGGAGGAGATCCGCCGCGCGGGCATGTACCGCGACCTGTGGCAGAGCTTCGCCGTCCTGCCGGCCATCAAGAGCGTGGGCGTGCAGGGCGACGAGCGCACCTACGCGTACCCGATCGTGATCCGCGCGGTCACCTCCGACGACGCGATGACCGCCGACTGGGCACGGCTGCCGTACGATCTCCTGGAGCGGATCTCGAGCCGCATCATCAACGAGGTGGACGGCGTCAACCGGGTGGCCCTGGACCTCACGTCCAAGCCCCCTGGCACCATCGAGTGGGAGTAGCCAGGGACTAGCGGAAGCCTGCGGTTCCGCCCCGACTGCTGGTCAATACTGACCATGCTTGCGCGGCGGGGCCCTGGGACCCTCCCCGGGTGACGCGTGTCCGTCTCCCGGCTGCGGCGCTCGGCGCCGCCGTGGTCCTCGCGCTGCCCGCCGCGGCTTCCGCGGCGACCCCCGCCCATGTGCTCCAGGCGATCAACGCGGAGCGCGCCGCCAACGGCATCCCCGCCTCGGTCCAGGAGGCGCCGGAGCTGTCGGTGGGCTGCGCGCTGCACAACGCGTACCGCGCCGCGAACGGCGGCGCGGTCGTCGGCCACGACGAGGATCCCGGGCGGCCCGGGTACACGGTCCAGGGCGCCCAGGTGGGGCGCGGGGCGGTGCTCGCGGGGACGAGCTGGTCGGACGGGAACCCGTACGCCGACGCCCCCATCCACCTCATGCGGCTCATGGACCCGCGCCTGCAGCGCGCCGGGGTCGATGACCGGCCGGACCTGACCTGCACCGCCGTGATGGCCGGCCTCGGTCCCGCCGGCCCCGACGACGCGGTGTACACGGTGCCCGGCGACGGGCGGACCGGGATCCCCGTCGCCCAAGTGGCGGAGGAGGCGCCCTTCGTGCCCGGGGACCTCCTCCGCCTCCCCGCCGGGACCCGCACCGGGCCCCACCTGCTGGTGCTCGCCGACGGGCCGTTCGCCCGCGACGGCGACACCCGCCTCGTCGACGTCCGTCTCGCCGGCCCGCTGGGGCCGGTGGAGGTGCGGTGGATCGACGACGCCGACCCTCGGATCAGCCCGTACATCCCGCCGGGCGGAATCGCCGTGCCGGTGGAGCCGCTCGTCGCCGGCTCCGTCTACCGGGGCAGCGCCACCGTCCTGGGCGTCGGCGGCGTCCGCCTGACCCGGACGTGGTCGTTCCGCACCGCCGGCTCCGCGCCGTGGGTCACCCCGCCCCCGGCACCGCCGGCCGCCGCCCTCACCGGCCGCGCCGACGTGACGGTCCGCGTGCGCGGCCGCCGCGTCGTGCTGGCCTCCCCGCCGGCCCTGGCGGGACGCACGGCCCGCGTGAGGGTGACGCTGGGGTCGAAGAGCCGGCGTCTGGCGGTGCGCCTCGCCTCGCGGAGCCGGGTGATGCTGAGCCGCGCGGAGGCGCGGGCCGACCGCACCCGGATCGCCGTCCGGGTGCCCGGCTTCGACGCGGCGGGGGTGCGGTGGCAGGCGGCGACCGTCCGCACCAGCGTGGGACGTGCCCGGGGCTGACCCCCCCGGAGGCGCTCAGCCCAGGAGCGCCAGCACGTCCTCGGGTGGGCGGCCCAGCGCCGCCCGCCCGTCACTCGTCACCAGCACCGGCCGCTCGATGAGGACCGGGTGCGCCACCATCGCCGCGATCCACCGGTCGCGGTCGTGCGGCCATCCCCGCAGGCCGAGCTCCGCCGCGACGGGCTCCCCGAGCCGCGCGATCTCCCACGGCTCCCGGCCCAGTGCCCGGAGCACCGCGTCGAGCTCCTCCGCGGTGGGCGGCTCGTCCAGGTAGCGCCGCTCCCGGAACGTCACGCCGCGCTCCTCGAGCAGCCCCTTCACCGCCCGGGACTTCGAGCACCGGGGGTTGTGCCACAGCTCCACCCCCCGATGCTCGCAGACCAAGTGGCCGCCGGCGCGGCCAATTGGCACCGATGTTATGTCGCGTTCCCAACCGCCACCGGGGTGGCCAGGAGGGCCTCGACCTCCTCCCATTCCGCCGCGGTCTGGCGGCCGGCGTCCCATTCGGCCATCAGGGCCTCGTGGACGCGCAGCAGCTCCGGGTCGTCCTTCGCGAGCTCCCGTCCGGTGTGCTGGCGGATCAGGAAGACCAGTCCCGCGAGCCCCGAGTCGCGCGTGAGGCTCACCTCCAGGGGGCGGCCGAGGAGGCGAGGGACGTCGAACGGCGCGTACATCCACCAGAACTTGTTCAGCCCGTCTGCGTGGATGCCGGCGCGGGTGCGGTGGGCGTCCTTGCCGTATAGCGGGTACGTCGGCGCGACCGGGCGGCCCAGCTCCGAGTAAAGGTCGGCCAGCTCGTTCAGGACGTGGAAGTCGGGGAGGGGCTCGTCCATCAGCCCCATCCCGGCGATGTGGAGCAGCACCGCCTCGAGGGGGGCGTTGCCGGTCCGCTCGCCGGTGCCGAGGAGCGTCCCGTTCACCACCGCGCACCCCGCCTGGATCGCGGCGAGGCAGTTCGCGACCACCAGGTGGGTGTCGTTGTGCGGGTGGAACTCCAGGTCCTCCGGCGCGACGCCCAGCGACCGCAGCGCCCGGATCCACCGCGGGACCGACCGGGGGGCCGCCACGTGGTCGTACGGCAGCCCGAGGCCCATCGTGTCGCACACCCGGAACTTCGGCCGCAGGGCGGGGCCGTACTCGGCGCACACCGCGAGCACCGCCTCCGCGAACGGCAGCACGAACTCCTCCGGCGCCCTCGTCGCGTCCTCCAGGTGCAGGCGCGGCCGCAGCCCCGCGTCCAGGACGGCCCGCACCGCGTCCAGATAGGCCTCGGCGGCCTGCCGCCGCCCGCCCGGCCGGAACTTGTGGAACGTGTGGTAGTCGCTCGCCGACGCGAGCATCCCCGTCTCGCGCACCCCCAGCCCGCCCACCAGATCGGCGTCCTTGCGGCTCGCGCGGATCCAGGTGGTCGGCTCCACCGGCGCGCCGCCGGCGTGGCGCTCGAGCGCTGCCTGGAGGATCCGGCGGTCCGCGGGGCGGTAGACGAAGAACTCGGCCTGGCGGATGCCGCCGCTGGCGCCGGTGAATGCGCACATCAGGTCGTAGATCCGGATCCCCGCCTCGACGGTGAGCGGCAGCCCGCCCTGCTGGCCGTCGCGGTGGGTGGTCTCCGTGGTCCAGGCGGCGACGGGGAGGCCGCCGGGGCGCGCCGTCCACTCCCAGCGGGGGAAGCCGTCGCGCGGGAACGACGACGGGAACAACTCGGGGGCGTCGGGGTCGGTGAGGTTCTCGAAAGTGGTCATGGACCCGACGGTAGGACCGCCGTATCGCGTCGTCAATATTGATCGCTATCATCAACCCATGGCCGCCGAAACGATGAGCGCCGCCGAGGCCGCCGACGCCCTCGGCGTCTCCCGCGCCACGCTCTACGCCTACGTCAGCCGCGGGCTCCTGGCGTCCGAGCTGTCTCTCGTCCCCTCGCGCGCCCGCCGGTACCCGAGGGCGCCGGTCGAGGCGCTCATCGCCCGCCGCGAGCGCTCGCGCGACCGCGACCTGGCGGCCCACGGCCAGCTCCACTGGGGGCTCCCGGTCCTCGACTCGGAGCTGACCCTCATCGAGGGCGGCCGCGCGTACATCCGCGGCCACGACCTGGTGGCGCTCTCCCGGGAGCGGACGTTCGAGGAGGTCGCGGCGCTCCTCTGGACCGGGGACCCGGGCGACGCCGCCGCCCTGCTGCCGCCGGCCGCCGACGACGGCGCCGCGGACCTGCCCCTGCTCGGCGGCCCGGTGGTCGCCGCGCTGGCCGCCCACCTGACCGCGGCGGGGGAGACGTCGCTCGCCACGCTCGGCGCCGGCGACGCCGCCGCGCTGCGCGGCGCCGCCCGCATCGTGGCCGGCCTGTTCGCCGCCGCCGGCGCGCACGGCCCGGGCCGTCTGGCCGAGCGCCTGGCCCGCGGGTGGGGCTCGGACCGCCCGCGCGACGTGGAGGCGGCCCTGATCCTGTCCGCCGACCACGAGCTGAACGTGAGCGCGTTCACCGCCCGCACGGTCGCGTCGGCGGACGCCGGGGTGGAGCACGTCCTGCTGGCCGCCCTCTGCGCCCTGCGCGGCCGCCGCCACGGCGGGCTGACCGACCGCGTGGAGGCGCTCGTGCGCGACGCCGCCGCCGACGGCCCCGCCCGCGCCGCCGAGCGTGCGATGACCGACGGCGGCGAGCTGCCCGGGTTCGGCCACCCGCTCTACCCGGACGGCGACCCCCGGGGCGTCGAGCTCCTGCGCCTGGCGACCCCGGCCGACCCGGCCGTCGCCGGCCTGGTGGAGCTCGCCGATGCCCAGCTCGGCCTGCGGCCCACGCTCGACCTGGGGCTGGCGGCGCTGTCGCGCGCGCTGCGGCTCCCTGCGGGCTCCGCGCTGGGGATGTTCGCGCTCGGCCGGTCGGCCGGCTGGGTTGCCCACGCGCTGGAGGCGCGGCGCGACGACCGGCTGGTGCGACCCCGCTCGCGGTACACCGGCCCGCCGCCGGTGGGATCATCCACCCCGTGACCGGCGACCGGGTGCGCATCGACAAGTGGCTGTGGGCCGCGCGGTTCTTCAAGACCCGCTCCCTGGCCACCGAAGCCGTCACCGGCGGCCGCGTCCACATGGACGGCCAGCGGGTGAAGCCCGCGAAGGACGTGCGGGTGGGCGACCGGCTCGAGATCACGATCGGGGAGGTCGTCTTCGCCGTCGAGGTGCTCGGGCTGGCCGAGAAGCGGGGCCCGGCGTCGCAGGCGCAGGCGCTGTACGCTGAGAGCGAGGAGTCCCGCGCCCGCCGCGAGCGCCAGCGCGAGCTGCGCCGCATGGCGCCGCCCCTCGGCCACGACCTGCACGGGCGCCCCAGCAAGCGCGACCGCCGCCGCCTGGAGGCCCAGCGCGCCGCGGGTTCCCGGCGGCGGGGCTCCGGGTAGCATCGACGCGTGAGCTGGAGCCGCGTCAACCTCCGAGACGTCGAGGACCAGGCCGCCAAGCACGGCTTCGGCGACACCCAGGAGGCCCGCTTCCCGCGCCGCGAGCTCGGGGCCGAGCAGACCGGCTTCGGCCACATCGTGGTGAAGGCGGGCAAGCGGCAGCCCTTCTCACACCGCCACGGGACGGTCGAGGAGTTCTACGTGGTGCTCGCCGGCTCCGGGGTCCTCAAGCTCGACGACGAGCTGGTGGAGCTGTCGCCGATGGACGTCGTGCGGATCGGCCCCGGCGTGGCCCACGGCATGGAGGCGGGGCCCGACGGCCTCGAGGTGCTCGCCTTCGGCCCGCTCGGGGACGGGGATGCCGAGATGGTCGAGGGCCTCTGGGAGGACCCGGAGGGCTGAGGCGCTACGCGGTGCGGCGGGTGCGGGACGGGCGAGGGGAGCGGCTGTGCTCGGACAGCAGCCCGCCGTCGTCCTTCACCAGGAGGTACGCCCCGTCGTCCGGGCCCTCCAGGAACTCCACCAGCTCGACCAGCTTCTCCGGCCCCAGCGCGGCGGCCAGCCGGGCGCCCAGCGCCTCGACGTCGATCTTCGGCGCGGCCTCGGCCGCGGCCTCGGCGGCGCGGGCGGCGCGCTCGCGGGTGGCGCTGGCGGAGAGGGGCCGGCTGGGGGCCCACACCTTCCGGCTCTGCGTGTGGTGCCAGCAGTACGGACTCCCTCGGAAGGGGCTCTGCTGACATCTCTTTCCGTGCGCCGCGATCGCGACGCACCGGCTCACCGAGCGGGTCTCCATCGTGGACGGGCCGTCGCATCGGACGGCACGCTCCTCCAATCCGTTATCCGGTGTATCAGTTGTAAACCTCACCGACCCTGATGTCCAGTGGTGGTGAGGCCCCAAACCTTGCGCCGAGTCCCGCGTTTTCCTAGAATCCGCGGTCGTTCTCGCGGCGCCCCGTGCGCCGCGTCGTCATGTAGGCGGAGGTTTGGACCTGCCCGTGAGCACCGTCAGCGCAAAGCCCGGAACCGTCGATCGCCAGTGGTGGATCGTCGATGCGGAGGGGCAGAACCTGGGCCGGCTCGCGTCGGTCATCGCCGAGACCCTCGCGGGCAAGCGCTCGCCCTGGTACACGCGGCACTGCGACACCGGCGACTTCGTGGTCGTCGTCAACGCGGAGAAGGTCGCGGTCACCGGCAACAAGCTCCGTGACAAGCGGTACTGGCGCCACTCGGGCTACCCGGGCGGCATCCGCAGCCGGACCCTCGGCGAGCAGCTCGAGCGCCGCCCCGAGGAGGTCCTCCGCAAGGCCGTCCGCGGGATGCTCCCGAAGAACAGCCTCGGGCGCGCCCAGCTGACGAAGCTCAAGATCTACGCGGGCGGCGAGCACCCGCACGCCGCGCAGCAGCCCAAGCCGCTGCGTCTCACCCGCGTCGCGGAGGTCACCGCATGAGCACCGAGACGACCGCGGGCGTGGCCCGCTACCGCGCCACCGGCAAGCGCAAGAGCGCGGTCGCGCGCGTCACGCTCACGCCGGGCTCCGGCGAGATCACGTGCAACGGCCGCTCGATCGACGAGTTCTTCGGCCGCAAGGTCCTGGTCACCGAGGCGCGCCAGCCCCTCACCGTGACGGGCACCGAGGGCCGCTTCGACGTGGTCGCCCTCCTGCACGGCGGCGGCGTCTCCGGCCAGGCCGGCGCGCTGCGGCACGGCATCGCCCGCGCCCTGACCGTCGCCGACGAGGCACTCCGTCCCGACCTCAAGCGCGAGGGCTTCCTGACGCGCGACGCGCGCATCAAGGAGCGCAAGAAGGCCGGGCTCAAGGGCGCCCGCAAGCGCCCGCAGTTCTCGAAGCGGTAGTCGCCCCGACGGCCGCAGGCCCCCCACCGCCCGCGCGGCGGCTCTTCGGCACCGACGGTGTGCGGGGGGTCGCCAACCGCGAGCTGACGCCGGAGCTGGCCCTCGCGCTGGGCCGCGCCCTGGGCGGGCGGCTCCCCGAGGGCTCCCGCGTCATGATCGGCCGCGACACGCGGCTGAGCGGGCCCATGCTCGAGAGCGCGCTGGCGGCCGGGCTCGCGAGCACCGGCGCCCACGCCGTCCTGCTGGGCGTGATCCCCACGCCGGCGGTCGCCGAGCTGGTCGCGTCGTCCGACGCGGCGGCCGGCGCGGTGATCAGCGCGTCCCACAACCCGTTCCCCGACAACGGCATCAAGCTGTTCGGGGCGGACGGCTTCAAGCTTGCGGACGCCGAGGAGGCCGCCATCGAGACGGCGATGGCCGGCGACGACGGCGCGCGCCCCACCGCCGGGGGCCTCGGCACCATCGAGACGTGGCTGGGCGGCCGGTCGCAGTACGTCGAGGCGATCGTTGAGCGGGCCGGGGTCGACCTGACCGGCATGCAGATCGTGATCGACTGCGCCAACGGCGCCACCACGGTCACCGCGCCGGAGGTGCTGGTGCGGCTCGGCGCGTCGCTGCGCTCGATCGGGGTGGAGCCGGACGGCGTGAACATCAACGACGGGTGCGGGTCCACCGACCTGGGGCTGCTCTCCGCCGCGGTGCTCGAGGCGGGCGCCGACCTGGGGCTGGCGTTCGACGGCGACGGCGACCGGGTGCTGGCGGTCGACGCCGCCGGCGAGACGGTCGACGGCGACCAGATCCTGGCCCTCTGCGCCGTGGCGAAGCGCTCCCGCGGCGAGCTGCCGGGCGACGCCGTGGTCACGACGACGATGACCAACCTCGGCTTCCGCCGCGCGATGGCGGCGGAGGGCATCGAGGTGCGGTGGACCGACGTCGGCGACCGCTACGTCATGGAGGAGATGCGCGGCAACGGCTTCGTCCTTGGTGGCGAGCAGAGCGGGCACCTGATCGACCTCTCCCACGGCCCCTCGGGCGACGGCCTGGCCGCCGGCCTGCACCTGCTGCGCGCGCTGCGCGAGCGGGGCGAGGACCTGCGGACCGCCGCGGCCATCGTCCAGCGGCTGCCGCAGCAGCTCGTGAACATCGTCGTCGACCGCAAGCAGGACCTTCCGGACGCCGCCGGCGTGTGGGAGGCGGTGCGCCGCGCCGAGGCCGAGCTGGGCGACGACGGCCGCGTCGTCGTCCGTTCGTCGGGGACGGAGCCCCTCGTCCGGGTGATGGTCGAGGCGCCGACGGTCCAGTCTTGCGATCGGTGGAGTAGAGAGATCTCGATCGCGGTGGAGCGGGAGCTGGGCGGGCGGCTACCGTAGGACGTCTTCGCTGAAGGCGAATCGACGGAAGGACAACCTGCATGTGCGGGATCATCGGGTACGTCGGCGGGCGACCCTGCCGTGAGCTCATCCTGACGGGGCTGGAGCGCCTCGAGTACCGCGGCTACGACTCCGCGGGCTTCGCGCTCCTCGCCGAGGACCAGGGCATCACCGAGTCGGTCCGCGCCGTCGGGAACCTGTCCCACCTCCGCGACGCCGCCGGCGACAAGGACGGCTCCGGCGCCACCGCCGGGCTGGGCCACACCCGTTGGGCCACCCACGGGCGGGTGACCACCGAGAACGCGCACCCGCACATCAGCGCCGACGGCACCGTCCTGGTCGTGATGAACGGGATCATCGAGAACTACCTCGAGCTCCGCGGCCGGCTCCAGGACCTCGGGGTCGTATTCCGCTCCGAGACCGACACCGAGGTGGTCCCCAACCTGATCGCCCGCGAGTACCGCGGCGACCTGGCCACGGCCGTCCGCGAGGTGCTGCCGCAGCTCGGCGGCCACTTCGCCTTCGTGGTGGCGCACGTGGACGAGCCGGGCCGCCTGGTCGCCTCCCGCCGCGAGTGCCCGCTGGTGGTGGGCATCGGCGACGGCGAGCGGTTCATCGCCTCGGCCATCCCGGCGTTCCTCTCCGAGACCCGCGAGATCATGCTGATCGAGGACGACGAGGTCGTGAGCCTCGACGCCTCCGGGCACACCGTGTGGCACGGGGACGTCGAGGTCGGCGCCCGCGAGTCGCAGACGGTCGACTGGGACGAGGACGCCGCCGAGAAGGGCGGCTACGAGACGTTCATGCTCAAGGAGATCCATGAGCAGCCGGCCGCCCTGTGGGACACGATCGGCGACCGCCTGCGGCCCGACGGCTCCGTGGACCTCCTCGGCTTCGGCCTGGACGACGCCGCGCTGGCCCGCGTGGAGCGGATCCACATCGTCGCCTGCGGCACCTCGTACCACGCCGGCCTCGTCGGCCGGTACCTCATCGAGGACTGGGCCCGCGTGCCCGTGCACGTGGAGGTCGCCTCCGAGTACCGCTACCGCACCTGCCTCGCCGGCCCCGGCGACCTGGTCATCGGCATCACCCAGAGCGGCGAGACGGCCGACACCCTGGCCGCGATGCGCGTCGCCCGCGAGCGCGGCGCCCACGTGGTGGCGCTCACCAACATCATGGGCTCGCAGGCCACCCGCGACTCCGACGGCGTGCTCTACACGCGCGCCGGCCTGGAGATCGGCGTGGCCGCCACCAAGACCCACACCGCGCAGGTCATGGCGCTGTCGCTCCTGGCCCTGAAGCTCGGGCGCCTCAAGTGGGCGCTCACCTCGGCCGGCGCCCTGGACCTGGCCGACGAGCTGCGGCGGGTGCCGGAGGTGGTGCAGGCCTACCTCGAGTCGGACGCGCCGGCCTCGGTCATGGAGATCGCCGCGACCTACGCGGAGAAGCCCTTCTTCCTGTACCTCGGCCGCCACGTGGGCGTGCCGGTGTGCTTCGAGGGCGCGCTCAAGCTCAAGGAGATCAGCTACATCCCCACCGAGGCGTACCCGGCGGGGGAGATGAAGCACGGGCCGATCGCGCTGCTCGAGGAGGGCTCGCCGGTGGTCGTGGTGGCCACCGACGGCCACGTCTTCGACAAGGTCGTCTCCAACATCCAGGAGGTCCGCGCGCGCGGCGCGCGGGTCATCGCGGTCGCCACCGAGGGCAACGAGGAGATCGGCAAGCACGCCGACGACATCCTCTGGGCGCCGCGGACGCAGGCCCTGCTGTCGCCGATCAGCGCGGTGATCCCGCTGCAGATCTTCGCCTACGGCCTGGCCCGCGCCCGCAACCTGAACGTGGACCAGCCGCGCAACCTGGCCAAGACCGTCACCGTCGAGTAGAGGCTGAGGGTCAGCCCTTGGCCACCGTCGGGGTGGGCGTCGACGTCGTCGAGATCGACCGGTTCGCCGAGTCGCTGCGCAAGCGGCCGCGGCTGGCGGAGCGGTGCTTCACCGACGCCGAGCAGGCGTACTGCTCGCGCAAGCCGTTCCCGCCCCAGCACTACGCCGCCCGCTTCGCCGCGAAGGAGGCGGTCGGGAAGGCGCTCGGCATCGGCATGACCCGCTGGCGCGAAGTGGAGGTGGTCCGCGGCCGTGGCGCCCCCACCATCGCGCTGCACGGGAAGTACGCCGAGCGCGCCCGCCAGCTGGGCGTGACCGCCGTCCACGTGTCGCTCACCCACGGGCGCGACACCGCGATGGCGTTCGCGATCGCGGAGGCCTTGCCGGACTGACCGGGCCGGGGCCGGGATCTGGGAGGATGCGGCGTGGCCGTCGCCCAGCCCAGCACCCCGCCGCCCCTCACCGGCTGCGCGCCGCTGTTCGACGCGGCCGCGATGCGCGACGCGGACGGCCGTGCGACGTCGGTCCACGCGATCCCGTCGATCCTCCTGATGGAGCGCGCCGGCCTGGCGGCGGCCCGCGCGATCGTGGAGGGGTGGCCCGACGCGCGGTCGGCGGTGATCCTGGTGGGGACCGGCAACAACGGGGGCGACGGGCTGGTGGTGGCCCGCCACCTGCTGGAGGCCGGCTGGAGCGTCCGGGTCCTCGCCCCGGGCGGGGAGCCGCCCCGTACCCCGGACGCCTCGACGATGACGACGATCGCCTCCACCGTCGGCATCCGGGTGGAGCCGTTCTCGACCGGGGAGCCCCACCCGGCGGGCGCGGTGGCGGTCGACGCGCTGCTCGGGACCGGCGCGACCGGTCCGCTGCGCGACCCCATCAGCGGCGCGGTGGCCTGGCTGCGGGCCCACACGGGCCCGGTGGCGGCGCTCGACGTCCCGACGGGCGTGGAGTCGGACACCGGCCGCGTGGCCGGGGACGCGGTGCGCGCCGACCTGACGATCACCTTCCACGGCGACATGCCCGGGTTGCGGGTGGAGCCGGGCCGCGGCCACGCCGGGCGCGTCGAGGTGGCCGACATCGGCATCCCCGCGGCCGTGCGGCTCGCGCCGGCCGCCTGGCTCGCCGGCCACGCCGCCGGCGCCGCGATCCCGGGCAAGGGCCCCGACTCCGAGAAGTACACCGCCGGCGCGGTGCTGGTGGTCGGCGGCGCGACCGGGCTCACCGGCGCCCCCGCGCTCGCGGCGCGGGCGACCCTGCGCGCCGGCGCGGGCCTGACCGTGGTGGGCGCCCCGGCCGCGGTCCAGCCGCTGATCGCCGGCGAGCTGCTCGAGGTGATGGTCGCGCCCCTCCCCGACGGCGGCGCCGGCCATCTGACCGCCGCGGGTGCCGATGAGGCTCTGGCGCAGGCGGGCCGGGTGGGGGCCGTGGCCCTCGGCCCCGGGCTCGGCCGCGCCGACGGCACGGGCGACGCCGTCGCGGCGCTCCTGGCGGGGCTGGAGAAACCCCTGGTGCTCGACGCCGACGGCCTGTGGCACCTCCACGAGGCCCCCGAGCGGCTGCGGGAGCGCCGCGCCCCGACGGTCATCACGCCCCACGCCGGCGAGGCGGCCCGCCTGCTGGGCGCGGAGCGGCAGGCGGTCGAGGCCGACCGGCTGGCGTCCGCCGGCGAGCTGGCCGAGCGGTCCGGCGCCGTCGTGGTGCTCAAGGGCGCAGGGACGGTGGTCGCCGCGCCCGGGGCCGTGCCCGTGGTCGCCGCGCACGGCACGTCCGCGCTCGCGACGGCCGGGACGGGGGACGTGCTGACCGGCGTGGTCGTGACCTGCCTCGCGAAGGGGATGGCGCCGCACGCGGCGGCCGCCGCGGCGGTGGCGCTGCACGCGCTGGCGGGGGAGCTCACCGGGCATGGGGACGGGACGATCGCCTCCGACGTGATCGAGGCGCTGCCGGCGGCGCGGAGCGTCTCCGCCGCGTGAGCGCGGACCGCGCCGCCGCGCGGATCAGCCTCGGGGCGATCCGGCACAACGCCGCCACCCTCCTCCGGGCCGCCGGTGGCGCCCGCCTGATGGCGGTGGTGAAGGCCGACGGCTACGGGCACGGCGCCGTCCCCGCCGCCCGCGCGGCCCTGGACGGCGGGGCCACCGCGCTGGGGGTCGCCGCCGTCAGCGAGGCGGAGGTCCTCCGCGCCGCCGGCCTGGACGCGCCCGTCCTGGTCATGGGCCCGCTCACGGGCGACGAGTGGGACCGCGCCGCCGCCGCGGGCGCCGAGCCCGCCGCGTGGACCCCCGAGGCCGTCGCCGCCGCCGCCGCGGCGGGGGACCGGCGCGGCACCCCGCTGCCGGTGCACCTGAAGCTCGACACGGGGATGGGCCGGCTGGGCGCGCGTCCCGAGGACATCGACGCGCTGGTGGGCGCCGCCGTGGCGGCGGGGCCCGGGATCCGGGTCGCCGGCCTGATGACCCACTTCGCCACCGCCGACGAGACCGAGGGCGAGAACGCCGGGTTCATGGCCGAGCAGCTGCTGCGGTTCCGCGGCCGGCTGCCGGCGCTGCGACGGGCGTTCCCGGACGCCGTCGTCCACGCCGCCAATTCCGCCGCCACGCTGCGCGACCCCGCCGCCACGTTCGACATGGTCCGCTGCGGCATCGCCCTGTACGGCTGCTCCCCGTTCATGGGGGACCCCGACGCCGACGACCTGCGGCCGGCGATGCGCCTCGTCTCCTACCTGGGGTCGGTGAAGACGCTGCACTCCCGCGAGAGCGTCGGCTACGGCCGGGTGTGGCGCGCGGCGCGCGGCACGCGGATCGGCCTGGTCCCCGTGGGCTACGCCGACGGCTACGCCCGGGTGCTGACGGGGCGGGCGCAGGTGCTGGTGGGCGGCCGCCGGGTGCCGGTGGTCGGGACGATCTCGATGGACCAGCTCACGGTCGACCTGGGCCCGGAGGGCACGGAGGGCGTGGGGGACGAGGTGGTGCTGATCGGCCCCCAGGGGGGCGAGCGGATCACCGCCGAGGAGGTCGCCGCCTGGCGCGGCACGATCAACTACGAGGTGACGTGCGCGGTGGGGCCCCGGATCCCCCGCGTCCACGAGGGGTGAGCCGGCCGGACCTCGCGGCCCTCGTCGCGCCGCTGGCGCCGATCGCCGCGCCGGCGTGGGCGGTCGGCGGCGGCGTCCGGGACGCGCTGATGGGGCGTCCCGTGACCGACCTGGACGTGGCGATCGACGGCGACGCCGCCGCCGCGGCGAAGGCCCTGGCCCAGGCGGCGGGGGCCACCCGCTTCCGGCTGTCCCGCGCGTTCGGCGCGTGGCGGGTGCAAGGCGGGTCGCTGGCCGCGCAGGTGGACATCACCCCGCTCCAGGGCGGGACGCTCGCGGAGGACCTGTCCCGCCGCGACGTGACGGTCAACGCGATGGCGGTCGACGTCCACGCGCCGCAGGCGGTGATCGACCCGTTCGGCGGCCTGGCGGACATGAGGCTGGGCGTCCTGCGGATGGCGGGGCCGTCCGCCTTCCGCGACGACCCTGTGCGGCTCCTGCGCCTGGCGCGGGTCGCCGAGCAGCTTGGCTGGCGGGTCGAGGACGGGACCGCCGCGGCCGCCCGCCGCGACGCCGCGCACCTGTGGGAGGCGCCGGGGGAGCGCCTGGCCGACGAACTCGGGCGGATCGCGCGGCTGCCCCGCCCGGACCGGGCGTTCTCGCTGATGGACGACCTGGGGGTGCTCGGCGCCCTCGTCCCGGAGCTGGCGGCGTCGCGGGGCCTCGACCAGAGCGTCTACCACCACAAGGACGTGCTGGGGCACACGCTCGAGGTGGTCGAGCACGCCACCCTGCTGGCCGCCGACCCGGAGCCGGTGTTCCGCGGCCGCGCGGGCCGCATCCTCGAGGTGCTGGCCGAGCCGCTGGCGGACGAGCTCACGCGCCGCGACGCGCTGATGTTCCCCGCGCTCCTGCACGACATGGCCAAGCCGGCGACCCACGCGGTCACGCCGGAGGGGCGGGTCACGTTCATCGGACACGACCGCCTGGGGTCGGAGATGGCGGCCGACCTGATGCGCCGGCTCCACACCTCGGCGCGCCTGCGGGACTTCACCGCCGACTGCGTCCGCTGGCACCTCCCGCTGGGGTTCATGGTGCACCGCACGCCCCTGTCGCTGCGGCAGATCGACCGCTACCTGCGGCGCACCGCCCCCTGGGAGGTGGAGATCATCCTCCTGACCTGCGCGGACCGCCTCGCGACCCGGGGCAAGGGCGCCGACGTGGCCACCCGCCGCCACCTGGTCCTCGCCCGCGAGGTGATGGACGCCCACTTCACGCTGGTCGATCGCGGGCCGGTGCGGCCGCTGCTGGCGGGGGACGAGATCGCGCGGGAGCTCGGGCGCGAGCCGGGGCCGTGGCTGGCGGAGGTGGTCGACGCCCTCCGGGAGGGGCAGGTGGTGGGCGTCATCCGGACTGACGAGCAGGCCCGCCGGTTCGTGAGGTCCTACTTCGGGCGAGAGGGCCCCTCTGGTCCGATCGGATGATTCGAGGTCACTGATTGTTTAAAAAACGCAAGCGAAGGTTGTGACGAGGCTGTCAGCCCCCTAGTTTCCCCCCGTGCCGTAACACCCCCCGAGCGATTCGCCCCCGACCGGGAGGAAATGCATGCGTCGTGCCCCGAGGACGGGCCGCGGCCTCGCCGTGGCCGGTCTCGCCGTCGGTCTCCTCATCCCCACTGCTGCGGTCGCGCAGACCGCGTGCAAGCCTGCTGCGCAGCCCGCGTCGGAGAAGGCGCTGATCGCGATGATCGCGGCTGAGCGCAAGTCCGCGAAGGTGGGGAAGGTGGCGAAGGACCCGGTGCTCGTGAAGGCCGGGCGCCAGAAGAGCCTGAAGATGGCGCGGGGCGGCAAGTTCGCGCACAGCGGTTCGATGGCCTGGGCGCAGGGTCGCTCGGGCGCCCAGAACATCGCGATGGCGCCGTCGGCGGAGCTGGCGATGCAGGCGATGCTCGCGAGCCCGGCGCACCGGGCGAACATCCGCTCCGGTGAGTGGAAGATCACCGGCGTCGGCGCCGCGTCCGACTGCACCGGCCAGATCTTCTTCACCGTGAACTTCGCGGGGCCGCCCGCCTAGTACGTCGCGGGGCCCGTGCCCTAGGGTCCGGGTCGTGGTCCGGCTCACCCGCATCTACACGCGGCTCGGCGACGCGGGGGACACCCACCTCGGCGACATGAGCCGCGCCCGCAAGACCAGCCCGCGGGTGGTGGCGTACGGCGAGGTGGACGAGCTGAACGCCGTCGTGGGCGTCGCCCGCGCCCAGGGCCTGCCGGCGGAGGTGGACGGCTGGCTCGCGACGGTCCAGAACGAGCTGTTCGACGTCGGCGCCGACCTCTGCGTCCCGCCCGGCGACGACGAGGGGCGCAGCCGCCTGCGCGTCGACGCGTCCCAGGTCGCGCGCCTCGAGGCGCTCTGCGACCGGGTGAACGAGACCCTCCCGGACCTGACGAGCTTCGTCCTGCCCGCCGGCACCGCCGCCGCCGCGGCCCTGCACCACGCCCGCACCGTCTGCCGCCGCGCCGAGCGCGCCGCGGTGGCCCTCGCCGACGCCGAGCCGGTCACCCCCGAGGCCCTCGCCTACCTCAACCGGCTCTCGGACCTCCTGTTCATCCTCGCCCGCGCCGCCAACCGCGACGCCGGCGGGGACGTCCTCTGGCAGCCCGGGGAGTCCCGCTCGCCCCAGGAATAGGCCGCCCGCGGCCACGTGAGGCCGGCACACGATGAACACCCCCGCCCCGATCACCATCACGCCGATCTTCGTCGCCGACCTGCTCGCCGAGGGCGAGCGGATGCCGGTCTACGTCCACGTCATCGACCATCCCGAGGCGCGCGTGCTGGTCGACACCGGCATGACGGAGCTGCACCCGGCGGCGGCCGACATGGATCCCCGTCTGCGCCCGCTGAGCGAGCAGGACGTCGACCTCGCCGGCATCGACATCGTCGTCAACACGCACCTGCACTTCGACCATTGCGGCGGCAACCACCTCTTCGCCGGCAGGCCGATCTACGTCCAGCGCACGGAGCTCGACGACGCGCGCGGCAAGGACGGCTACACCGTCCGTGAGTGGGTCGACGCGCCCGGCGTGGAGTACGTGCCGGTCGACGGCGAGCACGAGGTGCTGCCCGGGCTCCGGCTCGTCCCGGCGCCGGGCCACACACCCGGCATGCAGGTGGTCGTCATCGAGACCGGCGGGCGTCCGGTCGTCGTCGGCGGCGACGTGGCGGTCTGGTTCGGCGAGCTCGACGAGCCGCACAGCGACGGCCAGCTGCTGGTGCGCGCGCTCGACCCCGAGCTGGTCTGGCTCACGCACGAGCACGAGCCGTGGCGACCGTGAACCGGCTGGGACTCAGGCGGTGACCAGGGTGAAGCGGACCGTCCGCTTCGCGGGGTCGGCCTGGGTGAGGCGGGCGCGGACGCGGGTGCCGGGCTCGATGCCGTCGCCGTCGAGGGGGGCGACCACGGCGGGGTCGGCGACCTGGACGGTCGCGCGCCCGTCTCGGACGTCGGTGACGACCCCGTCGAAGTCCTCGCCGATGCGGGGGGCCAGGAGGACCGCCTCGAGGTGATCGACCGCGGCGCGCTCGGCGTCGCGCTCCCGGCGGGTCGTCTCCGCCATCCGCTCGGGCATCTCGTCCAGGGCCGCGAGCGCCCAGCCCGGCGGCTCCACGCCCGCGGCGAGGGCCAGGACGACCTCGTTCGCGACCCGGTCGCACAGGCGCCGCAGCGGCGCCGTCACGTGGGCGTAGGGCGCCGCGATGGCCGCGTGGACCGGGGCGGGGCCGTCCTCGCGGCGCCAGACCGCGTAGCCGGCCCCCCGGAACAGCCGGCTCGCCCGGACCGCGAACGCGGCGTCACCGGGCCGGCGTGGGTCCAGGGTGCGGACGACGTCGGCGTAGCGGGCGCCCTCCGGCCAGGCGACGCCCAGGGCCAGTGCGCTCCGGCGCAGCGACGCCACGTCCCGCTCCTCGGCGGGCTCCAGCGTCCGGAACAGGCCGACCCCCCCGTCGATCATGATCCGCGCCGCCGCCATCCCCGTGAGCAGCGACACCTGTGCGTTCCAGTCCTCGACCGGCAGCGTCACCTCGAAGCGCAGGGCGTACCCGCCCGCCGGGGCGGGGGCGACCTCCTGCACGGGCACCGTCAGGCTCACCCCGCCGCGCTCGGCCTCCCGCGCCAGCCGCAGCTCGCCCACCTCGCGCAGGAGCGCCAGGGTGCCGTCGGCGGATCCGGCGTCGATCGCCCCCTGCACCTCGGGGTACCCGAGCGCGCGGCGGCTGCGCACCAGCGCCCGCTCCGCGTGGACGGCCGTCGGCTCCCCCCGGCCGTCGACGTCGATCGTCCACAGCAGCGCGGCCCGGTCGGCGTCCGGCAGCAGGCTGCCGGAGCCCTCGCCGAGCGCCTCCGGGTGCAGCGGCGACCGCCGGTCCGGCATGTAGACGGTCACGCCGCGCAGGCGGGCCTCCCGGTCGACGGCGCCCCCCGGCCGCACGAGCGCGGCCACGTCGGCGATCGCGTAGCTCACGCGGAACCCGTCGCCGCGGCGGGAGATGTGGAGCGCCTGATCCAGGTCCCGGGACCCCGGCGGGTCGATCGTGACGAGCTCGAGGTCGCGCCGGTCCGCGCGCTCCGGGCCCGCCGGCGGCACGGCCTCCGCCCCGGCCTCCGCCTCGGCGTCGGGCGGGAAGGGGCCGGGGACCTGGAGCTCCTGCCGGATCCGGTCGAATCCCTCCGCCAGCTCCGCGGCGCCGGGCTCCAAGCGCATCGCGTGCGCCGGGATCGCCCCTACCGCCCGTTCGCCGAGAGGTGCTGATAGTCGGTGGGGTCGCGCCAGCGGCCGCCCCAGCCCCAGCCGCGGGCGTCGAACGCCCGGGTCACGACGCCACCCTCCACGATCATCCCCTTCCGATACGGCGAGCGGTCGAGGTAGGGGACGCTGCCGCGGTGGGAGGTGCGCCCGCCGGAGACGTACGGGTTCTCGAGCGGGTTCAGGTCGATCGCGAGGCCGTACGCGTGGTTCGACCAGTTGGTGGAGCCCGTCGCCGGGCGGCAGTTGAACGCCGACGTATTGTCGGCCTCGATGCTGGCGTAGTCGTCGCCGCCGTAGGCCTGGATCGGCTTCATCCTGCGGATCGGGAAGCGCGCGGCGTAGAGCTGGCGAAACGCGGCGACCACGTCGCCGGCGGCCGAGGCGTTGACCACCAGGGCGCCACGGCGCGCGCGGCCGCCGAACCCGACGTACGGCAGGCTCACGTGGCGCAGCTGCGAGAGCGCCACCGGGCAGCCGCGGCGCCACACGCTCGGCGTCATGTCGGCCCGCTCCTGCGGGCTCAGGGCGCGGACCACCGCCCGGAACGGCGGCAGGGACGACGACGCGGCCGCGGCGGGCCCCGCCGCGAACAGGGCGAGGGCCGCGAACGCCAGGGCCGGGACGAGGAGGCGGCGCATCGGCGGCACGTTAGCGGCGCGCCACGCCGGGGTCACGGAGGAGCGGCCCGCGCGGCCTCCTCCACCGCGGTCACCGTGCCGCGGCGGGAATCCGCCCAGACCTTCACGGCCGTGGCGCCCAGGATCAGGGCACCCCCCGCGATGGTCACCGCCCCGGGCGTCTCGCCCAGGAACAGCCACGACCACACCGGGTTCAGCGCCGGCTCCACCAGCAGCAGCAGCGACACCTCGAACGCCGCAACGCTGCGCACCGCCGCCGTCAGCATCAGGTAGGCCAGCGCGATCTGCACGACGCCGAGGTAGATCACCAGCACCCAGTCCTGCCCGTCGCCCGACGGCGGCAGCGCGAACGGCACGCACGCGGCGAACGCGATCAGGTTCCCTGCGATCACCGCGGCGCCGGCGCCGTTGGACTGGCCGCCCCGGGCCAGCCAGCGCAGCCCCAGCAGCGTCGCCGCCCACGCCACGCCCGAGGCGAGGGCGAACATGTTCCCGAGCGCCGGGTCGGGGGCCGTGTCCTCGGCCCCGCCGGTGCCGGCGACGCACAGCGCCAGGCCGGCCAGGAGCACCACCATCACGCCCACGTCGGCGAGGCGGGCCCGCTCGTGGAGCAGGAACACCCCGGCGAGGAGCACGTAGAGGGGCGCGGCGCTCTGGAGGAAGATCGCGTTGGCCGACGTCGTCTGCTTGTTGGCCAGCACGAACAGCACCACGGTGGCGGCGTACGCCGCCCCGACCGCCCACGTCCGCCACGTCCAGCCGCGCCGTGCGGACGGCATGACCAGCGCCACCACCGCCGCGGCGATGCCCGAGCGCCAGGCCGCGACCTCCAGGGCGCCGCGGACGCCGCTGAAGTCGGTCCCCTTGATCGCCGCGCCGCCCGTCGAGAACAGCGCGGCCGCGCCGATCACCTGCAGCCGTGCGAGACCACCTGCGCCGATGTGCGCCCCCAATCCCCCTGGAGCGCGCGATCCCTAGAAGCGGCGCGCCCCCGCGTAGCTCTCGGCATAGTAGGCGTCGTACAGCGACCCGAGGCGGACGCCGCCGCCCGCGCCCTCGCTGTGGACGAACTGGCCGCCGCCGACGTACAGGCCGGCGCCGGTGAGGGTGCCGTCATCGTCGGCGAACAGGATCACGTCGCCCGAGTCGAGGTCCTTCGGCGCGATGGAGCGGCCCGCGGTGGACTGGGCGCCCAGGCCGCCGGGCACCTCGACGCCGTGCTCGGCGTAGGCCCAGCGGACCAGGCCGGCGGGGGAGAAGCCGGTGTCCGGGTCGGCGCCCTTCGCGACACCGGGCGCGCCCAGCACCGCCAGGGCCGACTCGGCCGCGGACGGGCCCTTGCCCGACTGCCCCAGCACGGGGGTGGGGGGCGTGTAGACGGGCAGCGGCGCGGTGGGGCCGGTCGCCGCGCCCGGGACCACGGCCGTGACGGGGGCGGCCACGCCGGTGAACACCGACGCGGAGGGGTCGCCGCCCAGCTCGGCGAGGTAGGTGCTGACGTTGCGCACCCAGTTGCTGTTGAGGCCGCTCGGATCGTTGACGGCGCCGGCGGGCGCCCACCGGTTGCGGATCGCGACGATCGTGACCAGACCGGAGCCCTTGTAGAGGGTGCCGCCCAGGTTCTGCGCCGCGGCCCGGATCCCGTCCGCCCACGACGGGTAGTTGATGCCCGGGCCCATGCCGAACGGGTTGTGGATCGCCTGCGACGGCCCGTAGGTGCCGAAGCTCGTCTCCGAGCCGGCGATGGCCACGAGGAAGCGCGGGTCCATGCCCACGGCCTGCGACTCGGTCACGAACACGGCGCCGAGGCCGGTGAGCGGGCTGAACTTGGAGGCGAGGTAGCCGTCGATGCGGGCCGCCTGCGCGGCGGCGTCGCCCTGCACCTGCGGCACCACCTCGTCCTGGCGCTGCAGGGCGGGGGACAGCGAGGGCGTCGCGGTGCCGGCGACCGCGGTGCCGCCGGGGGAGTCCGCGAGCCGGACGACCGGGCCGTCCTGCTCCTCGGCATCGGGCGTGGCGGCCAGGGAGGCCTCGTCCGAGGTGTCCTCGGCCGCGTCGGCCGTCTCCGCGGCGTGCCGGGCCGAGAGGCCCCGCTCGAGCCGCACCAGGTCGGCCTTCTCCTGCTGCAGGCGCCGCTCGATGGCGTCGAGCTTGTCGCGCTCCGCCCCGCCGGTGCCGTCCGCGGCGGACCGTGCGGCCATCAGCTCGGCGGAGGTGCGCTCGATCCGGGCGCGCGCCTGGGCGAGCTCCGTGGCCGTGGATGCGGACGCGACAGCGGGCCCCAGGGGCACGGGGGCGAGGAGGGCGATCGCGAGGCCCCATCCGAGGGCCCTGCGCCGCCGGGGCGCGGGAGGGCATCCTGCCATCACCATCCCCATCGGTTCCGGGGCGCGTCGGCTTGAGATTCAGCGCGACGCCGACGGGGCGGCCGCGGGGGGGACTACGGGCGGACGGCCCCCACGTAGTCGGACCGGTCGCCGAGGCTCGAGACCTTCACGACGTCGCCGGTGTGCGGCGCGTGCACGTACTGGCCGCCGCCGATGTAGATGCCCATGTGGCCGAGACCGTTGAAGAACACGAGGTCGCCGGGCTCGAGCTGGTCGGACGGCACCTTCGGGAACGCGGCCCACGCGGCCCCGGTGTAGTGCGGGACGCTCTTGCCGATCTGCGCGTACGCGTAGGAGGCGAGGCCGCTGCAGTCGAAGCCGGACGGCGAGGCGCCGCCCCAGACGTACGGGACGCCCAGATACTGCATCGCCACGCTGGCGGCCGCGGCGTTGCCGCTGCCGCTCGGCAGCGGGGTGCTGCTCGGGGCCGAGCCGGCGGAGGAGCCGCTGCTGCTGCCCGAGGTGTCGCCGGTGGCCGCGACGGCGGGGGTGGCGGTGGCGCCGGACGACGGCGTCGAGGTGGCGGCCGCGCGTTGCCGGGCGAGGGCGGCCTGGGCGGCGGCCTCCTGGCGCTCCCGCTCCTTCTCGGCCTCGATCATCTGCCGCAGCTCGGCGCTGGCGCCGTCCAGCACCTGCTGGCGCTGGGACAGGAGCGACTCGACGCGGGCCTTCTCGCGCTCACGGGCGGCCACGGCGGACGCGGCGGTGGCGCGATCCTTCTCCAGCTGGACCTTCAGCTCGGCCAGCTTGGCCTTCTGGGTCTTGAGGCCGCCGACAATCTGGGCGTCCTGCTGGCCGACCCGGTCCAGGAGCTGCATCTGGTCGGCGGCGGCGGTGATGCTGCCGCTGTCGATGAGCACCTCGATGAGGCTCGGATCAGGGGACGCGTAGAGGGCGCGCAGCCGCTGGGCGAGCACCTTCCGCGACGCGACGAGGTCCTTCTGGGTCTGGACGGACTGGCGCTCGTTGGCGTCGATCCGGCCCTGGACCTGGCCCAGCTCGTAGCGGGCGCCGTTGTAGGCCTCGGCAGCCTGCTCGACCTGCCCGTTGATCGAGTCGAGCTCGGCCTGGATGCGGGAGACCTCCGCGCGCTTCGCCTCGATGGCCGCCGGCTCCGTGGTGGCGATCGCCGCGAACGCCAGCAGCGCGAGGGCGGCGACCACGGAGGAACCGATGGCGATGAGGTGACGCGGGCGTCTCAGAAAGCGAGTCTCCTGCGCGTTGACATGGGCGGATCGGGATGGGCGGTCCCGACCGACCGGGCCACGCTACACGGCCGTCCGGCCGGACACAAACGTCAGGGGGTGGCACTCTTCACATCCGCGGACACCCCCCCAGACGTTTGCCGCCGTCCGCCCGGGGGGCCAGAATGCCCAGCGTGAAGCCGGTCCGCGTGCTCGTCGCGCTGCTCCTGGGGGCGCTCGTCCTCGCCTCCGCGGCGGCGGCCGCCGACCCCGGCACCGCGTCCGGGCGGGCCGTCGGGTACGCCGCGCTGCTGCCCGCGGGCACCCAGGGGGCGTTATCGGCCGTCTCGGGGGGCCCGGAGGACCGCAGCGGGGGCGTCGGCGGTCTGCGGCCCGCCGGCGGCGGCAGCGTGGCGCGCGTCGACCTGCGCCTCCACGCGGGCACCGACGGGCGCACCGGCGAGGCCGAGGGCACCGTGTCGGTGTCCGGGGTGAGCCTGCTCGACGGCCGCGTCCGCATCGACGCCGTCCGCATGACCGTGCGGGCGTCCGACGGGCCCTCCGGCGGGTCGGCGGGCATCGCCGAGGCCTCGGTGAGCGGCCTCACCGTCGATGGCGAGGCCGTCGCAGCGGGCCGCGGCAGCCGGGTGGAGGTCCCGGGGATCGGCGCCCTCGTGTTCCTGGAGGAGGCCCCCGACGGCGCCGGCGGCATCCAGGCGAACGCCCTGCGGGTGGAGGTGACCGACCCGGCCGCCGCCGCGCTCATCGGCCAGCCGTTCGTGCTCGGCCACGTGGAGCTGCAGACGGCCGAGGGCGAGCCCGACGCGACCGCGCCGGAGGGGGCGACCACCACGGCGCCGGGCACGGCCACCGCCCCGGACCGGACGGCGACGGACGAGGCCCCGGTCACCGCCCCGCCGCTGCAGACGGCCCCCGCGCTGGGGCTGCCGCGCCGCGTGGCGCCGCCGGTCGCGATCCCCGCGAACGCCGGCTACGTGTTCCCGGTGGCGGGCGGGGCGTCGTTCACGGACGACTACGGGGCCCCGCGGGCGGGCACCGGGTGGCACCACGGCAACGACCTCTTCGCCGACCGCGGGACGCCGGTGGTGGCCGTCGCCGACGGCACGCTGTCCCGGGTGGGCGTCAACACCCTCGGCGGGAACCGGCTGTGGCTCACCGACGACCGCGGGAACACCTTCTACTACGCGCACCTCTCGGCGTACGCGCCCGAGACGCTCGACGGCGCCCGGGTCCACACCGGCCAGGTGATCGCCTTCGTCGGCAACACCGGCCAGGCGATCACGACCCCGCCGCACCTCCACTTCGAGATCCACCCCGGCGACGGGGACAGCGTGGACCCCTACCCGTACCTGCTGGCGTGGCAGCGCGGGACGAACGTGTCGAAGTCGTTCGCGCAGGCGGTGGTGTCGACGTCGCCGGTCCCGGCCGTCGGCGCGGTCCTGATCGACCAGGTCCCGGAGCAGGACGCCCCCGCCGACGACGGCGACGGCCTGGCCATCCCGGTCACGTAGGCACGCCTCCCCGAGATGAAGCGAGGGCGCGTGTGGCCCTCGTCGGTCACACGGTCCGGTACCAGGTGTCGGGTGACGGCCGGCCGGTGGTGCTGGTCCACGGCCTGGGCGGGTCGGCGCGCTGGTGGCGGTCGACGACGGCGGAGCTTGGCCGGGACCATCGCGTGATCGTGCCCGAGCTGCCGGGGTTCGGCTATGGGCGCGGCCGCCGCCGCTTCGCGCTGGGGGACGCCGCCCCGGTGCTGGGGGGCCTGGTGGAGCGCCTGGGCGGCGGGCGCGTCGACCTGGTGGGCCACTCGTTCGGCGCGCTCCTGTGCATGGCCGTGGCGGCGGCGGAGCCGGAGCGGGTGCGGCGGCTGGTGCTGATCGCCCCGCCGGTGCGGACCGCGTCGCCGCGGATGATGGGGAACGTGCTCCCCGTGATGCGGACGCTGCTGCGCCTGCCGCGCGGCGAGGCGCTATCGGTCCTCGGTGGTTTCGCTACGAAGTCGCCGGCGGCGCTGCTGCGGGCGGCGGGGGAGATCCTGGCCCTGGACGGCGATCCGGGGCCCGGCGTCGAGCCCACCGTCCCGACCATGGTCATGTGGGGCTCCCGGGACGCGATCGTGCCGATGGACGGCGCCGACTGGCTCGCAGAGACCCTGCCCGGCGCCGGCGTTCAGGTGATCCCCGGAGCCGGCCACATCCCGATGCTCGACCGCCCTGCCGAGGTCAACGCCGCCCTCCGGGAGTTCCTGAGCCCGGACTGAGCGCGACGAGGCCCTGGACGGGTCTCGGGACGGTCGGTCCAACCCTTCATTGAAGGGGTGAGACGCGCTCGCAGCCGCGCGCCGGGCCCTCCGCGGTCCAGTTGAACCTCCCGGCGTCCAGTTGAACCTCCCGGCGTCCAGTTGAACCTCCGGCGCGTCCAAATGAACCCCGGCGCGTCCAAATGAACCCCGGCGCGTCCAAATGAACCCCGGCGCGTCCAAATGAACCCCGGCGCGTCCAACTGGACCTCGCGGCGGCGTTCAAATGGAACTCGCCGTGGCCAAGTGGCCTACGAGGCGTCGCGACGCTGTGGGGGATCCCGGCGGGGCCCGGGAACGCGCCTCAGGGGCTCAGGCGGCTCCGAATGAGTCGCCGCAGGAGCAGGTGGACGTCGCGTTCGGGTTGTTGATGCGGAACCCGCGGCGCAGCAGGCCGTGCTCGTAGTCGATCGTCGAGCCGGTCACGTGGATGGCGCTCTTCAGGTCCATCAGCATCGTCACGCCGTTCGAGGCCACCTCGCGGTCCCCGGCGCCGGCGCTCTCGCCGGTCTCGAGGAGGTCGAGCTTGTACTCCAGGCCGGAGCAGCCCCCCGCGAGGATCCGCAGGCGCACGCCCTCCGGACGGCCCTGCTCGCGGGCGACCTCGCGGATGTAGTCGGCGGCGGATGGGGAGATGGTGACGAACGCCTCGCCGGCCTGCTCGGCCTGGCGGGCGGCGCGGGCGCGGGCCCGGGCGGCGGCCTTCTTCTCCTCGAGGGTGAGGGGCCGGTCCGCGACGGCGATGGGCGTGTCCGCGGAGGCGGGGGCGGCGGCGGGATCAGCCATATCCGAGCACCTTCATCATGAACTTGCCCTCCTCCGTCATGGAATCGGGCGACCACGGCGGGTCCCACACCCAGTTCACGTCCACGGAGGTGACGCCGTCGAGCGGCTCCAGGGCGGCGCGGGCGTCCCCCAGGATCTGCTCGGTGAGCGGGCAGCCCATCGAGGTGAGCGTCATGTCCAGGACCACCTTGCCGTCATCGGCGACGTTCACGCCGTACAGGAGCCCCAGGTCCACGACGTTGACCCCCAACTCGGGGTCCTCGACCTGCTTCATCGCGGTGCGGATGTCGTCCTCGCTGGCCATCACCCCTCCTCGCCGCCGCCGTTCGCGCCGTTGGCGCCGTTTGCCTGGTACGTCTGGATCGCGTCCTTCGCGGCCATCCACCCCAGCAGCGCGCACTTGACGCGCACCGGGTAGCGGGCGACCCCCTCCAGGGCGATCGCGTCGCCCAGGCGGTCCTCGTCGGCCGTCTCGTCGCCGTGCATCACCAGGCGGAAGTGCTCCACGGTGCCGAGCGCCTCGTCCAGCGTGCGCCCCCGCAGGGCCTCGGTCATCATCGAGACCGACGCCTGAGAGATGGAGCAGCCCTGGCCGGTGTGCGCGACCTCGCGCACAACGCCGTCCTCGATCCCGAGCTCCAGGTGGATCTCGTCGCCGCACAGCGGGTTGTGCTGGTCGACGGCGACGCTCGGGTGGTCCAGCGACCCCTCGCCGCGCTTGCGGCGGTAGTGGTCGAGGATCAGCTCCTGGTACAGGTCGTCGAGTCCGCCCACAGGCCTCGTGGCCCCCCTACTTGAACATCGCCCGCGCGTTGCCCAGGGCGCGCACGAGCGTGTCGATGTCCTCGTGGGAATTGTAGAGATACGTGCTCGCGCGGGCCGTGGCCCCCACGCCGAGCACCCGCATGAGGGGCTTCGCGCAGTGGTGGCCGGCCCGGACGCAGACCCCCTCGCGGTCGATCAGCTGCGCGATGTCGTGCGGGTGGATGTCCGGCAGGCTGAACGAGACGGCGCCGCCCCGGGCCTCCGGGTCCTTCGGGCCGTAGACGGTGATGTCGTCCACCTCGGCGAGCGCGTCGAGCATGTGGCTCGTCAGCTCCACCTCGTGGGCGCGGATCGCGTCGAGGCCGACGTCCTGGAGGTACTCCGCGGCGGCGCCCAGGCCCACGGACTCGGCGATCGGCGGCGTCCCCGCCTCGAACTTCCACGGCAGCTGCGCCCAGGTGGAGCCGGCGGTGGTGACGTCGGAGATCATCTCGCCGCCGCCCAGGAACGGCTCCATGTCCTCGAGCACGTCCACCTTGCCCACGAGGACCCCGATGCCGGTGGGGCCGAGCATCTTGTGGCCGGTGAAGGCATAGAAGTCGGCGCCGAGGGCCGGCACGTCGACCGGCATGTGCGGGACGGCCTGGGAGCCGTCGATCAGGCAGAGGGCGCCGGCATCGTGCGCCAGGCGGGCGATCTCGGCGACCGGGTTGATCGTGCCGAGGACGTTGCTGGCGTGGGCAACGGCCACCATCCGCACGGGGCCGGCGATGAGGCCGCGGAGGGCGTCCATGTCCAGCTCGCCGCCCGGCGTGACCGGGGCGAACACGACCTCGGCGCCCGTGATCTTCCCGACGATCTGCCACGGGACGATGTTCGAGTGGTGCTCCATCTCCGTGACGACGATCCGGTCGCCCGGGCGGAGGTTGCGGACGCCCCACGCCCACGCCACCAGGTTGATGGCCTCGCTGGCGTTCTTCGTCAGGATCACGCCCTCGCGCGGGGCGCCGACGAGCCGCGCGACCGCGTCGCGGCCGTGCTCGAAGCGGTTCGTGGCCTCGGCGGCCAGCTCGTACACGCCGCGGTGCACGTTGGCGTTGGTCTCGCGGTAGTACGCCTCGACCGCGTCGAGCACGGCCGTGGGCTTCTGCGACGTGGCCGCCGAGTCGAGGTACGTCAGCGGGGCCCCGTGGACGGACCTCCCGAGGATCGGGAAGTCCGCCTTGATCGCCGCGACGTCGATCGCGGCTGAGGTGCTCATTACGACCCCGCTGGGGCCGCGGCCTCCTCGGCGACCCCGAACTCCACGTAGCCGTTCTCCTCGAGGTAGTCGGCCAGCTCCGGGCCGCCCGTCCGGGCGATCCGGCCCTCGAACATCACGTGCACCACGTCCGGCGTGATGTAGCGGAGGATCCGCGTGTAGTGGGTGATGATCAGGACGCCGAGCTCCGGGCCGCGCATCGTGTTGACGCCCTCGGAGACGACCTTCAGGGCGTCGACGTCCAGGCCCGAGTCGGTCTCGTCCAGGACCGCGAACTTCGGCTCGATCATCGCCATCTGGAGGATCTCGTGGCGCTTCTTCTCGCCGCCCGAGAAGCCCTCGTTGAGGTAGCGGTCCGCGAAGTCGCGGTTGAAGCCGAGCAGCTTCGACTTCTCGTCGAAGAGCTTGATGAAGTCGCGCGGGGAGATCTCCTCGCCGCGGATCGCGTTGAGCGACGTGCGCAGGAAGTTCATGACCGACACGCCCGGCACCTCGACGGGGTACTGCATCGCCAGGAACAGGCCGAGCTTGGCGCGCTCGTCGGCCTCCATCTCGGTGATGTCCTCGCCGGCGAACTTCGCGGTGCCGCCGGTGATCTCGTACCGCGGATGGCCCGCCAGCGCATAGGCCAGCGTGCTCTTGCCGGAGCCGTTCGGGCCCATCAGCGCGTGGATCTCGCCCTGGGGGACCTCCAGGTCGACCCCCTTCAGGATCGGGGTGCCGTCCACAGCGACCTCGAGGCCGCTGATCTGCAGGATGGGATCGCTCACGTCACTCCTCGGTGCTGGCTATCGGACGATCGGGTGGTCATGGCTGGGCGTCGGGTCGAGCAGCACGCGGCCGTCGACGACCTCGACCTTGAAGACGGGGAGGGGGCGGGTGGCCGGCGGGCTGAGGACCTCGCCGGTCTCGAGGGAGAAGGCGGCGCCGTGGCGGGGGCACTCGATGGTGTCGCCCTCCACCCAGCCGCCGCTCAGGGACTCCATCGCGTGGGTGCAGATGTCGTGCACGGCGTGGACGGTCCCGTCGACGTTGACCAGGCAGACGGGCACGCCGTCCACCTCGACGAGGCGGGGCTCCCCGGGGGCGAGCTCCTCGACGGCGCCCACGTCGATCACGCGAGCTTCTCCTGGACGGCCGCCTCCAGCTCCTCGCGCAGCTCCTCCAGGCTCACCTGCTCCAGGACCTCCTGGAGGAAGCCCATGACGATCAGGCGCTTCGCCTCGGCGGTCGGGACGCCCCGGCTCTGGAGGTAGAAGAGGTGCTCGTCGTCCACGCGGCCGACCGCGCCGGCGTGGGAGCACTTCACCTCGGCCGTCTCGATCTCCAGGAAGGGGATCGTGTCGGCGCGGGCGCCGTCGTTGAGGACGAGGTTGCGGTTCGTCTGGTACGCGTCGGTGCCGGGCGCGCCGGGCGGCACGACCAGGTTCCCGAAGAAGACCGTGTGGGCGTGGTCCTGGATGGCGCCCTTGTAGAGCAGGTTCGAGTACGCCTGGGGCGCCTCGTGGCGGGCCACCACCCGGTGCTCGAAATGCTGGTCGCCCGCCGCGAAGTAGAGGCCCAGCGCGCGGGCGTCGGCGCCGGGGCCGGCGACCACCATGGTGGGCTCCACGCGGACGACGTCGCCGCCCAGGGTCACGACCACCGAGCGGGCGCGGGCGTCGCGGCCGACCTGGGCGCGCAGCATCGCGTGGTGGCGCACGCCGGCGCCCCAGTCGATGACCGAGACGTGCTCCAGCTCGGCGCCCTGGCCGACGTAGAGCTCCACGGCCGTCGACGCGCTGACCGGCCCGGCCAGGTCGCCGGAGGCGCAACGCTCGATGACCGTCGCCTTCGCGCCCTCCTCCACCACGACCAGGGAGCGGCCGAACACCCGGCCCGTCGCGCCCGTCGCGGTCAGGATCGACTCGACCGGCAGCGCCACCTCGACGCCGCGCGGCACGTACACCAGCAGGCCGCCGTCCCAGCGGGCGGCGTTCAACGCGCCGGGGCGCTCGTCGAAGCCGATCAGGCCGTAGAGGCGCTCGCGCACCAGGCCGTCGTGCTCCGTCAGGGCGGCGCCCAGCTCGGCGACGATCACGCCCTCGGGCAGGTCCTCCAGCGACGGGGCGGCGGGGGCGCCGTCCAGCAATGACAGGCGCGCGGCCCGCGGGCCGCCGGCGGGGGCCGGCGCCACGGACGCGCCGGGGGCCTCCGGCTCGGCGTCGCCGAGGCCCAGGTCGGTCGGCGGGGTGAAGCGCCAGTCCTCCTCCCGGCCGGTGAGGGCCGGGAGCGAGGCGAGGTTGTCGACGGCCGCCGTGCGGGCCTCGTCGGCCCAGGTCGGGCTAGCCAATCGAGCCCTCCATCTGCAGCTCGATGAGCCGGTTGAGCTCGACCGCGTACTCCATGGGCAGCTCCTTCGCGATCGGCTCGATGAAGCCGCGCACGATCATCGCCATGGCCTCGTCCTCCGAGAGTCCGCGGCTCATGAGGTAGAAGATCTGGTCGTCCGCGACCTTGGACACCGTGGCCTCATGGCCGATCGAGCTGTCCTCCTCGCGGATGTCCATGTAGGGGTAGGTGTCCGAGCGGCTGTCCTCGTCGAGGAGCAGCGCGTCGCACACCACCGACGCCTTCGCCCGCTTGGCGCCCGGGTCCACCTGGACCAGGCCGCGGTAGCTGGTGCGGCCGCCGCCGCGGGAGATCGACTTGGAGACGATCGTCGAGGACGTGTCGGGCGCGACGTGGACCATCTTGGCGCCGGCGTCCTGGTGCATCCCCTCGGAGGCCATCGCCACCGACAGCACCTCGCCGCGCGCGCCGCGGCCGGTCATCCACACGGCCGGGTACTTCATGGTCAGCTTGGAGCCGAGGTTGCCGTCGACCCACTCCATCGTGGCGTTCTCCTGCGCGACCGCCCGCTTGGTGACCAGGTTGTAGACGTTGGTCGACCAGTTCTGGATGGTCGTGTACCGGCAGCGGGCGCCCTCCTTGACGATGATCTCCACCACCGCCGAGTGCAGGGAGTCGGTCGTGTAGATCGGGGCGGTGCAGCCCTCGACGTAGTGCACGAACGAGCCCGGCTCGCAGATGATCAGCGTCCGCTCGAACTGGCCCATGTTCTCCGCGTTGATGCGGAAGTAGGCCTGGAGCGGGATGTCCACCTGGACGCCCGGCGGCACCCAGATGAACGAGCCGCCCGACCAGACGGCCGAGTTCAGCGCGGCGAGCTTGTTGTCGCCGGGCGGGATGACCGTGGCCCAGTGCTCCTTGAAGAGGTCCTCGTGCTCACGGAGCGCCGTGTCCGTGTCGCAGAAGATCACGCCCTTCTTCTCGAGGTCCTCGCGGATCGAGTGGTAGACGACCTCGGACTCGTACTGGGCGGAGACGCCGGACAGGTACTTCTGCTCGGCCTCCGGGATGCCCAGGCGGTCGAACGTGTTCTTGATGTCCTCCGGGACGTCCTTCCAGTCCGAGCTCTGCTTCTCCGAGCTGCGGATGAAGTAGTAGATGTTCTGGAAGTCGATCCCGGTGAGGTCGCCGCCCCAGTCGGGGAGCGGCTTGCGCTCGAAGATCTCCAGCGCGCGCAGGCGGAACTTGAGCATCCACTCGGGCTCGCCCTTGAGGAACGAGATCTCGCGCACGACGTCCGCGTTCAGGCCCTTCTTGGGCTCGAACACGTAGTTCGCCGGGTCGTGCCAGCCGAATTTGTACTGGCCGAGATCGATGTCGGGCGGCTTGATGGTGGACACGGGTCCTCCCGGTCGCGTGGATCGTCGACGTCGTCGCTCTAAAGGATACGCCCGTCACCGTAATCGGTGGTAGGCGGGCGCGCCCGGCGGAACGTCCCCTGCGGGCACGGCGGACGTCGCCCACCAGGATACCCGCTCGCGGCTACCCCGTGGTCGTGGCCGCGCGCTCGACCACCGTGCGCCCCGCCGGGCCGCGCGTCCAGAAGGCCACGGCGTTCCCGACGCCGTCCCCCGCGACGACCGGCCCCTCGGCCCGGACGACGCCGCTGCCCGAGATCGCCTCGGCGGGCCCGAACCCCCCCGTGGCGGCGCGCTGGGCCGCCACGATGCGCCCGTCGGCGTACCACGCGACGACGCCCTGGCGGCCGTCGCCGACGGAGACGGCCATCGGCCCGGGCTCGCGGGCGGCGTCCCCGAGCGACACGGGGGCGCCGACCCCCAGGTCGGTCGCGACGGGGGCGGCGCGCGGCCGGCCGAGCAGGTCGGTCCAGGCCGTGAGGGCGTCGCCCGTGGCGCTCACCGCGATCCTGGGCGGGCCGGCGTCCACGTCGAGGCGCTCGGTGGTGGTGAGCGCCGCAAGGGCGCTCAGGGTGAGGGTCTGGCCCACGTCGCCGCGCCACCACTGGACGGTCCCGTCGGCCCCGGCGCTGACGGCGGTGGCGCGGCCGGTGGGGGCGACGGCCAGGTCGGCCATCACGTCGCCGCGCTGAGCGATCGGCAGCTGCGCCTCGGGACCCAGCGGCTCGCCGGCGGGGCGCGCGACGGCGACGGCCGTGCTGCGCCCGGCGGGCAGGTCGCACTGCCACCAGATCACGGCGTCGCCGAGCGTCCCCACGGCGACCTCCGGGCGGCGCACCTCGGAGCACGCGGGGCTCCGGGAGAGGCGCCGCGGGCCGGTCCAGCCCTCGCCGACCGGCCGCTCGGCGTACTGCACCTGGCCCACGAACCCGGGGTCGGCGGGGGAGGTGCCGGTGCCCCAGTGCCACACCGCCAGGGCATTCCCCATCACGTCCACGCCGGCGCTCGGCGCCCCCACCTTCTGGCGGGAGCTGGAGAGCGTGGTCACGCGGCTCCACCGCGGGGATCCCAGGGCGCGCTGGCGGGCGCGGACGACGTAGACGGCCTGGCGGCGCGGCCCCTCCGCCGTCGGCACGCGCCGGACGCGCACCACCTGGCGCCACACGACCACGATCCCCCCCTGCCCGTCGATGGTCGCGACCGGGTCGATGGCCGGGCGCCGGCGGCGGGAGACGGCGACGGGCTCGCTCCAGCCGGCGCCGGCGGCGCGCACGCTCACCACGATCATCTGGGCCCGCTTGGCCCCCCGGACCCAGGCGGCAACGGCGTCGCCGCGGGCGTTCATCGCGACCGACGGTGAGTGGGCGGGCAGCGGCCCCTGCGACGCACGCGCCGGCGGCTCCCAGGCGGCGGTGGCGGGGACGGCGGCTCCGAGCAGCCCGACGATGGCGGCGGCGAGGGCGCGGCGCATGTGCCGGACGGTACAACGGGTCCGGTGTATCCTGATATCGACCAGCCCGCAGGGGGGTCGAAGGCGTGCGAGAGACGTTCGTGGAGGACCGCGCGGAGCGCGACATCGGCAGGTTGGCGGCCGCGCTCGGCGACCCGACCCGCCGCCGCGTCTTCTTCGCCGTCCGGTCCGCCGGGCGCGAGCAGACGAAGGACGAGATCGGCGCGACGGTCGGGATCGACCGCCGCTTGGCCGGGTTCCACCTGGACAAGCTCGTGGAGCACGGCTTCCTCGAAGCCGGCTTCCGCCGCCCCGACGGCCGCGCCGGCCCGGGCGCCGGCCGCCCGGCCAAGCACTACCGCCTGGCCGACTCCGAGGTGCTGGTGGCGCTGCCCGAGCGTCACTACGACCTGCTGGCCGCCCTGCTGCTGCGCGCCACCAAGGAGGCCGGGTCGGCCGGCCCCCAGGAGGTCCTGGAGCGGGTGGGCCACGACTTCGGCTTCGAGGTGGGCCTGGCGGAGGTCGCCGCCGGGCGCTCCGCCCCCGGGGCCTCGCTGACCGAGGCGATGGAGGGCGTGGTGCGGGTGCTCTCGCGCTACGGCTTCGCCGCCCGGGCCGAGGGGGAGGGCGGCATCCGCGCCTGCGCGTGCCCCTTCGAGGAGCTCGCCTTCCACGACCCCGAGCGGATCTGCGGGCTGGACCGCGCCATCTGGCGGGGGATGCTCGCGGCGTTCGCCCCGGACGCTGAGCTGCAGGTGGCCACGACCCGCGCCGGCGGCGACGACGCCTGCGTGGCCGAGGTGCGCGCGACCTCCTGACGCCTGCCCGGTGGGGCTAGTCCTTCACCCGGGTCGTCGCGAAGAGGTAGGTCATGATGAAGAACACGACGGTCATGACCCCGGCGGCGATGGGGTCGGCGCCGCGGTGCTGGATCGTCGCGGCGATCGTCTCGAAGAAGAGCGCGATCCCGATCAGGCCGAACAGGAAGAAGCCGAGCCAGTTGGCCCAGCCGACCGGCAGGTACTTGCGGGTGCCGACCATCTCGGCGGCCGGCGCGTAGTTCGCGCGGCGCCCGCGTCCCCCGGACTTCTTCTGGTTCTTGCGGTCCTTCGGCGGCACGTATGCAGGCTAGCAGCGGCCGGGGCGGTCACACCACGCGGACGGCGGCGACCGCGACCACGCGACGGCCGGCCCGCAGCGTGCAGCGGTACGCCCCGGCGGGGAGGCGCCCGCCCGGGCTGCCGATGAACGCGATGACGGTCCGCCCGCGGGGCTTGCGGACCGGGGCGCCGGCGGGGCGGCCGTCGCGCGTCCACGCCGCCGTGAGGGGCAGGCCCTTCTTCGGCTGCGCCGCGAAGCGGAAGTGGGCGAAGAGCCGGCGGTCGGCCCGGAGGCGCCGCACCGGCGGCCCGCCCTGCAGGGCGCTCACGAACGCGCTCCGCACGACGCCCTCCCGGGGCGCGGCGAGCACCGCGACGGCGGTGGCCCCGGCCAGCGCCGGGCTCGGTGCGGGGGCAACCTCGGCCAGGCGCACCGTGAGCCTGCCGGGGAGCAGGGTGCGGGGGAGGGGGACGGTCACCGCGAAGGCCCCGGCCGGCACGGCGGCGCGCCGGCGGGCGACGACCCGCGCGGCGCGGCCGGCGCCGGTCAGCAGCGCCACCTCGACGCGCCCCGCCCGCTCGGACGTCCCGCGGACCCGCACCGTGCCGGTCACGCGGCTGCGCGCCCATTTCGCCCGCACGCGGGCCGACGTCACCGTCAGCTTCGGGGGCGGTGGCGCCGGGTCGATCGTCGCCGTCCGTGCGATCGACAGGCCGCCCCCCGTGGGCGTCGTGAAGACCGTGACCTGCGCGGTCCCGGGCCCCGCGACGTCGGCGGCCGTGAGCTGGGCGGACAGGCGGGTGCGGCTCACGAAGGCCGTCGGCCGGTCCGCGCCGTTCCACCGCACCACCGAGCGCCGCACGAACCCGGTCCCGTCCACGGTCAGGGTCGCGCCGGGCGACCCGGCGACGGGCCGCGAGAGGGCGGCGATGTCCGGGGCGGGGGCGATCGACTGCCAGTCCGCGTCCAGGTTCTGCACGCTCATCCCGCTGAGGGTCTCGTTGATCTGCGGTCCGCCGCCCGGCGGGACCGTGAACAGCTCGAAGTGGCTCGTCTCGAAGCGGCTGTAGACGATCAGCGCGCCGTCCGGGGAGAAGGCGGGGGCGGATCCGCCGAGGTTGGTGGCGGGCGCCGCGCCGGCGCCGTCGATGCCGGCGGTCCAGATCTCGCCGCTGCGCACGAACGCGATCCGGGTGCCGTCCGGCGAGACGTCCGGCTGGGACGCGTCGGCGATCAGGGGCGCCCGGCCGGTCCCGTCGGCGGCGACGCTGGAGAGACCGGTGCCCTGGCTGAAGTCGCGGAAGACGATGCGGGCCCCGTCCGCCGTCCACGAGGGGCTGTTCTGGATGTTGTCGCCCCCGGCGACCACGCGGCGGCCGCTGCCGTTGGCGTTCACCACCACGATGTCCTGGCTCGGGTTGTTGCCGTCGAACGCGATCCGCGTCCCGTCCGGCGACCAGGCGGGGTGGTGGGCGTCCAGCGTCTCGAAGGTCAGCCGGGTCTGCCCGCTGCCGTCGGCGTTCATCACGTAGAGGTCGAAGGGGCCCGCGCGGTCGCTCACGAAGGCGATCCGGGTGCCGTCCGGCGACCACGCCGGATCCTCGTTGTTGCCGAGCGTCGTCAGCGGGTCCCCGCCGCTCACGTCGCCCGGGTTCTTGACGAACACCTCCCCGCCGCGCTCGAAGGCGATGGATCCGTTCAGCCCCGGGAAGGCCGCGACGGCGGCGGGCGCGGCGGCGAGCGGGCACAGCAGCACCGCGACGACGGTCGCGATGCCGCGGCGGGTCAGATCAGGCCCTCCCGCACGGCCTGGGCGACCGCCTGCGAGCGTGTGCGCACGTTCAGCTTGGTCACCACGTCGTGGATCACGTTCTTGATCGTCCGCTCGCTGTAGCGCAGCTGCTCGGCCACCTCGCGGATCGGGTGGCCCTCCGCGACGAGCCGCAGCACCTGCTGCTCGCGTGCGTTGAGGCGCGTGAGCGAGAGGCCGCGCGGCTCGAGCACCTCCTGGGAGGCGCGCGAGATGCCGCGCAGCAGCGTGCCGAGCAGCTCGGGCGCCATGACGCCGGCGCCGGTCGCGGCGGCGTTGACCGCGGCGATCAGCGACTTGGGGGTGAGCGTGTCCTTGGAGACGTAGCCCATGGAGCCGGCCGCGACGACGGCCACCACCTCGCTCTCGTCGTCGCCGCTGGAGCACACGAGCACCCGCGCGCCGGTCGCCTCGCGGACGCTCCTGATGAACTCGAGGCCGCCGGTCATCGCGTGGTCGAGAACGACGACGTCGGAGTCCTGCAGATCGGGGTGCTGCCAGGCCTCGGCGACGCTGCCCGCATCGGCGACGTCGTCGATCCCGTCGGCCGTCTCCAGGCAGGAGGTCAGGCCCCGACGGTAGATCTGGTGCGCATCCAGGACGAAGACCTTCAACGACGATCCCGACTCTCGCCTGGGGCGGAACGTCCCGTCCCCCCCATCGCTTCCCCCGTGAGGCGGAATATAGTTCTGGTCGAACCTGCGTGGCCACCCCCCGAAAGACCGGGACATGCCGCTCATCGTCACGACGAACGCAACGATCATCTGCGCACACGGCGGCCAGGTGACCCTGACGCCGCGCCAGACCACGGTGACGGCCGGAGGCGCGCCGGTGCTGCGCGAGACGGATCTCATGGGCGCCCCCATCATCGGGTGCGCGCAGGTGCCCTCCGTCTCCACGAAGCCCTGCACGACCGTGGTCTCGGTGATGCCGGGGGGCACCGCGCCGACCGTCTCGGCGGGCGGGATGCCCGTCCACACCCAGTCGCTCACGGGGATGACCGACGGCGTGCCGCCCGGCACGATCCAGGTCGTCTCTCCGGGGCAGACGACGGTCCAGGCGTGACCGGGCGCGGGCACGCCCGCGCGCTCGGACCGCGAACCGGCGGGAGCGGCTGATGCCGAGGGCCGGGGAGCTCGTCGGCCGCTTCGAGGTGGTCCGCGAGATCGGCCGCGGGGGGATGGCGGTCGTGTACCTGGCCCGGCAGACCGACCTCGACCGCAACGTGGCCCTGAAGCAGCTCGGGGCCTTCCACGCGACCGATCCGGCCGCCGCCGCACGCTTCCTCCAGGAGTCGCGCATCACCGGGTCGCTCGGGCACCCCAACATCGTGACGGTGCACGAGTACCTGCAGCACGACGACGGTACGCCGTACATCGCGATGGAGTACCTCGAGCGGGGGTCGCTGCGCCCGATGGTGCGGTCGCTCTCGCTCGCCCAGTTCGCCGGCGTGATGGAGGGCGTCCTGGCCGCGCTGTCGCACGCGGGCGAGCAGGGCATCGTCCACCGCGACCTGAAGCCCGAGAACCTGATGCTCACGCGCGCGGGCACGGTGAAGGTGGCGGACTTCGGGATCGCGAAGGCGGTCAACGAGGTCCAGACGAGCTTCGCGACCGCCACCGGCACCACGGTGGGCACCCCGGCGTACATGTCGCCCGAGCAGGCGATGGCGAAGGGGGTCGGCCCCTCCACCGACCTCTACGCGGTGGGCGTGATGGCCTACGAGATGCTCATCGGGCGGGTCCCGTACACCGCCGACACCCCGGTGGCCGTGCTGCTCCAGCACGTCAACGAGCCCCTGCCGAGCCCGCGCGAGGCCAGGCCGGACCTCGACCCGGAGCTCGCGGACTGGCTCGAGTCGATGCTCTCCAAGACGCCCGAGGGCCGCCCCGAGGACGCCGCCGCGGCGTGGGATGCGCTGGAGGGGATCGTCATCCGGATCCAGGGGCCGCGCTGGCGGCGGGACGCGCGCCTGCTGGAGCAGGGCGCCCCCGCGGAGGTCGAGCCCCTCACCCCGGCGCCGTTCGACAGCATCCAGTCGCCCGCAACCCCGCCGCCCGACGGCGGCGGGCCGCCCGCTGTGGCGCCGCCGCCGGGGGCCACCCAGCCGCCGACCGCCGCGCCCGCCGCCCCCGCGGCGCCGCCGGTCGCGCCCGCCCCGACGGGCTTCGAGACGTTCGGCCGACCCGGGAACGGTCCCGAGCCGGCCGCGGCGCCGCCGCCGGCACCGGCCGCGCCGCCGCCCGTGGCGCCCGCGCCCACCGGCTTCGAGACGTTCGCCCGTCCCGGCGCGGCGCCCGAGGGCGCTCCCGAGGCGCCCCCGGCGCCGGCGGCCGCGCCCCCTGCGGACGGAGAGCCGCCGTCGGTCGACGGGTTCCAGACCTTCGATCCCAATCCGCGTCCCGCGGCGCCCCCTCCCGCGCCGCCGCCGCCCCCGCCGGAGCCGCCGGCCGCCGCGGCGCCCCCGCCGGAGCCCCCTGCGGCCGAGGCGACCGTCGCCCCGGCCGAGGCGGTCGACGAGACGGTGCCGCCCCGCTCGCGCGAGATCACGCCCCCCGAGGGCGCGCCGGCCGCCCCGCCGCCCGCCGGGCCGGGTGGCGGCGGGCCGGATCGCCGCAAGCTGCTGATCCTGGGCGGCGGCGCCGCGGCGATCGCCGCGATCGTGGTGGTCGTGGTGCTGGTCGCGGGCGGCGGTGGCGGCGGCGGCGAGGCGGCGGCGCCCCCGCCGACGACCGCGCCAACCGGGCCGGTCGTGCCGGACCGGGTGCTCGAGAAGCCGCCGGAGCTGACCGCCGCGGGCGCGAACCTCTTCGTGGCCGACCCGGCCGGGCGCGTGGTGCGGGTGGAGGGCGGAAAGGCCGCGGCCACCCTTCCCGACCCCTCCGGGCCGATCGCGGTCGCCTCCGCGGGGAACCGCGTGGTCGTGGCCGACCGCTCGGCCGTGACGACCGCGCAGGCCGACGATCTGAGCCCGGTCGCGGCGGTGGCCTTCCCGGGTGCCGTGGGCCTCGCGGCCGTCGGCTCCGACGTCGCCGTCGCCGGCGCGCGGAGCGGCGGCGGGCGCGTCTGCCTGGTGGGCGAGCGGGAGCTCGGGTCCTGTGCGGACCTGCCCTTCGCGCCGACGGGCCTGGGCGCGTCGGGCGACACCGTCTTCGCCGCCGACGGCGCCGGGGGCACGGTCGTGCCGCTGGCGCGCTCCGGTGCGTCGCTCACGCCGGGGACCGCGATCCCGATCGGCACGAAGCCGCACGGGCGGATGGTGGAGGACCGCGGCCGGCTGTACGTGCCGGTGGAGCGGGGCGTCGGCGCGCTCGACCTGGCCACGGGCGCATCGGTCGGGACGTTCGCGATGCCCACCACGCCCTCCGACGTGGCGGTGGGTGACGACGGGCTGCTCGTGGCGGCGCTCCCCGCTTCGGACCAGGTCGCGGTGGTGGACACGACGAAGCCGGCCGGGGAGCCGAGCCTGATCGCGGTGGGCGCCACGCCGGCGAGCCTCGCCGTCGGGGCGGACGGCATCCAGGCGCTCACGACCCAGGGCACGCTGGTGCCGGTGGATCCCGCCGCGGGCACCGCCGCCACCGGAGCGCCGGTCCCCGGGTTCGGCGACGCCACCCAGCCGGTCCGGCTGCGCCGGGTGTCGTCCGCGGCGGCCGGCCGCCGCGTCACGCTGACCCTCGCCCTGGCCGGCGGGAAGCTCGAGGGGGACGGCCTTCGGGTGGCGGACAAGTCGATCGCCGATGGTCGCGCTGCCCTGGAGCTGTGGCAGGGCGGCATCCGCAGCAACGTCCGCCAGGCGCAGGGTGGCGGTGTGAAGGTGTCGGTGTCTCCGCGCACCGGCCGCCTGGTGGTTGCGCTGACGGCGGGCGCCGGGGACTTCACCACCATGGCGGCGCGCCTCGTCCGCGACGGAGCGGCGGTCGAAGTGGTGCTGACGAAGCCGGCGCCGAAGCCCGAGACGACCCCGACGACCCCGTCCAGCCCGTCCGGCGGCGGCGGCTCGCCGACGCCGACCCCCACGCCGACGCCGACCCCGACGCCCAACCCGCAGCCCCAGGACCCCGGGTTCGAGACCGGCTAGGCGCGGCCCGGGAACGGCCGGTTCGCGTTCAAGTGAACGGCGGGTCGCGTTCAAGTGAACCGTTTCGCTCAAGCTTCATTGAAGGGGTGAGCGACGGCGCGAGGCCGGCGACTCCGATCCCGGACCGCGTGGACGGCCCGGTTGCTTGGCCAGGTGAGCGACCCAGGTTCCTCCAGGTCCGTTCATCGAGGGGTGAGACGCATGCGTCTCGCGATCGGCGTGGATCCCCATGAGGAGGCCGCGGCCAATTGGACCCGCGTGCGTCCAATTGCACCGCGGTCGCGGCCAACGGAGGCGGTCCCGGTGGCCCTCAAGTGAACGACGGGGTCGCGGCCAAGTGAACGACGGGGTCGCGTTCAAGTGAACGACGGGGTCGCGTTCAAGTGAACGACGGGACGGCGGGCCGGGGGCACCGATCCCCATGAACCCGCGGCGCGACCCCGGGCGGGACGGCGAGGAGCCGGTCCCGCCCGGGGCCTCGCAGCGCTAGCGCAGACGGACCTTCGCGACGGCGACGAGCGTGCCCTTCACGCGCAGCTCGCAGCGCCACACGCCGGCCGGGAGCTCGTCCTTCCCGTTGCCGACGACGGAGCTGACAGTCCGGCTGCGCGGCCTGCCGTCCGGGGGCGTCTTCTGCCCGCCCGGTGCGATCCAGCGGGCGGTGATCTTCCGGCTGCCCTTCGGCAGCGCCGCGAAGCGGAACGTCGCGAAGAGGCGCGTCTTGTTCCGCAGGGTCGTGGCGGCCGGGCCCCGCTGCAGCGAGCTGATGAAGGCCCGCTCGACGACGCCCTCCTTCGGCGCCGGCAGCACGACCGTGCTCACGGCGGGGATCAGCACGGCCCCCGCGCCGGCCCCCTGGATGCGGAGGGTGAGCTTGCCCGGGAGGAGGCGCGGGGCGAGCTTGATGGTCCGGTTGAACGGCCCCGCAGGCAGGGTGAACACCTGACGCTGGAGCGCGCGCCGGCCGCGCAGCAGGGCCACCTCGACCTTGCCGCCGGCCTCGAGCGTGCCGCCGACGCGCAGCGTGCCGCGAACCCGGCTGGCGACCCACTTCACCTTCGAGAAGCGCGCGGTGCCCAGCAGGATCCGCGGGGGCGGCGCCGGGATCGTGAACGTGGCCGGCGCGGAGAGACCGCCGCCGCTCGGCGACGTGAAGACGTTGACCGTCGCGTTCCCCGGCCGCGAGACATCCGCGGCCGTCAGGGTCGCGGTGACGCGGGTGGGGGACAGCCACTTCGTCGGGCGGTCCGCGCCGTTCCAGCGCACGACCGAGCGGAACGCGAAGCCCCGCCCGTCGACGACGAGCGTGGCGCCCGGCGAGCCTGCGGTGACCCCCTGCGGGAAGCCCGTGATGACCGGGGTGGCGCCGATCGGCTGCCAATCCGCCGAGAAGTCGAGCGTCGTGGGGGTCGACTCCTGGGTGCTCGAGAGCGCTCCGGCCGAGGGGATCTGGAAGAGGTGGGCGGCCGGACCCGGGAATCCGCTGCGGTGGAAGATGATGCGGGTCCCGTCGGGCGACCACACCGGTCGCGTCGCGGGCTCGCCGTTCAGGACCGGCGTGCCGCCGGACCCGTCGGCGTTCACCACCTGCAGCCGCTCGATGTCGGTGCGCCGCACCACGATCTTGCCGCCGTCCGGCGACACATCCGCCTGGGCGGCGTCGCTGAGGAACGGCGCCCGCGCGGCGCCCGTCGCACCGACGATCGACAGACCTCCGACGGAGTCGTCGTTGAAGATCACCCGCGTTCCGTCCGCCGTGAACACCGGCAGATCCTGGTCCTGGGTGCCACCGGCGACCACGATCCGCGAGTTGGTGACGAGATCGCGCACCACGACGTCGTTGTCGGTCCCGTTGGACACCCCGTACGCGATCTTCGTCCCGTCGGGGCTCCACGCGGGCGCCGAGGTGTCACCCGACTCGGTCGTGAGCTGCTGCTGGTTCGAGCCGTTCGCGTTCATCGTCCAGACCTGGATGCTGCCGCTGCGGTCGCTGGTGAACGCGATCTTCTGGCCGTCGGCGGACCAGGCGGGGTCCTGGTTGTCGCCGGTGCTCGTGATGGCCGAGCCGCCGGTGAGGTCGCCGAAGTCCTTCAGCGTGATCTGGCCGTTGCGCGAGAAGGCGATCTTGCCGTTGAGCCCCGGGAACGCCGCGACGGCGGGCCCGGCGAGGGTGCCGGTCAGCGCCAGGACGGCCGCGCCGATGAGGACCCGCCGGGCCCTAGCCAACGCGGGTCCTCGCGGTCGCGACGAGGGTGTTGCCGTAGCGGAGCTCGGCGCGCCACCTGCCCTTCGGGAGCGGTCCGGAGCCCTTGATGAAGGCGATCACGAGGCCGGCGACGGCCTTGCGGTCGATCGCGACCGGGCGGCGCGCGCCCGGGCTGAACCAGCGCACCGTGAGCCGCTTGCCCGGCTTCGGCCGGGCCGCGAACCGGTAGTGCGCGAAGATGATCGACCGTCCCGTGATCCTCGCCATAGGGCGTCCTCCGATCTTGGTGCTGAAGAAGGCGCGCGAGACGACGCCCTCGCGCGGGGCGGACAGCTTGGCGGAGCGCTGCGCCGCGGGGAGCGGCGTGGCGGCGCCCGCCGCCTCATTGACGCGCACGGTATAGCGGCCCGGCAGCAGCGTCGGGATCAGCTTGAGCCGCTGGGCGAACGACCCCGCCTGGTTCACCTGGAACCGCCGGGTGAGCAGGGGCTTCCCGCCGGCCGCGCGGAACACGCTCGCCTCGAGGACCGCCGGGCGGCCGACGACCCCTCGCAGGTCCAGCCGCCCCTTCAGCTGGCTGGCCTTCCAGCGCGGCTGGAGGAAGGCCTTCGTCAGGACGATTCCGGGGTTGACCGCGAACTGGACGGAGGCTGACTCGCCGCCGCCCACGGGCGATGTCGCGACGGTGACCCGGGCGCTCCCCGGCTGCGTCAGGTCGGAGGCGGGCGCGATGAACGTCAGCCGGGTGGATGAGACGAACTGCGTGGCGCGGGGCTGCCCGTTCCAGCGCACCTGGCTGCGCCGCACGAAGCCGGAGCCCTCCACGATGACGGCGACGTCCTGCGACCCGGACACCACGCCGCCCGGCGCCAGCGAGACGAGCGCCGGCACCGGCGCGATGGTCTGCCACGCCGGGCCCGTGTCGTTGATGACGGTCGACGTGAGCTGGACCGGGCCCGCCTCGGTGCCGCCGGAGCCGGTCGTCCAGATGTGGGTGGTGCCGCCACCGCGGCTGCTCACGAAGGCGATCCGCGCGCCGTCCGGCGACCACGACGCCTGCCGGTCGGCGCCGGGGTCGTTGGTGATCTGCAGGGGGCTCTGCTCGAGGCCCCCGGAACCGACGGACCAGATGTCCTCGTTGCCGCTCCGCCCGCTGGTGAAGGCGATCCTGGAGCCGTCCGGCGACCAGGTTGGCGAGGCGTCCGCCCCCGGGTCGTTCGTGATCTGCCGGAGCCCGGCCTCGGGGCCGCCGTTCGCGTCGACCACGAAGATGTCCCCGTTCGGAACCCGGGTGCTACGGAAGGCGATCAGCGACCCGTCCGGCGAGTACTCGGGCTCCGTGTCGACGAAGGCGCCGTTCAGCGTGTGCTGGCGGAGACCGCTCCCGTTCAGGTTCGCCGAGAAGATCTCCAGGTTGCCGCCGGTGCGGTCCGACGCCCACGCGATGCGCGTCCCGTCCGGAGACCAGGTCGGCTGTTCATCGGTGCCCGCGCTCGTCGTGAAGCGGACCTGGTTCGAGCCGTCCGCGTTCATGATGTAGATCTCGGGGTCGCCGCCGTCCCGGCGGCTCGTGAACGCGATCTTCGTGCCGTCCGGCGACCATGCGGCGTCGCTGTTCTCCTCCGGCGTGTCCGTGAGCCGCGGCGACAGGTTGGTGCCGGTCGCCGTCATCGTGAAGAGCTGGCCGGAGCTGACCTGCTCGAACGCGATCAGGCCGTTGATGCCGGGGGGTGTCGCCGCGGCCGTGCCGGCGGTCGCGGCGAGGACGAGGAGGCACGCCGCGCCGGCGAGCGCCCCCCTCACCTCGGCGCGCCCCCGGCGCGCAGCAGCTCCCGCGCCTGCTCGAGCCGTCCCTGGTAGCGGCCGCGGTACTGCTCGGCGGGCCGCTCGACGTCGGCGATCCAGTCCCCGTACCCGTTCGGGTCGGTGCCGAAGCTGGAGAGCCCGTCTGCGAGGCGCCGCTCCTTGATGGCGGACGCCTGGTCGATGAACCACTTCATCTGCAGCTCCGGATTGCGGGAATAGCCCGCGTAGTCGCCCTGGTCCCAGACGCTCACGCGCATCTGGAAGAAGCCGAGGGAGTCGGCGTCGCCGTGATTGAGGTTGCTGAGGCCACTCTCCACCAGCGCCGCCATGACGGGCAACTCGGGTGGGAGGCCCGCCGCCTGCGCCATCCCGGCCATCCATGCGGCGACCTGCTCCTTCGGCGCGCCGTCGCCCGGGTAGGGGATCGGCGCGCCCGCGGCGGCGGCTGCGTCGAGGCCGTCCGCGGCGGGCGCGACGCCGGCGGGCTGCGCGGCCTGGGACGGGTCGACGGGGACGGCGGGCTGGGCGGGTTGCAGGGGCTGCTGGGCGGGTTGGGCCTGGGCGGGGTCGGGGGCGGCGGGCAGGACGCGCGCGGTGTTCGGGCGGGCGATCTTGCCGTCGTCCTCGTGCACGGCGCCGAAGACGGCGCTGGCGCGGCCCTCGCTGCGCGGTGCCGGAGGCTCCGCGGCGGCGGCCGCAGGCGTGGCCGCGGCGGCGGGCGTCGCCGCCGCGGCGGGCGCGACGGGGGACGCGGGTGAGACGGCGGCGACCGGCGTCGCGGCGGCGGGCGGCGGGCCGCTGACGGCGGGCATGGCGACGGCCTGCTGGCCGGCGGGTGCGAGGCGCACCAGGCCGGCGTACCCGTCGGGGCCGTAGCTGCGGGCGGCGATCTTGTCGCCGGCGTTGCCCTCGATCGTCTCGATCGATCCGTCGGGTTTGACGGCGCTGACGATGCCGACGTGGTCG
>BFBZ01000011.1_pt67 | contig 71535 bp, 76 predicted proteins | sample 1888401 | NCBI WGS metagenome assembly BFBZ01 (sample SAMD00112614, study PRJDB3348) | symbiont metagenome | host: Chara braunii
CTCCGGGTGGAGCTGGCGGAGTGGCGCGGCTGGGCCGCGGAGGGCCGCGACGCCTGATTCGTCGCCCGGGGATCCGGGGTACGGGTAGCCTTGCGCCTTCCGCGGACCGTGGACGAGTTCATCAACACCACAATCAACGGGCTCTCGAGCGGGGCGATCTATGCGCTCGGGGCCGTCGGCCTGTCGCTGGTGTACGGGATCCTGAAGCTGGTCAACTTCGCCCACGGCGACTTCATGACCCTCGGCGGCTACGTCGCGTTCGCCATCAACGTGAGCGCCGGCGCGCCGCTGTGGGTGGCGATCGTCGGCGCGATCGCGGCGATCGCGGTGCTGGGGCTGGTCACCGAGGCCACCATCTGGCGGCCGATGCGGCGCAAGGGCGCGGGCGTGATGCAGCTGCTGCTGCTGTCGATCGGCCTCGCGTTCGTGATCCGCAACATGATCCTGTTCGAGTGGGGCGGGCAGCCGCGCTCGCTGGACGTCGACAACCTCCAGTCGTGGAACCCGTTCGGCGACGTCCAGATCAGCGCGATCCAGGTCACGGTGATCGTCACCGGGGTGGTGGTGATCCTGCTGGTGGCCCTGATGCTGAAGACGACGCTGATCGGCAAGACGATGCGCGCCCTGTCCGACTCGTTCGACCTGGCGGAGGTGTCGGGCGTCAACACGCGCCGGGTCGTGACCTACACGTGGATCCTGGCGGGCAGCCTCGCCGGCCTCGCCGGCGTGCTGGCCGCGATCTACACCACCCTGACCCCGAACACCGGGTTCCTGCTGCTCCTGTCGATCTTCGCCGCGGTGGTGCTCGGCGGGATCGGTGACGCGTACGGGGCGCTGCTCGGCGGCTTCGCCCTCGGTCTGATCCAGGAGTGGTCGACGAACGTGGTGGAGCCGACGTACAAGGAGGCCATCGGCTTCCTGGTCCTCATCATCATCCTGCTCGTGCGCCCCAACGGCTTCTTCGGCCGGGCGAAGACGGTCTAGAGGAGGTCGGTGGACCCGCTCCTGGCATTCGGCTTCTGGGCCTTCGTCCTGACCTTCGCGGGGATCTACGCGATCTTCGTGCTGGGCCTGCAGGTGGAGGTGGGCGACACCGGCCTCGTGAACTTCGGCCACGTCGCGTTCATGGCCATCGGGGCCTACGCGATGGGCCTGATGCTCACCCACGGCTGGAACGTGTGGCTCGCGATGCCGCTGGCGGTGCTGGCGGCGGTGGTCGGCGGGCTGCTGCTCGGCATACCGACGCTGCGATTGCGCGCCGACTACTTCGCGATCACCACGATCGCCGCGGGCGAGATATTGCGCATCGCGATCCAGAACGAGCAGAGCACCACCGGCGGCACGCAGGGTTTGCGCGGCGCCTCGGGGCCGTGGCGCGAGTTCAACCGCGACACGCTCGACTGGTTCGAGGGGATCGGCTGGGACCTCGACCGCCGCACCCCGCTGCTCGTGATCGTGTGGGTGGTGGCGGTCCTGGTCGGGCTGCTGCTCGTGTACCTCGGGCGCACGCCGTGGCGGCGCAACCTGCGGGCCGTGCGCGAGAACGAGGAGGCCGCGGCGGCCGCCGGCGTCAACGTCTTCTCCTACAAGCTCCAGGCGCTCGCGCTGGGGTCGGGGATCGCGGGCCTGGCCGGCGTGCTCTACACGTTCTTCTCCACCACCCTCTTCCCCAACCAGTTCGAGCCCATCTTCACCTTCGTCGGGTTCGCGATCCTCATCATCGGCGGGATCGGCAGCTACTTCGGCGTGGTGATCGGCTCGGTCGTGGTGGCGTTCATCGTCTCGGGGACCCGATTCCTCGATTTCCCGCTCGACTCGGACAAGGTCGCGGCCCTGCGGTTCGTGCTCATCGGGCTGCTGATCATGGGCTTCATGGCGTTCCGGCCGCAGGGACTGTTCGGCAAGAAGGAGGAGCTGCACCTCGATGCCTGACGCGTCCGCCATCCTGGACGTCGACGGCCTCAAGGTCCGCTTCGGCGGGCTGCAGGCCGTGGACGGCGCGACCTTCTCGGTGAAGGAGGCGTCCGTCACCGCCCTCATCGGGCCGAACGGCGCCGGCAAGACCACGACGTTCAATCTGCTGACCGGCTTCGTCAAGGCCGACGGCGGCTTCGTGCGCTTCGCCGACCACGACATCTCGGGCGCGCGCTCCGACCTGATCGCCCGGCTCGGCATGGTCCGCACGTTCCAGCTCACGCGGGTGCTGGCGAAGATGACGGTCCTCGAGAACGTGATGCTCGGCGCGCCGGACCAGCCGGGGGCGAAGTTCTCCAACGCGTTGTTCCGGCCGCGGCTGTGGCGGGCGCGCGAGGCGGAGGTCCGCGAGGAGGCGCGCGCCCTGCTCGCCGAGGTCGGCATCGAGAGCCACGCCCACGAGTACGCCGCCACCCTGTCCGGCGGCCAGCGCAAGCTGCTGGAGCTCGCCCGCGCGCTCATGACGCGGCCGCGCCTGGTGCTGCTGGACGAGCCGATGGCCGGCGTCAACCCGACGCTGGGCCGGCGGCTGCTCGAGTACCTCCAGAAGCTGCGCGAGGAGCGCGGCATGACCGTGCTGTTCGTGGAGCACGACATGGACGTGGTCATGGGCGTCTCCGACGAGGTCATCGTGATGGCCGACGGCGCGGTCATCGCGCACGGCCGCCCCGAGGCGGTCCGCACCGACCCGAAGGTGGTCGACGCCTACCTCGGCGCCCCCGGGGCGGAGGCCGCCGCGGCGTGAGCGAGCCGGCGGCGGTCGCGGAGCCCGTCCTCCACGCGGACAACCTGGTCGGCGGGTACGTCGAGGAGGTCGACATCCTGCGCGGCTGCACCCTCACCGCCGCGGAGGGCGAGATCGTGGTGGTCATCGGCCCGAACGGCGCCGGGAAGTCGACGCTCGCGAAGGCGATCTTCGGGCTGGTGCGGGTCCGCGAGGGCCGGGTCCGGCTGCGCGGGGAGGACGTGACCGGGGCGCCCCCGCACGAGGTGACCGCCCAGGGCATGAGCTACGTGCCTGTCTCTTATACACATCTAGAGATCTTCGGGCTGGTGCGGGTCCGCGAGGGCCGGGTCCGGCTGCGCGGGGAGGACGTGACCGGGGCGCCCCCGCACGAGGTGACCGCCCAGGGCATGAGCTACGTGCCGCAGGTGGCGAACGTGTTCGGCTCGCTCACCGTCCAGGAGAACCTGGAGGTGGGGGGCGTTCTGAAGAAGGCGCAGATCCGCGAGCGGAGCCAGCGGATGCTGGAGCTGTTCCCGCCCCTGCTCGTGCGCCGCCGCCAGCGCGCGGGGACGCTGTCGGGCGGGCAGCGGCAGATGCTGGCGATGGCGCGGGCGCTGATGCCCGACCCGTCGGTGCTGCTGCTCGACGAGCCGTCGGCGGGGCTGGCGCCGCAGGCGGTGGCGCAGGTCTTCGAGACCGTCGCCGACATCAACCGCGCCGGCGTCACGATCGTGATGATCGAGCAGAACGCGCGCCGCGCACTGGCGCTGGCGAACCGCGGCTACGTGCTGGAGGGCGGCACCAACCGCTTCGAGGGGACCGGCGACGCGCTGCTGGCCGACCCGCAGGTGGCCGAGCTGTATCTGGGAGGCGTGGAGCGGGGGCGGCCGGAGCCGCCCCCGCCCGCAGCGGTCACTCCTTCGTGAAGGGGATGACCTCGTCGGTGTCCACGAGCTTGCCGCCCGTGTAGCTCCACGTGCCGTAGTTCGCCGCCGACGGGTCGCCGTTCTCGTCGAGATCGATCGGGCCCGAGGCGCCCTCGTAGTCGATGTCCTCGCCGTTCTGCAGCGCCGTGATGGCGTCGGAGAGCTGCTCGTACGTGTACTTGGTCCCGGGCGGGCCGGAGACCTCCGGCAGCGCCGCCGCGATGTCCGCGCCGTCGGTCGACCCCGCGGCGAGCGAGGCGAGCGCGAGCAGGATCACCGCGTCGAAGTTCTGCGCGTCGTAGCTCTGACGGGGGCCGTCCGCCTCCGCCTTCCAGAGCGCGTCGAACGCCGCGCCGGCCGGGGCGTCGAGCGACGTCGGAACCGTGCCGCGCATCCCTTCCGTGGTCTGCTTGCCGGCGTCGGCGGGCAGCTCGGACGACCGCAGGCCGTCGGCCGTGAACGTCTTCGCCGGGTCCCACTTGCCGGTCCGCACCAGCGCCGGGCCGAGCTTCGGCCACGTGCCGGTGTAGTCGACGATCACCCAGCCGTCGGGGTTGCCGTCGGCGATCTGCTGGGCCTCGGAGTTGAGGCTCGCGGCGTCGGGGTTGTACGAGACGTTCTTGGCGACGGTGCCGCCGAGCGCCTCGTAGGCCTTGGTGAACTCGCTGACGAGCGCGTCGCCGTACGAGTCGTTGCGGCTGGCGGTGTTCACGGTCTTGCCCTGGCCGAGGGCGTCGACGACGACCTGGGCCAGCACCTGGCCCTGGATCGCGTCGGACGGCGGCGTGCGGAACACCAGGCCGTCGTCCTCGAGGGTCGTGATGTCCGGGCCGGTGGCCGACGGCGTCACGATCGGGGTGCCCGCGTCCACCGTCACGTTCTCGACCGTCGGGATGAGCTCGGGCGTCGCCCACGGGCCGGCGATCGCCGCCACCCCGTCGCTCTCGATGACCTTCGTGGCCGCCTCCTGGGCGGCCTGCGGGTCGGTCTTGGTGTCCTCGGTCACCAGCGTGACCTTGAAGTCCTTGTCCGCCCCGGCGGCGTTGATCTGCTCCGCCGCGAGGTTCGCGGCAGTGGATCCCGGCCCGCCGAAGTCGGCGAGCTGGCCGGTCAGCGGCACCAGGACGCCCAGCTTCACGTCGCTGACGTCGCCGCCCCCGCCGTTCGTGCTCGCACCACTGTCGTCGTCGTCCCCGCACCCGGCGGCGATGCCGCCGACCGCGAGGGCACCAACCGCAAGGAGCGAGGCGATGGCACGTCGCTTCATGCGACCCCCTTCCGATCTCGTACTGGCCCGCGCCCGGGCCCGAATCGGGCGACCCTACCCGGCCACTGCCCCATCTGGATAGACGCTGCAAGCAAACTCGTCTTCCGAGAACCCACTGTATGAGCGGGTTCTCATCAAGTGGCGAGTCGCACGAGCGCGGTCGTGGCCATCGCCGCGGCCACGATCAGGAGGAACGATCCCCGGCGCCAGGCGACCAGAACCGCGGCCAGCAGCCCGGCGGCCCGCGCGTCGATGTCCCACTCGCCGTCGGTGGTCAGCGAGCTCACCGCCACGAGCGCGGCCAGCAGCGCCGCCGGCAGGAGGTCGGCGATCGCGGTGACCGACGCGGGCAGCCGCCGGTTGCCGAGCAGCACCGGCCCCGCCGCCTTCATCGCGTACGTGCCCGCCGCGAGCACCAGGATCGCGGCCCAGCTCACGCGGCCTCACCCGTCCGGAGCGCCCACGCCCGGCCGGCCAGGGCGCCGAGCGCGGCGAGCAGGATCGGCGCCCCCGCGGGGAGCACCGGCGCGGCCAGCAGCGCGATGGCCGCCCCCGTGGCGGCCGCGACGCGGGCCGGCGCGGCGTCCAGCCGCGGCCACAGGAGCGCCACGAACGCGGCCGGGATGGCGGCGTCGAGGCCCGTCGCCTCCACGTCGATCGCCCCGGTCAGGACCCACCCCGCCACGGTCCCGGCGTTCCAGAGCACGAACACCGCGATCCCGGCGGCCCAGAACCCGCGCCGGGCGTCCGCTGGGTCGGTCTGCGCGACGGCGAGGGCCGTCGACTCGTCGATGATCAGCTGCGATGCGAGCAGGCGGCGGCGCAGCGGCCCGGGCAGCAGCGGCGCGAGCGTGACCCCGAACGCGACGCACCGCGCCGACAGCAGCAACCCCCCGAGCACCGCCGCCAGCGCGGTGCCGCCCTCCGCGGCCACGCCCACGGCGGCGAGCTGCGTCGAGCCGGCGAACACGAGCGTCGACAGCGCCTCGGCCTGGAGCAGCGACAGCCCGGTCTCGCGCGCCAGCACGCCGAACGACAGCGCGAACAGGCCCACCGCGACGCCGATCGCAATGGCCTTGCGGAGGATGGGGTCGCGGGTGGGGGCGGGCGGCACGAGCCCGCCATCATGTCGGGCGGCGGGGCGGCTACGCCGTCAGGGCGGCCTCCGCCGACCCGAGACGGCTGGGGCGGCGGGTCAGCCGCCCCACTGGCTCTGCGGCGCCGGGCCGCTGAAGGGCTTGGGGCCCCACTCGTTGGGCTCGGGCTGGCCGTCCCTGCACCACCAGACCATCAGGATGATCGCCCCGACGATCGGGATCAGCACGAGCAGCTGCCACCAGCCGGTGCGGCCGATGTCGTGCAGCCGCCGCGCCCCCACGGCCAGGGTCGGGATCAGGACGAGGAGCCCGTAGATGCCGGTCAGCGGCCCGGCCCAGTCGTTCCCGATGTCCAGGGCGAGCTCCACCACCGTCAGCGCCAGGCTGACGATGAAGCTCCACAGCGTGAACCACCAGAACTCGGGCCGGTGCGAGCGCCCGTCGAACCTCGTGTACTGCCGCAGGACCGCCAGGTACCACTCGAAGCCCATCCCCCCACCCTTCGTTTCGGCGGACGCATCCTGGACGAGATCGGGCCGGAACGGAACCCCACGGTCGCACCATCCGCCCGCCCGGCGCGGTTCCCGCGCCGGCCGATCAGGCGTATAAGAATGCGATGAGCGATCTCTCACATTCTCGGTGGGCCGGGCTCGCGTGAGGGTGCGGTGGCCGGCCCCCTGATCCGCTCCAAGACGCGGGTCCCGGCGGTCGACCCGGCGTCGATCATCCGCGCGCGCGTCATCGACGCCGTCGCGCGCGCGGCGACGGGCCGGCGCGTACTGCAGGTGGTGGCGCCGGCCGGCTCCGGCAAGACGACGGCGGTCGTCCAGTACCTCGCGACGCGTCCCGGCCCCCGCGCCTGGCTCACCCTGGGCGAGGCCGACGGCAGCCCCGGGCGCCTCGCCACGTACCTCGCCGCCGCGGTGGGAGGCATCGACCCCGCGGTGCCCGAGGACGCCCGGGACATGCTCGAGCACGGCGTCGCCCCGGCCGACTGCGCGGCCCTCATGGCGGAGCGGCTGCCGCCGGGCGCCGCCCTGGTCATCGACGACGTCCACCTCGTCGAGTCGCGCCCGCCGGCGCTCGCCGTGCTCCGCGCCCTGGTGGACGCCGTCGCGCCGGAGGCGCTCGTGGTGCTCGTGTCGCGCCGCCTGATCCACCTCGACCTGAGCCGCTCCGTGCTCACCGGCGCCTGCGGGATCGTCCGCGGGGACGACCTCTCCTTCACGCCCGGCGAGGCCGGGGAGCTGCTCGCCGCCCGCGGCGTGGAGCCCGCGGCGTCGGCGATCCCGGCGTCCGGCGGGTGGGCGGCGGGCATCGTCTTCGACGCGCTCCGGGGCACGCGCCCACCCGGTGGGCCGGGCGCGCCGGACGACCCCTTCTTCGCCTACCTCGGCGCCGAGGTCCTCGGCACGCTCCCGGCCGACCTGCGCCGCGTCGTCATCCGGAGCGCCGTGCTCGACACCGTGGACGCGGCGGGCCTCGAGGCCGTGGTGCAGGTGCCCTCGGGCGCCGCGGCCCTGCGGGCGATCGGCGGGGAGCACCTTCCGGCGACCGTCGAGCCCGAGGGCCTGCGCTACCACCCGCGCTTCCGCGAGTTCCTCCTCAGCCGTCTGGGCGAGGACCCCGCGGAGCGGCGCGCCCTGCTGGTGCGGCATGCCCGGCTCCTGGGGTCCCGGGGCCAGTGCGAGGAGGCGGCCGACCACCTGCTCGACGCCGGCGAGACACATGAGGCGGAGGCGATGATCGAGGCGGCGACGCCCGCCCTCGTGATGCGGGGCGACTGGGACAAGGTGCTCGCCTGGTGCGACGCCGTCGGAGAGGACGCGCTGTCGCGCCGCGCGTCGCTGCGCGGGTGTCAGCTCCGCGCGCTCGTGGTGGGCCGCCGCGGCGAGGCGACGGAGGTGATGCAGGCCCTCCGGGCGAGCGGCGAGTACGACCGGCTCGTCCACGAGGACCCCGACGCGGCGACCACGGCGGTGCTCGGCCTGTACGTGCACATGAACTGGGCGTCGCTGCCGGCGCTCCTGCCGCCCGACGACGCCGCCCCGGGCGCCCGCGCGATGCGCTACCTCCTGCACGTGGGCTCCGGCCTCGAGCCGCCGCGCCCGTGGAGCCCGGACGAGGTCGACCGGCTGGCCCGGAACATCGGCCTCCTCCAGTGGGCCTTCTACCTCCAGGGGCGGTTCGCCGACGTCGAGGCGATGGCCGCGATCGAGCCGGGACGCACCTCCGCCGGGCGGTGGCATCGGGAGCTGTACCGCGTCGCGGCGTTGCGCCGGCTGGGGCGGCTCGGCGACGCCCGGGCGGCGTTCGACGCCGCGGCCGACGCCCGCGCGAGCGGCTTCGGCGACTTCTGGCGACACGAGGAGGCCGAGCTCGTCTTCGCCGAGGGGGACCGCGAGCGTGGCCTGGCGCTGGTCCGTGAGGCGCGCGCCATGACCCGCGCGCTGGGCCATGAGCCGGCCGACAACGCGATCTTCGCCGTGAGCGAGGGCAGGATGCTGGTGCGGCTCGGCCGGGTCGACGAGGCCGTCGAGCTGCTGCGGGCCACGCGCGCGTGGTGCCGGAGGCGCGGCCTCCCCTGCTTCCGCGAGTGGGCGGACACCTGGCTCGCGGCCGCGCTGCTGCGGCGCGGGGACGCGCCGGGCGAGGCGATCGGCCTCCTGGAGACGGCGATCGAGGGGATGCAGGGGGCGGAGCGGACGCTTGAGCTGCCCGCGGCCCTCGTCACCCTGGCCGAGGCGCGCTGGCGCGCGGGCGACGCGGCCGGTCACGACCGCGCCGCCGACGCCGCGCGCGAGGCCGCGGAGGAGATGGGCGCCTTCGGACCGCTGCTGACGGTGCTCGCCGACCTCCCGGAGGTGGCGGCGCGGCGCGTCGAGCGGGGCGGGCCGGACGCCGGGACGTGGAGGACGCTCGCCGGATCCACCGACCCGGTGCGCGGCGCGAGCGAGCCCGGGGGGGTCAGGATCCTGCTCGGCACGCTGGGGTGGCCCCGGATCGAGGTCGACGGCGCGGAGTGCGACGCGGCGCCCGCGCGCGCCCTCGAGGTCGCGGCAGTGGTCGCCCGCGCCGGCGACGAGGGGGTCTCGCGCACCGCTGTGGCCGAGCAGGTGATGGAGGACAGCACCGACGCCTTCAACTACCTGCGGCAGGTCGTCCACCGCCTCCGGCGGCTCAGCCCCGAGGGGGTCGAGCTGGTCTCCGACGGCAACATCCTGCGGTGGCGGCCGCCCGGGGCCGTGATGACCGAGGACCAGCTGCTCCTCGCGCTGCTGGCGCGCGCCCGCCGCGAGGTGGGGAGCGCGCGGCGGGCGACCCTGGCCAGGGCCCTCGAGCTCGCCGACCGCGGCCCGCTCGCGACATCCGATCAGGGCATGGCGGCGAGGCGCCTCGCCGAGGAGCTGGTCGCCGCGGTGTTCGAGGCCCGGTGCGAGTACTCCGAGCTGCTGCTCGGCGCCGGCAGGGCGCCGGAGGCGCTCGCCGCCGCACGCGCGTCGGTCGCCGCCGAGCCCTATCGCGAGGACGGCTGGCGCCTGCTCATGCGGGCCGCCGCCGCGGCCGCCGGCGGCTCGGCGGCCGTGCCCGTCTACCTCGAGTGCGTGCGCAGCCTCGGGACGATCGGCCTCGGGCCGTCCGGCGAGACCGTCGCCCTCCTCGACCGGCTGCGGGATCCGGTCCCGGCCCCAGCCGCGGCCGAGCGCGTCATCCCGGCCTGACCGGCACGGGCGCCGCCGAGGCGACGAGCAGCACCATCGCCGGCTCGCCGCCGGCGTTGCGGACCGCGGTCATCGGCGAGCGGAGGTACGCGGCGTCGCCGGCCGCCAGCCTGTGCACGCCGCCGACCGCGAGGGCGATCTCGACCTCGCCCCTCAGGACGAGCGCGAACCGCTCGGCCCCTGCATCGCCGGGGATCGCGACGGCCCGCGCGCCGACCTCGAGCTCCGACACGACCGGGGTCATGGCCGTGCCGTCGCCGCGGTCCACGATCGGGAACCCAGGCTCCCCTGCACGCACGATCCGCACGTGCGGGCGCGTCTGCATGTCCAGCAGGTCGCGGACGCCGACCCCCAGGAAGCGGGCCAGGCGACGGAGGCGCCCCGTGCTGATGTCGCTGCGCCCGTTCTCGACCATCGACAGGAACGACGAGGACAGCCCCGTCCCCAGCGCGACGTCGCCGAGCGACTGCCCGCGCCCGATCCGCAAGGCCCGGATGCTGTCGCCCAGCGTGCGGAGGTGGAGCTCGACGGTGTCGTCCATCGCGGCCTAGCCGGCGTCGAGGCCGAAGATGTAGCGGGCGCTCCTGAGGGCGTCCGGGTCGGCGGCCGTGCCGGCCCGCAGTCGCGCGGTCGGCTCTCCCAGCAGCGCGCCGACGATGCGCAGGGTGAGCGCCTCGATCCGGGCGCGGTCGCGGTCGCACAGGGACTCCCAGCGGCCCTCCGCGCGCGAGAGCTCCTCGCGGCGGATCGTCTCCGCCCGCGCGTGCAGCGTGTCGATCAGGCTCGCCACGGCGGCGTCGTGCGGACGCGTGGCGGGCTCGACGGATCCGGCGGTCATCGTGCGGTGCGCCTCCTCACTGGATCGACGAGACGGAGGGTGCCGCCGCCCCCGCCTCCCGGGTGGGAGGCGGGGGTGGACGGCGGGGGGTGCTACTTCGCCAGCGGGTTCGGGCGCATCTGGACGTGCGCCAGGTAGCCGTGCTGGTTCTCGATGTGCAGGACGGGGTCGATGCCGCTGTCCCACCAGAGGCCGCGACCCTTCCAGCCGGTCTTCGGGTTGTCGATCCGCCCGTCCAGGCCACGCATGTAGCCGACGAGCGGGTAGGGGATCCGGATGACCGTGAACTTCTTCGTCTTCTGGCTGAAGGCCAGGAGCGAGTCGGAGTCGGTGCCCGCCAGGACCGGCGTGTCCTTGCCCATCCCGAGGGTGTTGTACTTGTCGACCCACACGTAGTAGTGGAAGTCGGCGTTCACGGCGCCGCCGGGTGTCCGGAAGTACGGGCCGGGGCTCTTGTAGTAGGTCCAGCCCTGGGGGCACTGCGTGCCGTCGCCCCAGGTCTGCGTGCACTTGGACCGGTCGAAGCTGGCCAGGTGGCCGCTGGCGAGGCCGACCCAGATGATGCCCTTCGAGTCGCTGTCCACGCCGCGGGGGTACCCGCCCTTGGTGATGTCCGGGGCGTAGGCCTCGAACGTGTTGGTCGCCGGGTCGTACCGCACGATCCGGCCGGGCGCGCCGACCTCGCCGCCCCAGACACTCCCGTCCTTGTCGTTCGGGATGATCCCGTAGTTGAAGCCGGCGATCGGCTTGTCGGCGACGCCGTCGCCGTTGGTGTCGATCTTCATCCGCGACCAGCCCTGAGCGGTCGCCTCCGTCTCCGGGTGGTTCGGGTCGTACTTGCTCGGGTCGAACCAGCCGAAGAAGAACGAGTCGCCGCTCAGCCAGAGCTTGCCGCTCTTGTCGAACTGCAGGTGGTGCGTCCCGAAGCACGTGTCGATGAGCTGGAACTTCCTGGTCTTCGGGTCGTAGTAGCCGAGCTGGCGGTGGTGCGACGTCGCGGCGATCTCCGGATCCGCCGTGCAGAACGCCGGCGGCTTCGTGTCGTCGCGGATCTGCGTGGTCATCCAGACCCGCCCCTTGGAGTCCATCATCGGGTTGTGCGGGTTGGCCGGGTTCTTGTAGACGCCCGGGTAGGCGGTCACGCCGCCCACCTCGGCCGCCGGGGAGCCGAGATCCCGGTAGGGCGAGGGCTGCTGCTGGTCCCACGGCGTGGCCCACCCGTTGCGCGTGGGGATCTTGATCCGCGTCGCGGTGTTCTTCACGGGGTCGACCTTCAGGAGCCAGTCGTTCCCGATGTCGACGCCCCACACGGGACCGTTCGCGTTCAGCGTCGGGTGGTTGCGGTCGGTGGCGACCTCGTCGTGGGCGTAGGTGAACTTGTCGCCCCAGTTCCACTGGGTGATGACCATGTCGCGCTCGACGCCGCGCGGGCGCGGCGGGGCCGGCGGCGTCTCGCCGGCGGCGATGCGCCCGCTCCAGTCGGCCAGCGAATTGAGCAGGGCCTCGCGACCCAGGCCCACCGACGTGGCGTACATGTTGCCGACCTTCTTGGTGCCCTGGTCATAGGCGTCGTGGGTGCCGAGCGACCGCGTCGCCTTGCTGCCGATCTGGTGGCAGAGCATGCAGCCACCCTTGAAGTTGTCCGCCCACGCCGCGTCGGTGCCGGCCGGGGGGGTGAAGAGCGACAGCCAGTAGTTGGCGGGATAGACCTTCGCCGCCTGGACCTTGGACTTCGCCTTCTTCACGTGGAGCGACAGCGTCGCGCCGGGGCGCGCGGCGACCTTCTTCGAGTCGACGAGGCCGTAGCCGCGCACCCACACGCGGTAGCCGGCCTTCGGCAGCTGCGGAAGGACGAACCGGCCCTTGCCGTCGGTGACGACGATCTTGCGGTAGGCCGTGCCGAGCTTCGCCTCCGCGATGACCCAGACGCCCGCCTCAGGCCTGTTGCCGGAGGACGTCACGGTCCCCTCGATGTAGTCGGCCGTCGTCTTCTTGGCCGGTGCGCCGAGCGCGGCGTTCAGCGCGAACGCGCCCACCGCGGCCACGGGCAGGGCGGCCAGAAGCGCGGCCACTCTTCGATCCACGAGCACCTCCCCTTTGTGTCCTGCGTTACAAGCGCGAGGGGACGCTACCCACGGCCGCGCGAGGGTCGCAAGGTCTCAGCAACCACTTTTCTGGACGATCGTGTGGACCCTCTCATCCAAACGCCGCCACTAACGGCAGAATAACGGCACACGATTTTCGGACCCAGTGCGGCAAGGTTGAAAATATCGATGGCCGCAGCGCTTGACGCTCCGGGGTCGGACTCCGAAGATCCCGGGCCTCCGAACCGCCGCCCACCGGGAGAGCCATGCCGCACACGCACGCACGTCCGAATCCGAGCTACCGGGTGCCCCGGTGAGGCGCCGCTCCGCGGTGGGCGCGGCGATCGCCGTCGCCGCGGCCATCGGCGGCGCCGCACCGCTGGTCGGCCAGACGAGCGCGACGGCGCCGTCCGCCGCGGGCGCGGACGAGGCGGGACACGCGCACACCCCCGCCCTCGGTCCCCCCGCGGATCCGGCGGTCGTCGCCCGCGCGCGGAAGGCCGCCGTCGACGCGGACGCGCCACCCACGCCGACGGTGCAGCTGTCCACGTCGCGACGTGGGCGCGGTGCGGTGCGGGAGTACTGGATCAAGGCGGTGGACGTGCCCTGGGACGTCGCCCCGAACGGGGTCGACCCCCTGACGGGGCGCCAGGTGCCGGCCGCCGAGCGGCAGATGACCGCCGTCGTCTACCGGGGCTACACCAGCGGATGGCGCAAGCCGCTGCCGAACACGTCGGCGTCGGGCGACAACGACGGGATCCCGGGCCCGACCATCCAGGCGCGGGTGGGCGACCGGGTGATCGTCCACTTCAAGAACGAGGACCGCGTCCACAAGCTGCCGCACTCCATGCACTTCCATGCGTTCACGTACGCGCCGGGGAGCGACGGGGCGTACATCCCGCAGATCTCGGGCCGCGGATCACGGGTGCCCGTGGGCGGCACGTTCACGTACCGGCTCACGGCGGGCCCCCAGTCGGCCGGCGTGTGGCCGTACCACGACCACTCCCCGTCGATGGACCAGAGCATCCCGCTCGGCCTCTACGGCGTCGTCGCCATCCTCGGGGGGAACGAGCGCCCGCCGGACCGGCGCTTCGTCGTGGCCTTCGGCGAGACCCTCGCCTTCAACACCATCGACGGGCGCGCCTTCATCGGCAACACGCCGACGTTCCACGCGAAGGTCGGCGACCGCGTCGAGTGGGACGTCATCGCCCTCGGCGACAACTTCCACACGTTCCACGTCCACGGCCACCGGTGGCTGAACGCCGCGGGCGCGCCGACGGACACCCAGACGATCGGCCCCGGCGAGTCGTTCCGGATCCGCTGGACCGAGGACGCGCCGGGTACGTGGTACTACCACTGCCACGTCGAGTCCCACCAGATGAACGGGATGATCGGCCTGTACCGGGTCGACCGCTGATGAGACGACCTCGCCGCGCGTCCTGCTCCGTGAACTCGGGGCCTCCATGACCTGACCGCGCGCTTCACCCAGGGTGCGGGCCCGGCATACGCTCGCCGCGCTCCATCCCCCGGAGGGCCTCGTGCGCGAGTTCCTGGTCGGCCTCCTCGTCGCCGTCGCGGTCATCGCGGAGGGGTTCGCGTTGTTCCTGGAATGGCGCGCCTTCAACCGCCCGCAGGACCAGGGCGCCCAGCCCCGGTTGCGGGGATTCCCGCGACTGCTCGGCGTGCTCTTCGTCCTCGCGGTCGTCGTGGGCGGAGCGGTGGTTCTCGCGCTCTCGTGGCCACCCGAAGACCTCCACTGAGCGCCATCGGGACGCCCAGGTCTCACGCGCCACCCACCCGGCCGGCGTTTCGGGTCGCCCGCGCCGGGGAGGTGTGGGTACGACAAGGAGGCGACGATGGATGACTCCGGGAAGACCCAGGAGATGAAGGGCAAGGCCAAGGAGGCCGCCGGCGCGATCCGCGGCGACGAGGATCAGAAGGCCGAGGGCCGCGCCGACCAGTCCGCCGGGAAGGCACGCCAGGCCGGCGAGAAGGTGCGCGAGGCCGTCGATGACCTCAAGGACGCCGTCAGGAAGCGGTAGGCGTCAGCCGTCGAACGGCCACCAGCGATTCGCGACGTGGCGCCGGGCGTCGTCGACGCCCCGCCACGCCCCGGCCTGGAGCCAGGACGGATAGCCCATCGAGACGACCCGCTCCTCGAAGTCCCGGCAGTCCTTCAGGCGGAGCGCGTCCGGCAGGCGCCCCTCGAGGTCGAGGTCGAGATCGACGAAGGTGAGCAGGCCGCTCCGGAGTCGCACCGGCATGCAGATGTCGACGGCGACCTCCGCCGGATCGTCGGCCCCGTGGGCGCCGAAGGTGACGAACCACCAGTGACCCGCCCTGGCGGCTGAGCGGACCTCCGCCCCCGACGCCTCCAGCGACTCCCAGACGATGCGTCCCGCTCCGGCGCGGATGAGCCGGGCCGGCCGCTCGTTCGAGACCCTCCCGTCCCACTTCAGCTTCCTCGCGCGCAGATCCCAGGTCATGCGCGCCCCGCGGGGAGATGTAGCGTCGGGCGATGTCCGCCGCCCGCCGGCCAACACCGGATCCGTCGGTGACACGCGCAGTCCTCGCCCTCTACGAGGCCCTCGCGACCCCGGGTGACGGCTGGTTCGACGAGCTCATCGCGCGCGACGCGTCGGTCGTCGTGGTCGGAACGGACCCGGGCGAGTGGTGGGACGGCTTCGACATGGTCAAGCGGCAGTGGTCCCGGACCCGCGCGACGTACGGCGCCAACACCCTCCGGCCCACCCGGCTGGCGGCGCACTCCCTCGGCGACGTGGCGTGGGCGACGGATGAGCCGACCTTCGCCTATCCGGGGGGACAGGCCGGGCGGCTCCGCCTGACGATGGTCTTCACCCGGAGCGGCGAGGGCTGGCGGCTTCTGCACCTTCACGCCTCCCTCGGGGTGCCGAACGACGATGTGTTCGAGGAGGCGCAGGGATAGCCGCGGCGGGATGCGCCAGACAGGATTCGAACCTGTGACCTTCGGTTTCGTAGACCGACGCTCTATCCGACTGAGCTACTGGCGCGCGACGACGGAGGTTAGCAGGGGGCTCAGGGCCCCCGGGCGTGTCACGCCGGTGAACGCGGGGGCCGGGCGCCCCCGCCGGCGACCGGGCATCCGTAGGGTTTGGCGGTGCCCATGCGCGTCACCGTCTGCGGCTCCCGCGGGTCCACCCCCAGCCCCGGCCCCGGGACCGTCCGGTACGGCGGGGAGACGACGTGCCTGGCGATCGGGAACGGCGGCGCCCCCGGCCTGATCCTCGACGCCGGCACCGGGCTGCGGAGGTTCGCCGGCCTGGTGGGGACGGATTCGTTCCGCGGCGCGATGGTGCTGACGCACCTCCACTGGGACCACACCCACGGGCTGCCGTTCTTCGGACCCGGCGATCGCGACGACGCCGCCGTGGAGCTGCTGCTGCCCGAGCAGGGGGTCCCCGCCGACGAGCTGCTGGGCCGCGCGATGTCGCCGCCGCACTTCCCCATCGGGCCCGCCGGGCTCCGCGGCGACTGGAGCTTCGGCGCCTACGACGAGGGGGAGTTCGAGGCCGGCGGCCACCGCATCGCAGCCCGGGAGGTACCCCACGGCGGCGGGCGCACCATGGGGCTCCGCGTGACCGGCGGCGGGCGGTCGATCGCGTTCATCCCCGACCATGCGCCCCACTTCGCCGGCCCCGGCGACCACGGCGTCGGCGTGCTCCACCCCGCCGCCCTCGCGCTGGCCGACGGCGTCGACCTGCTCATCCACGACGCCCAGTACACCGCCGAGGAACTGCCGGCGCGGGCGGCCTTCGGGCACGCCGCGTTCGAGTACGCCGTCGCCCTGGCCGAGCGCGCCGGCGCCGGGCGGCTGCTGCTGTTCCACCACGACCCCACCCGCGACGACGACGCGCTCGACGCCCTGCTGGAGCGGGCCCGCGGCACGACGTCGATCCCGGTGGACGCCGCCGTGGAGGGCGCCGTCATCGACGTGTAGCGGTCAGGCGGAGGCGGTGGCCGACAGCCGCTGCGCGACCCGCCGCACCGCCACCAGACTCCCCTTCTGCTCGTACAGCGCCAGGGCCCGGCGCAGCGTCGCCCGCTCGCCGGCGGCGTCGCCCGACACCCCCAGCGCCTCGGCCAGGTCGGCGAGCGCGTCGGCGCGGGCGATGAGGTCGTCGGTGCCCTCTGCCAACGCCACCGCCTCGCGGCAGCTCGCCACCCCGGCCTCCGCATCGCCGTGGCGCGCGCGCAGCTTGCCGTGCACCGACCGCCAGATGATGTGGGTCGCGACGTCCCCCTCGGCGGCGACCTCGCGGCTGAACGCCACCGCCTCCTCCGCCTCGCGGAGCCGCCCCGCCCGGTACCGCGCCTCGCCGAGCAGCGCCGACACCGTCGAGACGTAGTTGCGCTCGCCCATCGCGTCGAGCGTCTCGAACGCCCACTGCAGCTCCGCCTCGGCCCCCGCCGGGTCGTCGGCCAGCAGGGCGACGGGCGCCGCGTCCAGGCACACGAGCGCGGCGTCGAGCACCCAGCCCAGCTCCTCCAGGTCGGCCCGGCAGCGCCGCAGCTCGGCCCGGGCGTCATCCAGCTCGCCCCACATGCCGCGCAGGTGCGACAGCGCCCGCCGCGCCACCGCCTCGGCCTGCCGGTCGCCGGCGACGTCGCCCAGGATCTGCCGGCAGCGGACCATCGCGTCGAGCGCCGGCATCGGTCCGCGCAGGCTGAGCTGCGCGATGACCGGGAGCATCCGGTTGACGAGCAGCCGGTTCCCCGCGCGGGTGGCGTGGACGACGATCTCGCCGGCGGCCTTCTCCGCCTCCTCGAACCGGCAGCCGGTGAGGCGCACGTTCAGCAGCAGGCGCCACGCCGTCGCCAGCCCCTCGTCGTCATGGTCGGCGGTGAACGCGTAGATGGCGCCCTCCGCCTGGGCGGCCACGTCGTCGTCGCCCGGCCCCCCGCCCGTGAGGTACGCGAGCCGCGTGCGCTCCAGCCGCGCCACCGACGCGAGCCCGGAGGCCCCCGCCCCCGACGCCAGGTCGGCGGCGCGGCCCAGCACGGCGTCGGCGTCGGTCAGGCGCCCCGCCTCCATCTCCGCCTGCCCGGCGTCGACCAGCAGCCGGGCCGCGGGCGACGGGTCCTCCGGCAGCACGCCGGCGGCCCGCCGCAGCAGGTTCGCCGCCGCGGGCATGTCGCCGCGCTCCAGGGCGCGCCGGCCCGCCGCGCCCAGGCGGTCGGCGGCGCGGCGCCCCAGGTCCAGGCCGTGGTCGTCGAGCGGCCCCAGGTCGATGCGGAGCCGGTGCGCCTGCTCCAGGTGGTAGCCGAGCACCTCCTCCATCTCGACGGTGCGGTCGCGCGCGAGGTCGGCCGACTCGGCCCACCGCACCAGGCGCTCGTGCAGCTCGGCGCGCGTCCGCTTCAGCAGCCCGCCGTAGGTGACGTCGCGGATCATGGGGTGGGCGAAGCGGTGGTCGGCCGCGCCGTCGGGCTCCTCCAGCTCCTCCACCATCTGGCGGCCGGCGAGGGCGCGCAGGTGCGCCGGCACCTCCTCCCGGACCTCGTCGACGGCGAGCGCGCGCACCGCCGCCGACGCGAACTCCTCACCCGCCACCGACGCCGGCTCCAGCACGGCCCGCTGGGGGTCGGGCAGCTCGTCGACGCGGGCGGCCACCACCGCCTCCACCGACGGCGGGACCGTCAGGTCGGAGAGGTCGCCCTGCACGCGCCAGCGCCCGCCGGAGCGGACGATCCGCCCGGTGTCCACCAGCATCGAGAGCAGCTGCTCCACGAACAGGGGGTTGCCGGCCGCGGCGTGGACGATCCGGTCGCGCGCCGCCGGGGGCAGCCCGCCGCCGATGAGGCCGTCCAGGAGCCCCGCCGCCTGCTCGGGCGGCAGCGGACCGAGCACCAGGTCCAGGCGTCCGTGCCCCTCCGCCAGCTCCGGCCGTCGCTCCCGCAGGTCGGCGCGGGCGGTGCCGAGCAGCAGCACGGCGGCGTCGCCCTCCACCAGGTGGTCGAGCAGGTCCAGGAGCGTGTCCTCCGCCCAGTGGAGGTCGTCGAGGCGCACCACCAGCGGGCCGCGCCGCGCCAGCTCCTCCACGAACGCCCGCACCGCCCAGAACAGCTCCGGCAGCGGGAAGACGACGTCGGAGACGCCGACCAGCGACGCGAGCCGCTCCTCGACGCTGGGGTCGCCCGCGACGGCCGCGAGCCGGTCGCGCACCTGCGCCACCGAGTCGTCTGCGCCGACCCCCGCCGCCTGGTGGATCACCTCGAGGACCGGCCAGAAGGTGATGCCCTGCCCGTACGAGAGGCAGCGGCCGCGCAGCACCTGCGCCCCGTCGGCGGCGGCAGCCTCGGCGATGGCGTCGGCCAGCCGGCTCTTGCCCACGCCCGCGTCGCCCGTGAGCAGGGCGAGCCGCGGGGTGCGGGTGGCGACGGCGTCGCGCAGCGATCCGCGCAGGGCGGCCAGCTCGGCCTCGCGCCCGACCATCGGCGTGTCCATGCGCACCGGCGGACGGGCGGCCGACACCCAGGTGACCCGGAACGCGGGGACCGGCTCGGCCTTCCCCTTCAGGTCGAGCGGCGCCAGCTCCTCCGCCTCGACGGCGCCGCCGGCGAGCATCGCCGTCTCGCGGCCGATGATCACCTCGCCCGGCGCGGCCGCCTGCTCGAACCGGGCGGCCACGTTGACCGCGTCGCCGGTGACCATGCGCTGCCGCAGCGAAGCGTCGCCCGCCACCAGGTTGCCGGTGTTGACCCCGATGCGCTGCTCGATCTCCACGCCGAGGTCGTCCGCGGGCGCGATCCCCCGCAGCTCCCACGCGGCCCGGACGGCCCGCAGGGCGTCGTCCTCGCGGCGGCGGTCGATGCCGAAGACCGCCATGACCGCGTCGCCCATGTACGTCTCCACGACCGCGCCGTGCTGCTCCAGGATGCCGCGCGCCAGCGCGAAGTGGCGGCCCATCGCCTCGTGGAGGGCCTCCGGCCCGGGGTCCGCGCCGACGGCGACCGGGCGGGCGTCGGCGAAGACGATCGTGACCGTGCGGCGGGTCTCGCGGCCGGCGGCGACGGTGCCGCCGCCTGCGGCGGGCGCCGTCCACGGCGGCAGCGGATCGGTGACGGCAACCAGCCGGTACGCGGTCACCGCGCCGACGGCGGGGGCGTAGACGTCGCACTCCGGGGTCACCTCCACCCGGCCCGCGACCTCGGCGAGGGTCGGCGCCGCGAGCAGGACCTCGAGGGGCGGCGCGGCCGCCTCCAGCCGGCCCGCCAGGTCCATCGCGTCGCCGGCGATCCAGCGGTCGCCGGCCGCCTCCCCCACCAGCACCTCGCCGGTGCCGACGCCGGTGCGGTTGACCAGGCGCACGCCCCATCGGCGCTCGAGCCGGTCGTTCAGCGTCGCCAGGACCCGCCGCGTTTCGTCGGCCGCCTCCACCGCCCGGCCGGCGTGGTCGTCGAGGGCGCCGTCCAGCCCGAAGACGGCGATGATCGCGTCGCCGACGACCTTCTCCACCCGGCCGCCGTGCCCCTCGAGGACGGCGCGCATCTCGTCGAAGTAGCGACCCAGGACCTCGCGCAGCGACTCGGGGTCGAGCCGCTCGCCGAGGGCGGTCGAGCCCTTCAGGTCGGAGAACAGGACGGTCGCGTGCCGGCGCGAGGCGCCGGCGCCCCCCGACCGGTCCTCAGCTGCGGCGCGGACGGCGGTCGGGGCGAGGTGCACGGCGCGACGCTTTCACTGTCGGCCCCGTGTGTCCACGGTCCGCGGCGCGCCGGCCTCCCGGGCGGGAGGCCGGCGGCCGCGACAGGTCAGCCCTTGATCCAGGGGTCCCCGGCGAGCGTGATCGCGGTGAGGATCACGACGCCCTTCTTCAGCTCCGCCGGCTGGGCGCACGGAGCGTTCGTCGGGGTCGAGCCGTACTTCCCGCACTTGCACGTCGGCAGGATCACCGGCGGCGACCCGTCGCCCGCCTGGAAGCAGATCTTGTAGAGGTTCGCGGCCTTCGTCGGGTTCTTGATCTGCAGCTTCACCGTCTTCAGACCGCCCGTAGAGCCGCCCGCGCCGTTCGTGAGGTCGAACGCGACGGTCTCGGTGCTCTCGGTGTACCCGGAGCAGTCCACGGCGGGCGCGTCGGGCGCGCCGAGGCTCACCCGGAGGCGGTCGCCCGCGCTCGCGAGGCCGGACACCGATGCGATGGAGGCGGTGGTGGAGGTCGAGGCGTTGCACTGGCCCCCGGTGCACGGCACGCACGAGCCGACGCCCGCCAGGACCGGGAGCGGCGTCACCAGGTCGAGGTCGTTCCCCTTGCCGTTGAAGTCGTTGGACTGCTTGGCGGCGATCCCGAACTGGTAGCTCGCCGCGCCGGCGGTGCACGGCACGACGGCCGCGAACGTCACGGAGACCGAGCCACCCGGCTTGACGTCCACGTCGCGGAGCTTGATCACGTTGCCGGCCAGCGTCGCGCTGCCCTTCGACGGCGTCAGCACGACCGAGCCCGGCTGGACGACGACGCCCGAGGGCACCGTGATGTTGGCCGCGCCGAGCTTCTGGGTCTTGGTGTCATTGCGGAGGCGGATGCCGACCGCAGAGGTGCCGCCGACCGAGGTCGTGGCCGTGGTGGTCGTCGCCGTCGCGGACGGCGGCGCGGAGATGAACGCGCTGTAGGGCTTGTGCGGCGATGAGCCGCCGGCGAGCGCCGCGCTGACGCTGGCGAGGGTCACCGCGACGAGGACCGTCGTCGTCACGAGCCACCGCCAGTGCCGACGGCGGCTTACGCTTTCCGCAGAGGGCGTCACTTGAGTGTCCTTTTGTGCAGGGGCGCCCGGTCCGTGGGCGGGAGATCCGGCGGGCCGCCACGGTATGGCAGTCGTGCCGCGGCTGTCCATCCGCCGAAAGTCGAGTCCGACTCTCGTGTTTCAGGGTCGTGTCGACGCCGCCGGGGCGCGCGCCGCCGGGGATACGCTCGTGCGGTCCGTCCGCCGCGTGCCCCGGGAGGGCTGCCATGGGTACGACCGAGTCGCCCAACCGCTTCGAGATCTTCCGCCACGTCGACGACTTCGCGCGTCACCCCGCCGGCGAGGTGATCTTCACCCAGGGGGACGTCGCCGAGGTGGCCTACGTCGTCCGCTCCGGCGAGGTGGCCATCGTGCTCGACGGCCGCGAGGTCGAGCGCCTCGGCGAGGGCGCGATGTTCGGCGAGATGGCGATCATCGAGTCGGAGCCGCGCAGCGCGTCCGCCACGGCCGTCACCGACGTCGAGCTCGCGGTGATCGACCGCCGGAGCTTCCGCCGCCTCGTGGGCGAGACGCCCTTCTTCGCGGAGAACGTGATGCGGGTGATGGCCGCGCGGCTGCGGCGCGCGATCGAGTCCTAGGCGCCGGCCGGGACCGGCCGCGCCCTCGCGCGGTCAGTCCCCGGCGCCGCAGGCGACCCCGTCGCCGTTGCGATCGAGGCGGAAGCGGTCCCTGCGCGCCACCACGATGCCGCTCGGGAAGTGCGCCCGGACCGCCGTGCACGTCACGGTCTGGCCCTGGGCGACGTGCGCGGGCAGGCACTGGTCGCCGGCCCTCCCGTAGTCCACGAAGCAGCCGCTCTCGTTCAGGCCCCGCGCCTTGAGCGCGGCGTAGATCCGGTCCGAGGTGACCCGGCGGTTCCGGTCGCCACGGATCGCCCGCGCGGGCTTCACGACGCGCCGCCCCGCGCCCTTCGGCTGCGCCGCGGCCGTGGCGAGGCTCTGCTGGCGCTGCGCCGCCGGGTCGCCCCCGGGTCGCGGCGCGGCGGTGGGCGTGTCGACCTGGCTCCGCAGCTCCGCGAGGTACACGCGGGCGTTGACGCTCTCGTCCGGCACCCTGGCCGAGACGAACACGGGGAACCCGACGAGCATCACGGCGGCGGCCATCGCCACCCCGATCGGCACCATCCGGCGCAGCGACCTCCACCTGCTGGTCATCGCGGCCTCCCGGTCACTCGGATCGTGTCCACGGCTCCCACGCCCCCTAGCGGATGGAGATCCACGCGGCGACCGACGGGACGCCGTCGGTGTCCGTGACGGTCAGCATGTACGGGCCGGGCGGGAGCAGGTTCCGGTTGGCGGGCACGGTGACCGTCGCGATCCCGTTGCTCGCCACGATCGGCAGGTCCACCAGGCGCATGTTCGAGTCCATCTGGTGCGTGACCGACATCGGGCGCATCAGCTGCGCCGACCGGATGAGCTTGTTCGGCGCGTTCACGTTGAACGAGAAGGTCTGCCCGTACGTCCCCTGCGCGGGGACGCCGGAGATCGTGGGGCGCACCGTCTTGAAGAGGTACGGCGGCGAGTACATCGAGATGCGCAGCTCGAACGAGCCGTCCCCGGGGTTCGAGCCGAGCACCGCCACACGGCCGTCCGGGAGCAGCACCGCGGTGCTGTGGTAGTTGCGCCCGATGGGGTCGGCCGCGACGGAGCTCATGGTCCCGGTCGCCGCGTCGTAGATCGCCGCGGTCAGGACGTTGGTGGAGTCGTCCCGGTTCAGCTGCCCGCCGTTGCTGATGAGCACGGTGCGGTCCGGCAGGATCGTCGCGTTGACGTACATCTTCCCGGGGCCGGGCAGGTCCGGGCCGGGCTGGTACGCCGGGCTCGGGTTCTTCAGGTCGATGACGTCGGTGAGCTTGATCCCGGGGTTGGCGGTGCCGATGTTGCCGCCGCCGGTGATGAGGACCTGCTGGTCCTGGGCCGGGGGGAGCAGCACCGACGCCGACTGGTCCCGCATGTCCTTCATGCGTAGGCCGGGAACGTCGCCGATGGCGCCGGAGTCCGGGTCGTAGATCGACGCGCCCGACCCGGGCAGCCCGTCGCCGAAGACGTGGCCGCCGCTGTAGAAGAGCCGGCCGTCCTGCATGAGGATCATGTGCGGGTACAGGCCCCAGAACGACCAGCTCTGGGGCACCTGCCCGGTCGGGAGCCACTGCCGCGCCGCGAACGAGAACCGCTCGGTGTTGACGGCGCCGCTCGTGTCCTCCTTCAGACCCCCGGCCATCCAGACGTCGCCGCTTCCGAGGGCCGTCAGCGTCGGGTACCAGTGGCCCTCGTTCGCGTCGTTGACCGGCGTGAAGATGTTGGTGTCGGGGTCGAAGATCCACGAGTCGCGCAGGCCGCCGTACCCGGTGCCGGTCGGCGTGGTCGGGTAGCTCTTCGTCCCGCCCTGGATCAGGACGCGCCCGTCCGGGAGCGTGACGTGGCCGGCGCAGAACATGTCCTTCGGCACGTCGAGCGTCTGGAAGGTGCCGGCGATCGGGTCCCAGATGCTCGCCTTGAACGAGCCGGCGTTGAAGTTCTCGAGGCTGTTCCCCGAGCCGGCGATGAGCAGCACCTTGCCGTTCTTGAGCACCGTCGCGTGGAGGGCCCGGATCGGCATCTGGTAGCCGACCACCGACCACTGGCCCTGCGTCGCCGGGCCGCCGGTCGGCGGCGGGGTGACGCCCTTCGCGGTCGTCGAGTAGTCGTCGGTCGTGAGGGTCCCGTTGCCCGAGAGCGAGATCCCCCAGGCGATCGCGTCGACGCCGGCGGGGATCGGGGGCGTCTCGGTGACGACCTGCGTCCATCCCGCGGCCGCCGGCAGCGACTGGAGGTCGGTCCAATAGCCCCAGCCCGACGCCGTGTGCGCGAACACCGTCAGGTTGTTCTCGGCGACGCTCGACCGGTACCAGGCGGAGAGCGTGTAGACCGTCCCCGGCGTGACCGCGGGCGCGGCCGCCTCCGTCGGCAGCAGCTTGTAGTCGCCCTGCGTGCGGCCGCTCAGCGTGATCCGGTAGCCCCGCGCGCCGCTGTGGGCGTCGCTCGAGACGCCCGCGTCGACCGCGGCGTCGCCCCAGCCCGCCAGGAACCACTTGGCCGGCGGGTTGCCGCCGTCCTCGAGCCCCGGGTTCGACGTGAGCTCCGACCCCGGCGGGGCAGCGCCCACCTCCGCGATGGCGTAGTCGTCGGTGACGAGCGTGCCGTTGGCGGAGATGGAGACGCCGAACGAGATCTGGTCGGTGCCGCTCGGCACCGCCGGAGTCCTGGCGGTGGCCTGGGTCCAGGCGGCGGCCGGCGGCAGGGCCGCGATGTCGGTCCAGTACGTCCACCCGGCGCCGGAGTGCCGGAAGAGCGTGAGTGCGTTCTGGGCGGACGTGCTCCGGTACCAGAGGGAGAGGTCGTACACCTTGCCTGCCGTGACGGCCGGCGCGCAGGTGGCGTTCTCGGTCGGGACGAGCTTGCGGTCGCCGCTGCTGTAGTTGCTGATCGTGACCGACTGGGCCTTCGTGCCCGAGTGCGCGTCCGCGGTCAGCGACCAGGTCACGTCGTGCGTCCCCCACCCGGCCTGCGTGAAACAGCTCGGCACGGTGCCGGTCACCTGCTCGAGGTCGGGGTTGACGACCGACGACGGCGCGGCGGCGGCGACCTGCGTCTGGAGCGCCCAGGCGAGCAGGAGCGCCGCGACCGACACCGCCACGGCGAGCGCCCGCGGCAACGGGCGCTCGCGCGCGGTCTCGGCGGGATGGGTACGGATGTCGGCCATCAGCGGCGTCCTACGTGTCGCGACCCGGGCTCAGACGGGGTTCGATGCGGCCGGACCATTCGCGTGGACCGGACGCCCCGTTTGCTCGGACGACCCCGCGAGGGGGCCCGAGGCCACGACAGTAAGCCCCGCCCGCCGCCCATGTCACCTAGCCGAATGGGGGGCTCCCGCGGGCGCACGACTCCGCCGGCGCGCCGCGCGAGACCCGACCTCGGGTTCTCGTCAGGATCGCCACAATGTGACAAACTCCGGGCCGTCCTTCGGTGAAGGTCTCCACGGTTGTCGCGACCTGGGCTCCCTCTCGTTGGACATCGCGGCCGGGCTATTCGCGTAGCCCGGCCGCACCGCATCGGGCCCCCGAAACAGTGTCCGCGCCGACGGTGCAGGATGGACCGGGACGGTCGATACTGACTCCGGTGACGACCCGAGTGGACAGTGGGCGCGGACGGACGCTGGTGCGGGCGCTCGCGCTCGGGCTGGTGCTCGTCCTCGGCGTCCTGGCGACGCGGACCGGCCTCGCGCAGGAGGCTCCGGCGGACGCCGGGGGCGTCCAGGAGCCGCCGTCCGCCGGCGTGGCCGGCGTGGGCCCGCTCCCGGCCGTCGGCATCGCGGCGGGCGCCGMCCTGGGCACGTCGCCGGCGCAGGACGTCGCCCGCCAGCTCGACGACTACGTGAGCCTCAACGCGGCGTGGATCCGCCACGACTTCGCGTGGGACGCGATCGAGCCCGGCCGCGGCGAGTTCCGGTGGGCGGGGCTGGACCGGCTCGTGGACGGCGCGACCGCACGCGGCATCAGGGTGATCGCGACGATCGGCTACACGCCGGCCTGGGCCAACGGCGGCCACGAGGACCACCGGTTCGCGCCCACCTCTCCCGACGAGTTCGGGGCCTTCGCCGGGGCGGTCGCCGCGCGGTACGGGGACCGGGTGAACGCCTACGAGATCTGGAACGAGCCCAACATCGCCTACTGGCAGCCGGAGCCCGACCCGGTGGCCTACACCCGCGTCCTCTGCGCGGGGGCCGGGGCGATCCGAGCGGTGGACCCCGATGCGGTGATCATCAGCGGAGGCGTCTCGCCAGCCGGCGACGGCCCCGGGCAGGTCTCACCCCACGCCTGGCTGCGGGCGCTCTACGCCGCCGGCGCGAAGCCGTGCTTCGACGCGATCGGCGTGCACCCCTACGTCGACTCCGACGTCGGGGCGACCTCGCAGGACCCCGGCAACCCCTGGTTCCAGATGGCCGGCTCCACCCCGAGCATCCGCTCCATCCAGGCCGAGAACGGCGACTCCGCCAAGCGCCTCTGGGCGACCGAGGTCGGCTCCCGCCTGTCCGCCGGCGGGGACATCGACCAGGCCCGCCGGCTCCACGAGGCCCTGACCCTCTGGCGCTCGTACCCGTGGGCCGGCGTGCTGGCGTGGTTCATCTACTGGGACCCGAACGAGTACGGGCTCGTGAACATCGACTGGTCACCCCGTCTCGCGTGGTACGCGTACCGCGACGCCGCCGCGGCCTACCGTCAGGGGCTCACCGCCCGCTGACGTCCGTCGTGACGACCCTCCGGATCTCGACGTTCTCCGGGCCGCTCGAGAAGCGCGCGACCGGCACGCTGTGCCGGATGACCTCGGCCGTCCGCGGAACCAGGCCCCTCAGGCCGACCATGATGTTGGTGGCCACCACGTAGTCGAACTGCTGCCAGGGGATCCGTACCGCGGGGTCCAGGTCCAGCTTGTAGAACCACACGGTGCGCGACTGGTCGAACCCGCGCTCCACGAGGTCGGTCCAGACGGTGTTGTCCACCAGCGTCGTCGAGTCCCGGTCGGCGTTGGCGTCGAGCCAGGCGACGGCGTCGCGATAGGGCCCGTTCAGGTCGGTGTCCATCTGGGTCGCGAGCCCGCTCGACCACTTCGGCACCGCCAGCAGGACCACGGCGGCCAGCACGACCAGGATTGCGGCCGAGCCGCCGAGCGAGGCGACCGGGACGGGCCCCCGCCGCCCGCCGCCGGCCGCCAGCCAGTCGCGCCCCTCCCGCGGGCGCCAGAGCCATTGCGCCGCCGAGGCGGCCAGGAGCGCGGCGAACGGGAGCAGCCCGATGACGTACATCGCCGGCAGGTACGTGCCCGGGCGCAGCGCCATGAGGACGGGGATGGCGAGCGCCAGCGCGATCGGGCGGAACCGGCGCACGTAGAGCCCGATCGGGAGGGCCAGCAGGCCGAGGACCAGGACGATCCAGTCGAGGGAGATCCAGCTGTCGATGAGGTTGCGGCTCCCGCTGTGCGGGTCGAACAGGCTGCCGCTCCCCTCCCGGGAGAGCTGGAACCGGACCCCGTCCACGATGCTCGTGTGGTCCGACCCGGCGAGCAGCTCCCCGCGGAGCGCCGCGAAGAGGGGGTAGAAGGCCAGCACGAGCACGAAGAGCGACGTGAAGACCGCCAGCGCGAAGCGGCGGGTGGGTCCCGCGGCGCCCTGCCAGACGGCGAGGACGACCGCCGGGGCGAACAGCACGAAGGTCTCCTTCGTGAGGCAAGCGCAGGCGAGGCAGACGCCCGACCCGGCGTACGCCCACAGGCGTCCCCGGAGGCACAGCGCGAGCGCCACGGCTCCGAGCACCCAGGCCACGGCGATGTTGTCCAGCAGCACCATCCGCTGGTAGTGGACGGCGAGCGGCGAGAGCCCGAAGAGGACCATCGCCAGCCCGGCGAAGGGGCGCCGCAGCCCCAGCCGCCGCGCGATGACGTAGACGAGGCACGCGCTCACGACGAACGTCAGCACCATGAACCCGCGCGCGGCGGCGATCGCGTGGAGGTCGGCGCCGAACATGGGCACGGCCTTCGCCCACCCGGCGAGCACGATCCACCCGAGGGGCGGGTGGTCGTACCAGTAGGTGTACGGGGCGAGCCCCTGATGGGCGTCGATCGCCCAGGCCTGGGAGATGTAGGTGCCCTCGTCGTCGAAGAACGCCGGGTAGCGCCCCATCCCCACCGCGTGGACCACGCCGAGCACGACGGCCAGCGCGCCCATGACGCACAGGTCCCAGCGCCGCGTCCAGATCCACGACTGCGCGCCCGCGCGGCCCGGGAAGGTCGGTGCGGGCGCGCGGAGCGCCTTCGGGAGGTATGGCGGAGCGGTCGCCTCGGCCACCTCGGGGCTCCCGGAGCCGGCCTCCGCGGGGCGGAGGTCGGCCGCCGGAGGGGGTGGGACCGTGTGGCGGCGGCCGGCCGGAGGCGCTTGGCGCTCGTACGTCCGGGTGCCGACCAGCGAGCGGGCGGCGACGATCATCACCGCCATGGAGAGGCCCCGGAGGACCCTAGAGGTGAGCGCCGACATGGGCGGTCTTCTCCCAGTTGTTGACACCGCGGAGCTCGCGTGAGGCCGCGTGGCACGCGGCGCCCGCGAGGAGCAGGTGGTAGGGCAGGAACCCGACGACCAGGCGCACGTAGTCGCGCATGCGGACGCGCATCCCGTAGTCCCGCCCGAACTCGGAGAGCCCGACGGCCTCGGCCGTCAGGATCATCAGCAGGGGTATGAAGGGCGCGAAGGACACGAGCGTCAGCACCATCGGCAGGTCGGCCAGGAGGGCGGCGGCCAGCGACAGCGGCAGCAGGACCGCGAGGAAGGCCTGGAGGAACGGGAACGAGAGCGTGTAGAAGGCCAGCGCCCGGCCGGTCCGCGGCAGCGCGCGCCACTCGCCCTTCCGCAGGACCTGGAGGAAGCCCTGGTTCCAGCGGGTGCGCTGGCGCATGAGGTCGCGCACGGTCGCCGGCGTCTCCTCGCGGGTGACGAGGTCGGGGCTGTACGCAACCACGGTCCGGGCCCCCATCGTGCTGAGCCGCGAGCCGAGGTCGCAGTCCTCGGCGAGGCAGTTCGGGTCCCAGCCGCCGGCGGCCTCGAGCCAGGGGCGGCGCACGAACACGGTGTTGCCGCCGAGCGGGATGAAGCCGGCGGCCGCGTGGAAGTGCAGCCTGCTCTTGAACCAGAAGTAGTACTCGAGCACGTTGCGGACCGAGAACCAGGACGACGAGAAGTTCATGAGCTGGGTCGCGCCCTGGACGACCTCGGCCCCGGTCTCCTGGAAGCGGCGGTCCACGGCCCGGAGGAGGTCGGGTGCGACCTGGTCCTCGGCGTCGAAGACCCCGACGACGTCCCCCCGGCACTGCGTCAGCGCGGTGTTGAGCGCCTTCGGCTTGTTCTTGGGGACGCTCGCGTCCTCGATCACGCGGAAGCGCGGGTCGCCCTCGATCGCCGCCTCGGCGACCGCCCGCGTGCCCGGGTCGTCGTCGCCGGTGACCACGATCACCTCGAAGTCGGGGTGACGCTGCTCGCGCAGGCGGGCGATGGTGGTGCCGAGGACGCTCTCCTCGTGACGCGCCGGGAGGATCAGCGAGAAGCTCAGCGCGGGGTCCCGGTCGCCGTCTGAGAAGCCGACCCGCTCGATGGCGTTCGGCTCCCGCCACGCGTAGAGCATCCAGGCGAGCGTCGACACCCCCACCAGCAGCAGGCCGAGGTACAGCAGCAGGAGCAGCGCGTACCCGACCGCGAGCGGGCTCGGCCGCACGACCGCGAAGGCGGCGGCGACGGCCGCCGCGCCGAGCCCCCACCGCAGGGCCTGCGCGCGAGTCGGCAGCGCCCGGCGCACGCGATGGGGCGAGCTCGCCTCCCGCAGGTTGAGCACCACGCGCGCGGCCTCGAGGGCGATGCCGCGCGACATCTTCGACGACCCCTCGGTGCGCTCGCTGAAGACGATCGGCACCTCCCGCACCACCAGGCCGGAGCGGACGGCGCGGTGGGTCACCTCGATCTGGAAGCCGTACCCGGACGCCTCGGTGTCCACGGCCACGAGGCGCGCCAGCGCGTCGCTGCGGAAGCACTTGAAGCCCCCGGTCAGGTCGCGGATCCCGAGACCGAGGAGGGTCCGGGCGTACCAGCAGCCGCCGCGGCTGATGACCCGCCGCCCGAGCGGCCAGTCCCGGACCTCCCCGCCCTCGACGTATCGGGAGCCCAGGACGACCTCGGCCGACCCGGCTGCCGCGACGAGCCGCGGGATGTCCGCGGGGTCGTGCGAGAAGTCGCAGTCCATCTGGACCACCAGGTCGACGTCGCGGTCGAGCGCCCACCGGAAGCCCGCGAGGTACGCGGGGCCGATCCCGCCTTTCTCCCGGCGGTGGAGGACGGAGACGCGCAGGTCGTTCTCGGCGAGCGCGTCGGCGATCGCGCCCGTCCCGTCGGGGGAACCGTCGTCGATCACGAGGACCGTGACGTCCATCGCGAGCGGCTCCGTCGCGTCGAGGACCGCACGGACCATGCGCTCGACGTTCCCGGCCTCGTTGTAGGTGGGGATGCAGACGCAGAGCGAGGCGGGTGTCGTCATCGCCCCACCTCCGCGGACCAGCGCGTGTTGCCGGGCCGGCGCGCGATCCGCCGGTCGATCGTTCCTGGAGTCATGTGTCGCGACCTGGGCTCGTTTCTCGGGGGTCAAGCGCGGCCGGGCTGTTCGCGCAGCCCGGGGCGCCTCAACGGATCGACGTCACTCGTCCACGAGGGCTCCTGGGATCCCGGGGGCGCTCGCGCCGCGGGTCATCCGGCTCGTCGTGGGACGCTGAATGGCGTGGTTGGTCTGTGGTGTCACGCTTGGATGAGTCCCCACCCGGACACGGCGGGTGGTGGCCTTTCTATTCCGGACCATAGGTCGATCGATTCATTCGCGTCACCTCTACTCTTGCGGGGGGGATCCTCCCCCAAGGTCGAGGTGACCGCGAGGGCCGGGATGCGCGATGTGACATGGCGGCGATGGTGGTGCCGGAGCGGGGGCGGGTCGTTGTGCAGGCGACCAAGATTCCCCGGGGCCGTTTGGGCCACCGGTCGCTCGCGACGCAGGCACGAAGGAGCGCCGATGACGACCCCCGGTCCGACGTCATGCTGATCTACTCGATGGGCGTCTCGGTGGACGGCTTCATCGCCGACCGCGAGGGCGCGTTCGGGTGGACGGTCCCGAGCGAGGAGCTGTTCGCGTTCCACACTGCGCAGGTCCGCGAGCTCGGCGGGTACCTGCTCGGCCGCCGCCTCTACGAGACGATGCTGGTGTGGGAGACGGATCCGTCGTTCCGCGACACCGAGCCGGGGGCCGTGTTCGCCGACGTCTGGTGCGCGCTGCCGAAGGTCGTCTTCAGCCGCACGCTCGAGAGCGTCCAGGGGACTGCGCGTCTCGCCGAGGGCTCCGTGGCGCAGGAGGTCGCCGCCGCGCTCGACGCGACCGACGAGCCCGTCGCGATCGGCGGCGCCGGCCTGGCCGCGGCGGCGGTCGAGCTCGGCCTCGTCGACGAGCTGCGCATGTTCCGCCATCCGGTCGTCGTCGGTGGCGGCACGCCGTGCCTGCCGCCGGTCACCCGGGACATCCCGTTCGACCTGGTCGAGACCAGGACGTTCGGATCGCGTGTGATCTTCGAGCGCTACCGGCGGATCAGCGGAGAGGGAGGGATTCGAACCCTCGAATCAGGTTGACCCCGATTAACCGCTTAGCAGGCGGTTGCCTTCAGCCACTCGGCCACCTCTCCCGGGCGGGCGTACTGTAGCGGGCCGCGCACGGCGGGCCGGGCACCGGCGGCGCCCGGGCGGGAAAGTCCGCCCCCCCACATGCCGACACCATTGGCATGGGGTCCGTCTCCACACGCACCCGTGCCGGGATCGTCGCCGCCGCCGTCCTGGCCGTGGTCGCGGCCACCGCGTTCCCCGCGCCGACGGACCTGTGGCTGGTGAACTCGGCCGAGCTGGCGTGCGCCCTGGCGCTCGGGCTGCGCGCGTTCCTGCGCCCGCACCACCGCCTGGTGTGGGGCTGCCTGTGCATCGCGCTGCTGGCGTGGACGGCAGGGGACGTCATCTACACGGTCGACCCGGACCTGCCGGTGCCCTCGGTCGCCGACCTGGGATGGCTGGCGTTCTATCCGCCGGCCGCGGCGGCGCTGGTGATCCTGATCGCCGCGCGCTCCCGCGGGCTGAGCGCCGCCGTCTGGCTGGACGGCGTGATCGCCGGCCTGGCGACGGCGGCGGTGGGCGTGGCGGCCGTGGTCCAGCCGGTGGCCGACAGCGCGTCCGGCGGGACGCTCGCGACGAGCGTCAACTTCGCGTACCCGGTGGGCGACATCGCGCTCCTGGCGCTGGTGGCCCTGGGGCTGTCGGTGTGCGGCCGCGCGGACAAGCCGCTGCTGGTGCTGGGCATCGGGATCGGCCTCTCCGCGGTCGCCGACAGCCTCTACCTGGCGCTGTACGCGGAGGGTGCGTGGCCGGATGGCACGGTGCTCGACGCGTTGTGGCCGGTCGCGACGATCGTCATCGCCCTCGCCGCGTGGATGGAGCACCCGGCGACGGTGGAGGCCATCGCCAGCGGGCTGCGCCAGATCGCCATCCCCGTCGGGGGCGGGCTGCTGGCGCTGGCGGTGCTGAGCGCCGGCGAGGCGGTGGACGTGTCGCCCGTCGCCGCGCTGCTCGCCGTCGGCGCCCTGCTGCTGGGCCTGGCCCGGTTCGCGTTGACGTTCCACGAGAAGGAGCGCGCCCTGGCCGGGCTGCACCTGCGCGCCACGACGGACCCGCTCACCAATCTGCCGAACCACCGCGAGTTCCACGAGCGCCTCGCCGCCGAGGTCGAGCGTGCCCGCCGCCACGGCCGTGACCTGTCCGTGGTGGTGCTGGACCTCGACCACTTCAAGCTGGTGAACGACACGTACGGCCACCCCACCGGCGACCGCGCCCTGATCCACGTGGCCGACGCCCTGCGCGACGTGGTGCGCCCGGGGGACACGCTCGCCCGGATCGGCGGGGAGGAGTTCGGCTGGATCCTCCCGGAGACGGACGCGCTCGAGGCCTGGCAGGCCACGGAGCGCGCCCGGCAGCTGCTGCTCGACTCGCCGGTGCCGCGCGCCGGGCAGCTGAACTTCTCGGCCGGCGTGTGCGACCTGGAGCAGGTCGCCCCGCCCCTGGGCGGCGCCGAGCTGGTGCGCCTGGCCGACGGCGCCCTGTACTGGGCGAAGCGCAACGGCCGCGGCGTGACGTTCCGCTACAGCCCCGCCGTGGTGACCGCGCTGACCGCCGAGGAGATGGCCCGGTCGGCGGTGCGGGAGCAGAGCCTCGCGACGGTCCGCGCCCTCGCGCGCACGGTGGACGCCCGCGACCCGCACACCCACGAGCACTCGGAGCGCGTCGCCGACCTCGCCGTCGCGATCGCCCGCGAGCTGGGCTGGGCCAACCCGCGCGTCGCGCTGCTGCACGAGGCGGCGCTGGTCCACGACATCGGCAAGATCGGGGTGCCGGACGAGGTGCTGCTGAAGCCGGGTGCGCTGACGGTGCAGGAGCGCGCGCTGATCGAGGCGCACGCCGCCGCCGGCGCCCGGATCGTGGCGGGCGCGCTGACGGAGGAGCAGGTCGGCTGGATCCGCTGGCACCACGAGCGGGTGGACGGGACCGGCTACCCGGACGGCCTCACGGAGCCGATGATCCCCGACGGGGCCCGCATCCTCGCCGTGGCCGACGCGTTCGACGCGATGACCGCCGCGCGCAGCTACCGCAGGCAGCTCACCGCCGCCGACGCCCTCGCCGAGTGCCACGCCGCGTCAGGCACCCAGTTCTGGCCCGCGGCAGTCGAGGCCCTCGGCCGCGTGGCCCAGACGACGGCCCCGGCGGTGCGCGCCGCCGGCTGACCGCCCCGCCCGGCCCGTATCGTGGCCGGGGTCACCACCCGCGGAGGGGTGGCAGAGCGGTCGAATGCGACGGTCTTGAAAACCGTTGTCCGGTCTTCGCCGGACCGTGGGTTCGAATCCCACCCCCTCCGTTGATCCACGGAAGGTGCAGGTGGTGCGGTTCATCCGCGTGGCGCCCTGAGCGAGCGGGGCTCAGCGCAGGGTCCAGGTCGACCGGTACTTCTGCACGCCGGAGGCGCTGACCAGGTAGGTGCCCGTAAGCACCCGCGTGCCGAACGGCAGCGCGTTCGTGAACCCGTCCGTTCCACCGTTCGTGAGGAAGGGGTTCACGGCTAAGGCGGCCGCCGGGATTGGTCCGTCCGGACAGGTCATGGTGATGGGGATCTCCGAGCGGACGGGTACCTCGCCGACAAGCGTGTAGTGCTCTTGCGCGTAGTCCATCTCCAGCTTCCCGAAGTCGGGCTGGAACGTGCCGCCGCCGGCGGCGGTGCAATCCAGAATGGTGCCGGAGACCTGGTAGTTGACGTTGCCCTGGCCGCCGGCGAAGAAGCTGTAGGCGAACTGCCCGGCCGACGCGTTCGTCGCCGCCTGGAACCTGTAGGACACGGTGGCGGACTGCCAGGTCTCGTTCGCGGTGGGCGACGTGACGATCGGGGCCTCCCCGCTCGCGGTGCCGGTCCAATCGCGCTTGATCACGAAGAAGGCCTTGTCGCGGATGTAGCAGTTGTTATTGACGTTGCGCTGCCTGAGCGCTTGATCGGCGCAGATCTGAACCTCATAGGCGCCGGGAGGGACGTTGAGGGGGGCGGCGTCCCCGCGCCCGCAGCCCCGGTGGGAGAAGTGACGCCCCCTCCTGGCATCCGCGGTACCCGGGAGCCTCGGGACGTCGCGCCGTGCCACCACCTCCGAGACGCCCGGGCCCACGAGCGCCATGATGTTGTGCAACCTGCGGCGCGTGCCCCCCCTGCCGCGGTTGTGAGTCCGCTCGCAGAAGCGAATACTCCGCGCCGACTCCCCCACGAACGCGTAGCGCGTGTGCGTGACATCGCTCACGGTCAGCTCGGGTAGCGGTGCGCGCGCGGGGGCCGCACTGGCCGGGTGCGCGAGCAGGCAGACGGTGGCGAGTACCGCCAAGCCCACCGGGAGGCCCGCACGCATGTCGCGAATCTCTTCGACGGATGGCAGCGAGTCAACCGCCGGGTCGGCTCGGCTCGAGCTCCAAGGTGAGGCGCGTAAGGGCGCTCATCGGCGACCTGGAGAGGGCGCCCAACCGGCCGGAGCAGGTTCGGGTTCGACTTCAATCCCGCCAGCCCGTTGCCCGTGCGGGGTCGCATCCTCGGTCATCCCCGCTCCGCGTCCTCGATCGCCGCGGTCAGGCGGGCGCGCTCCTTGTCGATCCACTGCTTGCCGGAGTAGGCCTGGGCGAACGCCTCGGCGAACTCGACCGGGTCGGCGCCGACGATCTCGCGCACCGGCGTGCCGTCGGCCGCGGCACGCTCCCACAGGTCGGCGTGGTCCTCGAGCATCTTCACGGCGGTCTCGCCGTCCGTGACGCCCCCGTAGTACATGAAGTATCGCTGCAGCGCCTGTGCGACGGCGTCGTACGGCTCGGGGAGCGCCTCGATGCGGGCCTTGTACCGCTTGTACTCCCGCTTCTGCTCCAGCGACCCGGTGATGGTCTCGATCCAGTTGGTCATGACGCCTTCTCTCCTTCGTCGATCTCGTCCGTCCGCTCACGGTGGAGCTGGTCGATGCGCTCCGCGAGGAAGCTCCAGGTCGACCAGAACTCGTCGAGGTACTCCCGCCCCCGGGCGTTGAGCGAGTAGACCTTGCGCGGCGGCCCCTTCTGCGAGGGGACCTTCTCCACGTCGACGAGGCCTCGCTGCTCGATCCTGATCAGCAGCGCGTATACCGTCCCTTCGGCGATGTCGGAGAAGCCCTGCTCCCGAAGCCACGCCGTGATCTCGTAGCCGTATGCGGACCGCACGGACAGGATCGCGAGAACGATCCCCTCCAGCGTGCCCTTGAGCATCTCGGTCATCTGCTTGCCCACGAGCCGTCTCCGGTCTACTCAGCGCTACTGACTACCGGTAGATAGTAGCACTGACTAGCGGAGGCGCAAGCTCAGGGAAGCGTCCGCCGTCCCATCCCTGGGCGGGCCCCCGTCAGAGCGCGGCGTCGAGGGGGACGACGCCGACGCGGTAACCGGCCTCGCGCATCGCGGCGAGCACGCGCTCACCGTGCTCGGGATCCATCGTCTCGACGGCGAGCTCGACCTCGGTGAACCGGACGGGCACCGACGCGAGCAGCCGCTGGTGCCCCACCTCGATGATGTTCCCGCCGACGGCGCCGACCACCGCCGTCAGCTTGGCGAGCGCGCCGGGGCGGTCGTCGACGAGGACCCGCCAGCGGTTCAGCCGGCCCGTACGCACGAGGCCGCGCATGATCACCGACGCGAGCGTCCGCGGGTCGACGTTCCCGCCGGTGACCACGACCCCGACGTGCCGCCCCCTGAACTGGTCGGGATGGTCGATCAGCGCGGCGACGCTGGCGGCGCCGGCACCTTCGGCCAGCGTGTGCTGTAATGTCGCGCAGGCATTGACGGCGCGCTCGATCAGGTCTTCGCCGACCAGCACGATGTCGGAGACCAGCGCCTTCACCACCGGCAAGGTCTGCGCGCCGACGGTCTTGACCGCGATCCCCTCGGCCAGCGTCGCGCCGCCGTCGACGGGAGTCGTGTCGCCGGCGAGCGCCCGCAGCATCGACGGGTACGCCTCGGTCTGGACGCCGACGAGCTCGACGTGGGGGCAGAGCTCGCGGGCGACCACGGACATCCCGGCGAGCAATCCGCCACCGCCGACGGGGACGAGGAGGACGTCGAGATCGGGATGATCGGCGAGCAGCTCGAGGGCGGCGGTGCCGGCGCCGGCGACCACGTGGGGGTCGTCGAACGGATGGACGAAGGTCCGGCCCTGCTCGCCGACGAGCTGCTCGCCGCGGGTCATCGCCTCGACGAGGGTCTCGCCGTGCAGCTCGACGGTGGCGCCGAGCAGGCGTGTGCGGGAGACCTTCACGAACGGGGTCGGCTCGGGCATCACGATCGTCGCCGGGATGCCGAGCAGGCGGGCATGGCGGGCGACGGCCTGGGCGTGGTTGCCCGCGCTGACCGCGACGACCCCCGCCGAGCGTTCGGCGGGCGTCAGGCGCTCGAGCATGTTGCGGGCGCCGCGCTCCTTGAAGGAGGCGGTGAACTGGAGGTTCTCGAACTTGACGACGACGGTGCAGCCGAGCACCTCGCCGAGTGTCGCCGAGATCGTCGCCGGGGTGCGGACGATCGCACCTTCCAGCAGGCGGGCGGCGTCTCGGACGTCGCCGAGGGTGACGGTCCCGGTCACGCGACCAGCGTAGTGGTCGGGACGGTTACCGCTCCCGGACGGCGTAGGTGAGGTGGGTCACCCGCGGCGTCGGCTCCGCGCGGACCGGCTCGAGGGCAACGCGGGCCGCGTCCACGCCCCCGAACAGGCGGATCCCGGAGCCGAACAGCACGGGCGACAGCGCGATCGAGAACTCGTCGATCAGGCCGGCGTTCACGTACTCCAGGATCGTCTCGGCGCCGCCCGCGATGCGGACGTCGCGGTCGCCGGCCGCCTCGCGGGCCTGGTCGAGCGCGGCCTGGATGCCGTCGTTGATGAAGTGGAAGGTCGTCCCGCCCGGCCGCTCCCACGGCTCGCGCCTGGTGTGCGTGACGACGAACAGCGGGGTGTGGAACGGCGCCTCCTCCGGCCATGCCAGCTCGCCGGCGTCGAACATGCGCTTGCCCATCACGCTCGCGCCGGTGCGCTCGAACGTGTCCCGGAGGATGTCGTTGTCACGCCCTTCCTCGCCGCCCTCGCCGAGCTTGAGGTTCTCCCGGAAGAATCGCTGCGGGAAGACCCACTGCTGCAGCTCCATCCACCGCTGCCCCATCAAGTCCTCGGGGGACTCGGGCGCAATGAACCCGTCGAGCGACATCGACACGCTGAAGAACACCTTCCCGGCCATCAGCCCTCCGCTCCCGTCCGGGCGATCGCGGTGACGTAGGCAGCCAGGTTGCCCAGGGTCTGCCGGCCGCCCTCGATCGCGTGGTACCTCTCGACCGCCTCGTCGCGAAGCTCTCGGGTGGGGAAGACGGTGCGCATCTCGATCCGGGACGCCGCCCCCTCGGGCTCGAACGTCAGGACCGATTCGAAGGCGTCCGGATCGCCGCGGGACTCGCCGTGGAGCAGCGCGATCCGCTCCGGCGGGGCGATCTCGGTCCAGGTGATCCACTCCTGGTAGTCCGTCCCGTCCGGTCCGTGCATCACGAAGTCCCACACCCCGCCGACGCGGAACTCGAACGCCCGCGTGGTGGTGGTGAACCCCTCCGGCCCCCACCATCGCGACAGGTGCCGGACCTCGGTGAACGCTTCGAACACCAGCTCGCGTGGGGCGCTGATGACCCGGGTGATCACGATCTCGCGGTCGGCCGTCGCGCTCATCGGCTACTCCTCCTGCCGTTCCTGCGTGAGGTCCTGCACGTACTCGTCGAGGCGGGCGAAGCTGTCCTCCCAGAACTCGCGGTACGAACCGAGCCACTCCGCGACGTCCCCGAGCCGGGCTGCCTCCAGGCGGCACAGGTTGCGCTGCGCCCGCCGACGCCGTGAGACGAGGCCTGCCGCCTCCAGCACCTTCAAGTGCTTCGAGATCGCCGGCTGGCTCATCGGGAACGGCTCGGCGATCTCCAGCACGCCCGCCTCGCCGCTTCGCAGCCGGGAGAGGATCGCCCTCCGGGTGGGGTCGGCCAGGGCGCCGAACGCCCGGTCCAGGTCGTCGTTGGTCAACGCATCCATAACTATAAGGTTATGGATGACGAGAGGTCGAGTCAACGGCGCGGCTCGGCGCGCCGGCGCGGACGCGGATCCTCCGGATCGGGCGGGGCTCGACGCCCTCCGCACCTCCCCGGCTCCGGAGGACCCGTCGGCGGTCGGGGCTCCCGCCGTCTACGCGGCGGTCAGCTCATTCGCTTCCGTCCGTGCGAGCACGGCATCGAGCACGGCGTACTCGGCCTCGTCCAGGGCGGCCTCGGCGAAGTCGATCGCGTCCAGCGCGTCGGCCTCGGCCCACTCGGCGCGAAGCTCCGCCATGTCGGCATCCTGCTGGGCGCGTCGCTTGTCGATCCGTTCCCTGAGGCGCGCGACGTTCTCCTTCCAGCCGCGCTGGATGTGCTTCCACCCCCGCTCGACGTCGCCCGAGAGGGCCGCCCCCTTGGCGTGCAGGTCGTCGGCGTGCCGATCGGCGTTCTTCCTCGCCTCGGCGGCCTTCGCCTCGAGGTCCGCGCGGCTCTTGGCCTTCGCCGCATCGACGTTCTGCTCGATCGTGCGCGCTCGTTCGGCGAGCGCGTTGAGCTCGTCCGACAGTGCCATGTCTCCTCACCTCCGCTCCGTTGCAAGCCGGGGCGGACTCGTCCCACGCCGGGGGCAGCGGCCGTCCCGAGCACCACCCACGAACGAGGGCGGGGACTCGGGGACCTCCCCGACCACGAGAGACGACATCGGGCTATCCGTGGATGAGTGCTTCCTCACCGTATCCCGGCCGGGCCATCGCCGTACACCCTGACGCTCGGCTCTGAAGCGACTTCTGGCGAGTGTTCGCGCGGCCCCGAGGGCGGCGGCTAGCGGAGCGAGCCGATGCCGAGCGAGGGCCCTGCGGGCGGATCGCCGGGGACGTCGGCTGCCGGGCCGTCATCGACGTCGTCCCCGCCTGCGGCCGGCGGATCGCCGAGCGCCGCGAGCGTCGCCGCCGACGGTGCGAAGAACGTGGTGCCGGTCAGCGGAGTGGAGAAGTCGAGGATCCGGTCGTGCAGCCCCGGCGGGTCGCCGACGAACATCCGCTCCAGCATCCGCTCGATCACCCACAGGCGGCCGGCGTAACCGATGAAATAGGTGCCGTACTCGCCGCTCCCGGGACGGCCGAACGGCATGTTGTCGCGCAGGATCTCGTGCTCCTCGCCGTCGTCGCCGGTGATGGTGGCGAGGGTCTTGTGCGACTTCTGCCCCGCCTCGGCGTCGTCCATCTCCACGCCGTCGGCCTTGCGGCGGCCGATGATCGCCTCCTGCTCCTCGGTGGCGAGCGCCTGCCAGGCGTCGATCGGGTGGACGTACTTCTGGACGACGACCTAGCTGCCACCCGCATGCGTGGGGTCCTCGTCGCCGACGAGGGTGGCGGCGGCGATGTCGGGGCCGACGGGGTTGGCGGTGCCGTCGACGAAGCCCAGGAGGTCTCGGGTGTCGAAGTAGCGGAACCCGGCCACCTCATCGGCCGTGGCGACGGCGTCGCCGAGGGCTTCGAGCAGCAGCCGCTCCAGCTCGAAGCAGAGGTCCCTCCGGTCGGCGCGGATGTGGAACAGCAGATCGCCCGGCGTGGCGATCGCGGTGTGCGCGGCCCCGGCGATCTCGCGGAACGGGTGGAGCTCGGCGGGCCGGGGGAGGCCCGTGACGTCCTCCCACACACGGCTGCCGATGGCGGCGATGCACGACAGCGGCGCCTCCAGGTCGCGGAAGCCGACCGTCTTCACCAACTCCTCGACGTCGGCCAGCACCGCCCGGACCGTCGCCCGCGCCTCGTCGCCGTCGGCGACGGTCAGCACCAGGAACACCGCCGACCGGGTGAGCGGCGCGTCGATGCGCTGCACCGCGAGGGGCACCTGCCCCGTCTGAGCCTCGTCGCCGCGCCGGTCCGCCATCGTCCGCACGCTACCGCCTGGCGCCGGTGCAGGCGCCGACGTGGTAGATGCGTGCTTCGTCACACGGGGAGGTCATGTGCGGATCGTCTTCGTCCACGGGGCATGCGTGAGGGACGGCCGGTGGTGGTGGCACCGCACCGGCGAGCTGCTGGCCGAGCGGGGCCTCGCGAGCGAGGCGCCCGCCCTGCCGAGCTGCGGCGAGACGGGTGAGCAGCCCGATGCGGACGGACCCGGGCTGACCGAGGACGTCGCAGCGGTGCGGCGCGTCCTGACCGCGAGCGACGAGCCGGCCGTGGTGGTCGCGCACAGCTACGGCGGGATCGTCGTCGCGGAGGCGGCGGCGGACGTGGAGGCCGTGCGCCAGCTGCTGCTCATCTCCAGCTATCTGCCCGAGGCCGGGCAGAGCCTCTCCTCGTTCGGCGGGGAGGAGCCTCCGCCGTTCCTCGAGATCGACCCCGAGGGCGGCACCTTCACCGTCCGGGCGGACGCCCTGGCCGAGACGTTCCTCCAGGACTGCGACGCGCAGATCCGACGAGGGGCCATGGACAGGACGGCCCACCAGAGCCTCGCGGTCCTCGGGCAGCCCGTGCGGTCCGCGGCGTGGCAGCACGTCCCCTCGACGTACCTCGTGTGCGCCGAGGGCCGGGGCACCCCCGCCGAGTCGCAGCGCGCGTTCGCCGGCCGGGCGGGCCGCGTCGTGGAGCTCCAGGCCGGCCACCATCCCTTCCTCTCCCGCCCCGCCGCCGTCCGTGACCTGATCCTCGCCCTGTGACGGCGACCCACCGGCGTCCAGGCCCGCACCCGCAGTACGCTGCGCCGATGGGTCGCCGCCGACACCGGGAGGGGTCGCGCCCCCGCGAGGAGGCCCGGGCCGAGGCCGAGCGCATCGAGGCCGTCCCGGCCCTGCCGGCGCCCGAGCTCGGCGCCCCGGGGAGCCACGCGGCGCGCGTCGCCGCCGTGGTCGGCGCGCAGCGGACCCTCGGGAACCACGCCGTCAGCCGCGTGCTGGCGCGCGATCCCAACCCGGCGCTCGAGAAGCGCCCGACGGCCCGCCCGCCGAAGCAGAAGCTGCGGGGTGGGCGCGAGCTCGACGCGATCTTCGACTCCAGCCCGTTCCTCAAGGACCTGATCGGGGCGAAGCTCGGGAAGCAGAAGCTCGAGAAGGCGATGAAGCTCGACGACGAGGCGACCTTCGAGCGGGCCTGGCTCGCGTACGCCCAGCGCTCGATCAACCCCGCGACGGGCAAGAACTTCACCGAACAGGAGGCGAAGGACTTCAACGCGAAGGAGGGCGTCCGGGCGTTCCAGGACGAGGACCGCGGCGAGGTGCACATCCGCAAGGAGCGCTCGGACCTCGGGACGCAGCTCCACGAGGGCCTGCACCTCTTCTCCGACAACCGCTGGCGGAAGCGGATGGGCTACAACGTCAACGAGGGCGTGACCGAGTACTTCACGCGCAAGATCGGGCCCGACGTGCAGGTCGTGCGCGACGACAGCTCGTTCCTCCGCCAGTACACCTCCGCGACCCACCTGGTGACCGCGGTCACCGAGCCCGTCGTCGCCGCGGCCTACTTCGAGGGCGACATCGCGTCGCTGAAGACCGCGGTGGACGACAAGAAGGGAGCCGGCACCTGGAAGAAGTGGCTCGACTTCCTGGACGCGAACAACTTCAAGGGGGCCAACGCGCTGCTCACGGGCGACGCCGCCCCGGGCAAGGGCTCCCCTCCCCCACCCGCGCCGTGACCAGCCGGTCGACCCGGGCTACGCCGCCTCGGGGGTACTCAGCCGCAACCGGGTGACGACGTCGATCGCGGCGGCCACGCTGCGGGCGTTCGGGCACCGGGACGCGTGGACGGCGTGGACCTCCTCGGCCGCGGCGTGGAACTTCGCGGGGAGGACCAGCTCGTAGTCGAGGGCAATGCTCCGCATGCACAGCACGCCGTCATGGTCCGAGGCGACCGTGCCCGTCGCCGTGGCCGTGAGCCCGGCGCGCCCCACGGGGACCTTCGCCCGCCGCAGCGACCCGGCGAAGGTCCCGATGAGGCAGCCGCCGACCGAGGCCACCAGGTAGTCGAGCGTCGTCGGCAGCTCAGGAGCGCCCTCGGGCATCCCGTAGTGACGTGCGACCTCCCCATGGGCCCCGAAGGCGATCGTCAGCCCATCCGGGGGCAGGTCGACCTCCCGATCGAGGGTCTTCGACGTGGGACTCAGGCGGACGGGCATCGTCGTCTCGAACGCGGTCATCGGGGCCTCCGTGGGGCGTGCCGTCATTTTCGTCGCGCATGCTACACATTGAATCGCCGCATGTGCTACAAAATCGGGCCATGCCTCCCGGTCGCCCGCGCGGATTCGACGAGGACGAGGCCCTGGACGCGGCGATGCGGACCTTCTGGCACCGCGGATACCGGACCACGACGACGCGCGACCTGGAGCGGGCCATGGGGCTCGGGCAGTCGAGCATCTCGGGCGCGTTCGGGACGAAGGCCGACCTCCTGGACGCCGCGCTGGAGCGCTACCTCGCCGCGCTCCGGGAGGCCCTCTTGGACCCGCTGCACGACGGCCCCGGCGGGCTGTCCGCGATCGACCGCTTCCTGGCCGAGCTCAGCGACTGGCATCGGGCCGACGGCGGCCGGGGGTGCATGGTGGGCCGCCTGATGTGCGAGGGGGCGGGGACCGATCCGCGGATCGCCGCCCGGGTCGCCGACTACCGCAGGCTCATCCGGGCCGCGCTCGACGCCGCGCTGGCGCGCGCCGCGGAGGCCGGCGAGATCCCGGCGGCGGGGCTCGACGAGCGCCGCGACCTGGTCGTCGCGGTCGTCCTGGGGCTCAACCTCGCGCTGCAGGCCGGATACGACCCCGCCGCCCAGCGCGCGCTCGTCCGCGCCGGGCGGGCCCAGGTCGAGGGCTGGGCCACGCGCTGACCGCCCGACCGGGGCCTCAGGCCTGAAGGTCCTCCCAGGAGGTCCCCTCCTCCGCCGGGAGGGCGGCCTCGACGCCCGCGAGTCGCACCAGGGCCACCACCGCCGCCGAGGGGCGCAGCACGACGACGCCTCCGCCGAGCCCTTCCGCGTGGCGGTGGGCGAGCAGCAGCGCGCGGAGGCCGGACGAGTCGATGAAGGTGACCTCGGCCATGTCGATCTCGATGCGCGATCCGTGCGCGTCGCACGCGTCGCGCAGCCGCCGCTGGAGCTGGTCGGCGTTGGCGACGTCGATCTCTCCGCGCAGCGTGTAGCGCGCGACGCCGTCGACGTCGGTCAGGACGCCGTCGAGGAGCCGGCCGGAGTCATCCCTGCGGCGCAACGGGCCCTCGTCAGCCGTCCGGCGGCGCCTCGATCAGCTCGACCGAGACGCGGCCGGTCGCGCGCCAGCGTTCCAGGACGACGATCGGCGCGTCCTCCTCCACCAGGAACCTGGCGTACACCTCCGCGGTGCCCCGCTCGATGAAGTGGACGCGCTCGTCGTGGGTCGTCGGCAGGACGAGCACCACCCACCACTCGACGACGCCCTCGTCGTCGGTGACGGTCGCGACCCGCTCGTCCCAGCGCGCCCAGCGCACGTTGCCGGTGGGGAAAGGGGGCATCGAAGACCCCAACGCAGCCGGTGGGCGAAGGTCGACCCGAATCCACGCGCGAGGCGGGGCGACGGCTCGCGCCGCCGCCCCGCGGGTCGCGTCACCTCAGGAGTCGCAGCGGAACGAGAACGCCGCGGACTGCGGCCGCTCCAGGTGCCCGGCGTCCTTCATGATCGGCGGGACCTCCGGGTCGGAGACGAAGGCCTGCCAGCCGGCCTCGTCCCAGTCGAAGACCGCCCAGATCCGGTCCTCGACGTACGGGTCCTGGAACATCGTGACGCCCCTGCACCCGTGCTCCCTGCGCTTCTCGGCCCCGGGGCCCGAGAAGATCTCCTTGAAGCGCTCGAAGTCCTCGTAGCGCGTCGTCGCGAGTACCACGGCTCTCTCCCTTGTGTCGGGTGTGTCGTCGTGCGGTGGGTCGGTCGCCGCGGTGTCAGCCCGCGAGGCTCGGCATGGCGACCTGGCGCTCCTGCGGGTCGATCTCCCCGAGGGGCTCCACGATCTCGAACCGGCCGTCGCGGGCCCGGGCGATGTACATGTTCATGCGCACGTGGTGCTGGCCGGGCGCCATCGCCGCCGGCCCGCCCGGGCCGTCCGCGATCTCGGCGTGGTCGAGGGCGGCGATCACGTCCTGCTGGACGGGCGAGCCGGCCTCCACGACGGCGGCGGCCCACAGCCGCAGCCCGCGGTACAGGCCCGAGCACGCGCTGCCGCCGGTGAACTTGGCGTCGCCGGGATAGAGCGCGTCGTACTGCGCGAGGAGCCGCCGGCTGAACGGGTCGCCGACCGCCTGGTAGTAGTCGAGGCAGCCCCAGAGGCCCTCGACGTGCTCGGCGGGCACCATGTTCAGGAAGTTCTCGTCGAAGTACGTGCAGACCAGGTGGCCGCCGCCGCGCGTGAAGCCGGCGTCGTGCAGCTGCCCGAGGAACGGGCTCACGCCCGGGGGCACGATCGTGTTGAACACGACGTCGGCGCCGCTCGCGGCGATCCGCTCGACCGTCGGGCCGTACTCCATGTGGTCGAGCGGGAAGTACTCCTCGCCGACGACCGATCCGCCGTTCGCTTCGACGATCTCCCGAACCCGCGCGTTCATCACGTGGGGCCAGATGTAGTCGGCCGACGGCAGGTAGAAGGTCCGCGCCCCGGTCTCCCGCATCAGCCACGGGATGAACGGGTCGACCTGCTGGGCGGGCACGGGGCCGGTGCAGAAGATGAGGGGGTCGGACTCCTGCCCCTCGTACTGCTCCGGGTAGATGTAGAGCGTCCTCCCGTCCACCACGGCGGGGCCCTTGATGGCCTGCCGTGTGGAGCTGTAGATGCCGCCGAAGAGGACGTCGACGCGGTCCTCCCCGACGAGCTTCGCGGCCTTCGCCGCGGCCACGGCGTCGTCGGTCGCGCCGTCCTCCACGATCAGCTCCACCCGGCGTCCGAGGAGCCCTCCGCGCGCGTTGATGTCGCCGACCACCATCCGGGCGACGTTGGCGTTCGCGATGCCGACGAACGACAGCGGCCCCGTCTGCTCTGCGATCAGCCCGACGCGGATGGGGTCACCGCCCCGCTCGAGTCCTGACTCCACGATCGCCTCCTCCGGTCCCGGCGCGGCGCCCGCCCTCGGCCGAGGGTGGCGGCGGCGCCTCGTTTCGGGGGATGCTCACGCGGCGCTGCCGGCCGACACATCGGGAGGTCACCCCATCTTGGGACCGAAGCTCCGCCTCGCGGAGGTCGTCGCGACGCTGGCGCTCGCCCAGGACAACGCGTTCGGGCAGCCGCTCGAGTCGCAGCTGCGGTCGTGCCTGCTCGCGTCGTGGATGTGCGATGAGGCCGGGTTCGACCGGGACCTGAGCGAGACGGTCTACTGGGTCGCGCTCCTGCGCTACGTCGGGTGCACCGGTCACGCCCACGAGGTCGCCGAGCTGTTCGGCGACGACATCGCGATCCGCGGGCGGTCGCTGACCCACGACGCGGGGGACCCCGCCGAGGTGATGGGCGACGTCTTCGCGTTCGCGACCGCCGGGCGCCCGCCGGAGGAGCGCGAGGCGATCACCCGGCGGATCCAGGAGACCGGCCACGACTGGGCGGTCCACAACTTCGCGTCCGGGTGCGAGGTGGGCGACATGATCCTCGCCCGCCTCGACGTCGGGCCCGCGGTGCGGGAGGCGCTCGCCTTCACGTTCGAGCGGTGGAACGGCAAGGGCTTCCCCACCCACCGGGGCGGGGAGGAGATCCCGCCCGCGATGCGGGTCGTCCACGTGAGCCACGACATGGAGGCGATCGCCCGGGCGTTCTCGCCGGAGCAGGCCGTCGCGGCGGCGCGGGACCGGCGCGACCGGACCTACGACCCCACCCTGGCGGACCTCTTGGTCGCGCACGGTGCCGGCTGGTTCGACCGCCTCGCCGCCACCGAGCCGTGGGACGCGGTGCTGGCCCTGGAGCCGGAGCCGCACCGCGTCCTGGAGGGCGACGACCTGGAGGACGCGCTGCTCACGGTGTCCGACTTCATCGACCTGAAGTCGCCGTTCGCGGGCGGGCACGGCCGCCGGTGCGCGGAGCTGGCCGCCGATGCGGCCCGCGTCCTGGGGTTCACCGACGACGCCGTCGCCACGCTGCGCCGCGCGGCGCTGGTGCACGACTTCGGCACCACCGGCGTGTCCAACGCGATCCTCGACAAGCCCGGCCCGCTCACGCGTTCGGAGTTCGACCGCGTCGAGCTCCACCCGATGCTCACCGAGCAGATGCTGCGCCGCTCGCCGGCCCTCGCCGCACTCGACCCGGCCGCCTCCGGGCACCACGAGCGGTGCGACGGCTCGGGCTACCACCGCCGCAGCCGCGCCGCGACCGGCGACCCGGGCGCGTGCGTCCTCGCCGCGACCGAGGTCTACGTGGGGATGACGACCGACCGGGCGGACCGCCCGGCGTTCACCCCGGAGGACGCGGCCGCCGAGCTGCGGCGACTGGAGTCGGAGGGCGTGCTCGAGTCGCGGGCGACGCGCGCCGTGCTGGTCGCCGCCGGCCACGGCGAGCCCGCCGCGCGCGTGCGGAGGCGTGCCGAGAACCCCGCCGGGCTCTCGCCCCGCGAGGTGGATGTGCTGCGGCTCGCGGCCCGGGGCCTCACGACGCGCGAGATCGCCGGGGAGCTGATGATCTCACCCAAGACCGCCGACCACCACATCCAGCACATCTACACCAAGATCGGCGTGTCGACCCGCGCCGCCGCGGCCCTCTGGGCGATCCAGAACGAGGTCGTCCGCTAGCCCGTCCGCATCCCCGGCCGCCGCGGCCGGATCGCGCATAGGCTCCCCGCGATGACCCGCACGGCCCTCTCGCACGGATTGGACCTGCCCCTCTACGACTTCGGCGAGGGCCACCCGATGACGCCGGTGCGCTACCGACTGGCGGTGGAGCTCGTGACGGCCTACGGGCTCCTCGACCGCGACGACGTGCGGGTGCTGTCGCCCCGGCCGGCGACGATCGCGGAGATCACCCGCGTCCACCCCGAGCCGTACGTCGCGGCGATCCGCCGGTTCAGCGACGACCCGGCGCTCTCCCTGGGCTGGGACGTCCAGAGCCAGTGGGGGATCACCCCGCCGGGCGGGGACACGCCCGCGGTGCCCGGGCTGCACGACCGGGCGGCCGCCGTGTGCGGCACCACGATGGCGCCGGTGCTGGAGGTCTGGGAGGGTCGCGCCGACCAGGCGATCGGCGTCGGCGGCGGCCTCCACCACGCGTTCGCCCACCGCGCGCAGGGCTTCTGCGTCTACAACGACCCGGCGGTCGCCATCCAGATGCTCCTCGACGCCGGCGCCGAGCGGGTCGCGTTCGTGGACGTCGACGCCCACCACGGCGACGGGGTCCAGTGGATCTTCTACGAGGACCCGCGCGTGCTGACGTGCTCGGTGCACGAGTCCGGCAAGTACCTCTTCCCCGGCACCGGCTTCCTGAGCGAGCGCGGGCAGGGGGAGGGCTTCGGATACTCCATCAACGTGCCGCTGCCGCCGTTCGCCGGCGACGAGCCGTACGTGCGCGCCGTGGAGGAGGTCGTGATGCCCGCCGTCCGCGCCTACCGGCCCGACGCGCTGGTCATCGAGCCCGGCTGGGACGGCCACCACTCGGACATCCTCAGCCACCTCCAGATCACCATGGACGGCTTCGAGCGGGTCGCCCGCCTGCTGCGGGGCCTCGCGGCCGAGGTGACCGACGGGCGGTTCGCCGCCGTCGGCGGCGGGGGCTACACGGGCGACGTGCTGCCGCGCGGGACCGCGCTGTTCCTCGCCTCGCTGCTCGGCCTGGAGCTCGACGACGCCCTCCCGCCGGAGTGGCGGGAGCGGGTCCGCGRGCTGACCGGCCGCGACGCCGACCGCGTCCTGCGCGAGGACGGACCGCCGACCGCGCCCGCCGACGACCGGCGCAGGGGCGACGCGGAGGCCCACGAGGTCATCGACCAGGCGCTGGCCCTGTTCCTCTGAGGGGCGCGGGCCCCGCCGGCGCCGACTAGCGCTCGACGAGGATCACGAGCGTCTCCGCCACGACGCCGTCGTGCTCCATCGCCGCCCGCGCGTCGTCGCCGTCCATCGCACCCATCACGGCGTCCATGTCCGGCACGTCCATCACCAGCGCGACGCGGTTGGGGTTCTGGGGATCGACGAAGGTCCGGATGTTCTCGACCCCGAGGGGACCGAAGAACTCCACGCGCTTGGTCGACGCCAGCCAGTGCTCGACGTCCTTCACGTCGTGGTACGCGACGACTGTGGGCATGAGGACTCCCCCCTTGCGTTTCACCGCCGCGTCCCGGCGGGCGCGGCGAGCCTACGAGCGAGCGCCGGGCGCCGACAAGGGGGCGGCTGAAACGGATGCGCGGACGGCCCGGTGCTACGTTCGCGACGTGCAGAGCGTCTACGACGCCCTGGGAGGAGCGCCCGGCATGCTGAGGCTCGCCGAGGCGTGGCACGCGCGGGCACTCGCCGACGAGGTCGTCGCGCACGCCTTCAGCCACGGCTTCCACCCCGAGCACCTCGAGCGCCTGGCGGCGTACTGGGGCGAGGCGCTCGGCGGGCCGGCGGCGTACTCGGGGCGGTACGGGGACGAGACATCGGCCGTCCGCCTGCACAGCGGCCACGGCGCGCACCACGAGATGGACGAGCGCGCGATCGCGTGCTTCGACCTGGCCCTGCAGGACGTGGGTCTGAGCACGAGCAGCCGGCTGTACGCGACCCTCCACGACTACTTCGCGTGGGCCACGACCACGACGATGGCCCGGTATCCGGACTCCCCGGACGACGTGCCGGCCGGGCTGACGATCCCGCGGTGGACCTGGGGTGGGCCGGCGCCCTCCTGACCGGGACCCGACCGGCCCGGGGGAGGGACCAGGGACACTCACGGGCGCGACGGGGGGGGCGGCGGCGGAGGCTGCCGCCAACCCGATCCACGGAGGTCACCGATGAGCACCACCCGCACCGACACCCGCGCCGCGGCCGGCGGCAGCGGCGCCCCGGCCATCCCGATGCGGTTCGAGGTCACGACGCTCCCGGTCGCCGACGTCGAGCGCGCCAAGGCCTTCTACCTGGGCATCGGCTGGCGGCTCGACATCGACTTCCAGCCCGCGCCCGGGATCCGCGGCGTGCAGTTCACGCCGCCCGGATCGCGCGCGTCCATCCATTTCGGCGAGGGCCTCACCACCCAGCCTCCCGGCTCGGCGCAGGGGATGATCCTGGTCGTCGACGACATCGGGGCCGCCCGCGAGGACCTGCTCCGGAGCGGCGCCGACGTCGGCGAGGTCTGGCACCTCGAGCCCGGCGCCGGCCCGCGGCCGGGCCCCGACCCCGAGCGGCGCTCCTACCTGAGCCGCGCGAACTTCACGGACCCCGACGGCAACGGCTGGGTCCTCCAGGAGATCCGCCAGCGGCTCCCCGGCCGGGAGGCCACGCTCGACGTCGAGGACCGCGCCCGGCTGCTGCACGAGACGGGGCTGCGGCACGGCGCGTTCGAGGAGGCCGCCCCGCCCCACGACTGGTGGGACTGGTACGGCGCGTACATGGTCGCCCGCGAGGACGGGAGCAGCCCCGACGACGCCGCCGCCGCGGCGGCGCGCCACATGGCGGAGGCCAAGGGGGTGGTGGTGGCCTCCGGGTGAGCCCCGCCCCGGGGGCCCTAGCGGGCCCGCCCGGACTGGTTGAGGTCGATGGCGGCGCGGACCAGCGCCCGGAACGCGCCCTCGTCGACCTCCTCGCCCTCGCCCATGTCGATCGCCCGGCGCACGTTGCCGTCGAGGCTGGAGTTGAAGAGCCCCGCCGGGTCGTCGAGCGCCGCGCCCTTGGCGAAGGTCAGCTTCACCTTGTCCTTGTACGACTCGCCGGTGCAGATGATCCCGTCGTGCTCCCAGATGGGGGTGCCCTTCCACTTCCACGTCTCCAGGATCTCCGGGTCCTCGTCGTGGATGAGCCGGCGCACCCGCGCCAGCGTCTCGCCCCGCCAGTCCCCGAGCTCGGCGATCCGCTCGTCGATCAGCTCCGATGCCGGCCGTCCCGCGTCGCTCATGTCCCCTCCCGGTGGTCTCGCCGACCGATCCTACGTCCCCCCGCCCGGGGGCCGTTCACCCGGGTGGTCGCCCGCCGACCGCCGGGGCGGCCCGGCGCGGACGCCCACGATCCCGGCTGATGTTCTTCACCGTGGAGACCTGGCAGCTGTGGCTGATCGTGTTCGCGATCATCCTCGGCGCGACCGCGCTCGGCCTGCTGGCGGGGCGCGCGCTGCGACGCCACTCCGACAACCTGCGGGAGCCGGTCGGGGTGGTGCAGGGCGCGCTGCTCGCCTTCGTCGCCCTGATCCTGGCGTTCGGGCTCACCCTGGCGGTGGGGCGCTACGAGGCGCGTCGGGCGGCGACGGTCGACGAGGCCAACGCCATCGGCACCACGTACCTCCGCGCCCAGACCCTCAAGGAACCCCAGCGCAGCCGCTCCCTCGAGCTGCTCAAGCCGTACACGGACACCGCCATCCAGCTGTCGCACGAGCGGCCCGGGAGCAGCGCCTTCGAGCGCACGACCGCCGAGGCGGAGGCCCTGCAGCGGCGGCTGTGGGCGCAGGCCGGGGAGGCGCTCGACCGCAGCCCGCAGGACAGCGCGCCGCGGCTGTACGTCGAGACGCTCAACGAGACGATCGACGCGCTCAGCTCCCGCACCGCTGCGCTGGGCAACCGGGTCCCTGGTCCGGTCCTCGCGGTGGAGCTCGGCGGGGCCGCCGCGGCGCTGTTCCTGCTGGCGCTCTACCTGGCGTTCGTGGGCCGCGGCACCGCCACCGTCGTCGCGGCGGCCGTGCTCGTCGCGCTGCTGCTGCTGATCACCTTCGACCTGGACCGCCCCGTCCGCGGATTCATCACGGTGCCCGACGCGCCGCTGGTCGACGCGCGAGCGGAGATGGCGCTCCCGCCCGCCGCGGCGGCGCCGACCCCGCCCTAGCGCGGGTCGTCCCATCGGGACGATGGCGGCGCCGGGCGTTCGTCCTAGGCTCGACGGGCCGCGACGGGCTCGCGGACCGACGGACGGACCACCCCTGGGGAGCACGGGATGTCACAACTGCACAGCGGCGCCGACGGCAGCGCGAAGGTCTCCGTCAACCCCGTGTTCGCCCGGACGGGCGAACGCGAGGACGTCCCGAAGTACCGGATGCGGGAGGCGCCGATGCGGCCGAGCACGGCGTACCAGATCGTCCACGACGAGGTGTCGATGGACGGCAACGCCCGCTTCAACCTCGCCACGTTCGTGACCACCTGGATGGAGGACGAGGCGACGCGCCTCATGACCGAGTCCTTCCAGAAGAACATGATCGACAAGGACGAGTACCCGCAGACCGCGGAGATCGAGAAGCGGTGCGTTGCGATCCTCGCCGACCTGTGGAACGCCCCCGACGCGGAGAACGCGGTCGGCACATCGGCGATCGGCTCGTCCGAGGCCTGCATGCTCGCCGGCATGGCCCTCAAGCGCCGCTGGCAGGTGGCGCGACAGGCCGCCGGCAAGCCGACCGACGCCCCCAACATCGTCTTCGGCTCGAACGTCCAGGTGGTGTGGGAGAAGTTCGCGCGCTACTGGGAGGTGGAGCCCCGGTACGTGCCGGTCGAGGGCGAGGTGTTCCACCTCACGCCCGACCGGATGGACCAGTACATCGACGAGAACACGATCGGCGTGGTCGCGATCCTGGGGTCCACCTACGACGGCTCCTACGAGCCGATCAGCGAGATCGCCGCCGCGCTCGACGCGCTCGCCGACGGCGGCGGCCCGGACGTGCCGCTCCACATCGACGCGGCCTCCGGCGGTTTCATCGCGCCGTTCCTCCACCCGGACCTGGAGTGGGACTTCCGGCTGCCGCGCGTGGCGAGCATCTCCGCCTCCGGCCACAAGTACGGGCTGGTCTACCCCGGCGTCGGCTGGGTGCTGTGGCGCGAGGCCGCCAACGTCCCGGAGGACCTGATCTTCCACGTGAACTACCTGGGCGGCGACATGCCGACGCTCGCGCTCAACTTCTCGCGCCCCGGCTCCCAGGTGGTGGCGCAGTACTACAACTTCCTCCGCCTCGGGATGGAGGGGTACCGGGCGGTGCACCAGACCTGCCAGGACGTGGCGCTCCGCATGTCGTCGGCGATCGAGGCGACCGGGCGGTTCCGGCTCATCACCCGCGGCGACGAGCTGCCCCTCTTCGCGTTCGCGCTCAACGAGGACGAGAAGCGCTTCACCGTCTACGACCTGTCGGCGAAGCTCCGCGAATGGGGCTGGCAGGTGCCCGCCTACACGATGCCGCCGAACCGCGAGGACCTCTCCATCCTGCGCGTCGTGGTGCGCAACGGCCTGAGCCACGACATGGCGGACATGTTCCTGGCGGACCTGCAGAAGGCGCTCGACTGGTTCGACGACCTCGACGCCCCCATGCCGCAGGCCCGCGAGACCCCACAGGCCTTCAGCCACTAGGCGGGTGCGGGCGGACGACCAGCGGGCCGGCCTCGCCGGCCCGCGGCGGCTGCGCAAGGGACGGAACCGGCTGAGCGTCCGCCTGGCCGGCCGGATCGTGCGGACGGAGCGGACGTTCTGGGCGCCGCACCGCATCGGATGGTGGACGGGCGCGCTGTTCGCGGTGGGGTCGACCCTCTTCCTGGTCCCGTCGCTCCCCGCGGCGACCGAGGTGGCGTCGGCCACGGCGATCGCGGTCACCTACTTCATCGGGTCGATCTTCTTCACCTCCGCCGGCTACACCCAGTACCTGGAGGTGCTGAACGCCGACCGGGAGCACCGCCCCGGGGAGACCGGCACCCGGTGGTTCGGGTGGGAGCCGGGGGAGGCGGGGTTCTGGGCGGCGACGATCCAGTCGATCGGAACCCTCTGCTTCAACGTCAGCACCCTGCTCGCGATCTGGGACGTGTTCGGCGCGCGCGGCGAGGACCTGCTGGTGTGGGCCCCCGACGCGTACGGGTCCATCTGCTTCCTCGTCGCCAGCTGGATCGCCGTGCGCGAGGTGTGCGGCGGTGGCCGCCCGTGGTGGACGCCGCGGCGCAACGAGTGGCAGGTCGCGTGGCTCAACATGCTCGGCTCGGTGGCGTTCGGCGCGTCGGCCGTGGCCGCCTACGTCGTGCAGGACACGGACGAGCTGCGCAACACCGCCCTCGCGACGTCGGGCACCCTCGTCGGCGCGATCTGCTTCCTCGCGGGCGCCATCCTGCTGATGCCCGAGGCGGCCATCGACGAGGACCACGACTGGCTCGACGCGCGGCTCGCGGACGCCCGCGCGGCCGTCACGTGAAGGCGTTCACCGACCGGGCCACGACCAGTGTGAACAACGCCAGCGCCACCGTCGCCTGGAGGAGCATCGCGTACTTGGCGCGGTGCGTCAGCGGCATCACGTCGGTGGGGCTGAACGCGGTCGCGTTGGTGAAGCCGAGGTGCAGGTAGTCCAGGAACACGGGCCGCCAGCCGGGCGGCAGGACCTCCGGGCTCATCTGCTGGGTGAACGCGAAGTCCGGGGGACCCGCGCGGCCCTGCGCGCGCGCCAGCGGGCCGCCCGCGTCCATCAGCCAGTAGAGGAGGCCGAACGCGAGGTTGTTCCCGAGCCACACGACGACGGCGGCGGCCAGGAGGTAGCCCGCCTCGTTCGCGACGCCGGTCCCCTCGATGAGGTCCTTGGTCAGCACGCCCGTCGCGTAGAGGGCCGAGAGGGCCAGCAGCACCACGATGACCAGCGCGGCGCGATGGCGGCGGCGGGCCTCCACGAGGCCGCTCGGGTTCACCGTCAGCAGCGCGAGGACGAGGATCAGCTCGAGCGCCGGGACGAGCCACGGGACCCTCACGACGTCCGCCGTCCCCGGCAGCCAGAAGTGGGCGACCAGGTGGGCGACCATGAACGCCACCACCGTGATCACGGGCGGCCACCGCGACTCGCCGATCGCGGACTCCTCGTCCGCGCCGGCCTCCCCGATCACGGGGGTCCCTCGCCACCCGCCGGCCGGCGGGCCACGGCGAACAGCTTGCAGTAGTCGTAGACGAAGCCCTCCGGGCCGGCGGCGTCGCGCAGGGCCGCCTCGACGCGCCGGTCCAGGTCGCTGAAGCCGCCGGGCGGGTTGCCGAGCAAGTGCCCGGCGACGGCGCGGGTGCGCGCCATGAACGCGTCGGGGTGGGTGGCGCGCCGGCGCCGCTCCATCCACACGTCGATCGGCTCCAGGCCGGCGGCGCGCAGGTCGTCGGCCATCTCGTCCACGTCGAGCTGGTTCACGGCGAACCATCCGGTCCACTCCTCCGGCGCCCCCATCCGCTCCAGCAGGTCGCGCCACGCCACCTCACCGCCGGCGCCCGCGGTCAGGATCCCGATGACGCCGCCGGGCCGCAGCGCCCTGGCCATCCGGGCGACCGCCCCGGGCTTGTCGGGGAACCAGTGGAGCGCCATCGCGCAGATCACGGCGTCGAACGCGCCGTCGGGCACGTCCATCGCCATCACGTCCTCGGCCCGCAGCTCCACCTCGACGCCGGGGAACTCCCCCAGCTTGCCCGCGAACACGTCCAGCATCCCCTGGGCGGGGTCGACGCCCACGAGCGTCTCCACGTCGAAGCGCCGCAGCATCGCCGCCGACGAGAAGCCGGTGCCGCACCCCACGTCCAGGACGCGCGGATACGCGCCGTCGGGGAGGGACATCACCAGTCGCTCCGAGCCCGCGATGTTGTGGCGCACCGCGTCGTCGTACGACCCCGCGCCCTTGCTGAAGCCCTCGGGGGCGCTGCCGGTGGTCGCCATCGCGACCAGTCTGCCCGATGGGCGCGGTCGCGGGCGCGCTGCAAGACTCCCCGGGTGGACCTCGGCAGGATCGGCGTCTGGACCAGCTTCCGCCCGTTCGGCGCGCAGCGCGCCGGCGAGGCCGCCCGCATCGCCGAGGACCTCGGCTTCGGGGCATGGTGGGTGGGCGGCTCGCCGCAGCTGACCGATCTGCGCCCGATCCTGGAGGCCACGGCGACGCTCGTCGCGGCGACCGGGATCCTGAACGTGTGGAGCAGCGACCCCGCCGGGACGGCCGCCGCCCACGCCGCGATGCGCGCGGAGTTCCCAGGGCGGGTGATGCTGGGAATCGGGATCGGCCACCCGGAGGCGACGAGCGACTACCGCCGGCCGCTGGCCGCGATGCGGGCGTTCCTGGACGGCTTGGACGCCGCGCCCGAGCCGCCGCCGGTGGCCGAGCGCTGCCTGGCCGCGCTCTCGCCCGGGATGCTCGACCTCGCCGGGGAGCGCACCGCCGGCACCCACAGCTACTTCGTCCCCGTCGCGCACACGCGGGCGGTGCGGGAGCGGCTCGGCCCCGCCGCGCTCGTGGCCCCCGAGCTCGCGTGCGTGGTCGACGCCGACCCCGTCCGGGCGCGCGAAGTCGCACGGCGGTTCGCCGCCACGTACCTCGGGATGAGCAACTACCGGCGGGCGCTCCTCGCGGCGGGCTTCACCGAGGACGACCTGGCCGGCGGCGGCTCGGACCGCCTGATCGACGCCGTCGTCCCCCAGGGCGAGGCGCCGCGGATCGCCGAGGTGGTCCACGCGCACCTGGACGCCGGCGCCGACCACGTGTGCCTGCAGCCGCTGGGCGAGGAGGGCATCCCGCGCGCGTCGTGGACGGCGCTCGCGCGGGCGCTCACCGGCTGACGCCGCCGGCGGCTTGACCGCGCGCGCACGGCGCGACGATCATCGGCGCGTGCGCGGGACCCGGATCGTGGTCGCAGCGATCGCCGCCGCCATCGGGCTGGCCGCGTCGGCGGCCGCCGCGTACGGCGCGCCCAGGACGCCGCCGCCGCGCCCGGACCTGGAGCTGACGAAGGCCACCTTCGCGCCCCGGGTGCTCTTCAAGGGCGAGCCGAAGTCGCAGGCGCGCTTCTGCGTGACGGTGGAGAACCACGGAAAGCGCCGCTCGGGCCGCATCGTGGCGACGATGACGCTCCGCGGTCGTGGGGTGGAGGCCGAGGTCGCGAGCCGGTCGCTCGCCCCGCTCGCACCGCCCACCCGGCCGCGCCGCGGCGCCCCCCTCGTCATCGACTCGGTCAGCGGCTGCGAGCAGGGCGAGGCGAGCCCGCTCCAGCTCCCCCTGGGTACCTACGACGTCGAGGTGTGCGTGCGCGAGCGGAGCGGCCGCGAGCGGCGCACCGGCGACAACTGCCGGGCGCGGCCGAAGCGGATCTTCGTGGTCAAGCGCACGTGGAACGCCAATCTGAGCGGCCAGGCGGGGCTGGGCGTGCTGGAGCTCGGGTTCGAGCGCTGGCAGTCGAACGGCGTGACGTTCACGTTCGACCCCGCCCAGCAGCGGGTGGACGCCGGCCATTTCACCTACAAGCTGTCGGCCGGGAGCGTCACCTACAACGACCAGGAGAACGCCACGGGCTGCGAGCGGATCGGCACCCTCACGGACGTCGCGCCGACGGGGCGCCTGTCGCTCGACTACCTGAAGGGCACCTACGAGTCGGTCGCACGCGTGCGCGAGGGGTTCACGTACCCCATCAACAGCCTCTGCGACGACCTCCAGGGGCCGGTGATGCCCGTCTTCCTGGACACGGGCATCGGCGTCGCGCCGCAGCCGTTCCCCTTCGGCACCGAGGTGCTCGCGGGCACCCGCGGCGGTGCGCTCGACCAGCAGACCTACACCTGGTCGTTCAGCTGAACCCGTCCCAGCTGGACGGTCTGGACGAGCCAGAAGATCACGAACAGGACGATCCCGGCGGTCTCGACCGCCAGGAGCCAGTACCGCCAGTCGAACGGGCCGACGCCGAACGCGAACAGCACCCCGACGATCCCGTTCAGGACCATGAGGATGACGATCCCGAGGTAGATCTCGCGGTACGGCGTCCGCGTCGGCGGCAGTGCGTTGCAGAGCACCACGACGCCCATGCACACGAACAGCGCGATCGCGGCCGTGAAGTGCCCGCCCGCGACGTAGTCGCCGGTGCCCTGGAACGAGTCGGGGGCGAGGTCGTACCAGAGCCAGGTCCCGAGCACGATGCCCCCGGCGACCACCAGCCCGAGGATCCGCCGCACGCGCTCGCCCGTGGCGTCGAGGTGCGGCCATGACCGCGCCAGCACCGCGACCGCCACGACCATCGCGATCGCGCCGGTGATCACGAGGGTCTTCACGTTGTTGTCGACGAACGCGGCGGCCGACGCGCTCGACAGCACCCCGTCCGTCACCCCCTCGCGGTCGATGGGCACGAACGCCACCAGCGGCGCGAACATGCCGGCGAGGTTCAGGAAGATGTCCTCCACGTCCCGCTCGGCGCGCATGATGATGAGGCACGCCCCCACCGCGACGAGGCTGCCCACCAGCACCGACTGCACCGGCGTGTAGTAGTAGTCGCTGATCGACGTCTGGAACTGGCCCGCCGGGCCGTCGACCCGGTCCACCAGGATCGAGACGGCCAGCATCACCATCAGGAGGACCATCCCGACCCGCAGGTAGCGGTAGGTCTTCAGCCGGTTGGCGTTCGGATCTGCGAGCGCGGTCTGCGTGGAATCCGCAATCACCTGGCCATCCGATCATGCGGACGGGCCTCGACGCCATCCGTGATTTCCCCGGCGGCGCCCCCGCGGCGGCACGAACGGACCGCCCGCGGCGCGCCCGCCCCTCCTCGCGCGGCGGGTCCGGCGCCACGCTGGTCACATGCCGCGCGACCTCCGGATCCTGGTCGGCGCCGTCGGGCTCTCGACCCTCGGGGACGCCGCCGCGCTGACCGCCCTCGTGCTGCTCGTCCACGAGGGCGCGGGCTCGTCACTCGCGGTCGCCGCGCTGCTGCTGGGCATGTGGGGCCCCGTCGTCGTGCTCGGCGGCTGGGCGGGCGCCCTGGCCGACCGCGTCGAGAACACGCGCCTGCTGGTGCTCGGCGCCGCCGCGCAGGCGATGGTGGTCCTGGCGATGGTCCTGGCCGGGTCCCCCGTCGCGGCGGTGCTCCTGGCGCCGCTGCTCGGCGCCGGCAGCGCCATCGTCCAGCCCGCGGAGTTCGCCCTCGTGCCGGTCGCAGCCGGCCGGCTGGGCGCGGCAGCCGCCGGCGCCCGCATCGAGACCGCCCGCTACGCCGGCATGTCCGCCGGCCCCTTCGTGGGCGGCGGGCTCGCCGCCGTGGGCGACGTGCGCGCCGCCCTGCTCCTGGACCTGCTCACCTTCGTCGCCGTCGCCGCGGCCGCGTCGCGCCTGCGGGTCCGCCGGGCGGGCGGAGGCCGCGCCGGGGGCTCCGCGCCCCGCGCGCGCGACGGCCTGGTGGCCCTGACCCGCGACCGGGTGCTGGCGACGACGCTCGCCGGCGCCCTGGCGTCGCTGTTGGTCGTGAGCGCCACCATCGTCGCGCTGGTCGCGTTCGCCACCGAGGTGCTGGGCCTCGGCGGCGCGGGCTACGGCGCCCTCGTCGGCGTCTGGACCGCGGGGATGGTCGCGGGGGCGATGTGCGTCGCCCGGCGGGTGCCGCCAGCCGCGCACGCCGCGGCGGCCCTGCTCGCCGTGGTCGCCCAGGGCGCGGGGATCCTGGCGGGAGCCGCCACGGCGGCGGTGTGGGCCGTCGCCCTCGGGTACCTCGTGGGCGGCGCGGCCCAGGGCGCGAAGAACGTGCTGCTGCGCGCCCTGATCCACGAGCGGGTGACGACTGGGATGCATGGTCGCGCCTATGCCGCATACAACGCGGCGCGGAACGCCGCGGAGCTCGCCGCCCTGCTCGGCGGCGCCGCCCTGGTGGCCGCTATCGGCCCCAGGTGGACGCTGGTTGTCGCAGGCGGCGGGTCGGCGGCGATCGGCCTGGCGGCGCTGGCCGTGCTGCACCCTGCCGCCGCGGCCCGGGCGAGCCGGGCCGCGGCGGCGGGTGGAGCTCAGGCGGCGGTCGCCTCGGGCGCGGCCTCCGGGGAGACCTCGGCCTCCTGGGGCCGCCCGGAGCGGACGAGCGCCAGCACCGCGAGCGCGCCGGCCACGGCGAGCGCGACGGAGGCGTAGAGCGCGAGCTGGAATCCCTCGGTGAGCGCCTGCGGCTGGGACGTGCCCGTCGCCAGCAGGTCGTCGGTCCGGGTGATCGCGAGGGTGGACATGACGGCGGTGCCGAGCGCCCCGCCGATCTGCTGCGTGGTGTTCGACAGCCCCGACGCCAGGCCGGCGTCGCGCGACGCGACCCCCTCCAGCGACCCGATCGAGAAGGCGACGAAGGCGAGGCCCAGGCCGAACCCTGCGAGCAGGAAGCCAGGCATCAGGTCGGAGACGTACTCGCCGCCGACCGGGATCTGCGCGAGCAGCAGCACGCCGCCGGCGAACACCAGCAGCCCCACGACCATCGGGAGCCGCGGGCCGATGCGGGTGACCAGGACCGACCCGCCGACCGACGAGATCAGCGCGGCGAGCGAGGTCGCCAGGTACGCGAGCCCGGTCTCGAGCGGCGAGTACGCGGCCACCTGCTGCATGTAGAGGGTCATGATGAAGAACATCCCGAACATCGCGCCGCCGAGGGCGAAGCCGGCGACGTTCGAGCCGGTGACCGCGCGGATGCGGAAGATCGAGAACGGCAGGATCGGCGCCTTCGAGCGCATCTCGATGGCGACGAAGACCGCCATCAGGGCGGCGGCGCCGGCCAGGCGGCCGATGGTGGTGGCCGAGGCCCAGCCCTCCGCCGACGCCTCCACGAGCGCGTAGACGAGCAGCGCGAGCGAGGCGGTGACGGTGACGCCGCCGGCGATGTCGAACCGCCGGTGGCCCGTGTCGGCCCTGCTCTCCCGGAGCAGGAACGGGGTCACGGCGATCACGGCGAGGCCGACGGGCACGTTCAGCAGGAAGATCCACTCCCAGCCGATCGTGTCCGTGAAGACGCCGCCGAGCAGCACGCCGACGGTGCCGCCGGAGGCGCCGACGGCGCCCCAGACGCCGAGGGCGGTGTTGCGCTCGCGGCCCTCCGCGAACGTCGTCATCAGGATCGACAGCGCGGCCGGGGTCATCAGCGCGGCGCCGACGCCCTGCGCCGCGCGGGCGCTGATCAGGGTCGCCTCACTGGCGGCGAGGCCCGCGACGAGGGACGCGGCGGCGAAGAGGGCGACGCCGGTCACGAAGACGCGGCGGCGCCCGACGAGGTCGGCGATGCGCCCCCCGAGCAGCAGCAGGCCTCCGAATGTCAGCGCGTAGGCGCTCACGACCCACTGGAGGTTGCGTGGCGAGAAGTCGAGGTCGGTCTGGATGGTGGGTATGGTGGGTAGAGCGACGTTCACGATCGCGACGTCGAGGATCACCATGAAGAACGCCGCGCAGAGGGCGATGAGGCCGTACCAGCGGCGGCGGTCGTGGACGTCGGTCGTGGTGGTGGATGCGGTGGTGGTCATGTCGTGCTCCTCTCTCCCGCCAGCTGGGGCGGGGTCAGTGTGGGTGGCTCGGCGCCGATCAGCCGGAAGGCCAGCGGAACGAGGTCCGCGACCGGGTCCGGGTCGTGCGTGGTGCGGACCATCACGGACAGGCCCTCGATGTAGGTGAGGACCGCCCGGGCGGCCTGGGCCGTGTCGATCGGCGCGATGTCGCCGGTGGCGACGGCGTCGTCCAGCGCGATGCGGATGAGCCCGGCCCAGTCCTCGAACAGGTGCTCGAGACGCTCCCGCAGCACCGGGTCGACGCCGGACATCTCGACCGCGAGGCTCCCGAACGCGCACCCGCACGCGCCGGTCGCGGCCTTCAGGTCGTACTGCTCCTGGAGGCCCTGCTCGAGGAGCGCCCGGAGGCGCTCCAGCGGCGGCAGCTCGCACGTCATCAGCGCGTCGATCCGGCCGCGGTCGCCGTGCTCCCAGCGGTCGTCGATCACGGCGAGCGCGAGGTCCTGCTTGGAGGGGAAGAAGTGGTAGAAGCTCCCCTTCTGCACCCCGGCGGCGGCACAGATCTCGCCGACGCCGACGTCGGTGTAGCTCCGGCGGTGCCAGAGGTCGCCGGCCGCCTCGATCAGTCGCTCGCGCGCATCGCTCGTGCGTCCCACTGGTGTCGTGCTCCTTACTAGACGACCGGTCAACTATTCACTGGCGCGGCGGCGCCCGTCAATCCCCCGACCGGGGGACGTCAGGCGCCGGCGAGGGCGAGCTCGGCGAGCGCGAGGGCGCCCGCGGCGCCGGCGGCGCCGCCGAGCCCGGGCGGCACCACGAAGCCCGGCGCGCCGTGCTCCGCGAGTCCCGGGTATCCGGCCAGGGCGGCGGACAGGCCGTCCCGGAGCGCCGGGAGGAGGCCGGGGAGGCCGGCGACGCCGCCGCCCAGGACGATGCGCTCCGGCGCGAGGGCGTACACGACGTTGCGGAGGCCGGCGGCCAGGTAGTGGGCCTCGATCGCGACGGCGCGCGCGAGGTCGGCACCGGCGAGGTCCTCCGCCGGGCGGCCCCACCGGGCGGCGATCGCGGGGCCGCAGGCCATCCCCTCGAGGCAGTCGCCGTGGAAGGGGCAGATCCCGGCGAAGTCGTCGCCGGGGAGGCGCGCGACGCTGACGTGCCCCATCTCGGGGTGGGGCAGCCCGTGGACCGGCGCGCCGTCGACGACGGCGCCGCCGCCGATGCCCGTCCCCACGGTCACGTAGACGAAGTTGCGCACGCCCCGGGCGGCGCCCCAGCGGCCCTCGCCGAGGGCGGCGCCGTTGACGTCGGTGTCGAAGCCGACGGGCACGGCCAGGGCGTCGCGGAGCGGGCCGAGCAGGTCGGTGCCCGACCAGCCCGGCTTGGGCGTGGTGGTGATCGCGCCGTACCGGGGGTGGTCGCGGCGGAGCTCGACCGGGCCGAACGACGCGACGCCCAGGGCGTCGATCCCGTGCCCGGCCGTCGCGGCGTCGCGGAAGAAGGCGACCGCGTCGGCGATGGTCATGGCCGGGTCGCGGGTGGGGAACCGGGCCTCGCGGGCGATCCGGTCCGGCGACGCGCCCACGACGCAGACGAACTTGGTGCCGCCGGCCTCGATGCCCCCCAGCATGGTCGGCCCAGGCTATGGGATCCGCCGCCGCGGACGGAGGGGGTAACGTCCAGCCGCGATGCGCCCGGGCGCCCACCTGATCGCCTACGCCGACCGGCTCGCCGGGTCGCTGCCGGGCCTCCGCGACCTGCTGGCGGGGCCGCTGGCGGGGGTGTTCGCCGGCGTGCACGTGCTGCCGTTCTTCACGCCGTTCGACGGCGCCGACGCCGGGTTCGACCCGATCGACCACACGGCCGTCGACCCGCGCCTGGGCGGGTGGGACGACGTGCGTGCGCTGGCCGCCACCCACGAGGTGATGGCCGACGCGATCGTGAACCACGTGAGCTCCGCGTCGCCGCCGTTCCGCGACTGGGTGGCCCACGGGGACGCGTCCCCGCACGCGGGGATGTTCCTCACGCTGGGCGGGGCGTACCCGGACGGCGTGACCGAGCAGGAGCTGCTGCGGATCTACCGGCCGCGGCCGGGGCTGCCGTTCACGCCGGTGACGCTCGCGGACGGGACCCGCCGGCTGGTGTGGACCACGTTCACGTCCCAGCAGATGGACATCGACGTGGCCCACCCCCGGGGCCGGGCGTACCTCCGGGAGGTGCTCGGCGCGCTCGCCGCGGGCGGGGTGTCGGTGGTCCGGATGGACGCGGTCGGCTACGCGGTGAAGACCCCCGGCACCCGCTCCTTCATGACGCCGGAGACGTTCGCGTTCATCGCGTCGCTCACCGATGAGGCGCGGGGCCTCGGGCTGGAGGTCCTGGTGGAGGTGCACTCGCACTGGCGCCGCCAGGTGGAGATCGCGCGGCACGTGGACCTGGTCTACGACTTCGCGCTGCCGCCCCTGGTGCTGCACGCGCTGACGTCGGGCGACGGGGCGCCGCTGCGGGCGTGGTGGGAGGGCCGGCCCCGGAACGCGGTGACGGTGCTGGACACGCACGACGGGATCGGCGTCGTCGACGTGGGCGCCGACCGGTCGGACCGCTCCCTCGCGGGGCTGCTCGACGACGGCCAGATCGACGCCCTGGTCCGCGCGATCCACGACAACTCGGGCGGCACGAGCACGCGGGCGACGGGGTCGGCGGCCTCGAACGTCGACCTGTACCAGGTCAACTGCACGTTCTACGACGCCCTCGGGCGGGACGACGCCCGGTACCTGCTGGCCCGCGCGCTCCAGGTGTTCACGCCCGGGCACCCGCAGGTCTACTACGTGGGCCTGCTGGCGGGCGGCAACGACATGGAGCTCCTGGCTCGCACCAACGTGGGGCGGGACGTGAACCGCCACTACTACGCAGCGGACGAGCTGGCGGCGGCGCTGGAGCGCCCGGTGGTGCGGGCCCAGCTCGACCTGCTGCGCGCCCGCTCGAGCCCCGCCTTCGACGGCGAATGGTCGGCCGCCGGGACCGACGCCGCCCCGGAGCTGCGTTTCCGCGGGCCGGGCGGCGAGGCGACGCTGACGTGCGACCTGCGCACGGCCGAGTTCGAGGCGGTGGTGCGCGACGCCGGCGGCGAGCGCCGGATCACTCCGCCCTAGACCGGGAACGTCCCGCGGGTGGAACATCGGGGCCACGATGGCCGGCGTGGACGACCACACCGATCACGACTCCCCCGCGTGGATCGAGGCGGCGCTCGCGGAGTACCAGGCGCACCGGGCCGAAGTCGTCGCCGAAGGCGCGGCGCAGCAGCAGATCCTGGCTTTCGGGGCCGCGGCGGTCGGGATCGTCGTGGCGGGGGCGTTCAACGTCTGGGACGACCGCGGGGTCGCCGCCGTCGCGTTCATGGGGGCGGTGCCCCTGCTGAGCCTCCTCGTGCTGGTGCAGTGGGCGGGCCGGGCGGCGGCGCTGATGCGGGTCGGCGCCTACCTCGAGGCGATCGAGGGCGCGCTGCGGAGGGCGACGGCCGCCCCGGAGCCGCTGCTGACGTGGGAGTCGGTCCTGACGGCGACGGCGGCCGAGCGGTCGCTGCGCCCGCAAGCCGAGTGGGCCGACGCCTCCACCGTGGCGATCTTCGGGGCCATCGCGATCGCGTCCACATTCGTCGGCTTGGAGCGGGCGTGGGAGGACCATCGGTACCTCTTGGTCGTCGCGGCGCTGGAGGCCGCCGTCATCGTCCTCGTCGCGGTCGGAATCGGGCGCGGCATCGCCCACGTACGCCGCGACGCGAGGGAGCGGTTCACGCCGCTCCCGCCGGGCTGAGGGCTCAGCCGTCCCCCGCGGGGCCGTGCAACGCCCGCACTGCATCCGTGCCGTTCAGGTCCTCGAGGAGCGCGCGCAGCCGCTCCAGGCGCCCGGGGCCGAGCTCCTCCTCCCACTCGCGCTCGGTCGCGCGGACCGTCGAGCGGATGCTCCGGACCACGCCATCGCCCCGCGCGGTCAGCCGGATCCGCTTGGACCGCCGGTCGTCCGGGTCGTCCGCGCGGACGAGGTAGCCGAGCCGCTCGAGCTCGCCGAGCAGGTAGTTCACGGCCTGCCGGCTCATCCGGGTCTCGCGCGCGAGGTCGGACGGGCGGCGGCCGCCCGGGCCGGGCCAGCGCAGCAGTTGCAGGTGGGCGGCGTTGAGGTCGGTGAACCCATCGGCGTGCAGCGCGTCGAGCATCCGGGCCAGCAGCGCATCGAGCGGCATGCGGAGCAGGGCCCCGATCATCGGCGGCCCGACGGGCGGATCCGCCCCATCTGTCAAGGGACTTGACGACATGTCGGAGCGTATCGTACCATTGTCAAGTCGCTTTACTCAACACCAGGAGGCCTCCGATGCACGCAACCAGTCCCGTGATCCACGCAGGGCCCGTCGCGGTCCGCTTCCTCGTCGAGCCAGAGGAGTCGGGCGGCAGCGTCAGCCTCTTCGAGACCCGGGTGCCGCCGGACGTCCGGACGCCCGCGCCGCACAGCCACGACGGGTTCGAGGAGACGATCTACGGGCTCGAGGGCGTGTCCACCTGGACGATCGACGGCGAGGACCACGACGTCGCGCCGGGCGAGGCCGTCTGCATCCGCCGCGGCGCGGTCCACGCCTTCTCCAACTCCCGGGACGTGGACGCGGTCTTCCTGTGCGTCGCGACGCCGGGCCTGTTCGGGCCGTCCTACTTCCTGGAGATCGGCGAGGTGATGGCGGCGTCCGCGGGCGGCCCGCCCGACGTGGCCGCGATCATGGACGTCATGCGCCGCCACGGGCTCACGCCCGCGCCGCCGGCCGGCTGACCCTCAGCCGCCCCCGATGGAGCCGCCACCGACGGGCGGCTCGGCGCTCCAGGGGAACGTGATCCAGCTGTCGGTGCGGCGCCACACGTAGTCGCACCGCACCACGGACCGCGGCTTCTCGTAGAGCACCGCCGTCCGGGCGTTGGCGACCTTGCCGGCGCAGAACGCGTGGACCACCTCGAGCGTCAGCCCGGTGTCGGCCACGTCGTCGACGATGAGCAGGTCGGCGTCGCCGACGTCGACGAACTCCGGCACCGGCGGCAGCACCATCGGCATCTCGAGGCGCTGGTCGATGTCGGTGTAGAACTCGACGTTCATCGTGTACGTGTTCTTCACGCCGAGCGCGTACCCGAGCGCCGCCGCGGGGATCAGCCCGCCGCGCGCGATCGCCAGGATGATGTCGGGGCGGTAGCCGTCGTCGTGGACCGCCTCGGCGAGGAAACGGGCGGCCTCGCCCACCTCCTCCCAGCGCATGACCTCGGTGGGCACGGCGGAGCTCACGCCGTCAGTCTCCCACGCCGCGTCACATGCGTCCCGGGGATCGCGCGGTTGACCGGGGACCCGCTGTGGACGAGAGTCGGCCCACGCGACGACGCAGGCCGTCGGAGCGCGGATTCGGCACAACCGCACGGCCCGTCCGGCCGACGCCTGGCGGACGGGGACACTGCGGTCGCGCGGGTCGGCGTCGTCGCGTGCCGCGCTGGCGCCGACGCGATGGCACCGCGTCGGCGCCACCGGCCCCGGGGGCCCGTGGCCCGGCCTTCAGCCGGTTGCGGGGTCGAGCCGCCCGCTGCGGGCGGCCCAGCGCTCGAACACCCAGGTTCCGAACGGCGGCACGCTCGCCAGCACGGCCAGCAGGCCGGTGCCCGTGCTCCAGCGCAGCGCGCCCCACGTTCCGAGGGTGACCAGGACGTACGCCAGGAAGATCGCGCCGTGGACGGGGCCGAACACCTGCACGCCGATCTCGTGCTCGATCACGACGTACTTGAAGAACATGCCGATCAGCAGACCCGCCCAGGAGATCGCCTCGGCGATCGCCACGACCTTGAAGCGGCCTGCGGGGGTACCGGGGAGGAGGGACATGACCTCACGGTAGGCCGGTGCCGGGCGGCCCGGAAGCGACGGCCGTCGCCCCCGCCCGGGCGGACCGTCCCGAGGTCAGGCCGGGACGGGGACGGCCACGGCGGCGGGCGCCGGGACCGGGGCCTCCTCGCGCTCGAGCACGCGCTCGAGGGCGGCGACGCACTCGGGGCTGAACGCGGTGCCCGACTCGTCGCGGAGGAGGGAGAGGGCCCGCTCGGCGGGCCAGGCGTCGCGGTACACGCGGGGCGACACGAGGGCGTCGTAGACGTCGCAGACCGCGACGATCATCGCCTCGTCGCTGAGCTGCGGGCCGATCTTGCGCGCCGGGTAACCGGTGCCGTCGAGCCGCTCGTGGTGGTCGCGCACGATCGCGCGCACCTCGGGGGCGAAGCCCAGCTCCTCCAGCAGCGCGGCGCCCCAGCCGGGGTGGCGCTGGATGACGGCGAACTCCTCGTCGGTGAGCGCCGCCGGCTTCTTCAGGATCGCGTCCGGCACCCGCAGCTTGCCGATGTCGTGGAGGATGCCGCCGAGGGCGAGGCGGCGCAGGCGGGTGGCGGGCAGGTCGAGCTCCTCGCCCACCTGCACGGCCAGCAGGGCGACGCGGCGGGTGTGCCCCTCGGTGGCGGTGTCCTTCTCCTCCAGGCGGCGCAGCAGCGCGTGCACCCGGCGGCCCAGGAACGCCTCCTCCTTCGCCACAAGGTCCACGGCGCGCAGGTCGCCGCCGAGCGGGCGGGACGGGACCTTGGTCCACGCGTCCAGCGCCACCGGGACGCCGACCAGGAGGATCCCGAGCAGCTCCGTGCCGTGGCCCATCCAGAAGCCGGCCTCGCCCCAGACGTAGCGGTACTGCGCCACCAGCGCCGTCACCAGGATCCCCAGGCCGAGGAGCACGCACAGGTCGCGCGGGCGCCGCGTGAGCAGGACGGTGGTGGCCGCGCGGATCGCGACGATCACCAGGCACGCGATGCCGACGGAGACCGCGAGCAGCGCCTCGTCGCTCCCCTGCGCCGGGACGGCGGGCACCGAGTGGGGGTGCGCCATGCCGAGCGCGCCGACCATCAGGACGGCGATGGCGGCGGCGGCGAGCAGCGCCACCAGCGGCCCCACCGGGCCGGGGCGCCGGGCGGCGGGGTGGGCCCCCACCAGCAGCAGCACCGCGCCGGCCGGCAGCGTCAGGCCGCCGGCGAAGGCGATCAGGCTGTTGTCGCCCACCAGCAGGCCCGGGGTCGCGGCGCCGTGGACGGCCAGGAGGGAGGCCATCGCCAGGAACGCCCCGCCGGTGATCACGGCGCGCCGCTCGCGCTTGCGGGCGCCGAGCACGAACAGCGCGAGTGCCGCGGCCGCCGCGGAGGAGGCGGCGATCACGACGATCAGGAAGTGCTGGTCGCCGTCCAGGTCCACCGTCCGGTGGCCGAGCCACAGCAGGAGCGCCAGCGGCACGGCGCAGGCGGCGGCGGTCACGACGATCGAGGGGGCGAGCCGGCGGATCATCTCCCGGATGGCATCGGCGCCCCGCCGGACGGAAATGAGCCCCCCGGGTTCAGTGGACCGGCGGCGCCGGCTCGGCGGGCGGGKCGTCCCCGCCGAGGTCGAGCTGCCACCAGCCGACGTCGTGCCACGCCCCGTGCTTCCACCCCGCCCGCTCGAACACGCCGACGCGCCGGAAGCCGAGCGACTCGTGCAGGCCCACGCTCGCCGGGTTGGGCAGCACGATGACGGCGCAGGCCCGCCGGAACCCCTGGCGGCGCAGCCGCGCCAGCAGCTCCTCGTACAGCCGCCGGCCGACGCCGCGGCGGTGGTGGTCGCCGTGCACGTACAGCGCCACGTCGACCGTCCAGCGGTAGCTCGGGCGGGGGTGATGCGGCGACGCGTACGCGAAGCCCCGCACCCCGCCGTCGCCCTCCTCCACCAGCCACGGGTGCGTCGCCTGGGCGCGCCCGATCCGGGCCGCCATGTCCGCCGCGCCGGGCGCGACCTCCTCGAACGTCGCGAGGCCGTCGATGACGTGGGGCGCGTAGATCGCGGCGCAGGCGGCGCCGTCGCGGCCGGGGTCGGCGCTGCGGACCGTCACGGCCGCCCCCCTCAACCGCCGATCGTGAAGCGATACTTCGGCGCGATCGCGATCATCGCCTCGACGTCCGCCGCCGAGCGCGGCGGCGCCACCCGCCCGCGCACGCCCGGGGCCCCGATCTCGGCGAACATCCCCTCCATCCCGGCGGGCGAGTACATGAAGAGCATCCTCGCGGGCGCCGCGCCCACGTTCGCGAACGAGTGGACGACGCCGCGCGGCACGAACACGGTGGTGCCGGCCGCGGCGGCGTGCGTCTCGCCGCCCACCGTGAACGTCAGGTCGCCCTCCAGCAGCACGAAGGTCTCGTCCTCGGCGTGGTGGGCGTGCGGCGGCGGGCCGGTGTCGGGCGGCACCACGGCCTCGAGCAGGGTGAACGTGCCGCCGGTCTGCGCGCCGCTGAGGATGGTGGTGTACGTGTCGCCCACCAGGAACACGGTGTCCCCGCCGTCGGGCGGGATGTGCACCGGGGACGGGGACGGCGGGGTCTCGGACATGGCGACCTCAGCTCGGATTGGCCGGAGCGTGCATTCTCCATGAGGTGATGACCCCCGACGACTGGGACCGCCGGTACGCCGAGCCGCGGCTCGTGTGGTCCGCGGAGCCCAACCGCTTCCTGGTGGAGGAGCTCGACGGCCTCGCGCCGGGCGCCGCGCTGGACCTCGCCTGCGGCGAGGGGCGCAACGCGGTCTGGCTGGCCCGGGGTGGGTGGGACGTGACCGGCGTCGACTTCTCCGGGGTGGCGGTCGACAAGGCGCGGCAGATGGCGGCCGAGGCCGGCGTGGCGGCGCGCTTCGTCCAAGCCGACCTGGCGCAGCACGTCCCCGAGCCGGGGTCGGCCGACCTGGTCGTGCTCATGTACCTCCAGGTGCCCGAGCCGCTGCGGACCACCGTGCTGGAGCGGGCCGCCACGGCGCTGCGCCCCGGCGGCACGCTGCTCTGGGTGGCCCACGACCGGAGCAACCTGGACGGCGGGCACGGCGGCCCGCGCAACCCGGACGTGCTGTCGGCGCCCGAGGGCGTCGCCGCGGCGCTCGCCGGGCTGGAGGTGCTGCGAGCGGAGGTCGTCCGCCGCCCGGTCCGGACCGACGAGGGCGAGGCGGTCGCGCTCGACACGCTGGTGCGGGCGGTCCGCCCGGGCTGAGCCGCCGCAGCCGCACCGTTCATCCCGCGCCGGCCGCCGCCGATGCAGGACGCAGCCGTTCGACAGCGCGCCGCCGTCGACCTACCCTCCAGGCAGCTTCGTTGCCGGGCGGCGGGTCGCCCGCATCGCGGTCGGTCAGATCGGATGCGGAGGACCGTGCGGGGGATGCTCGACTTCAGCAGGGCGGAGTGGCGGGTGCTGCTGCCGCTCGCGACCGCCGGCTTCTTCGAGGTCTACGACGTGGCCCTGCTCACGCTGGCGGCGCCGCAGATCGCCGGGGGCCTGGGCGTGAGCGTCGCGGCGTTCGGCATCGGCGTCGCGATCATCCGCCTCTTCACCCTCGGGTCGGTCCCGCTGCTGCGACTCGCCGACCGCTGGGGGCGGCGGCCGATGCTGATCGCCTCGCTGGCGGCCTTCAGCGTCGTCACCGGGCTCACGTCGCTCGCGTGGGGGATCGTCGCGTTCGTGGTGATGCAGTCCCTCGCGCGCGTGTTCCTGGCGACCGAGTCGGGGCTCGCGGGCCTGGTCGTCGCCGAGGAGCTGCGCGAGGACCGCCGCGGCTCGGGCCTCAGCGTGCTCGGGATCATCTCCGGCATCGGCTACGGCGCCGTCGCCGGCCTGCTCCTCCTGATCCCCCTCACCCCGCTCGACTGGCGCCTCTTCTACCTCGTCGCGCTCGCCCCGCTCGCGGTCGCCGCCGTCCTGCGGCGCGGGCTGCCGGAGACGCGCGCGTTCCGGGCGGCCCGCAGGGAGGAACGGCTGCAGACCTCGCTGATCCCGCGCCTCGCGGCGCGCGACCGGTCACGGCTGCGGAGGGTGGTGCTGATGGTCGCGGCGTTCGGGCTGGTCCAGACGAGCGGCTTCTTCTACGGCTCCGAGCTGGCGCAGGACGACTACGGCTGGAGCGGCCTGTTCACGATCCTGATCCTGGTCTCCGCCGTGTTCGGGATCCTCGGCTTCTGGCTCGGCGGGCGGATCTCCGACCTCGCCGGTCGCCGGCCCATGATGGCCCTCGCGATGGTGCTCGGCGCGGCGGGGACCGTGATGGTGTTCACCGAGGTGCGGGGTCTCTTCCCGCCCGGCCTCTTCCTGCTGACGGTCGCCGGCTCGTGCTTCGCGGCCGCGTCGGTCGCCTACGTCGCCGAGCTCTTCCCGACGGAGGTGCGCGCCACGACCACCGCGTTCGTCCTCACCTGCCAGGTCGTCGCGGGATCGGTGGGCCTGGCGGTGCTCGGCTCCCTGGCCGGGGTGGTGAGCCCGTCGCTCCTGCTGGTCGTGCTGGGAGGCTGCCTCGCCCCCGCGGCGCTGGCGCTGCGCGGCCTGCCCGAGACCGCGGGCCGGGACCTCATCCGGGGGACGCCGGTACCCGTGCCCGCAGCGGGCTGACGCCGCACGCGGCCCCGACGCCCACCAGGGTGTCGAGGCCCGAGGTCGCCCCCACCGCCGCGAGGCG
>BFBZ01000213.1_pt1 | contig 71378 bp, 56 predicted proteins | sample 1888401 | NCBI WGS metagenome assembly BFBZ01 (sample SAMD00112614, study PRJDB3348) | symbiont metagenome | host: Chara braunii
CCTTGGTGCCGGCCGGCGCGTCCGGCAGCCGCGCGAGCACGAAATGCACGATGTTGTCGGTCATGTCGTGGTCGCCATAGGTGATGAAGATCTTGGCTCCGGTGATGCGGTAGCTGCCGTCCGCGGCCCGCTCGGCGCGGGTACGCAAGGCGCCGACGTCGGAGCCGGCCTGCGGCTCGGTCAGTTGCATCGTGCCGGTCCATTCGCCGGAGATCAGCTTGCCGAGATAGATGTCCTTCAGCTCCTTGCTGCCATGGGCGTCGAGCGCCTCGATGGCCGACAAGGTCAGCAGCGGGCACAGGCCGAAGGCGACGTTGGCCGCGCTCCAGATCTCGGTGCAGGCGGCGTTGATGGCGAGCGGCAGGCCCTGGCCGCCATGCGCCTCGGGGCCGGACACCGCGTTCCAGCCGGCCTCGGTCCAGCGCTTGTAGGCATCCGGCCAGCCCGGCGCGGTGGTGACCTTCTTGTCGGCGAGCTTGACGCCGTTCCTGTCGCCGATCTGGTTGAGCGGGGCGAGCACGTCGGTGGCGAACTTGCCGGCTTCCTCGAGCACGGCGGCGGTGATGTCGGGGTCGAAATCGCCGTAATGGCCGGCCTCGACCGCCGCCTTCAGCCCGGCGCCATGGTTGAGGGCGAGCAGCATGTCGTTGAGCGGGGCGCGATAGGTCATGGCGTGTCCTCGGGGGTCGAAATTGGCCGGTTTGGCCGCCGTCATCCCATGAAACCGGCCGGGTCTCAACTTTTTCGCAAGCCGTTGCGGCGGGCGGCCGCGGCGGACCCGGCGGGACAGGGTAAAGGCTTGTTCAGATTGACGAATCGGCGAGCGCGGCGGATCACCCGGAGCCCGCGCAAATTTCCTGCGGCGCAGCGGTTGAAATGGGCCGGCGCGCTCTGTAGACCACGGGCGCCGATCCGGAATCGCATGGCGCCCGCACGCCATGCCGATCCGCCGGGCCTGATGGGGCGTAGCCAAGCGGTAAGGCAGCGGATTTTGATTCCGCCATTCGGAGGTTCGATCCCTCCCGCCCCAGCCAGATTTCCGGAGCCCAGTCGGTATCTTACATTTTTACGATCTTGTTGTTCTGAAACTCGCCAGACGCCGCATTCCGAAACTCTGTTTGCGTTGTGTTCGCCAAAACGTGAGCTCGTCGTTTGCGTGTTGCCGCAAGGACGCGCGGAGCCGTGCGCTTGGCGTAGCCGGCGTTACTCCGGGCCAAGGATTCGGGATATCCCTGGCGAATTCGGCCGGGTACAGCCGATGAACCACGCGCCATGCCTTGCGGCACAGGCCAACGAATTTCTCGCCGCGCCGAAAGAGTGTGCTCTCGCCCGCGTCATCCTGATGAACATTTCGTAGAGCTTATCAGCGGCACGCGGGGTGATACTCTTGATCGGCAAGCACCCGATGCGCTCGCCTCCTTTGTTGCGCACGTCGCAGATGGCTTGCATGCTGTGCTCGTAGCCGGGTCGCGAGCGCTTCGAGACCTTTTCGAGACATGCCTTTGTCTGCGCATATTCGCGGAAAAGCCAATCAACCGAGCCGACGCGCGCTACAGAAGCCTTTGGATCGGGGATGCCCTTTCGATCTTGGCATCGGCATCACTCCACGTCTCGTCGTTGTCAGAATCACAGTCATCCGAAGGCAGCCGATCATTGGCACAATCATGCTCTCCGACGTTCCATGCTCTTCGGCGAGCGCCAATGAGTGCGGGCTTCGGCATGCTTCCTGCCTGCACCATCTGATCGAAGACGTTGAGGGAAGCGCAGATGCAAGCGGCTATGGCCTCACGGGTGATGGGCCGGGGCTTGAGCGATGACGAGCGAGTCGTCTGCCTTGGCTCGGCGAGATCTTGGTAACAGAGCCTAGATTCTTCGTGCCCGTTCTATCTTTTTCGGTGTAGTTCGCTATCCTTGTTACGACATGAAAGATATCATCGTCATACATCGATGTGCGTGCAATGGAGTTGCTGGAGATGAACAAGCAGGGTGGAGGCGTCGAGATCGCGAAGGGAAATCCCTTTCACGCAGATGTCGTCCGTATGCTCAGAGACGCAGACGAATATTATGCGTCGCTTTACCCGCAAGAAAGCAACCACTTGATCGATGTGAATGAGTTGGCGAAGGACGATACTCTATTCTTCGTCGCTCAGATCAACGACAGGGTGATTGGCTGCACGGCCCTCGTCTTGTCACCTGACTATGGTGAGTTGAAACGCATGTATGTAGATCCTGCCTATAGGGGGCTGGGGGTCGCGCAAGATCTGCTGGATACGATCGTGCAGGCCTCGCGAGGGGCAGGGCTATCTTGTATTCGTTTGGAAACCGGGTACCTGCAGCATTCCGCGATAGCATTGTATCGAAAGAACAGCTTCTTCGAAATTCCGCCGTTTGGCGGTTACAGCATTGACCCGCTGAGCATATTCATGCAGCGCGACCTCTAGCAACCTGTTGAATGTCCCACAGGCATCTGCCTGCACTTTGGTGCCGACGTTGGATTCTGTCGTTGTCTTGGTCGTTGCGCGGTATTCGCTCTTCTGCGCGGCGGCCGCAGGCGGCCTATTGAGGTCAAGCTCGAACACGAATTGAATCAGAAAAAAAGGCATTAGTACCCTGTCTTTCCATTTGAGGAGCATCAAGTGGACGCCAGTTCCCTAAGGGCTATGCGCTTCAACAGCAACGCGGCACGCTCGATATTGCGATCGTCGAAATCATATGAGGGGCTGTGCAGGCTGGCAGCGCTGTCCGTCCCCTGACCAATCAAGCAATACGCCCCCGGGACCTTTTGTAGAAAGAAGGAAAAGTCCTCTCCGGCCATGCTCGGACGAACGTTGCTCAGGATGTCGTCTTGATCAAGCAAGATGTCTGCAACGCCGGTCACGAGAGCAGCGCGGTCCGCATGATTGATCGTGGCTGGATAGAGCTTTTTGTAGGTCACCAATCCCGTCAAATCATGGGCATCGCAGACGTGGTCCACGATATCTCGGATCTTCTTCTCAATAGTCGATTGAACGTCCGTACAATATGTACGAACCGTGCCGACACAGTCGACCCGATCGGGAATCATGCTGCCCTTGAGAGGGCTTCCGCCGTGAATGCCTCCGATAGATATGACGGCAGCCTCCACGGGATCCACATAGCGCGATACGACGTTTTGCAGCATCGAGATGATGTTTGCGGTGGCAACGATCGGATCCCTCGTCTGGTGGGGAATTCCGCCATGGCCACCCGCTCCAAGGACGGAGATTTCGATTCGGTCCGCCGCGGCCATCACCGCCCCGCTATTGATGGCGATCTTTCCGATTGGAAGCCATGGCGCATTATGAATTGCATAGATCGAGCTGAGCGGGAATCTCTCAAGCAATCCATCTTCGATCATCGCTTTTGCACCCGCTCCCCCCTCCTCAGCGGGCTGGAAGATGCAACATACGGTTCCGGAAAACTCACGGTTCGCTGAAAGCTCTCGTGCGGTAGCGAGCAGAATGGCCATGTGGCCGTCGTGACCACACGCATGCATGCAGCCGCTGTTCTGCGACTGCCAAGCAAGACCCGTCTGCTCCGTCAATTCCAGGCCGTCCAGCTCTGCCCTCAACCCCACATACTTTCTGGGGCCAGTCCCTTTAATGCCGCGAATGATGCCGACCACGCCGGTTCCGCCGATCCCGGTCTGTATCTCGTCGGCACCGAGCGCTTGCAGACACTCCACAACCATCGCCGACGTCTTGAGCTCCTTGTACCCTAACTCCGGAATCGAATGCAGCGCCCTGCGGATGCGTATCGCTTGATCGAGAGTGCCTGGCTGCAGTGCGTCACGCAATGACATATCATCTCCTTCGTCTCGAAGCGGGCGTCCTCGTCGCTGCGACCCGCTACGCCAGCTTCTGGATGTTCTCGGACAAGGCCATTGCCTCCGACCTTCCACGAACAGGAGCGAGTTGGTGAAACGACAGCATGTCCTCCAGGGCGGCCGCACAGGAAATGACGTCGTGGTCGCCATTTGTCGGCCCGATCACCTGCAGTCCTACTGGAAGACCCGACCGCGTCACACCGCAAGGCAGCGACAACGCAGGAAGACCGGCCACGGCCGCAACGTAGGTCAACGCTGTCCAGTCGAAATAGCCATCGAATACATGGCCTGCACATTCAACTACGGTCGGCTGATCGATCGGATGAGCCGGCACGATTGTCGACGGACATATCAAGAGATCATATGTTTCGAAGAAATCAGCCACATGCTGCACGATGCGAACCCGCGCCTGTTCGGCTTCAAGCATCTGGTCGATCGTCAGCTTCAGCCCCTCGGTCACGTTCTCCCTGATATCGGTTGATCTCACCAGCGTACCCTGCTTCCTCAGGACGCTACCAAGGCTGCACGCCAATACGTAAGCACGCATCACTCGAAAACATCGCTGGACACCATCTAGATTCGGAGACGCCTGATCCACGACGACGCCATTGGCCTGAAGTCGCGCCGCGGCATTTTGCACGATGCAAGCGACTTCGGGGTCCACAGGGCCGATGTTCAGATCAGCAGAGAAGGCGACTCGCTTCGGCAACTTCTGGACTTCAGCCGCGCTGGCAAACGACCGCAATGGACGTGGTTTGGAAAGCAGATCCCTATGGGTCTCGCCCGACATGGCGTCAAGGAACATTGCAAGATCGACGACGTTTCGCGCCATGGGGCCTTGGACGGCTAGCGTCTGATCAACGGATGCGCGGTTAGCCATCGCGACCCGCCCCGGCGACGGCCTCATCCCAACAACGCCACAAAAGCTCGCGGGAATGCGCAAGGATCCCCCCATGTCAGAGCCATGAGCAAGCCACGTCATATTCAACGCCAGAGCAGCAGCCGAACCGGAAGATGATCCCCCCGGCGAATATTTGACGTTCCACGGGTTCAAACACGGGTCAAAGACCGGATTCAGAGAATTGAATCCAACGCCGAGTTCAGGGACGTTGGACTTTCCAAATACAAGTCCCCCTTCGTCTTCGATGTGCTGGACGACCGCATCAGTGAAGGCTGGAACATGATCGCTATATATGAGAGATCCGGCCGTCGATCGAACCCCGGACACTTTCTGAAGGTCCTTGATGACCAGCGGCAGGCCAGACAGTTGGCCGCGCTCGTCGCGAGGCTTCTGCATCAATTTTGATGCACGATCATGCGCCCTATCGAAGCAGAGCGTCGGCAGGGCGTTGACGGTCGAGTTGACCTCGCCGACGCGCTGTTCCACCGCATCAAGGCAATCATGCGGAGTCACGTCACCGCGTCTAAGCAGGGACACGACGTCAACAGCCGAATAGTCGAGCAAGGCGTTCATCGCTGGTGTGCCCCTTCGAAGATGAGTAAAGCGGTGCCCGCCACTGCTGTGATTGCGCCCAGGAGCGAACTTGCATTCGGTCTCTCACCCCGCGTAAGCCAGAGCAGAAGCAGGAGCACCAGCGGCGTCGAGGACGCGTATGTCATCGATATTGCGATTTTTCCGCTCGTGATCGCCAGCATAAGAAGCGTCAGGCCGCCGCACATTCCAACGAGCGCACTCACAACGATCTTGGCGTAAACGGTAGCTGAGCTGGCGTCTGTCCTGATGTCGTCGCTGCGGGTGCGGCCCATGATGACAAACAATAGGGACGCTGCGCAGAACCGTATTGTCGTCGCCATGATGGGCGACGTTCCCGCCGTTACGACGGGAGTCGAGATCAGCGTGCCGATCGCCTGGCATCCGGCTGCAAGAACCGCCAATGCGACGCCCGTGTTCTGACGTTCGGCGTTGAGATGTCCATTCAGGGGAGCGCCGGCGCCTCCTCTGAAGGCAATGACAATCAACGCCCCAGTCAGTACAAGAAGAATACCAACTCCCGCCTCTATCGTGGTCCTCTTGTGATAGATGGCAGCCTCCAGCACGGCGCCGATAACGACGTTGGACGAGAATATGATGCTGGTCTTCTTCGGCCCTATTTTGCTGATGGCGGCAATGAGAGACAGGTCGCCGACCACAATTCCAATGAGGCTCGATGCCGCGAGCGTCAGCGCGTCCGCGACACTCACGCGAAGCGGAACATCGGCGATGAACAGCACCGGTAGCATGAAAAAAGACGCGAAGATCATTCGCGTCTTCGTGAACTCGAAAACACCTGTGGTGCGACTGACGTCAGCGGCAATGAGGCTACTGATCGCCAGGCACGCAGCGGTTCCAAGCCCGGCAACTTCGACGCCGACCGTCATTCGACGTTAGCCGTCTCGACTGTTGCGTCATCAGACCTGGTATCGTCTGGATAGATGTCTTCCATCGAGTTGTGCGTTATGGAATCCGACACCATGTCTTCCGGCGACGCAAACGTCAGGACCACAACGGTTCTCTTGGTAGATCCCGTCAGGGGCGCCACACGATGCAGTGTCGTATTCGCCTTCATAAAATAGCAATGTCCGCTGTTGACGTAGAGAGACCGAACGACGTTGTCTTGCAGGACCCGCCGGAGGTATGGCTCAGTCGAGCCTTTCTGCCATTCGACGTTCGAGAGGTACTCGACGCGTCCCCCGAGGAGCGGATCTGGAGCCTCAATGACAAAAATGAGGGCATAGGCATAATCGTCCCAATGCCATCCATGGGTGTCGCCAGGCTCGCACTGGCTGTTGATGATATACTCCTCGGGTCGGTAAGGAACCCGTTCAATGTTCTCACCGGCGAGCTTCCGGAGGAAGGAGAGAACCGCGTCGCTATTGAAGATGGCCGGAATAATCCCGTCATGTTGACAAATAGCGTCACGCCCGACGCTGCTGTAGGCTCTTGGTGTGTTGCCGCTTTCCTTGATGGTCAGCTTTCGCCGCTTCGACTCCCGGTCGAGCAGGATATTGGCTTCGCTGGTGAGCGCTTCGACCATATCCTTCGGAAGAAGCTGATCGATGACAGCGACGTGATTGCTCCTGAACGTTTGTGACAGCTGATCGATGGCGGCTTGCGACAGGCCGCCAATGTGACTAACTAGGCGCAGCTCGGTGTCTGTGGGCGTGCAGTTTGCTGACAGATTCATTGCAACCTCAAGTTCGGTGCTGAAAGAGCCAGGGCGGATCCCCCCGCCCGAGGACGTGCGGCTATGCATCGCGCGCGTCGCGACTGCCTCCGTCGTTCTGTACGGTGCCTGTGGGCCATGGAAGTATCGATACCGTATTTTTCGGATATGGCCGCCCGCGGTGGTCGTCGGTAGCTATGGACGACAGGGCATTGGGCTCGCTCTGCTTCGCGTTGAAGGCGACAAATCACAAAGGATGGCGTCGGTGAGCGAGAGCCAAGCAGGATGCGGCGCGATATTGCGAATGTTCGACGCGGCTCCCTGACGTTCAGTATCGTGTCACAAAGTTAAGGAGTGCGTCTTCGACGGATATCCTCCCTACGTCACGCCGCCTGTTCGGCGTTCATCGTCGGTGCCGTTCGCCGCGGCGCTGCTTGCCTGCTAATCACCGTGTCATCCACCGCCGCTCGGAGCTCTATCTCAAGCCACCTCGACTTCACCGACGATGTGTTCGCTCAATAGAGTGGAATCAGCGATGATGAATTATGAAGGCATATTTGTCCGGGCGATCGACGCTCTTCGTGAGGAAAGGCGATATCGGACATTTGCCACTCTGGTGCGCAATCCCGAGACTGCGCCGACTGCGCTCTGGCGACCGCCGGGCGAGACACGAGCACCACAGCCCGTCACCGTCTGGTGCTCCAATGACTATCTCTGCATGGGCCTGCATCCGGATGTGATCGAAGCGTCCACGGAAGCGTCCCGGAGCTTTGGCACGGGCGCGGGAGGAACAAGGAACATCTCCGGCACGCACCAAAAAATCGTAGAGTTGGAGCAGGAGCTGGCCAGTCTGCATGGAAAGGAGGCGGCGCTCGTCTTCACGTCAGGCTGGGTATCGAACTTCGCAGCAATCTCCACCATCGGGACTCTGTTGCCGGACTGCGTGATATTTTCAGACGCGGACAACCATAACTCGATCATTGAGGGTATCAGCCGCTCGAGATGCGAGAAGAAGATCTGGCGTCATAACGACGTGAGGCATCTTGAGCAGCTGCTTGCCGCGGAGCCCCGCAATCGCGCAAAACTCATCGTATTTGAAAGTCTCTATTCGATGAGCGGCAGTATTGCGCCCATCGGCGGGATCGCTGCTCTCGCTGAACGGTACGGTGCCATGACCTACATCGACGAAGTTCATGCCGTGGGGCTGTATGGACCTCAAGGTGGGGGCATTTGCGATCGAGACGGCCTCGCAGATCGGATCGACGTCATTCAAGGTACGCTCGCCAAAGGGTTCGGATCGCTTGGCGGCTATGTCGCCGCAAATGCATCGATCGTCGATTCAATCCGAAGCTATGCGCCGTCGTTCATCTTCACGTCGACGATACCGCCACACGTCGCCGCGAGCGCAACGGCGGCGGTACGGCATCTGCGCCGGTCCAGGGCCGAACGCGACCAACAGCAAGCGGTGACGCGCAGGGTCCGGCGTGCGCTTCAGGCCGCGCGCCTGCCGGTCATGGCCAATGAATCGCATATCATCCCGGTCGTGGTAGGCGACGCGCAGAAATGTACCGCCGCGAGCCAGATGCTGTTGGAACGACACAGGATATATGTTCAGCCTATAAATTATCCGACTGTGAGCAAGGGCACGGAGCGGCTTCGTCTGACTCCGACACCGGCCCATCGAGACGTGCACATCGACCTGCTGGTCGCCGCTCTCTCTGATGTCTGGGCGTCTCTCGAGCTTCCGTACGATGAACGGGCCGCGCGATCTCCGATCGTTGGCATGACGGACGACGCGGTCAATCCGAAAGACATGACGAATCAGCGGTCGGTTCCGGCGGAGTAAAGGCGGACGCACCGCGCGTCGTGACGATGCGGCATCAGGCATGGCGAGGGCGGATACATGACGCATTCCAAGTACAAGATCCTGTTCGTAACGCAGCACTATCATCCAATTCATCTGGCAGACGACCGGATCTATATTGTTGAACCCATCCAGTACGAAGTGCTGGCGTCCATGCTGGACAAGGATGAGGTGGACATTTCTCTGCTGGATCAGCGCCTTGATCGCCGCCCGTTGGCCCTGCTCGAGACGATAAGGCGCCTGCGTCCAAACTTCGTCGGATTCACGTCTTGGACGATGCATGTCGACCTCGTGCGGATGCAGGCGGCGCTGGTCAAGCAGATCGACCCTTCGATCATCGTTGCGGTAGGGGGGCACCATGCTAGCCTAAGTCCGTCCGACTTTGCGGACCCCAACATTGACTACGTCATGATGGGAGAGGCTTATCTCTCTTTCCGGGATCTGATCCTGCGCTGCCGGGAAAGCGAGCGTAACGTAGCTGATCTGGCAGGCGTTGCCTGGCAGGACAACGGCAAATTCTTCTCGAACGGCAAGGCGGTCGTTCCGAAGTCCTTCGATCTCGACAGCCTCCCCCTCCCGGACCGAAGCATCCTCGGCAAGTATAAGGGCAGATACTATCACCTCTGGTGGAAGCCGGTTGCTGCCCTGAGGACGTCCATGGGATGTCCCGCAAGATGCTCGTTCTGCAACTTGTGGCGGCCGAACCTCGGAAAGTATCTAACGTGGAGTCCGGAATACATCGTCGAGTACCTCAAGACGATCGAGGAGCCGTATGTCATATTTACAGACGACCACTTCTTCGGGGACGGGCGCCGGGCGCACGCCATTGGTGAAGCGATCCTTCGGGCGGGCATCAAGAAGGAGTACTTGTTCTACAGTCGGGCGGACGCGATTGTCAGAGACCCGAGCTTGGTCGCGCTGTGGTCGCGGGTTGGGCTCAAGCGCCTTCGGATGGGTCTGGAGAGCTATTCCGACTCCGAGCTCGGTGCCATGGAAAAGGGCAGCTCCGTGGCGCACAACGACAGGGCCATCGAGATTCTCAAGAAGCATGAAGTCTTGATCGAAGGCCTGTTTATCGTCGGTGTCGACTACAAAAGAGAACAGTTCGAAAACTTGACGAGCTACATCCGCAGCCGAAAAGTCGATATCCCGAACATCACTGTAGCGACGCCGATGCCGGGGACGACAGACTACGCCAAGAACGAAGACGCGCTCATTTACAAGAACCCGACGTACTACGATTTTCAGCACGCCGTGCTCCCCACAAGGCTCGATATCAAGGAGTTCTGCCATCTCTATGGGAAGATGCTGCTCAAGGTCCAGAGACCTCCACTCGAGCAGATCCGGCGCATAGGTCTGTTCAAATTCATTTGTAACGTTCCGTCATTCTGGATCTACTTTCTTCGCGTCTACACGTCTTACAAGCACTACGGCTACGTAGAGCGAAGCGGGGGCGAACTTCCAACACTTCCATGGGTTGATATGCGGCGCGGAAGCTGCGGCGGTGACGCGGTAGCGGACAAGAAATATGGCTCCGTCGACATCGACAAGGTGTTTCCGACAGGGGTTCCGTCATGACGGACGAGGCCGACGTCACGAATGATATCAAGCTGCGCTTCGGACGCCCCGACGATTTTGCCGCGCTTAGGTCTCTGCGGGGCGAGGTGTTCTGTGATGAGCTTGGGATTCAGGAGCGATCCTATCACGACGTCATTTTCGATTGGTATTCGAAGAATGTCGTTTTGCTTGCGGGCAACCGTTTGATAGGTGCTGTTCGTCTTGCCTACATCCGAGATTGGCAGGAGTACTATGTCAGCTACCTATGCCTCGCGGCGCAATACCGCCGGAAAGCGCATCTGCGGCTGTTGTTCGGAGCCATTATTCTGCTCATGAAGCGAAATGGGATCAGGTCAATCAGGGCGGATTCGTCCGACGCAAATCTGATGATGTATCAGGCGATGGGGTGCGTTCCCATCGGAGGAAAGTTCAAGAAGCCAGGATTTGTCTGCGACTGGACACCGATGCGCTACGACATTGGTGTCAATGCAGCGGCGGAGGAGAGTCTTTCAGAACGCGCGGCGGCTCATTTTGAACCGTGGACCGAGAGCGATCTGACATGGGTGTTCGACACCGTGTTTCATCGGTGTGACACCGCGTCGGCATTCGGGGTGACTTTCGAGACCCTTCTCGAAAAGGATCTGATCCCTGGGCATCTGCCGTATCTGGCTCGTCCCGACCGGGTGATCGACCTGCCGCGCGATGAGGCGTTTACGCGTCATCTGAGGACAGTCGAGGTGCGGTCAGATGACGATGAATTCTTTTCGGCAACTTCAACAGCATCTCCCACTCGCCCTGCCTGCCCGGATCGCACGACCATCACCGCGGGCAGTCGGTTCGCGCATCTGAATGCTCGGTTTTCGTCCAAGACCCTGGTGGCGGTTCTTGTCGACTCGGAGGCGTTGGTCTTGGCGCGATTATACGCTGTCCTGACCTGCAAGCGTCTGGTCGAGTTGAACGATTGGGGGGAACTGCCCTCTCTCTGCCCACCGTCCGTATCGAGCGTGACTGCCATTATCGGACCGGCTGATCGGGCACTGTCGAAGGCGGTTTTATCGGCAGCGCAACGCCGATGCGCTATCGGGCTCCTGACCGCCGCGGACCTGCCGGCTCTCTCGTCGACGTTGCTCGGCTCGTATCTGAACTTCATTGGACCAACACAAGTGGCGATCGCGGTCCATCCGGTGGGTCTTGTGTCGTACGAGGCGCCGACAGGCGCGTGCGGTCGTGGGCTCGGCCCAGGTTTGTGGAGCCTCGCCGGTGGACCAGAAATGACCGTCGTCGCGATTGGCCCGTATCATTTGCTCATCGTGCCCGCCAGGATATGCCGAGCTGCCGTAGCGGCCATTTCAGAATTTCTCAAGGTTGGCTATGCGATCGGACAATCAGTCCGATTGGTCCGCGAGGAGTGCCTGGGCGATGAGCCGATCCTGCTGATGGGAGATCCGAGCCTTCGCCTCGATATCGCCCCGTCAGAGAAGAACGCGGAGGCGACGCGGCGCTTGGCGGCCGTCTCGGACTGATGTTCGTGCTGAACAACTCATTTTCGATGCCTGCTTTCACGGCCGCGGTGGTGACAGGGACGCTATGCGTTGTTGGGCCGTGTTTTCTTTTCGGGCTGGCGCTGGTTGCGACGATCTTCGTGCGCGCGATGCCAAGGCGATCGGGTGAACGCAGGCTTGCCGGGTTGAAGAACGAGGTCAGGATCTATCACGACAAGCATGGCGTTCCCCATATCTTCTCGGAGAATTTTCAGGATGCCGCGCGGTGCCTGGGTTACCTGCACGCAAGCGAGCGCCTGTTTCAGATGGAAATTCACCGACGTGCTGGACAGGGGCGACTTTCCGAAATCTTCGGGGCGGATTTCGTCGACACAGACAAAATCATTCGTGTTCTAGGTCTCTACCAACTGGCCAAGACCAGCTTTGCCGCGCTTGCGCCGGAAACTCAATCCACGCTTTCGGCCTATGCGGACGGCGTCAATGCATTCTTGTCGACCCACCGAAGCAAACTGCCGTTTGAGATGGTCTGGTTGAGAATCCGGCCGGAGCCATGGTCTCCCATTGATTCAGTCGTGTGGGGCAAGCTCATGGCTTGGCAAATGAGCCGGAACTATCTCGCCGAGCTGAATCGAGCCGAGTTGACCAGCAGAATCGGAACGGTCGATGCCGGCCCGTTTTATCCGGATCCCATGCGGGGCAAGACCGGACCATTGGTATCGGGTGGGTCTGGTGGCTCGCGCGGACAATCCGACTTTTCAGACAAGATGGGAGCGTTGCTCGGATTGGCCAATGGCGCTTCAAATGCTTGGGTCGTCGCCGGCGAGCGTACCACGAGCGGCCATCCGCTCCTCGCGAACGATCCGCATCTTGACGTGTCGTCGCCGGTGCTCTGGTTTTTATGCCGGATCGTCACCCCCGGAGGATGGGTGAAGGGAGCCGGAGTACCAGGCGTACCGATGATCCTGCTTGGACAGAACGAGAGCATCGCCTGGGGAACCACGGCGGCGATGTCCGACGTTCAGGATCTGTTCGTGGAAACTCTGGATCCGTCGGATCCGACCAAATATCTTGCGCAGGCTGGCTCTCACGCATTTGACAGGCATGAAGAGACGATTCGAGTCCGAGGTCGGCCCGACGTCAAATTCGCCATCCGCAAGTCGCGGCATGGCCCGGTGCTATCCGATGCTGTCCCGCGTCTTGCCGCGCTGGCGGGCAGCGATGGCGTCATCGCGCTATCCTTCAGCGGGCTCGGAGATTGTGACCGCACTGCCGAGGCGTTTCTGAAGCTCAATCGGGCGCGGAATTGGGAGGAATTCAAGGATAGTCTGCGGCTGTACGAAACGCCTGCGCAGAACATGTTCTACGCCGACGTCGCCGGCAATATCGGAGTCATGAGTCTCGGGCGGGTCCCAGTGCGCAAGTCGGAATATGGCCTGCATCCCGCGGCGGGATCAACAGGTGATGCAGACTGGTCAGGCTACGTTCCGTTCGACCAGATGCCGCACTCGTTCAATCCGGCCTGTGGCTATATCCATAATGCGAATGGTCGACCGGCCTGGTGTGGGCACGATGTCTTTATGGGATGCGATTGGGAAGAGCCGTATCGGACACAAAGAGTCCAGCAGTTTTTCGACAACATCAGATTGCACTCGCTGGAAACATCTGCCGAAATGCAGGCCGACATTCTATCTCTCGCCGCTCAGGATCTTCTGCCGATTTTGCTTCGAGCAACCCCGTCCAGTCCACTGGGACGGCAAGCCCTCGCGCTGCTCTCGAAGTGGGACGGCACGATGCACAAGGACTGGGCAGAACCGCTCATTTTCAACGGGTGGATGCAGGCGCTCCGACGAATGCTGATCGATGACAAGGCGAAGGTGAAGCTTGAGTATGTCGGGCCATGTGCGGCTTCGCTCCTCAGGAAGCTTATCCTGGAGCATCCCAAATGGTGCGCTTCGGGCGAAGAGACGGATCTGGAATGTCGTGCATGTCTGACGCGGGCTCTCGAAGAAGCTATGGCGATGCTCTCGAGGCGCCGCGGGTCTGACCTGACGAAATGGCGGTGGGGAGACGAGCACATCTCGACGCTTTCGCACGTCTTCTACTCGCGGATACCGATCTTCAGGTCATTGAGCGAGCTTGGCGTCGGAAGTGGCGGGGACCTGTATACGCTCAACAGCGGAGGTGCTCTGCAGCCGCACCATGATCGCCCGTTCGAGCGGAAACACGTTCCGACATTTAGAGCCCTATATGATCTCGGCGATCCGGATCGGTCCCGCTTCATGACCGCGACCGGCCAATCTGGCCATATCTTCTCGCGCTTTTACGGAAACCTGACGCCGCTTTGGAACGAAGGCGAGTCGATCACGCTGGCTGGCGATGAGTTGGCCTTGCAGCGTGAAGGCGCGACTCTCATGAGATTTATTCCGTAGGGCTGACAGGGCAGTCACATGGCGGTCGAGGAAGCATCTTTGGTCAAATCGGGTGATACGGAAGCCGATTCCTCGGGCGCGCCGTTGCCGCCGGTTGACTCAGGGTCCAGTCGATCAAGTCCCTATGTTTCGGGGCTGATCGCAGTCATGTTTTGGGGAACGACTCCGGCCGCGACGGTACTGGTCGCCCATGACATGCCCTCATCGTTGATCGGGCCGTCCAGACTTCTCCTGGCCGCGGTCTTCCTCCTACCAATGGTTCTCCTGCTTCGGCCGCCGCTTCCGACCGATAGGGGAGGTTGGATTGCCGTCGCGATCAACGGTATGATCGGGTTCGGTGGTTCGTTCTTTCTGCAGGGTCTGGGCTTCTCGCGAACGTCGACTTCGCACGCGGCTCTCATCTTGGCTTGCGCTCCGGTGTTTACATCCATCATCCAGCATGTGCTGTCCCGGACATTTCCCCGCACTCTTTGGCTGATCGGAAGTGCGATGGCATTGTGTGGTGAGACGTTTCTGATCGGCGCTCGTTCGAACGGCGATGTCTTCGGCAGTGGAACAATGGTGGGCGACGTCATCGTTCTCATCGGCACCATTACGGTCAGCATTGGATATGTGGCAGGCGCTCGCGCATCTGCGCGCATTGGCCTGTTCGGAGCGACGGCATGGTCGATCATCTTCGGTGCTGCTCTTGTGACGCCGCTGTTGCCCTCTGTCCTGGAGGCGATCTCCGGGGTGACGGTCGTAGGAGGAGGGGCCCTGTTCTTTCTTGCGGTCTTTTGCACCTTGATCGGATTCGCCGCATGGTTCTGGGCTCTGGACAAGGGAGGCGTCTCGGCGATTGCGCCTCTGCAGTTCGGACAGCCGATCGTATCACTCTTGATAGCCGTGATCTTTCTGGGAGAGCAGCTTTCGATGAGCATTTTTGCTGCAGTTGGATTGGTTCTCACGGGGGTATACTTCTGTCGAAAGTCGGCGTGAGAGGTCGTATCCCGCGAGGTGGGTCGCCGGTTAGCAATGCGGCTCTTGATGTGCGTTCCGCAATAGCGGCTGGGCGAATTGCTGTGCTGGATGAATGCGGTTGCAGGTTGTTGTTGTCAGCGAGCCGAACCGCAAGGTCGAAGAACAGCGTTTCGTTCAAGAACTCGTCGCGGATCTCTGCATCCGGTTCATCATGACGCTGCGGGTGAGCTCGGTACTTTGTCCAAGACGATCGCGCCCGGCTTGCCGTCCGGTGCGACAATCGCAGTCAGCCCGCGCGCTTCCTGTCGCCCGAGAGCGAAGTATCGGCAAATGCACCCAGTCATTCCGCGGTGACGATCGTCGATCGCACAGCTCTCAGCGCGAACGCTGGCTCGGCACGGTCCTCGCTCGGCACGCTCTTGGCGCGGCGGACCGCAAACTGCTGATCGGCACTCGAACTGCCGAGCTCTCGTCCTTGGACGGGGCTTACCGCCTGCAGGTGCTTGCGGGCGGCTCGCTGTAGCCAACAGCCAGAAGGCAACTTGGGCCCGGAATGACAGGTCTGGTTAGGTCACCGGGGTCGCCGCGCTGTAGGTGCGGTTGGCGCCGTCCACCTGCAAGGAGCATAGATCTAACGGCTCGGGTACAATCTCTCGTTGCGCTTGAAGTACCCCGGTCCTGCGCAGCGCTCCTGCGCAGATGTGACGTTTTGCTTTGGAAGCGGCGAGGTCTCGGAGGGATGGTTGGTCTAAGATGTCAGTGTCGATTCCCAAGCATTTGCGCGATGTAGATACCGTACGGTCAGAGACTCTCGCCTCCAACGCAAGGGTCGGTCGCCCATCAAAGACCACGGGATCGGCGAGTGGTTGCGCATTCCATCCAAGCCGGTTCAGCCGCCGTACCCAACCCGGCTTGGATTGCGCGATAAGACCCGTGATGCCGAGGTACTGGCATATCTCTGCTATGGCGACCATCAGTCGACGCGAGGCTAGAACGTCACCGTCTCCGATCTCGGACCTGGCGCAAAGACGGGTCCATTCGAAGATGTCCGGCGCCTTCGGATATGATCGCCCCCGCACCAGCTCCGGATACACGTGCGACAGGAGATGCGGCCTGGTCGTCGGAAGAAGCCGCGAGTACGCCATCACCCGTCCGTCGTGGATATCAACTACATGCAGCGCATCATCACCATCAAACTGGTCCCGATCGCGCCGGTCCGGCTTGACAAGGCTTGACCACGCAAGCGCTTCCACGAAGATCCTATATCTAAGATCGTAGATTTCATCCATAAGGCTGGGGGTCGCCAGTTTTGAATCCTCGTAGAACGCAAATATCATCATGGTCTCCTCGGGTAGGGAGACCAACCGATCATTTTGCAGAAGTATTGGCGATGCCGTTCTAGTACAGTATTTACTTCATACTGGCTTTAGCGAACCGTTCAATATCGCGATGCGGACGGCCTCTGTTCGGCTGCCGGCGCGAAGCTTCGACATCGCGTTGCGAAGATATTGATCGACGGTTCGCTTGGAAAGACGAGCCTCAAAGGCGATTTCCTTGGATTTCAGGCCGTGCATCGCCCAATGGAGGCATTCCAGTTCGCGCGGCGCGAGCACGCACGCTCGCTCCTCTTTCGCCGTTGCAGGTCTTTTCGCGTGTATCATTTGGTCGACACGCTGATGACTGAGTAACGCCATGAAATGAAGATTGTGCCGATCGCTTCGCTGCAGCGGCTTGGCGCCCGTCGCAAACGATACGCAGGTTGTGCGCATTTGCGGACCGTGGATGGGGACCGTGAAGCCGTCAATCAGTCCTGCGTCCCTTGCTTCGTCCATGAGCTTTCGTTGTTTTGCGGTGAGCGGCTGAACCGCACACTCCTCGCTCCAGACGTACGGCGTCGCTCTTTCCCGAAGCAGTTGGGCAATCGGGTCTATATGGACATAATTTCTCTCATTATAATATCTGATCCAGGCATCATTCCAGCCACGTAGCTGGATATGAGGCTCGAGGATTTCCATTCGGCTCGGCAGGTCAGCGATAAAGACGCCGGTCACTCCGAAGCGCTCAGTGGAGGCTAGAAGCAGCTCGAGTAGGCTGTCGATGCTAGTAGCATCAGCGATAGCTTCGCCATAGGCCTGAGGGATCTCAAACATTGCCTTCTGTCTCGAACGCAAAGTAGTCAGGATACTGCCGATAGCTGACGGATATCTCTCGTCCGGACAGTCACCTTAGAAGTTCGCGAGTCGCCACACATTCAACCAGCGCACCTCCTCCCGACGTTCCGTTCAGAAATTCCTCGTCTCGCCCGCGCGGTCGTGCACAAAAAAATTGGAGAGTCGCTTCTTCGACATGCCCTACAACCTCTGCGGATGATTAGCAGTGACGGTATAGGAATGCAACCGTTCTGGTTTCCTTGGAATGGTTTTTTGCAGATTGAATGGCAATCTGGTCGGAGCGGTGCGTCGAATGTCTGCCGTACGACTCTGGTAATCGGCCGCAGACATCAAGAAAGCTGTGGCGAAACCCATTCACCGATTCCTCTGCTGGGCGGCTCTCGCTGCCATCAAACGCGACCGAACGATAATGAACGGCCAGAAGCCGGCGGCCCCGACGTCCTGGGTAGGAGACGAGAGTGTCAGCGAATACACGTATTGATTGACGATGAGAAGACTGATCCAGCCAGCACTTGAAAAGCGGTCTGCAAGCGCAGCGTTTTTTCGCCATCAACGCGAACAGCCGGCCTGCTGAACCGATCGCGCCGCGCGTCGGGATACGACGCGTTCATTGGGAAGGCAAACAACCGATTGATATTGCGGCAGTTCGTCTCGACGATTTGCCAAAATGGCTTTGATATCGTTGCATCATCAAACTGATTTTGAATCCGCCATGCGGCCTCTCATCCAGCAGCGTGGCCCGACGTCATGGAATCGTCATTGGTGGAATGACCATGGAAGTTACTGGCAAGTCATATGCCTCTTAATCAGCGGGTCCTAGGTTCGAGCCCTATGCGCCTGCCGCCAACAATCTATGGTTGTGTTTGATCCAAGGCCTGAACTGCAGGCCTCGTACGGGCAATCTTCAACACGGTGGGTGAGATCGATTATGTCGTCGGTGACGTGCCCGTGGTTGCTCACTCTGCTCGAACCAAGGAGCGCGACATCAATCGACGCCCGTGAGGCCGGCACATCGAGACTGTGAATAGCTCGGATCAAAACGATCAATTTTACGAATGATCTGGGATCGCTCATCAATGACGCGATCGGTCGGGCGCGGGCGCGTCGCCGTGAGGTCGGTCGGGGGCAAGCTCGTTTCGTAGAAAACGCGCCACCAAGGGGGGATTCATGACAAGAGGACTGCAGCGGTCCGCTTCCGCAGCGTTGATGTTGGCCGGGATGATCCAGGGTGCGTGGGCCGCCGAGAACGCGGCCACCAACTATCCGGCGGGCTCGCCCGGCGTGTTCATTGCGTCGTTTCCGCCGATCCCGGGCCTGTTTGCGATCAGCCAGACCAGCTACACCAGCGCCAACGGCCTGTATGACGGGCAGGGCAAAAAGCTGCCGATCGACTTCAAGCTCTCCGCCGTGTCGGAGACGATGCGGTTTCTCGCCAGTTATCCCGGCGACTTTTTCGGCGCCCATGTCTATTCGCAGCTCGTGGTGCCCTTCGTCCATCTCGAAAGCACCAATCCCGGCGGATCGTTCCAGGCCAACGGCCTTGCCAATCTGACCTTCTCGCCGATCATTCTGAGCTGGGCGCTGTCGCCCGTGCAGACCTTCACGGTCGGCCTGGACATCATGCCCAACACCGGCACCTATTCGGCGCGGCAGCCCCTCAACGTCGGCACGAACTACACCACCATCTCGCCCGTCCTCGCCTATCGCTATGCCGATCCGAAGGGCTTCGAATTCGCCGTCTCGCCACGTCTGCTGCTCAACGGCACCAATACCGATTCGGTCAACGCCTTCACGCAGCTGACCCAGCAGTACCGCAGCGGTGATGCGCTGGTGGTCGACTTCAACGCGGGCTATAATATCGGCGCCTGGAAGCTCGGCGTCGTCGGTGGCTATACGCATCAGTATCAGGACGACAAGATCAACGGCGTCAAGGCATTCAATTTCGCCGGGGTGCAGGACGGCAACCGGTTGCGCTCGATCAATGCAGGCCCGTCGCTGACCTATAATGCGGGCCCCTTCCAGATCAACGTAAACTACCAGCATACATTCTACGTCGAGAACGGCAGCCGCGGCGATACGGTCTGGGCCAATCTGGCATTCCCGATCTGGGTGCCCGCGCCGCCGCCCGGAGCCGGACCGATCAAGCGCTGACTCGCGCAAGCTGGATTGATCGCTCATCAACGAAGGCGGCCGGCGTCTCGCGCCGGCCGTTCGCCATCGCCAGTGCCGGTCGACGGTGGTCAGGGCAGCTCGGCGACGACCTCGCGGATCAGAGTGCGCAGCCACAGCAGGCCGGCATCGTTGGAGCGGTAGCGATGCCATTGCACGCGCTGCCGCAGCGCCGGCAGCGCGATCGGCAGCTCGATGATGCGGATGGGAAGGCTGCGCTGGGCGGCGATGGCGAGCCGCCGGTGCACGGTGGCAAGGCGGTTCGTCCCGGCAACGAGATGCGGAATGGCGGTGAACGCGTAGACCGAAACGTCCTCGCTGCGGCTCGTGTTGCGCTGCTCCAGATAATAGGTTTCGAGCGATTGTGCCGCGATCGCCGGCCGCATCACGACGTGGGACGACTTGGCGAAATCCTGCCGTGACAGCTTGCCCTTGCCATACTTTCCCTTGCTCCACGCGATGACGCAGAAGTCGTCCTCGAAGATCACCTCGGACGGGTGCAGCTTGGAGCTGAATTCCTCCGGGATGATCAGCAGGTCGACGTCGCCGCGCTCGAGCGCGCGCTCTGGCCGCTGCACCTGCTGCAGGAAGTCGAAGCGGATACCGGGCGCAAGGGCCTCGCTGCGCGCCAGCAGCCGCGGGATCAGCGTCACCAGCGTGTAGTCCGACGCCAGGATCTTGAAGCAGCGGTCGGACTGCGCGGGATCGAACTCGGCAGACGAGGCGATGGCCCAGTCGACCCGCACCAGAAGGTCCCTGATCGAGTCCTTCAGCGTCTCCGCTCGCGGCGTCAGCTCCATTTTGCGGCCGATCTTCACCAGCAGTTCGTCATCGAAATAGGTTCGCAGACGCAGCAAGGCATTGCTCATCGCGGACTGCGTCATGTTCATGCGCGCGGCGGCGCCGCTGACGCTGCGCAGGTGCAGCAGATGGTCGAGCGCGACCAGGAGATTGAGGTCGAACTTGTTGTTGAAGCGCATGGGCGGCCTCGCTCGAGGTATTCAAGAGATCAATGCGATCAATCTTGTTAATCAATTTTTCGAAATGGTCAAACGGGGCTATGCCAGACCTCGGGAAGAACGTCGAGGAAGACGCGTGGCCGGGCCGCGCGTCGCGAGTGCATTCATGTTCAAGTATTTTCCGACCAACTATGTCTGGAATCTCTCGGTCGATCTCGCGATCGAGATGGGCGCGCGGATCGGCGAGATCGAAGAGATGTGCGCGCCGCTGCAGGAGGCGGCCCGGCAGCCCGATGCCAACGGTACCCAGGCCTTCCGCGAGACCTGGGCGCGGATGGCAGACAAACTCTGTGCGCTCGCGTCCGAGGACGAGGCGAAAGGGCGGCTGCTGTCGGCCGGCGAGAAATATGGCCGCGCAGCGAGCTATCTGATCACCTGCGAGCGTCTGCAGGCGCACGAGGCGCCGGGGCGGCTGGCGCTGTACCGCAGATGTCTCGACGTGTTCGCCAAGGGCATTGCACTGGCGCGGGAGAACTGCGAGCGCGTCGAGATTCCCTATGAAGGCTCCCACATTGCCGGTCTCATGGTCCGCGCGGAAGGGCGCGACGGGCCGGCGCCGCTGCTGGTGCAGGTCAACGGCCTGGATTCGACCAAGGAGATGAAATACCGCGTCGGCTTGCCCGCCTGGCTCGCCCGACGGGGCGTGTCGTCGCTCGTGATCGACCAGCCCGGATCGGGCGAGGCGCTCCGGCTGCAGGGTCTCACCGCGCGCCATGACAGCGAGCATTGGGCGTCCCGGGTCGTCGACTGGCTGGAGACCCGCAGCGACGTCGACCCGAAGCGGATCGGTCTCGAGGGCGTCTCGCTCGGTGGCTACTACTGTCCGCGCGCGGTGGCTTTCGAGCCGCGCTTTGCCTGCGGCGTCGCCTGGGGTGCCAATCACGATTGGCGCGACGTGCAGAAGAGGCGCCTGCAGAAGGAAGGTGATTTCCCGGTCCCGCATTACTGGGCGCATGTGCGCTGGGTGTGGGGTGCGAGAGATCAGGACGACTTCATGCGGATTGCCGAGCAGGTTCACCTCGACGGCATTCTCGACCGCATCAAGGTGCCGTTCCTAGTGACGCATGGCGAAAAGGACTCGCAGATTCCGCTGCATTGGGCCGAGCGGACCTATGAGCAACTGGTGAATTCGCCCAAGCGCGAGCTGAAGATCTTCACCGCGCGTGAAGGCGGCGCCCAGCATGCGAGCTTCGACAACAGCATCAATGCCGGCCACTACATCGCGGACTGGGTCGCAGAGACATTGAACGGACACATCGCCTGACGCAGCAGGTGGAGGGGAAAAGTCATGAAAATTGTCGGTCTGGAGAGCCTGATATTCGGTGTCGACGACGTGAGAGGCGCGGCGCGCTTCCTGGTCGATTACGGGCTGACGCCCGTCGACGTCTCCGATCGCGGCGGCCGCTTCGAGGCGATCGACGGCACCGCCGTGGTGATCGCACGGCAGGATGATCCGGCTCTGCCGCCGGCGCCCGTGCCGGGCTGCCGTCTGCGCAAGACGGTGATGGGCGTCGCCGACGAGGCGACGCTGGGGGCGATCACCGCCGAGCTGCGGCGCGACCGCGAGGTCCGGCGGCTGCCCGATGGCTCGATCGAGTCGACCGACGATTCCGACTTCGTGATCGGCTTTCAACTGACGGCACGGCGGCCGTTCATGCTGGCCAGCGAGATCTCGAATGCGCCGGGCGGCGTGGTGTTCCGGCCGATCAACAGCCTCGGCGTGCCGCCGCAGGGCGGCGTGATCCGTCCGCGCTCGCTGTCGCATGTGGTCTATTTCGTGCCCGACGTGGTGAAGGCCGAGGCGTTCTACGTCAACCGGCTCGGCTTCCGCTGCACCGACCGCTTCACCGGCACCGGGCCGTTCCTGCAGCCGGGCGGCTCGCTCGACCATCACACCCATTTCCTGATCGGCGCGCCGCCGCACATGCACGGCGTGGAGCACTTCACGTTCCATTTCGGTGGTCCTTCGGAAATGATCACCAACGGCTATCGCTTCGTCGAGAAGGGCTATCAGGCGTTCTGGGGGCCCGGCCGTCACATCCTGGGCTCGAACTGGTTCTGGTACTTCAATAGCCCGTTCGGCTGCCACATCGAGATGGATGCCGACATGGACCAGCACGATGCGAGCTGGCAGCCGCGCGAGGCGACGGCATCCGCCGACAATTCGCAGACCTTCCTGATGAAGATGCGCAAGAAATGGTACCCCGGCCCCGGAATCCCCGAGAATGGCGACTACGCGTGAGGCCGAGGCGCGATGGATCCGGCTGTGCCGCGCCGATGAGATCGGCGAGGCGCAGTCGCGCGGCTTCGATCCCGATGATGAGGGGCAGGACAGCCTGTTCGTCGTGCGCCGGCACGGACAGCTGCATGGCTGGCGCAACGCCTGTCCGCATATCGGCGGTGCGCCGATGGCCTGGCGCAGGGATGCGTATCTCAACGCCGACGGCACGCGTATCGTCTGTCACGCGCACGGCGCCGAGTTCGTGCCCGACACCGGGCTGTGCGTGCAGGGGCCGTGCCGCGGCGAGCGGTTGAGCCGTCTCGAGCTCGTCGTCATCGACGGCGAGTTGTTCGTAAAGTCATAACATGCCCGCAAGGGCGGACTGCAGAGGGGGAAGCACCATGGCAGTGGTGAGCAGGGTGCTGACGATCGGAGGCGGCTTTTCCGGTATGGCCGCGTCGATCCAGATGCGCAAGGCGGGCATCAACATCGATCTCGTCGAGGTCGATCCGAACTGGCGGCCGGAGGGCGCCGGCATCACGGTCAGCGGACCGACCTTGCGCGCGCTCGAGACGATCGGCGTGTTCGCGGAATTCGCGCGGCGCGGCTACACGGCTGACGGTGTCGACCTGGTCGCGCCATCGGGTCATCGGATCGGCGAGATCCCGACACCGAAGGCCGTAGGATCGGATGTGCCCGGCGGCGGCGGAATCATGCGGCCCGAACTCGGGCGCATCCTCGCCGATGCGACGCGCGCCGCTGGCGTTCACGTGCGTGTCGGCTGCACCTACACGCGGATCACGCAGCACGACGGCGATGTCGAGGTCGCCTTCACCGATGGCACGACGGGCCGTTATGATCTCGTGGTGGCTGCCGATGGCGTGCATTCGAAGACGCGGGCGCTGCTGCTTCCCGAGGTCAAGCCGCCGCAATACATCGGCCAGGTGGTCTGGCGCGCCGTGCTGCCGCGGCCGGCCGACATCGTGCGTCCGCGGATGTGGCTGGGTGGTGCGGTCAAGGCGGGCGTCAACCCGGTCTCGCCGAGCCACATGTATATGTTCGTGACGGAGGCGCGGCCGGAAAAGCTCCAGGCCGAGCGCGCGTCCTGGCCGCAACTGGTCGCGGACCTGCTGGCGCCGTTCAGCGATCCCGTGCTGGTGGCACTGCGGGCGCATTTGTTCGCTCCCGACGCCGCCATCGACTATCGGCCGCTCGCCAACCTGCTGGTGCCGGCGCCGTGGAATCGCGGCCGCGTCATCCTGATCGGCGACACCGTGGCCGCGACCACGCCTCACCTCGCCTCCGGCGCGGGCATCGGCATCGAGAGCGGCATCGTGCTGGCCGAGGAGCTGGCTCGCGCGACGACCCTGCAGGAGGCGTTCGACCGCTTCCATGCGCGCCGCTGGGAGCGCTGCCGCATGGTGATCGAGAACTCCGCGCAGCTCTGCCGCATCGAAATGGAGAACGGCGACAAGGCGGAGCACGCCAGGATCATGCGCGAGTCGATCGTCGGGCTGACGCAGCCGATCTGAGCCAACAACATCAACAAACAACATCATCAACGGGGAGGAAGCAATGACGGTGACGACGGAGACGTGGCGCGGACGCATCGCGCTGATGGTCGCGCATTGCGCCGGGATGGTCGATCTCGTCGCGCTGCCGGTCTGGGTGGGCGCGCTGATCGAGCGCTACAGGTTCAGCCCGCAGCAGGCGGGACTGCTGGCCACGCTGTTCCTGCTGGGCGCCGTGCTCAGCAGCCTGTTCTTCGCACCTCGCTTCAACCGGATGAACGCCCGCCTGGCGGCGGCTGCGGGATACGCCGTGGCCGCGCTGGTGTTCCTGGCCGCGAGCCGAACGTCGGAGTTTGCGCTGCTCGCGATGCTGCACGCGCTGGGCGGCGCAACAGCGGCCTGCGGGCTGAGCTTCACTCACGGCACCATCGCACGCAGCGCCAACCCGCACCGCCTGTTCGCCATCGTCGGAATGGCGCTCGGTGTGTTTGCCATTCTGTTTCTCGGCATGACGCCCAATCTCGTGGCGAGCTTCGGCGGCCAGGCCTTGTTCGTCGTGTTTGCCGGCGTGATGGCGGTCGCGGCGCTGGCGGCGGCGCTGTCATTTCCGAAGGGCGTGGTGCGCAGTGACGAGGATCTGATCGCGGAGGTCAGCCATCTGCCGCGCGCCGTCTGGTTCGGCATTGCCGGCATCAGCTGCATGGCGCTGACCCAGGCGATGCTGTTCAGCTTCATCGAGCGGATCGGCGCTGACCGCGGCTTCGAAGCTGACGCGGTGACGGGCGTGCTGATCGCGCTCGGCTTCGTCAACCTGCTGCCGGCGCCGCTCGCCGCCATAATGGAGCGGCGGCTACCGGCGCGACACGTGCTGCTGGCGGGCCCGGTCTGCCAGGCGCTGATCGCCGTGACGATCACCTTCGGCTCCGGCTTCGTCGCCTATGCGGTCCCGACCGCGATCTTTGCCGCGGTGATGATCTTCACCCACACCTTTGCGTTCGGGCTGCTGTCGCGTCTCGACCCGACCGCGCGGGCGTTGGCCGGCACGCCGGCGATGCTGATGATCGGCGCTGCGATCGGCCCCATTCTCGGCGGCACCTTGGTGCAGCTGTTCGGCTATCCTGCGCTCGGGCTCGGCGCCGTCATCATCTCATCCGTCGCCGTCGTGATGTTCTCGCGCGTGTTCGCTGCGCGCGGCGCAGCGTCCGCCGCCTCTCTCGAAATCGCCTGACCAGGAGGCCTCCAGCATGACCCTTCCGCAGATCCGCCGCGTCGTCACCGGCCATGACGCGCAGGGCGCCGCCGTGATCTCGTCCGACGGCGCCTTGCCAACCGTCACCGAGCTGGCGGCGATCCCCGGCACCTTCTTCCACGAGGTCTGGAGCACGCAGGCAACGCCGGCGCTGATCGACAACGGTCCCGATCCGACGATCGGGCCGCTGCGGCTGCCGCCGCCAACCCATGGCAGCCGCATCCGCTTCGTCGACATTCCGCCGGATACCGAGGACTTTCTCCGCAACGGCGCGGCGCGCATGAATGCCGCGTTCAGCCAGATCGGCGACCCCCACGCCTCGACCGTGACGACGGAATCGCCACATCCGCTGATGCACCGCACCGAGACGATCGACTATGGCATCGTCATCTCCGGTGAGATCACGCTGGTGCTCGACAAGGGCACCGCTGACCTCAAGGTCGGCGACGTGGTGATCCAGCGCGGCACCAACCACGCCTGGGCCAACCGCAGCGACAAGCCGTGCCGGATGCTGTTCATCCTGGTCGACGGCAAGTTCGGTCCCGAAGCCAACCCGACCAAGGCCAGCTGATGAGACTCGCGACCTATCGGAACGGCAGCCCCGACGGCGGCCTGGTCATCGTCTCCGGGGATCAGGCGCGCGCGTGCAATGCCAGCGCCACCGCACCGGATCTGCTGACGGCGCTGCGGAATTGGCAGCAGGTCGAGCCGGCGTTGCGCCAGCTCGCTGAAAGTCTCGAGGATGGATCGGCTGCCGATGTAACGGCGTTCGATCCCGCGCGATGCCTCGCACCGCTGCCGCGCGCGCCGCAATGGCTGGATGGCTCGGCCTTCCTGAATCACGGACGGCTGATGGATGTCGCCTTCAACAAGCCGCCGATCCCCGACTTCGACACCGTCCCGGTGATGTACCAGGGCGCCAGCGACGACTTCCTCGGGCCGCAGGACGATGTTCCCTTCGTGACAGAAGCTGATGGCATCGACTTCGAGGGCGAGTTCGGCGTCATCGTCGACGACGTGCCGATGGCTGCTTCTGCCGAAGAGGCTGCGCAACGAATCCGGCTGCTGGTGCAGATCAACGACTGGAGCCTGCGCGCGGTCGGCGCGCGCGAGGTTCGCACCGGCTTCGGCTTCCTGCAGGCGAAGCCCTCGACCAGCTTCGCGCCGTTTGCGGTGACGCCGGACGAGGTCGGCGATGCCTGGCGCGATGGCCGGCTCGACATGGCCCTGCATGTCCGGCGCAATGGCGAGCGGATCGGCGCAGCCTCGGGCCGCGAGATGGCGTTCTCGTTCCCGCAGCTGATCGCCCATGCGGCGCGGACGCGGCGGTTGACGGCCGGCACGATCATCGGCTCGGGCACGGTCTCGAACGCCGATCGCGCCGCCGGATCGAGCTGCCTTGCCGAGGTCCGGGCGATCGAGATGATCGAACACGGCGCGGCGCGGACCTCGTTCCTGCGCTTCGGTGAGGGGGTGACCATGCAGGCCTGCTTCGCCGATGGCCGGCCGGGTCCGTTCGGGCGTGTCGCGCAGCGCGTGGTTCGTGCTGCGGGCGCCGATCGGCCGGATTGAACCATGCGTATTCTTGTCACGGGGGCCGCGGGCTTCATCGGCCGTGCGCTGCTGCATCGGTTGCTGATCGACATGGACGGTGCTGAAATCACCGCACTCGATCTCGCCGAGGCGCCAGCGGGATTGTCCGGTGCGCGTCTGTCCTGGATCCGAGGCGGCCTCGACGATCCCGCCGTGCTGGAGCAACTCGGCGCCGCGCCGTTCCACCTCGTGTTCCACCTCGCCAGCATTCCCGGCGGCCGCGCCGAGGCCGCGCCCGCGCTCGGCCGCCGCGTCAATCTCGATGCGTCGCTGGATCTCTTCCAGCTGCTGGCGGAGAGCCGACATCGGCCGCGCGTGGTCTATGCCAGCAGCATCGCCGTCTACGGCGCGCTTGCGGAGGCGCGGGTCAGCGCACGCACGGAGGCGCGGCCGGCGATCACCTATGGCGCGCACAAGCGGATGGTGGAGATCGCGCTCGCCGATCACACGCGGCGCGGAGATCTGTCGGGTATCGCACTGCGGCTGCCCGGCATCGTGGCGCGGCCCAGGCCCGTGAGCGGCTTCGGATCGGCGTTCATGAGCGAGCTGCTGCACGCGCTGTCCGCGGGCGAGAGCTATGTGTGTCCGGTGTCGCCGGGTGCGACGGCCTGGTGGTTGTCCGCGAAGGCCGCCGTCGACAATCTCCTCCTCGCCGGGAAGCTCGATGTCTGCGGAACCCTGCAGCTTCCGGCGCTTCGTCTCTCGATCGCCGAGGTGGTGGACGGCCTGGCGCAGCTGCTCGGCGCGGAGCGCGCCGCGCGCGTGACGTTCGATCCCGATCAAGGCATAGAGGACGTCTTCGGCCGCTATCCCGAGTTGGATGCCACCGCCGAGCTGGCCCTCGGCTTCGCCCACGATGGATCGGTGGCGGTGATGATCGCGAATGCGGTGCGCGCGATCGCATGACGGGGAATGAGCCCAACTCGCCGGACCAGCATCTGTCGGGCGAGGCCATGGGCGCCGCGGCCATGGCGTCCCAAAAGGAGTGCTGATTCTTTGATTTTGTTGGTTTTCCCTGCTTCCTTAGGGAGCGCCAGTTTCCAAGCTGAACTATTGATTTCTGGGAGTTTGAGCCGGACTACATGTTCGGCAGGATGGGCGTTGACGCCAAGGTCGGTGGTGCCGCAATCCCAGGCTGGACCGTTACGGCTCTGGTGTTCATTCCATTAGCGGCTGGTTATTCCTGTCGTACCTGTTCCGGACGATCAATAGCGTGGTCTCCCAGCGCCTCGCCTCCGAGCTTGGACCGATGCTGATGATCGCTCTTGGCGCTCGCCGAGGCGAAGCAAGCCACGCGTCTGGAGGTCGTATCAATAGAGCCGAGCCGGACAAATGCAGTGCTGCGGTTGGAGGCTCCGGCACGTCGCGATGAACTGATGTGCCGGCCGAACCGGCTCCATCGGGGAGCGGGCGGAGGCTCATTTCGCACCCGACAGGAAGCTCTTGATGAAATCGACGGCTCCCGCCGATTTTGCCGGATCGGGCGGCGGCGCTTCGGCGGCCGACGGTTGCGCCGCCAGACGCGCGGTGTGCGCGTGAAGATGCCGCGTCCGCCGGTGGGCGTAAGTGGCGCTCTGCCCGTGCCTCTGCGAAGCACTGCTCACGGTGATCGTGATCTTCTTCGATACCAGCGGTGGATCGAAGTTGAAGTGCATGCCGTCGCCCAGGACGAGCTGCAGGGTATGCTTGCCGGGGGGCAGCTCGATCCGGGCCTCGGTCTCGCCCGCGCCATAGTGCAGGTGCTTTCTGTCCTGCGGAATCGGCTCGCCCGGGCTGATCGGCTCATCGGCGTCGATCAGGAGGTGATGATGGCCGGTGTTGGCAAAGGCGTCACCGGCATGGGTCACGCCCATGTTGCGAAGTCCGAACCGGCACCAGAACGCGGTCTTCACGGTGTCGCCGTCGGTTGGCGTGATGAAATACAGGTAGGCGTCCTTCGGCGCCGTTTTCGCCTGCGCCCATGCGAGAGTCGGCAACAGCACCAGCGTGCAGGCCAACACGGTGGACCCGAGCGTCGCGACTGCGGCGAGACGACGTCGTCGCCAGGGCGTCAGATCCAGTAGCGGCGCGCGACGCGTAGATTTCTCACTCCACATATCCCCAACTCATAAACAACGACGATCATCGATCGCAAATATCGAACGGTGTAGCCGGTCCATGAATGGGGCGTAGCGCGGCAAATTTGAGGTTTCGATCGGTCTCGTCCTACGATTCCCGATAAGAATTTGAATAAAGAGGCTCGGCAGACCAGGCGTCCTGCGGATCTGCGACGCTGGTGTTCGCTGTGGCGCGAGACATTTGCGGGCGCAGGCCCCGCATCGGCGTCGACGGCACGCTGGCCTGGCTCAGCATACCGCGGCCGCATCAGAGCGAAAGAGCGAGGCGAAAGCCATGGGTCGGATACCTGACGCGCCCATCATAGCGGTCGCGGCTCCCGCTGCGGGCATAGCTCGCATCCTTCTTCCATGAACCCGAGCGAATGACATGGACGAAGCTCTGCTCGTCGATCCATGCCGAGCCATCGGACGGCGCGCCCTGATAGCTCTTGTGCCAGCTGTCGGCCACCCATTGGTCGACGCTCCCGCCCATGTCGAACAGGCCAAACGGATTGGCCGCAAAGCTTCCGACCTTCATGAGCTGCGCGGGCGCGCCGGGCTCGTTGCATCCGTTGCAATTGGCCATGCCGGAGCGCATCCGGTCGCCCCACCAGAACGCCGTCGTTGCGCCGCCGCGCGCTGCATATTCCCATTCGGCCTCGGTCGGGAGCCGGAGCGGCTTGCCGACGGCCCGCGAGAGCCAAGCCAGATAGTCCCTGACGTCGTCGTAGCCGACATTCGTCACCGGGTTGTCGTCCGGACCGCTCATCACGTCGGCGCAGGCCTTGGCAGCCACGCACGCCTTCCACTCGCCAATCGTGACCGGGTATTTGCCGAGCGCGAACGGCTTGATCGTGACGCGGTGGACCGGAAGCTCGGAGCTCTCGACGCCGCCCATCGCGAATGCCCCTCCTGGAATCATCACCATGTCAGGCAGGCGAATCGCCGCTGCCTCCGCCGGCCCTGGGGTCGCGGTCGACTCTGCTGCCGGCGCAGTCTCGGGAGCGGTCGCAGCGCTTGCCGACGCGAGCAGGGCGGGTGCCTCGAGCGGCGCGGTTTCCGTGGAACGCGAGAGCGTTGCAGGGTCCGAGGGCGCGTCCGGCATCGGCGCCGGGGCGGTCGCGGCCGACATGGCCTCTGCCGTGACGACGCGCCCCGAACTCTCGACGCTTGCGCGGCTCCACGCGGCCACGGAGGCCTCGGCGGCTTGCGGCTGTGTTGGCGGGGGAGCGGCCGGCTCCCGCGCCAGCATGAACCAGCTGGCGGCGGCAGCGAGCAACAATGCGCCGAGGCTGGCCGCCGCAGCGCGGGTCCAGACCAGCGGCCTGCGCTCCGCCCTTGCTGCGGCCGCGCGCAGCCTCGTGGCCAGCTTGTCGTAGCCGTGCGCCTGCCAGATCTCCGCGCGGCTGCGCGCCTCGTTCGGGGCGTATTGAGCGATCGAGACGCCGGGAATGCTGCAGACGACCCGTCCCGCCTGTCCGCCACCGGGAGCGGTGGCCTCGACCTCGGCCGCATCGCATCGTGCGGCGAGCGATTGCTTCAAGGGGCCGCACATCATCAACAGCAGTCCGCCGTCACCCTTGCTTCGGCGCTCCCGGATGTCGGGGCACGCGACCTGCTCGTCGAGGCGGTGGAAGCCGGGTGGGCGCAGCGCGTTCATCGCCACCCGCACGATCCGGCCGCACTGCTCGCAAGGCACCGGATAGGTCACGGCGGTCAGCGGTCGCTCGTCCCGATCGGTGGCCGGCGCATGCGCTGGCGCGACGACGTCGATGCCGATCATCGGACACCTTTCGTGCGCCGGCCTTGCCGCCGGGTCATTGGCCCCAGGCGGCAAACGCATCCTTGAACGCGCGCTCACCGTCCGCTCCCTTCTCGATCGCCAGCACCGCCCGGCTGCCGCCATTGTAGACGATCGGGATGTCGATCCAGTCCTTGCCCTTGAGCAGCAACACGTTCCGCTTCATGTCGACATCCCCCGCCGACAGCGCGATCATGAAGAACTCCGGCGTCACCTTGGCGGTCATGGTGGTCAACGGGGTCCCGCGACCCGCTTCCTTGGGCTTCATGCTGACGCCCTTCAAGGTCTCCACCCCGGCGTGAGACGGGTCGTCCGGCCAGTTGAACTTGATCTCCATGATGTGGCTCGCCGGCATTTCGGCTTCCTTGTTTGGACGCAGCGACAACGTCGCCGTCATCCTCTTGTCGATCTCGACATCGCCTTTGATCGAGGCTGGCACCGCTCCTGCCGCAGGCTCGACATGCCAGGTGACTTTCCCGAGATAGCGCTTGCCGTGCGGATCCTGCGGATCCTCCTGGTACAGCACGGCATGTGACACCATCGTCTCGGTCGCGCTCCCCGTGGTGATCGCATCGCCGCCAGCACCGCCCCTGGCGTCAGGCGTTATCCGATCCGCGATGACCTTGCGCGGCTCGGCGGCGGCCGGCGAGGCGGCATTCCAGGACGCCGGGAGTCGGTTCAAAACGGTTTGCAAGGACGTCGTGATCCGGCTCGCCGCCGGCTGCCAGTAGATCGATGCGCCAACCACCGCGACCGCCAAGCCGGCGGCAGCGGCCATCATGTGCCGGCGGAGCGAGCGGTGTGGACGCCTCGCTCCATGATCAGGCCGCGGACGCCGACCCGGCGACAGCGCGCGATGATCGATATGCACGGCGTCGCGCTCCGACTCGGCTTGGCCGCGCGTCGTCGTCTCGGACAGTTCCGCCGGGCGGGCGAGCACGGCCACCCGCGCGATGGTGGCATCGTCGGCCGGCGACCTCGCAGCCTCCGCGAGCCGATCGGCCGCGGACGGCTGATTCTCCTCGATCTCGACCGGCGCTGCGGGCGCGACGGACGCGGGCGGCGCAGAGGCGGGCGTATCACGCGACGAGGCGGCACGCGTTTCATCGGTCGCGACCTCATGCTCGCGGCGCCGCGTTGGACGCGCCCCGATGCCGGCGCCGGCGCGGTTGCCCAGCCAATCCGGCACCGGGCTCTCGATCGAGATGGCCGGCTCAGCGCGTTGCTCCGAGAGCCGCGCCAGCGACAGGCTTTCGGCCACCGTGGCGATCTCGTCTTCCAGCGAATAGGCGCGGCGCGTTACGGATCGCGCGGATGCCGGGTGATCCTCCGCCGCGCCAGTGAGCCGCGCGGCAGCCGGATGCGGGCTGGTCGCCGGCTGTGCCGATGGCTGCTGTGAGCCGACGGCTGCAAGCGCGACCGGATCGACCCGGCGAGCGTGCTCCCGAAGTCTGATCATCCGGTCGGGAAACAGCATCTTGACGAAATCGCAGAGCGCTGCGCCCGGCAGCAGGAACCGGCGCATGGCAGCCGGACCGCTGCGCAGGATGCTGCGTGCGATGGTTTCGATGTCGTGCTCACCTTGCGCGACGCGCTCGCCGGTCTGCCGATCGTCCTCGATGACGACGACCTTGCGGGCCCGGAGCATCGCAGTGAGTTCGCGGAGATCGGATTGCGAGGCATCGTCGATGACGACGAGATCAAATGCGCCGAGCCGGGCCGGCAACTGCTCGGCCACGCGCCATGCCGGCACCAGCTGGCATGGGATGCCTTCGTAGCAGCTCTCGAGTGCCTCGCGTGCGGCCTGACGCAACCGGCACGCGATGGGGCCGGAACAGGTCGCTGCCATCTTTCTCAGCGTGGTCATGAACACGGTGAGCGCCTGCCTCATGGCGCTGCCGGTGTTCTGTGCCAGGCCGAGATGCATCCGTGCCACGACGACCCGACCGAACAGCTCGCGCAACTGCATCTCCAGTGCCGCGCGCTGGTCGGACAGGTCCTGCAAACGCTGATGCTGACCGATGCCTTCGGTCTGCCGCATCAGCACTGCCCAATTCCAGGCCATCATCCAATCTGCAACGAGCACCGGATCCCCGGTCTGTGGATGTGCCGGCTCGGTCCTGATCCGCCGGGCGAAGGCGTCCGCTCCGGCCTCGGTGATCGCTCGGCAGACCTCGTCGAGCAGTTCGAAATCCTGGCGCCGGTCGTGCAGCGACTGCAGCCGGGTGCGAAGGGTGCTCCAGCGTGTCTCGATGTCGCGCGGGTCGACACCGTCGCGGCCGATCTGCGAGAGCACGTCGGCATGAGCCTGCGTTGCGACCTTGCCGCTGCCGCCAAACAGCTCGTTCAGCCGGGTGAGCTCCAGCCGCTGCTTGCCGATGCGGAGAGCCATGCTCCTCACTGCGGCTGCGAGCGCGGACAGTCTTCGGCCGTCACCGAGCAGTCCGGCGATCGCGTCGTCCGGCATCGACAGCTTCGGTGCGGCGGTGAGAACATTGCGCTTCGCCAGCGCCGCCAGCACGATCGCGGCCTCGACGCTTTTGACGACGCGCTCGTGACCGTGGAACGTGTGAGAGGAGTCCGGCTCGGGCGCAGGCGCACCGATTTCGGCCGCCAGCGATCGCCATCTGGCGTCGAGCGAATGCAGGTGACGACGCCAGGTCAGATAGTCGCGAACATGGCCCCAGTCGGCCGCGCCCTTCGGCGCGAAGCCAGCCACCCTGATCGCCTCCACGGTCTGCTTCAACGCACGGCCGGACAGGGAGAATGTCGCGAACGGCCTTGCTCCGGCCGACAGCCGTTCGACAATCGTGAGCAGTTCCTGGCTGGCGAAGGCGTCCGCCGGCGTTTCCACCGGCCGAACCAGGAAGCCGGCACGTTGCGACAGCAGGGACGACGCATCGCGGGCAAAATCGACGAGGATGCCACCGTCAACCGACATTGCATCGGCCTTGCGGCCGACCGGCGACAGCGCTGCGAGCCAGGGCTCGTCGGCAATGATCCGGTGGGCCGCCGCGAGCGCGTCGAGGTCGCCGGCGAGCAAGTCCGCTCCGTCCGGCCCGAGCTCCGCGATGATCTGGCAGGCAAGCCGGCTGTCATGGCTTTCGCCGTCGATCCGCGCCGGCTGCAGGTCCTCGTGCAAACGTCTCACGGTCACGGCGTCCGGCAGGGCCGCGATTTCCGGGAGCGCGTCGTCGACATATGCGAGATCGGTACCCAGCCGAACACGCGCCTCACGGGCCTGCTCGACTGCCGCAACCAGAAGGTCGCTCTCACTCACGAATCGTGACGGCTGATCGGTGAACCAGGCATAGGCGTCGCGGTCGGCGATCAGCGTGGTCAACGCGTCGAACGGCAGGTCGGGGACACCGGATGACCGCAGCATGCTGCGGCTGGCGATGTCTGCGAACGCGTCATCGAGACGCGTTATCTCGACGCTGGTCGCGATGATGTCGCGCTCCAGCCGATTGACCTGTTCCGCCTGCGCGCGCGGGTTCGTGGTCTTGAGGATCGACAGCAGCCGGCTGACGACTGTCTCCGCATGCTTCAAGACGTCCTTGTCGGAGCCGGTTAGATCGACGGTCAGATCACGGACAGCGCGCGGCAGCTTCTCGGACAACAGTCCGAGTGCAGCCTCGTTGCGCGAGACGACGAGAACGCGCAGGCCCATTGCGAGGTGATGGCAAACCAGGTTGACGAGGGTGGACGTGCGCTCGGACCCGCGCGCGCCTTGCACGACAAGTCCGTCCGATCGCCGGAGCTGTCGCACGACCTCCATCTGGTCGGAGTTCGTCGGCAGCGGAAAGAACAGGTCGCCGTGATCCGCCGCGATCTGCGCATCCGGCCCGACGTCGATCGGTTCACCGATCACGCCGGATAGACGACGGCGCGCGCCGTCATGGGCTTCGTGGTCCGGCGCGCCAAGCAGAAGGCGAGACAGTGCGGCCAGGCAGCAAGCGTCGCCGGGCGCGTATTCGATCGCTCGCTTCAGCCGCTCGATGTCGCGCAACAGCAGTGCGTCCGAGCGCGGCCGCGCAAAGATCACCCAGCGATCGGAGACGACCAGTTGCTCGTCCTCCTCGGGAAGCAGCAATGCGGAGTCGGGCATGGTGGGACAGTAGATCCCATGCGGGTCGAGCTGTGAGCCGATGGCGCTGAGAACCGGCTCGAAGCTGGCGGGCTGGAATGGCGAAAGCTCGTTGCCGCGCTCGATCGTCTCGAGCAACTGCTCGGCCGTTTGCCCCGCCAATCCGGCCGCTGATGTCAGCGGTTCGAACGCCTTGAGATTGACCGTCGCGCCGACCATGCGGGGCCGGATTCTGATTTCGGTGTCGGAGCCATCGAGGACCTCGATCTCGACCAGGCGTTCGAGCAGCGGAAGATCCAACTCGCGGCCTTGTTGCCGCCAGCGTGACACGCCAATGCCCCACACGATTTCGCAGCTGCCATCGTTGCCTCCGGCTCCCGCCACGCGAGCCATCTCGCGCAATCGCTGATGAACCGCGATGGTCTTGCGGCGTAGCCGCTCGGCCGCGGCCCAATTTGTCCACGAGCCGGCGAGATAGCGGTCCAGACGCTCGACGATGTCCGGGCGTTGCTCAAGATGCAATCGCACGTTCCAGAGCCCGGCGGCCACCCCCGGGCCGTTCGCCGGCGAGCAGTGCTCGCCGCGTGCGTCACCGGCCGCGATCAACCGGTCTTTTTCCGCCGCGTGCACCGTGATCGTCACGCGTTGCCGAACCAGCGGGCGACGGTCCGGATCAGCGGACACGTCAATCCACATCGCCAGGTCGTACTCGACGGCGGGAGGATCGGTGGCGACCAGGCGTTCGATGGAGAGCCACACGGGCCCATCAGCGTCGAACGTGTTGTAGGTAATGCCGGGCAGCTTCTCCAGCTCATGCTGATGGAACACGAAGCATTGTCCGCCCGCAAGCCGATGGTCAGACAGGCGCGCGACCGCACGTGCATTGCGCAGGATCATCTCGGTGAGATACCCAAGAACATTCTGCAACGGTCCGGCCGCCGGCTCCAACCGATGGACAGCGTTCATAGTGCCTCTCCGATGATAGCGGCGACCAAGCGAAGCAATCGGTTCACCCTCAACTCCCGTCCTGACGTCCGTCCCGCTTTGCAGAAAATTCCGTCACGCGCGTCGAAGAAGATGGACGTATCTGACTATTCACGATCCTGATGTGGTCAGGCGACGTCTTCGTCGATGGCATTCGAGGGAATACTGAAGCCAACGTCAGATAGACCACACTAACTGGCGAATAATAGCGTCACGCAATGCGGCGTAATGATGGGAGCGAGTCCGGGCGTGTCGTCGACCCTGAAAACTGCGCCAACTGATTTGTTATCATTTCGAGAACCACCGCTGTCGGTTCGCGTAACCGGTTTAGAATCTCTTTAAAGAAGCCGAGCGCCTTACCGGTTTGACTGCCTTGATCGGAAGGGACTGGTATTCGCGTGCGTAGATGCGACATCTCCACGAGAGAAGCGTGCGGCGTCTTGCCGCAATCTCAGTCGCGTCCGCTTGCGGCTTTTCGTTGGATTCCATTGCTTCGTCCGAGCTGCGCCATCGCACGAACGCAATTTCTTTCGGAGTAGGGCCGTCGTTGGCGAAGTGTGACGTCGCTTATTACTTCGCGATGCAAAGGCATGAATGCAGCTCTACGCTGCGCCGCTCGACGCTCCGCACGCCGGACATGAACCCAGCAGCAATTATCAATGACTGAAAACACTTAGCCAGATCTCGGCTGGCGTCCAAGCGATTGGTCGGCAAGCCGTGCCTCCGCCGCGCAACGAGCGCCGCCCAAGTGCTGACACGCGAGCATCTCCGACGAGCCCAAGTATCGACATCGCGGGCTTCTAGCGCGAATGGCTCGCAGTCGCGCACGAATTCTGTGCTCACGGCGGCGCGGGCGAAGGGGATGCACGTCCGCGCATCATCATGGGGAGGTTTGACTGATGGTCTTGATTAGCTGCAGCGGAAGGCGCGCAGATTGCTCCGCGTCTTCACACGACGGCGCTTTGAGTATTGGCAAAGGCGGTGGCCCGCTTCGCGGCCGCGACCGACTCCTGCCATCTCTGCTTGCCGCCGTATCGACATTGGCGTTGAGCGCCGCAGCAGCCCAGGCGGCCGACGCCGGCTCGGCGCGGTCCACGGACGGGGCAGCCGTCAAAGCGCTGATGGCGAAGCTCGAGTCCATGGAGCAGCGCATCAACAGTCTTCAAGTCGAGCTCAAGGACGCCAAGGCAAAGAAGACGACCAGCGTCGGACAGTCCGCATCACTCGCATCTCGCCGCCCGGCCGACCCGATGCCTCTGATCGGCGCCAAGGACGCGCGTGCCGGAGGTGCGAAAGCCTCCGACAACGCGCAGACTGCGTCCAGCCAGCCGGTCGGCAACGCCATGGCGCTCGCCGACTCGAAGGACGTCAGGGACAGTGGGTCGAAGGGGGCTGATGCCGGACCATCGCCATCCCCGGCATCACGGCTGGCGGCAGCGTTCGCCGATTCGGATTCCAAGCCGCGATTTCTGCCGGCAGCAGATCTAAAAGCACCTGCGCCGCAGCCCAGCAGAGACCTGTTCGGCGCCGCGCCGTCGCCGGTCCCCGGCATGAAGATCGGCATGTACGGCGAGATCAAGCTCGGCTCGGTGCAAAATCCCGCAGCGAACGGTCAGTGGCAGAACGGCTTCGACATGGCCCGCCTTGTCTTGCTGCCGACCTATCAGGTCAATGACTCCATCACTTTCAACGCGGAGCTGGAATGGGAGCATGGCGGCACCGCATTCGATAACGACGACAAGCTGCATGGTGCGGTCGAGGTCGAGCAGGCCTTCTTCGACGTCAAGTTCAACGACCACTTCACCCTGCGTTCGCCGGGTATCGATCTCATCCCGATCTCCTTCACCAACCTGTATCACGAGCCGACGCTGTTCTACAGCGTGCAGCGGCCGGAGCTTGCCAACGGCCTGATCCCGACGACATGGTACGCGCCATCGGCAGGGTTTCACGGCAAGATCATCGACGGCTTGAACTATCAGTTCCAGGTCAGCCAGAGCGCGGAGGATTTCGGCGACGGATTCGATCATCGCGGCGACAATGGTCATATCAATCCGGGCGGCTATGAAGGCGGCATCAACGGCTCGGAAGCGCTCGCGCTCTCGCGAGCGCCGATCGGCGATTTCCGGCAGCTGAGCAACCAGCTCGCCTATACGCTGCGGCTGAGCTACACGCCGTCGTTCCTTCCCGGCTTTGCCGGAAGCTCGGCGATCTATTATTCGCCGAACGTCACGCCGCGGGGCGCCTATGCGACGCTGCCGGACGGCAGCGAGGTGCCCCTCGGCAAGAACGCGATGACGATCTTCAATACCGAGGCCCGCTATCGCGTTCCGAACACCGGGCTGGAGCTGCGGGCTGAATATGCCCACGTAAACTTCTCCAATCCGGAGAACCTCCGCGCCAACAATGATCTCGTCGACGACAACAACGTCGGCAAGAACATGTGGGGCTACTCCGGCGAGATCGCCTACCACTTCAGGGCGCCCAACGACTACGACATCGTGCCGTTCTATCGCTATACCCGACAGAACTTCCAGACGTCGGGCATGCTCGGCTCCGATCTCACCAACGGCCTGAACAACATCACGGGCAGCGGTGACATGACGTTCCACGACGTCGGCCTTGCCGTGTTTCCGAATCCCAGCCTGGTTTACAAGCTGAACTACACCAAGGTGATCGATCACAGCGCGGCGGGGGCGATGTCCGACCGGGTTCTCGCGGGCGTCGGCTGGCTCTGGTAGCCGACCGACGCGAGCAGGGGCCGCGGCCTGACGGCAGCGGCGTCTCCTCGCAAGACACAGGTTGGAGCACCCGGGCGGAGCGCGACCGCTCTCCGCCCGGGTGTGCCTCGAAACGTAGAACGGACTCGGCAGATCGGGTGGGCGGGCGAGTGGTTGAGATTGCTGATTTGAGCGCAGCTTGGCTGCGATGCCGCACGCTCGCAACGTTGCTCACGATGTCGATCGCGTTGGCGGGCTGCAACCCGGCGACGCTCGGCAGCGATAGCCGCGGCGATGACGTGCTTGACAAGGTCGGCCGGATCGACCTTTCGCCGCGCTATCCCAGGCAGGCCATGCCGGAGCAGTCGCCGGCGGCGCGGCGCGCCCGTGCCGAGATCTATGGCGGCAACGACGATGCACGAGATGCCAGGGACGCGCGAGCGGAAGCGCCGGCCGCGGGCTCGCTTCCGATCCAGCAGGTGGCCGCGCATTCGCAGCCGGTTGGCAACGGGTTCGAGCTGAACTTCGAGAATACGCCGATCGCGACGGTGGCCAAGGTGGTGCTCGGCGACGTTCTCGGCGTCGGCTACACCATCGATCCAAGGATCCAGGGAACGGTCAGCCTGTCCTCGGTGCGCCCGGTCCCGAAATCGGACGTTGCCTACGTGCTCGAGAACGCGCTCCGGCTCTCGGGGACGGCGCTGGTTCGCGACAACTCCGGATACCGGCTGATTCCACTCGGCGACGCAGTGGGTGCCGGCAACGTCGATGCCGCCGGAGGCTCGGCAGAGCCTGGTTACGGCATCTCCGTGCTGCCACTGCAATATGTCTCCGCCCCGACACTGCTGAAGCTGCTCGACAGCTTTGCGCTCAAGCCCGGCACGGTGCGCGCCGATCCCGGCCGCAACGTGCTGCTGATCCAGGGGACGGGCGCCGAGCGACGCACCGCGATCGATGCCGCGCTGAGCTTCGATGCAGACTGGATGCGCGGACAGTCGGTCGGGATCTTTCCCATCGTCAATGGCAATCCCGAGCCGATCGTCGCCGAGCTCGAGAAGATCATGGACACCGGCGACAGCGGGCTCGGCCAGAACATGGTCAAGTTCCAGACTGTCAGCCGGATGAACGCCGTCATGGTCATCAGCCGCAAGCCGGCGCTGCTGCATACGGCGGAGACCTGGATCAAGCGGCTCGATGCCGGCAACACGCTGCGCAACAGCGTCCATGTCTACCGTGTCAAGTATGGCGAGGCGCGCCAGATGGCGCGGGTGCTGAACGACATGTTCACCGGAAACGCGGGCAGCGCGGCCGAGGGATCGTCGACTGACCTCGCTCCCGGGTCCGGAGCATCGTCGAGCTCGAGCAGCGAACGGCTCTCGGCCGCCGGCACGACGGCTCAGTCGGGCGGCTTCGCGAGCCAGCAGCAGGGCAACGCCGGCCTGGTCGCCAACCGCGGCTTCGGCGGGACGCCGCCACCGACCCAGGCGGGACTCGATGCGGGATCGGAAGCGCGCGCAACGGGCGCGGGCGGCAAGCCGCTCATGGAGGGCGTGCGGATCACGCCCGACGTCGTCAACAACACGCTTCTCATCTATGCCGACAGGGAAAACTACCGGCTGATCGAAGCTACCCTGCGTCAGTGCGATCGTCCGCAGCTGCAGGTCGCGATCGACGCGACGATCGCCGAAGTCACGCTCAACGATTCGCTGAACTACGGCGTGCAGGCCTATCTCACCAGCAAAAACCTCGGCCTGAGACCCGACCAGGGGTCAGTGCTCAACACCACCTCGACATCGGCGCCGGCAACGGTCGCCTCGGCCGCGGGAACGATCACCAACGCCTTTCTCAGCCGCGCTTTTCCCGGGTTCAATTTCCTGGTCGGGTCGGAATCCCAGCCGAGCGCGATCCTCAGCGCGCTGCATACGGTCACCGATGTCAAGGTGCTGTCCAACCCATCGCTGGTGGTGATCGACAACCAGGCGGCGACATTGCAGGTCGGCGACCAGGTGCCGGTCTCGACCGGCAGCGCCACGGTGCTGACGACCAACAACACGGTCGTCAACACGATCGACTACCGCAACACCGGAATCATCCTGCGCGTCGCACCGCGGGTCAACGAGAACGGCAACGTCCGGCTGGAGATCGAGCAGGAGATCAGCAACGTCTCGCCGCAGACCGTCAACAGCCTCACGCCGACTGTCGCCCAGCGCAAGGTGAAGAGCTCGGTGGCAGTTGCCAGCGGCCAGACCGTGCTGCTGGCCGGTCTCATCAGCGAAACCCATCAGGGCACCCGCAGCGGCGTGCCGGGGATCGACCAGATCCCGGGCCTCGGCGACCTCTTCAGCAACAACGACCGCAGCCGCGGGCGGACCGAGCTGATCATCTTCATTCGCCCCCAGATCATCCGCGACGGGACCGACGCCCATTACGTCGCCGAGGAGCTGCGCTCCAAGCTGCGCGGCACGATCAGGCCTGTCTCGACAAGTGCGCTTCAGACTCCGCGGGTCAATCGATGATGCGGCATGCGACAACGGCCTTCGCTGTTCTGGCGCTCGCCTTCGGCATCGTCGCGGCCGACGCGCGGCCGCGCGGCGACGCATGGGCCGCGCTGGCGCGCGGCGAGTATGTCAGGGCGGCCGCAGCGTTGGCGCCGATGGCGCAGAGTGGACATCCGCCCGCCATGACCGCGCTCGGCTACATGTATGAAAACGGGTTCGGCGTCCCGCAGTCCTACGAGGCGGCGGTCGAGCTCTATATCGGAGCCGCCGAGCGCGGCGACCCGACGGCGCAGCACCTCTTGGGTCTGAGCTACGACAAGGGGCATGGCGTCTGCCAGGACCTCGTGCTGGCCTACAAATGGCTCAACCTTGCAGCGGCCGCAGCGCCCAATCGTCTGCGCGAACCTTATTTGCGAATCCGGGACGCCATCGCGTTCAAGATGTCGCCCGATCAGATCGCCGACGGCCAACGGCTCGCGCTCGAATGGCGGCCGACGCAGCCCGGCGGAGTTCGCGCGACCGCATCGAGTTCGGGTTTGTAGTTGTTCTAATCAGCTGACCGCAGAAGGGTCATCTTTGGTATCGAGAACGAACTGTTCGACAATCCAGACCTCGACAATGAGGTGATCGACAACGATCCGTCACGGGACGCGCCATGAGCTCGACTCCTCCTCTACGATTGGCCGACGATCTGCAGGATCGCCGGGGGGCGGTCCGGCTCGCCGCTGGACGGGTCGGCGCTGCGGCGCAGGACAGCGCGGGGATGGGATCATCGACGGCGACCAATCCCGCAGGTCCCGAGTCCGCCGACGACATCGCGCGGCAGCTCGGATTGACTCGGATCGCGCTGTCCGATTTGCTGGCGTCCAGACCGCTCACAGAACATTTTTCACGGCGCTTCCTGCGGGAGACGATGGTCTTCCCGTTCCAATCCGCCGGGCACGGACCATGCCTTGCGGTGGCGGATCCCCGCGACACCGCAGCGCTACGCGCCGCGGAGCTGGTGTTCGGCAGGGCGGTCGAGCTGGTGGTCGCCTCCGCCGAGGATGTTGCCACCGCGCTGAACCGGCTCGCGGGCGAGGACGAGCTACCGGCGCGCAACGAAACGGCTGAGCCGCAGCTGCGCGACGACGACATCGAGGGCTTGCGCGACCTCGCCACCGGAGCGCCTGTGGTACGCGCGGTCAACGATCTGTTCGAGCGGGCGGTGGAGTTGCGCGCCAGCGACATCCATGTCGAGGCGATGCGGAGCGGGCTGTCGGTCCGGATGCGTGTCGACGGCCTGCTGAAGCCGCTCCCTGAGCCGTTCGGCGTGCTGCCCCAAGCCGTCATCTCGCGCATCAAGATCGTCGCCGGGTTGAACATCGCGGAACGGCGCCTGCCTCAGGATGGCGCTGCGCGGCTTCGCATCGGCCGCATCGAGTTGGACGTGCGCGTCGCCGTGATGCCGACGCAATATGGCGAGTCGGCGGTGATCCGGCTGCTGCCCAAGGACCGTGGTCTGCTCGCGATCGAGAAGCTCGGCTTTTCTCCCCACGACGATCGATCGCTGCGCCGCCTGCTGGCGCTGCCGCACGGCATGATCGTGATCTGCGGGCCGACCGGCAGCGGCAAGACCACCACGCTCGCGACCGCGCTGTCGATCCTCAACGAGCCCACGCGCAAGATCCTCACCATCGAGGACCCGGTCGAATATGAGATCCCGGGCATCAACCAGTCGCAGGTCAAGCCGTCGATCGGGCTGACCTTCGCCTCTGCCCTGCGGTCCTTCGTGCGGCAGGATCCGGATGTCATCATGGTCGGCGAGGTGCGCGACGGCGAAACCGCCCATGTCGCTGTTCATGCGGCGCTGACCGGCCATCTCGTGCTGACCACGCTGCATACCGAGAACGCGGCGGCCGCCGTGCCGCGTTTGCTCGATCTCGGGGTCGAGGACTTTCTGTTGCGCTCGACGCTGCGCGCGGTGATCGCGCAGCGGCTGGTGCGCCGGCTGTGCGAGCGCTGCAGGTCGAAGCGGATGCTGAGCGCCGACGATCTCTGCGCGGACCCGCGCTACGCCGCGGTGGGCTTCGACGTCGGCGAGACGGTCTACGAGCCGGCTGGCTGCGAGCGCTGCGGCGGCACCGGCTATCGCGGCCGGCTCGGCATCTTCGAGGTTCTGGAGCTGAATCCGGAGATCCGGTCACTGATCCAGGGCACGACCGATGCGGCCGTGATCGACCGCAGCGCCATTCTGAACGGCATGACCACGATGCTCGACGATGGTGTCGCGAAGTGCCGGGCCGGCGCCACGTCGGTCGCGGAAATCCTGCGCGTCACAACGTTACGGTGAGCCGGTGAGCAGATTCCGCTATCGTGCACTGACCGAGAACGGCGACGTCGTGCACGGCACGATCTCGGCTGCCACGGCCAAGGAGGTGATCGACCGGATCGAGTATCTGCGGCTGCTGCCGATCGAGACCGTCGAGGAAAAGGCCACGAGCGTCCTCGCCCGCGACACTCTCGCGCTGTTCGGCGGTCCGACCCCTGGCGATGTCACGACCTTCACGCGTGATCTGGCGCTGTTGTTGAAGGCCGGAGCCCGGCTCGAGGATTCGCTCGAGCTTCTCGCTGGCGATGCCGATATCGGTCGGCTGCGTCCGATCGTCAGCCGGTTGCGATCCAGCGTCCTGGCTGGAGAAAGTTTCGCCGAAGCGCTGACGCATCATGCCTTGCAGTTTCCCGCGATGTACGTCGCGCTGGTGCGGGTCGGGGAGGTCTCGGGCACCCTCGATCATGTGCTCGATGTGCTCGGCGCCGAGCGGGCGCGCGCGGAGGCGATGCGTCGCAAGCTCAGCGACGCGATGCAGTACCCGCTGTTCGTCCTGATCGCCGCGCTTCTGGTGATGCTGTTCTTCTTCATCGTCGTGCTGCCGCAGTTCTCGGCGGTGCTGCGCGATTTCGGCGCCAGGTCCGACGCCGCCATCAACACGTTTCTCGACATCTCCGATTTCGTGCGCGGCAATGGCGCGGCGATCGCGCTGTCGGCGAGCGCGCTGATTGCTGCGGCTCTCCTCCTCCTTGGCCGCGCAAGCGTGCGCGCTGCCGTGATCGCGCGGGTCTGCCGGCTTCCGGGCCTCGCAACCGTGTTCAGGTCGTATCGCACGAGCGTATTCTGCCGCAATCTCGCGATCCTGCTCGGCAGCGGGCTGACCTTGACGGCGACGCTGCGCATCCTGGTCGACATCATGGCGGCCACCGGCAGCGCCGCGGCGTGGAACGCCGCGGCCGACCGCGTTCGTCACGGCGGCAAGCTGTCGGAAGCGCTGGCAGCGACGAACATTCTGCCGGCCATGGCCACGCGGATGATCCGGATCGGCGAGGAGACCGGGCAGCTTTCGGTCCTCGCCGGCCGCATCGCCGAGTTCTACGAGGCGAAGCTGCAGCGCGGCCTCGATCGCATCGTGGGCATCGTCGGTCCGGCCGCGATCATTCTCATCAGCACCGTCGTGGGCGGTCTCATCGTCTCGGTGATGACCGCGCTGCTGTCGGTGACGCAACTCGTCGGGTAGAACAAGATGGATCATCGCATGAAACAGTCAGGGATCAGCTGTACCGCGCGGCGGACCAACATTGCGCGCGACGACCCTCAGAGCGGCTTCACGCTCGTCGAGATGCTGGTCGTCATCGCCATCATCGGAATGATCATGGGTCTGATCGGACCGCGTGTGCTGTCATCCCTGAACGAATCCCGGGTCAAGACGGCCCGGATTCAAATTCAGAGTTTTTCGAGCGCGCTCGATCTGTTCTATCTCGACACCGGGCGCTATCCGACCTCGTCGGAAGGTCTGACCGCGCTGGTCCGGCCTGCCTCGACCATCGCAGGCTGGGCGGGTCCGTATCTCAAGGGAGGAAATGTCCCGAGCGATCCCTGGAATCACGCCTACGTCTACCGGTCGCCCGGACAGCATGTGCCCTATGAAATCGTGTCGTACGGATCGGACGGGCAGGAGGGCGGCGTGGATCTCGCCGCCGACATATCTTCGTCGATCACGATGGGTGCCAAATAACGATGGTTGGCCGTGACGGCTGCGAGGCCGGCTTCACTCTGATCGAGATGGTCTGTGTGCTCGCGATCGTCGCGCTGCTGGCGTCCGTCGCGGTCCCCGCCGTCTCGCGGCAGACCTCGCGGCCGCAACTCGAGGCCTATGCGATCGAGGCTGCTGCGCTGCTGAAGGCCGATCGCAACGCCGCGATCAGGCGAGGCTTGGAGGTCGTGACTCGCATCGACGCGCAGGCGCGCTCGCTCAGCTCGGGCGCGAATGGGCAGGTCGTTCGCTTGCCGACGGACGTGCGGGTCGAGACGGTGCTGCCGCGTCGTTGCGACGATCGGCCCGCAATCCAGACCATCAGCTTCTTCGGATCGGGCATGTCGTGCGGCGGCGTCATCACGCTCACCCATCTCGATGCGGGCTACCAAATTCGCGTCAACTGGCTGACAGGAGGGATCGAGATTGTCCCGAGCACTGGTCTGTCGAACCGCTAGGCCGACGGCAGGATTTGCCCTGATCGAGACATTGGTCGCGCTCGCGATCATGGCGGTGTCGCTCGTCGCCATCGGCGCGCTCATGGGGTCCTCGGCGCGCGGCAGCAGGAAGCTGGAGCAGCACGTCGCTCTGGTACAGGCGGCCTATAACGCGCTGTGGCTGGCCTTTCCGTCCCGCCTGCGGCCGGCATCGCCGACCCAGTCAGGGGAGTCGACGGCACATCTCTGGCGCGCGCAGGCGGAGCCATTCGCCATCGATGGCGGCGCACCGGACAGCGCGTCGGCGTGGATCCCAATGAAGATCGTGCTCCAGGTGCGATCGCCATCGGGCGCGACCATGGAGCTGGAAACCATCCGGCTGTTTCGAAGGCGGGCCGAGTGATGGCGACGCGGAGCAACGATACTCAAGCTGGCTTCACCCTCGTGGAAGTCCTCGTCGCCATGGTCTTGATGGGGCTGCTGATCTCCGCGCTGCTCGCGATCACATCGCAATGGCTGCCGAACTGGGATCGCGGCCTGTATAGCATCCAGCGCAGCGAATCCATCAGCATGGCGCTCGATCGCATCGGCGCCGATATCGCGGCCTCCGAATTCATCAAGCCGGATGGGCAGGCCAAGTCGGTTCTGTTCGACGGATCGGAGACGTCGATCACGCTCGTCCGAACGGCGCTCGGACCGCATCGGGGCCGGGGACTGGACGTGGTCCGCATCACCGAAGGCGGCGGCGATGGCGCGGCGTTGACCCGCACCCGCGCGGCATTCGCGCCCGGCAGTCCGTCCGCCCGGGATTTCGGTGATCCGGTGGTGCTGCTGAAGGCGCCGTACCGGGTGTCGTTTGCCTATGCGGGGACAGACCGGATCTGGAGTCCATCGTGGCAGAATGCAGAAAGGCTGCCTGCGGCCGTGCGGGTGACGGTGCACGACGGAAGCCGCGCAAGCGCACCGTCGCTGTCACGGATCGCCGTCATTCGTGTTTCGGCGCCGCCCGACAGCGTCTGCCGGCCCGCGGACCCCACCTGCGACAGACACGCTCTCTCGGCCGATGCAACGGTCGGGCGCGCCTCCACAGCATCGAAGCAATGATGATGTGGCGACAGAAGCACCCGCGAGATCCGGATCCCGATGATCGGGAAGGCGGCTTCGTACTCATTGCGGTGCTGTGGCTCCTGGTCTCGCTGGCTGGACTGGCAGGAGCCTTGTCCGTCTATCTCGTCAGCACCTCTCAACGCCTGTCGCTCGATGATGCTCGCCTGCGATCGGCGGCGCTGGCCTCGGCAGGCCTCGAGCTTGCGGCCTACAGATTGTCCGCGTCGCCGAAGCCGCAGCGCCCCGCCGCCGGCGCGTTTTCATTCCGGCTCGATCATGCGCAGGTTTCGGTCACGTTCCGGTCGGAAGCCGCCCGAATCGATCTCAACCAGGCATCCAGGCAGATGCTGGCCAACCTGTTCGAGGTTCTCGGCGCGCGCGCGGACAAGGCCGGCGAGTATGCCGAGCGGATCGTCGGCTGGCGAACGCCGCCGGCTGACAACGTTGCGGACGCGGAGCGCGATCTCTACCGCACGGCCGGCGCGGACTACATGCCTCGTTCCGCGCCGTTCGCAAACGTCGAGGAGCTTCGGCTGGTGCTCAACCTGCCGCCGCCGCTGGTCGACAGAGCCATGTCCTTCGTCACCGTCTTCAGCGGCCGGCGCGAGATCGACGCGCTGGAGGCCGCCCCCGAGGTGGTGGCCGCGCTTCCCGGGATGACCCAGGAGCAGTTGAAGAGCTTCCTCGATCAGCGGGCCGGCCTGCGCCGCGACGTCAGGTCGCTCAACGCGGCGCTGGGGCCGGCGCGCGCCGGAGCGACCTTGGAGGTCGCCGATGCCGTCCGCGTGTGGGTCACGATCGGCTTTGACGGCGGTCGCAGGGCCGCAACGGAAGCGGTCATCCTGCTGGGCGATGGTGAGGATCCTTACCGCGTCCTGGCGTGGCGCGATGATGTCAACACTCCGGGGATGCTTCGGCCAACAGGAAAGGCGCCGAGATGACGATGTCGACGCGCGTGCGCCGCGAACTGGCGGCCTGGATCGGCTCCGTCGCCGAAGCCGTGGTGGCCGCGATAGGCCGGCTCACCATCAAGCCGTCTGTCCGGCTGATCGAGATTGAACGGAACGTCTTCATCATGCGGATGCTCGCGCGACCCGGGCGATCCGTCCCGCCCGATTGTCGCATTCTCCTGCCGGACGGCGACGCGAGCCTGCCCGCGCCTCCGGAGAGCTGGAAGGCGGCCGTTCACGGCAGCCGGATCGAAGTCGTGCTGAGGCCGGACCGTTTTCTCTGGCGGCCGCTGGATCTGCCCAAGCGCGCCGTCGAGTTTCTCGATGCCATGGTCCGCTCGCAGCTCGACCGGTTGACGCCGTGGTCGGCGCATGAGGCCGTGTTCGGCAGGACTGCGCCGGTCGAGATATCGAGTGAGCGCATCCAAACAACCGTGATCGCCGCGCCAAGGCCGAAGCTGGAATCTCTCATTCGCCTCGCCGAGTCCTGGCGGGCTGGATCGATCATCCTGTTTGCTGCGCCTGAGACGGCGCCGATGCCGGTCGACGACCGGCTCACCGCAACCAATGCAACGAGGTTGACCGAGCAGCGCCTGGGGGGATCGCTCGACGTCGGCCGTGTCAGTCGGGTCCTGGCCGCTCTGTTGATCGTCGCCGCAATCTCAGCGGCGCTGTCTTTCGCGGCGGGGAGCCTGCTGGGCGAGAGGCTGGACGAGCAGCAAGGCCAGCTCACGCGGAGGATATCCGAGCGGCGCGCAGCGCTGCGCCTCGATCTGCAGGGCACCGACAACGCCGCGCTGCGAGGCCTGATGCGACGCAAGCAGGAAAGCCCCGCGGCGGTCGTGCTGATGGAGGCGCTGTCCCGGATACTGCCCGACAACACGTATGTGACCGAGCTGCGGATCGAGAAAGACAGACTGCAAATCGTCGGAATGACCCAGGATGCGCCGGCACTGGTCAAATTGATCGAGCAGTCGGCGCACTTCACGCGCGCGACCTTCTTCGCGCCGACCACGCGTTCGGCTGACGATCCCGGACAACGGTTCCATATCGAAGCGGGCATCAAGCCCCATTTTGGACTTGGCACATGAGCGTCGCAAAGCTCGTCACGGACAATTCCGCATCGCCCTCGATCGCCGCCGCCGCCTATGCGGGACTGCTGATCGTGCTGATCTCGGTCACGGTGCTGTCGATCAAGAGCATGATCGATCAGCGCAGCGAAGTGATCTCGCTCGCCGATACACTCCACCTGTTCGACGCCCACAGCATGGCGGCCGCGCGTCAGGACGGCAACGGCGATGCCGGCATGACGGGATCGGCCTTTCTCGAAGGACCGACGGTGACCGTGGCAGGAGCAGCGCTGCTGCAGCGCCTCGGCGACGTGGTGACGCGTCACGGCGGCAGCGTGTCGTCGTCGCAGCTCGATGTGCAGGGCCCCCGCGCCAAGGACGGTCATATCAGCGGGAGCGCGAGCTTCGAGGCCGGTCAGTCCGATCTGCAGCCGATCCTCTACGATCTGGAGGCCGGCATGCCCTGTCTGTTCGTCGACGAACTGGTCGTCGAGGGGAACGCGCCCGCGGCGGCATCCGGCGGAAAACTACGCGTGCTGATGACGGTCTCCGGACAATGGCAGGGCCCGCAATGAGCAGTCGCGCCAAGCTTTGCATGATCAGCTGTTGCAGCGTTCTGGCGGTGGCGTCGGCGTTCGGCATCGCCCATTCGACCGGTCTGGACGTCTCGGGAGCGGTCTCCGCCGAACAGCCGAGCGGACCGGCGCAAGCCTCGTCCATCGCGCAGCGAACGCCATCGCGAACCGGCAACCCATTATGGGGCATTCCGCTCGAGCAATTGTCGGCGACGCGCGAGCGCCCGCTATTTTCGCCGTCTCGCCGCCCTCCGCCGACGGAGGCTCCGCTGCCGGCCGTCGTGGAGGCTCCGGTGGTGCAGGAGCCGCCCGCACCGGAACGGCCGCAACTCGCGCTCGTCGGCACCGTCGTGAACGGGGACCGCGGCCTTGCGGTGTTCGTCGATACGAGCAGCAAGACGCCGTTGCGGATCAGAACCGGCGCGGACTATCAGGGGTGGACGCTGCGTCTCGTCGAGGCGAGATCGGTCACGCTGCAACGGGGCGAGGACGTCACCGTTCTCACGCTGCTGCCGGCGCAGGCGCCGGCCCAGCCGACGAATTCAGCTAGCGAAAGCTTTGCCCAGATGCCGTCAACCCCCACGGCGCCTCCGCTGGCTCAAGCAGGGCCGCCCTTTCTGTCGCCCGAGTCGAGGCTGCTCCGGATGCATCAACGCCAACGCTCGGGACGCCGTCAATTGTAAGGATGGATCCGATCTGGATCGAAGCGTGACGATAGGCGCCGGCAGGCCGCACCGACAAAAGCGATGCGGCTCTCGGTCGATGGCGCTCAGCGCTTGCACAATCCGCTCGTCAGCACCCATCCCTTGTCCGTGAGAGCCGCGGAGACGATGTCGAAATACAGGCGCTTGTCGGGGTCGTCCTCCGATACGAAAGAGACCTGGCACAGGAAACGCCCGCCCACGTCGCCCTTGTCGCAGGTCGCCTCGACGATCTTGAGGCCCTTGTCGTGGCGGACGCCGGATGACGGCGCCTCCTGCTCATAGGCCTTCTGGATGATCTCGGTGGTCGGTGCTCCACAGGCCATGCCGGTTACGTTGCAGGCCCATGCGAGAACAACAGCAAGCAGCATCGTTCGGTCTCCTCGGAGCGGGGCACTCACAAACATGTCCAGCAGCGTTCGCGTCCGACACGATCTCATGAGCTTCATGGCGAGCTACGAGAGCTGGTTGTCGTTTTTGTGTCGCTGCTGTCCGCCACGCGCACAACGCAGGCGTCTGGACGTGTAGTTAGATCGATTCTTAAACGCCGGTCGGAAATTCTCACAAAGCGAAAGAAAACGTCACAAAGGAGCCACCCGACATGGCGACGAAGGCCGAGGGGACGATGCGGCAGATCGGCTGATGAGTTCGGACTGCTCATTCGAATTCCGCATCCCGGGGACGGCGATCGTTCCTACCGGTGTATCTCGAGCCAGATGGGGATCAGGCATGTTAGTTGGGCGTGTGCGCAAGCCAACTCTGCGATTACTGACGTCGGCGGCCGCGATGTTGGCCGGTTTGACCGTTGCGGGTCCTGCGGCGCAGGCCCACGATCTGGCCGAGCCGACGGTGTTCAGGAGTTGGCATGGCGTGCTCGATCTGCTGATGATCGCGCGCCCCAAGCCGATCTCGACGATCACCTATGAGCCCCCTGGGGGCTCGCCGATGAACCCGACCGGCTGGGTCTACGAGATCTGTCGGCGGCCGGCCTCAGGCGACAAATGTCCTGCCGGCGCCGCGGTGGCGGATTATGGTGGCGTGCGACTGGCGCTGCAGAAGGGGGATACGCTGAAGATCAGGCTGGTGAACCAGCTGCCGCAGCTCGACCCGGCCAAGGTGAATCACAACTCCGATCCCGGCCAGGCCAATTTGTTTCGCAATCCGACCAACCTGCATACCCATGGGCTGATCGTCGAGCCGCGCGCGCCGACGCTGACCGACCAGACGTTCGGGGACTACGTCTTCGTTCAGATCTTCAACTCGGCCAACGGCATGCCGGTGCCGCAGACCACCCATCAGCACGGCTCCAACAAGATGGACTCCGCGGATTACCGCATCGAGATTCCGCGCAACCACCCGTCGGGCCAGTTCTGGTTTCACCCGCACATTCATGGCATTTCGCTCAACCAGGTCTCGCAAGGCCTGGCGGGCATCATCTCGGTCGGCGAGGTCTCGGACTATGCGCATGGCGATGCCAGGCATTCGCCGTTTCCGGACGCGAGCGTGCGCCATCTGATCCTGAAGGATCTTCAGGTCGCGCCCGGCGGCCCGGTGCAGTTCGACAGCGGTCCGGTGGACGTCCAGCCCGGCGAGGTGATCAACCAGCAGGATCCGGGCTTCTGCGCCCAGTTTCCGGCAGACAGCTCCGAAGTGCGTGAGGGGGCGTGCCCGGGCGTCGATCTGTCGGCCGATGGCGGCTCCAACTTCTCCGGCGGCAAATGGTTCTTCACGGTCAACGGCCAGACGTTCCCGAAGATCAAGGTCACCGATCCCGATGGCGAGGTCTGGCGGCTCACCAATGCGTCCGGCAGCCTGTCCTACAATCTTCAGCTGACCGATGACGAGACGCAGAAGCCGATGGTCATGCAGCTGATCTCGGTCGACGGCGTGAGCGTGAACCTGCCGCAGGATACGACGATGGACACCATGGTTCGTCTCGGCGGCGCCCGCTTCAGGGTCGTTCCCTGTCCGCCGTCGCCAACGTCGGGCTTTCATTCGAAGCCGGTCTGCGTCACCCAGATGGTCATGATGCCGAGCTCGCGCACCGAGGTGTTCGTCACCTATCGCGATCCCGCGACAGGTGCCATCGCCAGCCTTGGGCGGTCCGCCTCCGCGACCTTCAAGATGGCCGGATTGACGATGGGTAGCGGCGATCAGTGGCCGGCGGTCGATCTCGCCAAGGTGCACTTCCACCAGCGCGGTTGGCGCAATCACATCGCCTACGCCATGGACATCAGGGGAGACGCCTTGGCGACCATGCAGCCGTCGGGCATCCTCGATGCCAAGGTGCCGTACGCGAACGCCGCGCCGCTGCGTGCCGGCTGCCGTCCGCTGCCGGCGGGGCATCGCCGCCGGATCTTCTTCGGCATCGCCGACCTGACCGACGACGGCACCTTCGGTCTCGGCTATGAGGAGGTCGATCAGAACGGCAACCCGGTGCCCGGCACCCAGCTCCCGGTGAGCCAGTTCGACCCGTCGCAGAACATCGTCTGTCTGCCGCTCGCGCCGGGACAGCGCCCCGTCCACGAGACCTGGGAGCTGGTGCAGCTGTCGACGGAAAATCACAACTTCCACATTCACCAGACGCGCTTCCGGACCGTCAACAGCAAGGCGGGAGAGAACACGCCGCTGTCGGTATCGCTGAACAGGAGCATCGGCGGGGGGATGCTGCAGGACAACGTCCCGCTCGGCGTCGCGACTCCGAACGTCCCGGAAGTAATGGAATCCCAGAGCGGGGTCTGCAGCATCGAGCAGTGGCGGAACGGGCAGTGCACGTCGAAGCCCGTGGTGGTTGATATCCCGTTCTCACAGGTCGGCGAGTTCGTCTATCACTGCCATATTCTCGAACATGAGGACGGAGGCATGATGGCGAAGATCAAGGTCGTGCCCTCGCCCTATGGCGGCAATCCATGGGAGGCAATGAACCAGATGCCGTGGTAGTTGCGGCAGCGGTCTTCTGCCATGTCGTTCACGAGGTCGGCGCCACATCTGCGGCGCCGACCTTCGTTTGTGCGCAGCGATGCTCTTGCGCGGCCGCCTTACCGCCGCGAAGGACGATCGCCTGCCAAACGCGACGCGCTTTCCAGCTCCTGTTCGAAGATGGGATTACGCATTTTGAATCGATCTAAACGGCTGCAAACGTCTTTGCATGACTTTGAAATGTCAGGCTCGCGTGCCGCAAGCTGCGCGAGCGCGGTCCCCGCGATGTGGCGATCTGCAGCAACATTGTTATTCCCCAGCCGCTCCGGCAAATCGCCAACATCGACGCGGCAATTCGCCGCAATCGAAACACTACTCTCTCGACTGACATTCGGAGCCATTTGCAGCGCGCGTGGTTGCGAACGTCGCAAGGACGGAGGCAGACCCGCGAACGGGTAGGGCTGTTTCCGAGGCAAAGTGTGATCGATCGCTCGGGTTCATCGTCGCACTGAACTGGATGGTTCGGAGCGTCGCTGCTGCGGCTTAGACGGCTTCGCAGGAGAGGTTGACAGCGATCGATGCCCTGAGAAGACGAAAATGCGTTCGGCGAGGGAGGGCGTACCATGGAAACAAAGTTGAGGTGGACGAGATGAGCGATTGGTTGAAATGGACGGCGCCCGCCGTGGCCGTCATGTCGATCGCCGCACCGGCCCATGCCATTCAGTACATGAGCGTCGAAGAGGCGCAGAAGGCCGCTTTTCCGGGAGCCAGCTTTTCCGAAGTCCAGCCGGGCCGGGTCTGGAAGTCGAGCAATGGCGGCTACTTCTATTACGATCACGTCGTTGGCAAGCACCTCCTGATCGACTACACGGTTGCCGTCGGACCCGACGGGCGGGTGCGTCGCGTCGACATTCTGAACTATCGCGAATCCTATGGCGGCGAGGTGCACGATGCCAGCTGGCTCGGTCAGTTCGTCGGCAAGAGCAGTCAGAACGAGCTTCGCATCAACTCCGACATTCGCAACATCTCGGGCGCTACGCTGTCCTCGACCCATTTGACCGAGGGCGTTAAGAAGGTGCTGTCGTATCATGCCAGCCACTTCCGCTAGCCTTCGACGAGCACGGGCTCTGCTCGGGACATTCGTCGAGATCGACGTCACGGATGCACGCCGCTGCGATGCGGAGAATGCCGTTGAAGCGGCGTTTTCCGCGGTGACCGACGTGCATCGGCTGATGAGTTTCCACGATCCCGACAGCGACGTGTCGCGGCTGAACCGCGCGGCATCGAGCGGCGTCGTGAAGGTGCATTCCTGGACCTACGCCGTGCTGAAGATGGCGCTCGATGTGACCCATCACTCCGACGGCGCCTTCGACGTTGCCGTCGCCGGCGCGGGAAGGCCGTCTGTGGGCTCGACGGCGCAAGCGGATGTCCCGCAGTCGACTGCGATCGAGTTGCTCGCCGACGACCGCGTCCGTTTCCGCGATTCCGCCGTCAAGATCGATCTCGGCGGCATCGCCAAGGGGTTCGCCGTGGACCGCGCGATCGCGGCGTTGCAGAGCCGCGGCGTGCGCTCCGCAATGGTCAATGCAGGTGGGGACCTCGCCGCCTTCGGGCCCGATGCCCGCATCGTCCACATTCGCGACCCGCGTTTCCCGGACAGGCTTTTGTGCCAGGTCGAAGTCAGCAATGGGGCGCTCGCGTCGTCGGCGCGCCGCTTCGACCCGTTTCGATCGACGGAAACAATGGATACAGCGGTCGTCACGCCTTCGACCCGGCTGCCCACAGGGGCGGCCCACGGCGCCACCGTGAGCGCGCCAACCTGCATGGTTGCCGACGCGCTGACCAAGGTCGTCATGGTCGCCGGCGAGCAGTCCGCGGCGTCATTGGCGCGCTTCCAGGCGAGCGCCATGTTGATTGCGGCGAACGGCGACATTCATACGACACCGGACTGGCAAGGAGTTCACCAGCATGCGGCTTAAAGGCTTGTTTCGGTTCGCCCTCTACGGAATTCTCGGGCTCTTGTTCGCCAGCGGCGCGCTGTGGATCTATGCCGACCAGATGAAGACCCGCACGGAGCTGGACAGCGAGATGTGGCAGCAGGCCGCCGCATACCTGCTGAGCATGCATGGCGGAACTGCAATGGTGACGCTGATGCTGCTTGGGGCGCTCGGTCCCATGCACGTCCAGCGCGCGTGGCGTGCCGGGAAGAATCGAGCGACCGGTATCGTCAGCCTCGCGATGTATGGTCTGCTCATCGCGACGGCGTTCGGGCTCTACTACGTCGGATCCGAAGCGCTTCGGCCCTGGATCAGCACGGTCCACATTGCGTTCGGGCTCGGCGTTCCGGCTGTCATCACCGCCCACATCATCGTCGGCCGCTCGAGCGTTGTCGCCACGGCTCAGTCCGTGCGGCCACAACGTGCGACCTCTCCGACCCTGGTTCCTGCCGATGCGCCTGCCGATGCCGATCTGGTCAACGTCATGAGCAAGGTAGGTTGACCGCATCCGGCGTTCGGCTGGCCGAGCAGGTCTCCATCCCGGCAACGATTTCCTTGCTCGCAGTTGGCCAACCGCCGCATGGAGGAATTTTCCGAGCCGGCGATCGTTGCCCATGAAATGGCTGTTTGATGACTCCCGATCAATCTCGGGCAGCTCGTGGTCTGCTCGACTGGTCTCAGGCTGAATTGGCTGCTCGATCCAATTTGAGTGAGAGTACCATTCGCGATTGCGAAAAAGGCCGCCGGATCCCGTCAATCAACAATTTGGCGGCCGTCAGGCGCGCCCTGGAGGCGGGAGGCGTGCAATTCATCGACGGCGACCAGCCCGGTGTTCGATTGGCGCGCTGATAGTTAACTCCGATCGCTCAGATTCCAAAGTCGCCCTGGGCTCGCTAGCCGCCCATGGAATTGGCCATCATCTACTCTGCAGCCGCGGCAACTTCTGGCGAAGCCAATAGCCGAGTTCAACACTCGGATGGGACCGGCGCCGCGGACGCCTCTTGTTTGCGATCAAGGCGCGAGAATAGCCAATGATGGCTCATTGGTCATTCGCCCTGTTCTTGACGCTTGCCCTGACGCGCCCGCAACCCGGGAAGTGGTTCGAGACCGATTTGGCAGTCCGTAGGCCGGCTCGCGTTCCGAATAGCGATGTAACCTATTGGAATTCCCAGGGTCGGTTTCTCTCTGTGTTTCAGAATGCGCGTTGATTTGTATAGCGGACCGCGCAACTTTTGATTCCGCCATTCGGAGGTTCGATCCCTCCCGCCCCAGCCAGGTCGAGCGCGACAGGCAGGGCTGGATATTGCCGGTGGGAACCATGTCGCCGGCGCGTCCGATGTTTCGGGCGCCTGCGACGGCAAATTTCCGGAAGTCCAGACATGTCGAGGGCTGTGGCTTGGTCGCGCGCCGCGTGATGGTTCACAAATCGTAGCAAACTGAAGGACATGCAGGCGCCTCATGCGGCGCCGCTCCGCTGGCACGATTGCTGCTTACTGAGCCGCCAAACGAGCGCCAGCTCCAGAACAACAGATGCGAGGGGACGTCCGGATGCCAGCCCACAGCTCATTCCTGACCTGAGACCCGGCGACAGGCGATCCCGCCTGTGCGAGCTTCTCGGGTCCGCCCCCGGCGCGGCCTGCGTCCAGACGCACGACGTTGCCCCGGCACGCAATGGAGCCGGCGCGGAAGCGGGTCATAGGCAGACCAGAGAGATAGACCGAGTGAGATCAGGGAGAGAAAATTCGATGTCTGCAACCACCACAGCGGCCGCGGCGCCGCAGAAACCGTTCTACCGGGTCCTCTATGTGCAGGTCCTGTTCGCGATCGTGCTCGGTGTCATCGTCGGCTGGCTCTGGCCCGAGCTCGGCAGGAACGAATGGATCAAGGCGCTGGGCGACGGCTTCGTCAAGCTGATCAAGATGGTGATCGCGCCGGTCATCTTCTGCACCGTCGTGTCGGGCATCGCGCATGTCTCCGAGGTGAAGAAGGTCGGCCGCGTCGCCGTCAAGGCGCTGATCTATTTCGAGATCGTCTCGACCTTCGCGCTCGCGCTCGGGCTCATCGTCGGCAATTTCATTCAGCCCGGGGCAGGCTTCCAGGGCCAGAGCAGCAACGCCGCCGCCGTCGCCAACTACGCCAAGCAGGCGAGCGAGATGAAGTCGGTCGACTTCGTGCTCCACATCATCCCGGACACGGTGGTGGGAGCGTTCGCGCAGGGCGAGATCCTGCAGGTGCTGCTGTTCTCGATTTTGTTCGGCATTTCGCTGATGACGCTCGGTGAGCGCGGCCATACGATGCGCGCGTTCATCGACGACGCCGCGCACGCGATCTTCGGCGTCATCGCCCTCGTGGTGAAGGCCGCTCCGATCGGCGCCTTCGGCGCCATGGCCTTCACCATCGGCCGCTACGGGCCGCAGGCGCTCGGCAACCTCGCCGGCCTGATCGCGACCTTCTATCTCACCGCGCTCACTTTCGTTGTGGTCGTGCTCGGCATCATCGCCCGCATTGCCGGGTTCTCGATCTTCAAGTTCCTCAAATACATCAAGGACGAGCTGCTGATCGTGCTCGGCACCTCGTCGTCCGAGAGCGCGCTGCCGCAGATGATGGAGAAGCTTGAACGCCTCGGCTGCTCCAAGCCGGTCGTCGGCCTGGTGGTTCCGACCGGCTACTCGTTCAATCTCGACGGCACCAACATCTACATGACGCTGGCGACGCTGTTCATTGCGCAGGCGATGAACGTTCACCTGTCCTTCGGTGAGCAGATCACGATCCTGCTGGTCGCGATGCTGACCTCGAAGGGCGCCTCGGGCATCACCGGCGCCGGCTTCATCACCCTGGCCGGAACGCTGGCGGCCGTGCGGCCGGAGCTCGTTCCCGGCATGGCGATCGTGCTCGGCATCGACAAGTTCATGAGCGAGTGCCGCGCACTGACCAATCTGTGCGGCAACGGCGTCGCCTGCGTGATCGTGGCGTGGTGGGAAGGCGAGCTCGATCGCGACAAGCTGCGCATCGCGCTCGATCGCGATATCGACCCGGCCGACGTCGAAGTCGCGGTCACGACGGGATAGGCCTGCGGTCGTGGGGGCGCTGCCGTCGCATTCCAGCGCCGGTGGCGCCGGCCGCGGCCATGCCCAATCGCGATGCCGCCAACATCTCGGATAATCTGCTAAGGTAGCGGCGGGCAGGGGCTCGCCGTGGAGGCATCCCGCCTGGTGCCGCAAGGTCGGCATGGTCTGACCATTGCGACGATACGGCGTATCGTGAACATGGTCGCGCTGGCTGGGGCGGCGGTGCCGGAGGGACGACGTCACCGGCGTGACATCGGAGTCATGCCGTCGCGCCGCGGTCACCCTTGGAGAGGTTCGATGATGGCCGTTGCGCAGCCTGGTGTCCCTCGCATCGTGATCGTCGGCGGCGGCGCCGGCGGCTTGGAGCTCGCGACCCGGCTCGGAGACAGATACGGCCGCAGGGGCAAGCTCGACGTCACCCTGGTCGAGCGCAACCGCACCCATGTCTGGAAGCCGAAGCTGCACGAGATCGCCGCGGGCAGCATGGACCTCTCGGCCCATGAGGTCGACTATCTCGCCCAGGCCTATTGGCACGGCTTCCACTACCGCATCGGCGACATGATCGGCCTCGACCGCGACAAGCGCGAGGTGCTGGTGGCGCCCTATCTCGATGCGGAGGGGCGCGAGGTCACGCCGCGGCGGACCATCCCCTATGACGTGCTCGTCATCGCCATCGGCAGCCAGAACAATGATTTCGGCACGCCCGGCGTGGTCGACCATGCGATCAAGCTGGAATCGCAGCACGACGCCCGGCGCTTCCACGAGCGCATGGTCAACGCCTGCATCCGCGTCCATTCGCAGTCCTCGCCGATCGCGCCGCACCAGCTGAAGGTCGCGATCATCGGCGCCGGCGCGACCGGCGTCGAGCTGGCCGCGGAACTGCATCGCACGACCCGCGAGGTGGTGGCCTATGGTCTCGACCAGGTCGACGCCGAGAAGGACATCAGGATCACGCTGATCGAAGCCGCGGGCCGGGTGCTGCCGGCGTTGCCTGAGCGGGTCTCGCGCGAGACCGAGAAGCTGCTCGCAAAGCTCGGCGTCGAGGTGCTCGTCGGCGCCAAGGTCGCCGAGGTCGGGCCCGACAAGGTGAGCCTCGCCGACGGCCGCGTCATCCCGGCCGAGCTGATCGTCTGGGCCGCGGGCGTCAAGGCGCCCGACTTCCTGAAGGACATCGCGGGGCTGGAAACCAACCGCATCAACCAGCTCGTGGTCAGGCAGACCCTGCAGACCACGCGCGACAAGCGCGTCTTCGCCATTGGCGACTGCTCGGCCTGCTCCTGGGGCGAGCGCGGCAACGTGCCCCCGCGGGCGCAGGCCGCGCATCAGCAGGCCTCGCACCTCTACAAGCAGATTCCGCGCTTCGTCAGGGGCGAGCCGCTGGCGGACTACCGCTATCACGATTTCGGCTCGCTGGTGTCGCTCGGCGAGTTCAGCACGGTCGGCTCGATGATGGGCGCGCTGGTCGGGGGCAATCTGGTGTTCGAAGGCCTGTTCGCGCGCATGATGTATCTGTCGCTCTACAAGATGCACGAATACGCGCTGCACGGGCTCGCCAAGGTGACGCTGGACACGCTGGCGCGCCTGATCACCCGCCGCACCGAGCCGCACGTCAAGCTGCACTGACGAGGGCGTCCTGGCGTCGGCCCGGCCGATTTTGTTGTCGCCTATTGCCCGGCAAGACCTTAGACTTGCAGCACAATTACGGATACGGCAGGCCCGGCCCGGTACATGGGTCCGGGGCGTGATGGGCCTGGACATGATGGGCCTGGAAAAGGGAATGACGGACCTTCCATTCCGGATCGGCCTCGAGCGACATCCCGACGTCACCGCGGTGGTCCGCAGGCGCGCGGGCTTGGTCGTTCGCGGAGTGATGGCGGCTGCGCTGGTCGGCGTCGCGGCATGGCTCGGCTATGCCATTGCCTTTTCCCGCGGGCTCGATCAGCGGCACGCCGCGGCCCAGCAGCGGCTGGCGGTCGAGGCCGCGCAGCTCGACGGCTACCTCTCGCGCTTCGAATATCTGCCCTCGCTGCTGGAGACCTCGCCCGATGTCTTCCGGCTGCTCGGCACGCCGGACGATCGCGCGCTGCAGCAGAGCGTCAGCCTGCATCTGAAGTCGATCAATCTGCTGGCCGGCGCCGACAATCTCTATGTCCTCACCGTCGCCGGTGATGCGATCGCCGCCGCCGATTTCGATCAGCCGGGGACGCCGGTCGGCAGCAACCTGTCCTATCGGCCCTATATGCGCCAGGCGCTGGCGACCGGCCGCGGCGCGTTCTTCGGCATCGGCATCACCAGCGCGCGCGCCGGCTATTACCTGTCCTATGCCGTCAAGCAACAGGGACGGACGATCGGCGTCGCCGTCGTCAAGGTCAATCTCGATGCCTTCGAGCGCGAATGGCGCAACCGCGGTGCCGACATGCTTCTGGTCGACGCCCGCGGCGTCACCATTCTCGCCTCGCGCGAGGAATGGCGCTTCCGCCCGTTGACGCCGCTCTCGGTGGATGCGCTCGAGGAAATCGCGACGTCGAAGCCCTATGGCAGCTCCAGCCTCGCGCCGCTCGGCTGGACCTTCATGGAGAGGACCGATCGCGGCGGCCAGGTCGCAACCGAGCGCGGCGCGGTCTACAGCGTCGACGAGCGTCCGCTCAACGGGCGGCAATGGCAGCTGCTGCTGCTCGACGACGAGACGCCGATCCGGCGGACGGCCTTGATCATCGGCACGCTCTCGGGTCTCGCCAGCATCGTGGCGCTGCTGGCGCTCGGCCTGCTGGCGCAGCGACGCCGCGAGATCCGGCAGCGGCTGGCGAGCCAGGCCGCGCTGCAGGCCGCCAATGATCGGCTGGAAATGCGGGTGCAGGAGCGCACCGCCGAATTGCGCGCCGCGCAGGACGAGCTCGTCCATGCCGGCAAGCTTGCCGTGCTCGGCCAGATGTCGGCCGGCATGGTGCACGAGATCAACCAGCCCTTGGCGGCGCTGCAGATCGCTTCCGACAATGCCGTGCAATTCGTCGATCGCGGCATGATCGGCGAGGCCCGCGGCAATCTCATCCGCATCGGCGAGATGGTCCGCCGTCTCGCGCGCCTGACCGGACAGTTGCGCGTGTTCGCCTACAAATCGAACGCGCCGCTCGATGCCGTCGCGGTCGAGCAGGCCCTGTCCGAGACGTTCAAGATCCTCGGCGCGCGGGTGAAGGACGGCCATGTCGACGTGACCATCGATCTCGCGCCCGAGCTTCGTGTCAGGGCCGATCAGATCCGGCTCGAGCAACTGCTCTGCAACATCATCGCCAACGCGCTCGATGCCGTCGAGGGCGCCGCGCGGAAGTCCATCCACATCTGCGCCGTGCGTGAGGAGGAGCAGTGCCGCATCGCCATCGCCAACAGCGGCCCGGCGATCGCCGCCGATGTCCTGCCGCGCCTGTTCGAGCCCTTCGTCACGACCAAGCCGGCCGGCAAGGGTCTCGGACTTGGGCTCGTCATCGCCAATCACATCGCGCGGTCGTTCGGCGGCGAGCTGCGGGCGCGCAATCTTGAGCCGTCCGGCGCCGAGTTCATCGTGCTGCTGCCGCTCGCCGATTGAAGAGGTTCCCACATGACTCCTGAGCAACCGGTCGGCGTGATCTATGTCGAGGACGACGAGGACGTCCGCATCGGCGCCGTCCAGGCGCTGCAGCTCGCCGGCCTGTCGGTGACGCCGTTCGCCTCCGCCGAAGCCGCAGGCGGAATCGTTCGCGCCGACATGCCGTTCGTGGTGGTCTCCGACGTGCGGCTGCGCGGCAAGAGCGGCACCGAGTGGCTGTCCGAGCTACAGCGGCTCGATCCGGACCTGCCGGTCATCCTGGTCACCGGTCATGGCGACATCTCGATGGCTGTGGAAGCGATGCGCAACGGCGCCTATGACTTCATCGAGAAGCCGTGCTCGTCGGAGCAGCTCGTCTCCGTCGTGCGCCGCGCCCTCGACAAGCGTCGCCTGACGCTCGAAGTCCGCACCTTGCGCTCGGCGCTCGCCGACCGCCAGGGCATCGAGGCGAGCCTGCTCGGGCGCTCGCCGCAGATCCAGGAGGTGCGCCGCCTCGTCGCCAATCTGGCCTCGACCAATGTCGACGTGACGATCTATGGCGAGACCGGCACCGGCAAGGACGTCGTCGCCCGTTGCCTGCACGCTCACAGCGCCCGGCGCGGCGGCAACTATGTCGCGGTGAATTGCGGCGGCCTGCCGGAATCACTGGTTGAGAGCGAATTGTTCGGCCACGAGGCCGGCGCCTTCACCGGCGCGACCAAGCAGCGGATCGGCAAGATCGAATATGCCCATGGCGGCACGCTGTTCCTCGACGAAATCGAGAGCATGCCGCTCAGCGTGCAGGTGAAGCTGCTGCGGGCGTTGCAGGACCGCTCGGTCGAGCGCGTCGGCTCCAACAAGCCCGTGGCGGTGGACTGCCGCGTGGTGGCGGCCAGCAAGGCCAATCTGCTCGAGCTCAGCGAGCAGAAGCTGTTCCGTGCCGATCTGTATTATCGTCTCGGCGTCGCCTTCATCGAGCTGCCTCCGTTGCGCGAACGCCGCGAGGATATCCCGATCCTGTTCGAGCACTTCACCCTCGAGGCCGCCAAGCGGTTCGAGCGCGACGCGCCGATCGTGAACGAGCAGACCATGTCGCTGCTGCTCGGCTACTCATGGCCGGGCAACGTGCGCGAGTTGCGCAACGTCGCCGACCGCTTCGTGCTCGGTGTGCTCGACCGCAAGGTCCTCGACCGCTCGGGCGCCGCAGCCTCGGAGCTGTCGCTGCCACGGCAGTTGGAGAACATCGAGCGCTCGATCATCGAGGATGCGTTGCGCCGCAAGCTCGGCGACGTGCCGGCGACCGCGGCGCTGCTGAGCATTCCGAAGCAGACGCTTTACGACAAGATCAAGCGGCTCGCCGTGAAGGTCGATGGCATCCGCGAGGGCGCGCCGCTGCGGCCGCAGTCCTGACCGTGGCTGCATCGCCAGCGCTCGTCCGCATCATCATCGCGTCGACGCCGACCACCACTGCGCTCATCTGATGTTGCGACGCGCGACTTATGCTCCTCGCGGACAGGGGCGTCCTGCGGCGGCAGGAAGGCATCTGTTCCATGCCGGCGATCAGGAACGAATGCTGGAGAAGGCTTGTTGAAGGATCATGACAGGCCGAGACACCCGCGACCTGCGCTCCGGCGCCTACGACCACGTCAGCAAGGACGGTCTGCCGCAGCCGCAACAGGTCAAGGACAAAACGACGCCCCACCAGCAGGAGCAGTGGGGCGCCGACGTGCGGGCCGAGCCGTTGCCCGGCACCGAGCCGGTGCTTCCGGAAGGGCTCAGGCGCGAGCGGCGTGATCCGCTCAATCGCAACACTGGTCGCCGCGACACCGACTAGTGCGCGGCGACCCAGCGCCTACTTCGCCGCGATCACCATGATCTCGACGGTGTATTGCGGCGCGGCAAGCCCGGCCTCTACGGTGGCGCGAGCCGGGGTGTTGCCGGCCGAGACCCAGCCGTCCCACACGGCGTTCATTTCGCCGAATGTCTTGATGTCGGTGAGGTAGATCGTCGCCGACAACAGCTTCGACTTGTCGGTGCCGGCCTTGGCGAGGTGGCCGTCGATGATCGAGAGAATCTCCTCGGTCTGCTTGGTAACGCTTTCACCGGCCGTCTTCTGCGCGACGACGCCGGCGAGATAGACGGTATTGCCGTGAACGACGACCTGGCTCATGCGCGGGCCAATTTCGAAACGCTGGATCGACATCGAAGAACTCCTCAAAAGGTCAATTCGGGGCCTCTCCCTAGCGCGTGCGACGCGGCAACGCCAGTCGGTCGAACGGCCACTCTCGCCACCTTGGGGCGTGCGACCTTGCGTTGTCGACAGCGCCGCGGCACACGGAACGCGGCACTTCACGATGATCCGCCCTTGTCGCGCTGCAAGGCGGGCTTGCCCATGGGGCAGGCAAAGGCGGGCGTTTTCCGCGCTTGCACAGATATTTGAGACATGAAACATTCTCCGCGAGGTTGCTTTTTGAATGGCGGAGGGGCGTGATGCGGAAACGATCGATGCTGGCGGCACTCGCGGCGATGGCTTTGGTGACGAGCGCGGGGCCGACATTCGCACAGCAGACGATCCGCGTCGGCTGGACCATCCCGGCGGAAGAATCCAAGTACTGGATGATGAAGCGGCCCACCGAATTTCCGGATCTCGGCAAGACCTACAACATCGAGTGGACCCAGTTCCAGGGAACGGCACCGATGACGCAGGCGCTCGCCGCCGGCGCGCTCGACTGCGCCACGCAGGCGCCGCTGTCGCTGGCGAACGGCGTGGTCGGCGGCGGCCTCAAGGCCTACATCGTCGCCCAGCACGTCTATGAGAAGCCGGGCGGTTTCTCGGTCTACTGGGCGGTCAAGGACGATTCCCCGATCAAGACCATCGCCGACCTGAAGGGCAAGACGGTCGGCATTTCCGTGATCGGTGGCGGCACGCAAGGGCCGTTCAACATGCTGCTGAAGCAGGCCGGGCTCGATCCCGCCAAGGACATCAAGCTGGTCGAGGTCGGCTTCGCGGTGTCGGAGGATGCGCTGCGCCAGGGCCGCGTCGACGCCGTCAACATGAATCAACCCTTTGCAGCGCGCGCCGAGGCCAAGGGCGGCACCCGCAAGCTGTTCTCGCTGTCCGAGGCGATGCCGAACATCGTGCACATCCTCGAGGCCTGCCGCGCCGACTTCGTCGACAAGAACCCGGAGCTGGTGAAGGCCTATGTCCGCGACATCACGACGGGCATGAAGAAGGCGCTCGCCAATCGCGACGAGACCTTGAAGGTGGTGTCGGAGGTCATGAAGGCGCCGGTTGCCGTCATCGACACCTATCTGCTGAAGGACAATGATTTCGGCCGCGATCCGGTCGCCGCGCCGAACTTCCCGGCGATCCAGAAGATGCTCGACATCTACGCCGAGACCGGCATGCTGCCGAAGCTCGACGTCGCCCAGTTCAAGCATCCGACGATCGTCGCGCCGATCCAGTAGGCGGCCGGCGCGGAGCCTTGTCGATGAGGAAGCTGCGATCGCGCGTGACGGTGGAGGGGCTCGATCGCGCCCCGCACCGCGCCTTCATGCGCGCGATGGGGCTGGATGATGCCGACATCGCCAAGCCGATGATCGGCGTCGTCAGCCAGAAGGGCGAGCAGACGCCCTGCAACATGACGCACGACTTCCAGGTCGATGCGGCCAAGACGGGGATCTCGGAGGCCGGCGGCACGCCGCGCGAGTTCGCCACCGTCTCGGTCTCCGACGGCATCAGCATGAACCACGAGGGAATGAAGTTCTCTCTGTTCTCGCGCGAACTGATTGCCGACTCCATCGAGGCCGTCGTCCACGGTCTCGCCTATGACGCGCTGATCGGCTTCGGCGGTTGCGACAAGACCTTGCCTGGCGTCATGATGGGCATGGTCCGCTGCAACGTGCCGTCGATCTTCATCTATGGCGGCAGCGCGCTGCCGGGCAACTACCAGGGCCGGACGCTCACGGTGCTCGATTCTTACGAGGCCGTCGGCAGCTACATGACCGGCGAGATCGACGCACGGACGCTCGAAGGCATCGAGCGGTCCTGCCTGCCGACGATCGGCGCCTGCGCCGGGCAGTTCACCGCCAACACCATGGGCATGCTGTCGGAGGCGATGGGCCTGTCGATGCCCAACGTCTCGATGATTCCCGGCGTCTATGCCGAGCGAGCCCACGTGGCGCGGCAGGCCGGACGCCTGATCATGCAGATGCTCGCGCGCGGCGGGCCGCTGCCGCGCGACATCGTCACCCGCAAGGCGCTGGAGAACGGGGCGGCCATTGTCGCGGCCACCGGCGGCTCCACCAACGCCGCGCTGCATCTGCCGGCGATCGCCAATGAGGCCGGCATCCGTTTCACGCTCGACGATGTCGGCGAGGTCTTCGCGCGCACGCCGCTGATCGGCAATCTCAGGCCGGGTGGCAAGTACACGGCGAAGGACGTCTACGACATCGGCGGCGCCGCCGTTGTGATCCGCGCGCTGATCGAGAGCGGCCACATCGACGGCTCCTGCATCACGGTCACCGGCCGCACGCTGGCCGAGGAATATGGCGCGGCCAATGCGCCGGACGGCGAGATCGTGTTCAGCCCGGCCAGGCCGATCATGGCGGATGGCGGCGTCGCTGTCCTCAAGGGCAACCTCGCGCCCGACGGCGCCGTCATCAAGGTTGCCGGCCTCAAGAACCTGGTGTTCGAGGGCCGCGCGCGGGTGTTCGAGGACGAGGAGGCCTGCGTCGCCGCGGTGCGCGCACGCAACTATCAGGCCGGCGAGGTGCTGATCATCCGCAACGAGGGTCCGGTCGGCGGTCCTGGGATGCGCGAGATGCTCGGCGTCACGGCGCTGATCTATGGCCAGGGCATGGGCGAGAAGGTCGCGCTGGTCACCGACGGCCGCTTCTCCGGCGCCACCCGCGGCATGTGCATCGGCTATGTCTCGCCGGAAGCCTTCGTCGGCGGTCCGCTGGCGCTGGTGCAAGACGGCGATCCGATCCGCATCGATGCGAAGGCGCGCACGCTCGACGTGCTGCTCGATGAGTCCGAGCTCGCGGTGCGTCGCAGCGCGTGGTCGCAGCGGCCGCCGCGGCACAGGGCAGGGGCACTGGCGAAATACGCGAAACTCGTTGGGCAGGCACCGCTCGGCGCCGTGACTCACGAAGGGCCGGCCGAATGGCCCTGGTTCGATCAGGACCGGGAATGATCCGCGCGTGGCGACGATTGGCAGGTTTCTTGCTAATCTGCGGCAGTCTGTCTTGCCTGATTTCACGGAGCGTTTGAGCGTGCTGCATCGGAAAGAGAAGCCGACATGGACGTGACCCCGATCCGACCCGGCCAGCTCGCGGGCACTCCGCTCGGCCGTCGCGCGGCCACGCCGATCATCGAGATCGATCACGTGTCGCAGGTGTTCAAGACCTCGTCGCGCCGCGACCACACCGCGCTGTCGGACATTTCGCTGACGGTCGGCGAGGGCGCCTTCGTCTCGATCCTCGGTCCCTCCGGCTGCGGCAAGTCGACCTTGCTCTACATCGTCGGTGGCTTCGTCAGCCCGACCAGCGGCACCGCGAAAATGAAGGGCAAGCCGATCACCGGTCCCGGCACCGATCGCGGCCCGGTGTTCCAGGAGTTCGCGCTGTTTCCCTGGAAGAGCGTGCTCGGCAACGTCATGTATGGTCCGCTGCAGCAGGGCAAGAAGCCGGCGAAGGCCGAGGCGCTCGCGCGGACTTTGCTCGCCATGGTCGGACTTACCGGCTTCGAGAAATTCTATCCCAAGGAGCTCTCCGGCGGCATGAAGCAGCGCGTCGCGCTGGCCCGCACGCTGGCCTACGGGCCGGAGGTGCTGCTGATGGACGAGCCGTTCGGCGCGCTCGACGCGCATACGCGCACGCGGCTGCAGAACGACCTGCTCGACATCTGGGAGCGCGACCGTAAGACGGTCCTGTTCGTGACCCACTCGGTCGAGGAAGCCGTGTTCCTGTCCGACAAGGTCGTCATGATGTCGCGCTCGCCCGGCCGAATCCGCGAGGTGATCGACATCGATCTGCCCCGGCCGCGCCGCCGCGAGGAACTGCTGCTGGACCCGCGCTATCAGAAATACATCGTCGACATCGAGCGCATGTTCGACGATTCCGGTGACAACGAGCTGCCGTCATGAATGGTCTGTCGAAGCCGCTCGCGCCGATTCTGGCCTGCTGCGGCCTGCTGCTGGCTTGGCAGCTCGCCTCGCTCGGGCTCAAGAACGACAGCTTCCCGACCGCGCTGGAATCGCTGCGCGCGATCCCGCCGATCCTCACCGACAAGGAATCCTTGATCAACATCATGGCCTCGCTGCGGCGGATGGCGATCGGCTTCGCGCTCGCGCTTGCGTTCTCGATTCCGCTCGGGTTGCTGATGGGGCGCAGCCGGTCGACCGCCGCCTTCTTCAATCCGCTGCTGATGCTGATCTACCCGGTGCCGAAGGCGGCGCTGATGCCGATCATCATGCTGTGGCTCGGCGTCGGCGACATCTCCAAGACGCTGGTGATCTTCCTCGGCGTCAGCCTTCCGGTGATCTACCACAGCTTCGAGGGCGCCAAGGCGGTCGAGGAGAAGATGCTGTGGTCGGGCGCGGCGATGGGGCTCTCGGCCGGCGAGCGCCTGCTGCGCATCGTCCTGCCCGCAGCCTTGCCGGAGATCCTGACCGGCTGCCGTACCGGCCTGGTGCTGGCGCTGATCACGATGGTCACCAGCGAGATGATCGCGCGGCAGTCCGGCGCCGGCAACATCCTGTTCAACGCGCTCGACATGGGCCAGTACGACACGGTGTTCGCGATGATCATCATCATCGGCGCCATGGGCATCTGCCTCGATGCGGCGTTCGAGGTCGTCAGGCGCTGGCTGGTGCGCTGGTCCGAGCCGCAGTTCGACATGCCGCTGAGCTTCTCATGACGCGCACCTCCAACGACATCCTGCTGGGCGCCGCGCCGATCGTGCTGGTCCTGCTGCTGTGGCAGGGGCTGGTGTCGTTCGGCTACGCGCCGCCGACCCTGCTGCCGCCGCCGGGACAGGTGTTCCAGCGCATGGGCCAGCAACTCACCAGCGTCACCTTCCAGCAGGACATCGTGGCGACGCTGTTCCGGCTGTTCGCGGGCTTTGCGATCGCCGTGGTGCTCGGTGTTTCCCTGGGAATTGCCGCCGCGGTGAGCCCGCCTGTCAACGCCGCCGTCAAGCCGATCGTGCGCGTGCTGGCGCCGCTGCCGAAGGTCGCGCTCTATCCGGCCTTCCTGCTGCTGCTCGGCTTCGGCCACGAATCCAAGATCATGCTGGTGGCGGCGGATGCGCTGTTTCCGATCCTGCTGTCGAGCTATTACGGCGCCGCCACGGTCGAGCAGAAGCTGATCTGGTCGGCGCTCGCCGCCGGGACGCCGCCGCGCGACGTCCTGTGGAAGGTGGTGCTGCCGGCCGCGATGCCCTCGATCCTGACCGGTTGCCGCATCGGCCTCGTGATCTCCTGCATCGTCGTGTTCCTGGCCGAGATGATCACCTCGACCGACGGGCTCGGTCACGTGCTGGTGACCGCCGCGCGCACCTTCCAGGCCGTCGACATGTTCGTACCGCTGATCACGATCTCGCTGCTGGGCCTCATTCTCAACGCCCTGCTGCAAGGCCTGCGCGCTTATCTGCTGCGCGGCTTCCCCTCGGTCTGATAACAACACAACGACAATCGGGAGAACGACCATGCTGGCGGATCGCATCGAGGCGAAATGGATCGACGCATTCTGTGAGATCTTCGAGCGCTGCGCCGTGAAGGCGGGCGACACCGCTGCGATCCTGTCGGAGACGCAGTCCCGGGCGCTGAACGTCCACATCGCCGAGCTGGCGTTGCTGCGGATGGGCGCGCGGCCGTTCCATGTCGTGGTGCCGACCCCGCGCAACAAGCATCCCGTTCCCGTCCGTTCGACCGGCGCGTCGGAGGCGATCGGCAAGCTCGGACCGGTGGTCTCAGCGCTTCAGCAGGCCGGCTTCGTCGTCGACTGTACCATCGAAGGCCTGATGCATGCGGTGGAGACGCCGGAGATCCTGAAGGCCGGCGCGCGCATCCTGGTGATCTCCAACGAGCATCCCGAGGCGCTCGAGCGCATGGTGCCGGACTCGGCGCTCGAAAAGCGGGTGCGCGCCGCAGCCAAGATGCTGCGCGGAACCAAGCGGATGCGCGTGACGTCGAAGGCCGGCACCGACCTCGACGTGATCATGGAGGGCGCCTCCACCGTCGGCGTCTGGGGCTGGACCGATCGTCCGGGCACCCTGGCGCACTGGCCGGGTGGCATCGTCGTCAGCTTCCCCAAGAGCAAATCGGTCAACGGCACCATCGTGATGGCGCCCGGAGACATCAACCTCACCTTCAAGCGTTATCTGAGTTCGCCTGTCACGATGACCCTGCGCGACGACTACGTGACCGATCTGGCAGGCGAGGGCGCCGACGCAGCGATGATGCGATCTTATCTCGCGTCCTGGGGCGACCGCGAGGCATACGCCGTGTCGCATGTCGGCTGGGGCATGAACCCCGGCGCGCGCTACGAGGCGCTGGCCATGTACGACCAGCGCGACACCAACGGCACCGAGCTGCGCGCCGTCCCCGGCAACTTCCTGTTCTCCACCGGCGCCAACGAGTTTGCCGGCCGCTACACGGCGGGTCATTTCGACCTGCCGATGATGGGCACCACGATCGAGCTGGATGGGGTCGCCGTGATCAAGCACGGCGTGCTGCAGGATGTGTTCGGGTAGAGTCCTGCGCATTCTACTGGCGAGCTGCCGCCGCGGCGGTAGTGCGCTCCCCTCCCCCTTGCGGGGAGGGGGCGGGGGTGGGGGTCCCCATACGCTGAACTTCGTTGTGGGCACAACTGCTCGTACCCAAACCTCCACTGTGAGACGCGTGGGGCCGCAACACGCCGTCGGTTGATCGATGCAGGGCTCTTGTGCTCGTCGCTCCAAGCACAACTCGTGGACCCCCACCCCCAACCCCTCCCCGCAAGGGGGAGGGGAGCGCACCGTCCTCACGGGGCGGGCCGGCCCAAATGACAAGCGCCGAGACAGAATCATCCCGCTATTCTGTTAAAAATAATCTTCTTGCGATTTTTCGGAAATCATGGTTCTCTCTCTGCATCCCGCCTCACTGCGGAGGGGCGTTGCGCGCGATCGTCACGACACGCGAGGTGGGGATGCGATGGCCGCGAGAGATCGCAGCGTCTTCTTACGAGGGCGCGGACGAACGATCGCTCGCGGACGTGAAGTCGCAGCGTCCTGATACCCCGATGCTGGTATCAAGTCGCGTCGGCCTGAGTGCCGCGCGGTGATGGTGGCCAACAAGCCCGGCGCACCAGGGAGACTGCGTATAAGCGTTAGACCCATCGCGCAGGGAATGCCGGCGGCGGATTCAATTGGTCGTCGCAACACTCGATGAGGAGGTTGCGATGGGCATTCGAAAGAAACGGTCAACGCGGGGCAAGCTGGGATCATTG
>BFBZ01000215.1_pt1 | contig 70720 bp, 36 predicted proteins | sample 1888401 | NCBI WGS metagenome assembly BFBZ01 (sample SAMD00112614, study PRJDB3348) | symbiont metagenome | host: Chara braunii
GGCTGGCCAGCGCATGACCGCCGATACCGGCCCGATCAACCATGCCGTCAATGTCGGCTACTCCATCACCGACCGCACCTATACCCAGCAGGTGGTCTCCGGCAAGATGCCCAACTGGAGCCTTTACAGCGAGCCGACCAACATCGCGTTGCCAAGCTTTCCGACGCTCCAGGCCAATCAGACCGTCGGCGCAAATCTCTGGAGCATCGGCGTCTCCGACACGATGTCGCTGCTGAACAAGCGGATTCAACTGACCGTCGGTGTGCGCAGACAAACGGCGGGAACGGAAGTCACGAATCTCGTTACTCCAGCATCGAGTCGCCCGTTCGAGGACACCTCGGTGTGGACGCCAGCCTATGCGCTCGTGGTCAAGCCCGTCGAGTTTGTGTCGCTGTATGCCAACTACATCGAGGGCCTGCAGACCCCGACCGTCGTTGCCGCCGGCTATGCCAACAGCGGCACGGTCTTCCCGCCAGGGCAGACCAAGCAGGTCGAGACGGGCATCAAGGTCGACTTCGGCCGAATCACGACCACGGTCAGCGCATTCGATATCTCACGCCCGAGCGTGATTACCACGAGTTCAGGGGGAGTGCTGACTCAAGAGCTGAATGGCCGGCAGCGAAATACGGGCGCCGAGTTCAACGTATTCGGTGAGGTCACGCCGACGCTGCGGCTGTTGGGGGGCGTGGCGTATATTCACGGCGTGCAGGAGAAGACTTCGGGCGGCCTGACGGACGGCAAGCGGGCGATCGGCGTGCCCGAGCTCACCGTGAATCTCGGCGCCGAGTGGGATACACCGTTTGTGCGGGATCTGACGCTCACGGGGCGGGTCGTCTACACCGGTGCACAATATGTCGACGCGGCCAACAAACTCTCGCTGCCGGATTGGACACGCGTCGACCTGGGGGCCCGCTACACCTTCACCTCGCCCTGGAACGGCAAGCCGATCGTGCTGCGGGCGAGCGTCGAGAATGTATTCGACAAGGCGTATTGGGCGTCGGCCTATAGCGGTGTGATCACCCTGGGGGCGCCGCGTACCTATCTCGTTTCCACGACGTTCAATTTCTAGGACGTCGATACGCGTTGGCGATGATGAGGCCGCCGCACGGCCATTGTGCGGCGGCCTTGTTAGTCTGAGCGATGCGGACGGCGTTCAATTACAATCTGATAAAAATTTGTGTAGCTCATCGATCGCGTTGAGGCGTGATCATCTCCGCGCGGTGACAACGCGATCGGGTCAGCAAATCATCTCGTTGGAGCCGATGCATCCTGATGTTGAATCGTCACCTACGTGTCACCTTGGAGAGATTAAAAACTTCGATCGGCGGTATCCTTTTGACTGTCATTATCAACTGCATTACTCGTAGTTCATCAACGTCGTTTGTTAGTAGGAGTAGCCGGGCATGATGGTCTTCGACAGAGATGACGTCACCTTCACCGTCGTCGTGAATCACGAAGAACAATATTCGATCTGGCCGACGTTCAAGGACATCCCGAACGGGTGGACGGCCGTCGGCGTGACCGGGAGCAAGAAGGAGTGTCTGGACCATATCGAACAGGTGTGGACCGACATGCGGCCGCTCTCGCTGCGGAAATTCATGCAGGAGAACGCCCAGGCCTCTGCCGAATCCTGAAGCGAAGGAGGCTGGCTGCCATGCGGCTGATCTGTTTGCCCTATGCCGGCGGCAGCGCCATGGTCTATGCGCGCTGGAGGAGAGCTCTTCCGTCCTGGATCGAAATCGTGCCGCTGGAGCTGCCCGGACGGGGCGCGCGGATGGACGAGCCGCTGCAAACGGACGCGGCAGCATTGGCCGATCAGCTCGCGTCCGAACTGATCGGGACGCCGTTGGCGGAGCCTTACGTCCTGTTCGGGCACAGCCTCGGCGGCTTGCTCGCCTTCGAGCTGGCGCACAGGCTGCTCGCGCTCGGCGCGCCAAAGCCGCAGATGCTGCTCGTGTCCGGAACGGAGGCGCCGGCCGTGCGCGACGGCAGCCGCTGGCGTGAGCCGCTCGGTGACGACGCATTGCGCGAGGAGCTTCTCAGGCTGAACGGCACGCCGCCGGAGGCGTTGCAGAGCATGGAGATCATGCGCGGCACGCTGCCGATCCTGCGGGCCGATTTCCTGATGTGCGGGAACTACGTCTATCGGCGGCGTCGGCCCTTGCCGTGTCCGCTGCACGTGTTTGGCGGAGATTTCGACGAGACGCGTGCTGAGGCACTGGAGGCGTGGCGGGCCGAGACCTCCGGCGCGTTCGGTCGCGACATGCTGCCGGGCGACCACTTCTTCATCCATAGCCGGCAGGCGGATCTGCTGAAGCTCGTTGCCGCATTGCTGGCACGTCGGGCATGGCCGGGACTCGCCGTTGCTCGCGCGGGGCCTTGAGCGGCGTGCCGAAAGCACGACCCAGCCGGAAAAGCCGGCCGGTGAAGAAACTTCGATGCTGAAATCGACGGGAGACGGGGAGAAGTCATGTTCGCAATACAATCTAAAATAGAACAAGAATCGCTACCGTTCCTTCTGCGGGCCAGCCGCACGCAGCAGCCGCTGATGGAGGCCGTCAGCGAGGTCCGCGACATGATCGAGCGCCAGCTCTATGCGTGCGGCGGAATTCTCTTCCGTGGCTTCCATCTCGACGGCGCCGAGGCGTTCAGGAGCTTCGCCGCGAGCTTCGGCCATCCGCTGCTGTCCTATGAATTCGGCTCGACGCCCCGATCGCAGGTCAGCGCCGGCGTCTACACCTCGACCGAATATCCGCCGCACCAGAGCATCCCGCTGCACAACGAGCAGGCCTATACGCGCGACTGGCCGATGAAGATCTGGTTCTATTGCGAGCAGGCGGCACAGCAGGGCGGTGAGACGCCGGTCGCCGACAGCCGGTCGATCCATCGCGACATGCCGGCCGCGATCCGTAACCGCTTCGCCGAGCGGGGCGTCATGTATGTCCGCAACTACGGCAGTGGACTCGATGTCGACTGGCGACAGGTGTTCGGCACGGAGTCGAAGGCCGAGGTCGAGGCCTATTGCGCCTCCCATGCAATCGCCTGCGAATGGAAGGATGGCGACGAGCTACGGACGCGGCAGGTCTGCCAGGGGACGGCGGTGCATCCCGTGACCGGGGACATGGTGTGGTTCAATCAGGCGCATCTGTTCCACGTCTCCAGCCTCGCGCCCGAGGTTCGGGAAAGTCTTCTCGACATCGTCGGCGATCCGCTCGAGCTGCCGCGCAATGCGTTCTACGGCGACGGCGCGCCGATCGAGGACGAGACGCTGGCCACGGTCAGAGCCGTGCTCGACCGGCACAAGATCGTCTTTCCCTGGCAGACCGGCGACGTCGTCATGCTCGACAACATGCTGACGGCGCACGCGCGCGAGCCATTCAAGGGGCCGCGCAGGGTGATCGTCGCGATGGCGCAAGCCCATCGCGTCAATTGAGCCTGCGGCATCGATCCTCACGTTGTCATCGGACCTTTGGAAAATGCCGACACAGACCCTCGTCGAACGACTCCGCGAGCATGCCGCCTCGCGTGCTGACCATCCGGCGCTGCGCTTCATTGAAGGCGACGATGTCGTCCACGAGCTGACATTCGCTGCGCTGGACCGGCGCATCCGCGCGCTTGCGGCGCATCTGCAGGAGCTCGCGCGTGCCGGCGAGCGCGCCGTGATTCTGCTGCCGAACGGTCCGGATTATGCCGTCGCATTCTACGCCTGCCTCTATGCCGGGGTCATTGCCGTGCCGGCCTATCCGCCGGAGACCGGCAAGGAGCGCTACGCCAGCCGCCTCGATGGCATCCTGCGCGATGCGGCGCCACGACTCATTCTCACCCAGGCGCGGCTTCGCGACGTCGTCGTCGCTTCGGTCGGCGAGACCGATGCTCATGTTGTTGCCGTCGACGAGGTGCCGGTCGATGCCGCCGCATCCTGGCGCGAGACGGACTTGCACGGCGATGCGATCGCCTTCCTCCAATATACGTCGGGTTCGACGTCGCAGCCGAAGGGAGTCTGCGTCACTCACCGGAACCTGGTCGCCAATGAGATCGCAATCGAAGCGGCGCTCGGCGGGACCAGGGACGACGTCTTCGTCAGCTGGCTGCCGCTCTATCACGACATGGGATTGATGGGCGGATTGCTGAATCCGCTGTTCACGGGCTTCACGGCGGTGCTGATGTCGCCGCGCAATTTCCTCGAGCAGCCGCGACGCTGGCTCGACGCCATCCACCGCCACGGCGGCACCTGCAGCGGCGGGCCGGACTTCGCGTTCGCGCTCTGTGCGGACCGGATCTCGGACGAAGCGATCGCGCGCCTGGACCTCAGCCGATGGCGGTTCGCGTTCTCCGGCTCGGAGTTCGTGCGCCGCGCGACGCTGGATCGATTTGCCGCGCGCTTCCGGCCGGCGGGCCTCGATCCTCGCGCGCTGACGCCGTGCTACGGCCTGGCCGAGGCGACCTTGCTGGTGACGGCGGGCGACCGCGCGAGCCGGGCGGTTTGTCACACGCTCGATCCCGCGGCGCTCGCGGGTGGCCGCGTTGCGGAGGCCGGCGAGGGCACGGACCTGATGGCGTGCGGCGCCGTGGCAGACGGCCATGCCGTGCGCATCATGAGGGTCGATGCGTCCGCCGACGCCGGGACGAATGAGGTCGGCGAAATCTGGGTCGCAGGTCCGAGCGTCGCGCAGGGCTATTGGAACAATCCCGAGGCGACGCAGCAGACATTCGTCCTTCGCGATGGCGCGCGCTGGCTGCGGACGGGCGATCTCGGCTTCGTCCGCGACGGCGATCTCGTCGTCACCGGCAGGCTCAAGGATCTGCTGATCGTCCGCGGCCAGAACATCTATCCGTTCGATCTGGAGCAGGCCGTCGAGACCGAGGTGGCCTCGGTGCGGAAGGGACGTGTCGCGGCCTTCCCGGTCGAGATCGATGGCGTCGAAGGCATCGGCGTCGCCGCCGAGTTCGGCAGGGCGGTACTGCGGCGAACGCCGGCCGACGTGCTGATCAAGGCGATCGGCGATTCGGTCATGCGGCAGACGCAGGAATATCCGGCGGTGGTCGTGCTGCTGAACCCGCAAGGCATGCCGCTGACCACCAGCGGCAAGCTGCAGCGGTCCGCCTGCCGCGCCAGGTGGGCGCAGGGCACGCTCGACAGCTTCATGGTGTTCGAGCGGCGACGCGAGGCGACGGACCCCTCGCCGTCACCGGAGCTTGCGACGGCGACCGAACGCCGTCTTGCGCTGATCTGGCGGGATGTGCTGCGGCGCGCGACCGTCGACCGCAACGACGACTTTTTCATGCTCGGCGGCAATTCGGTCGCGGCCGCTCAGATCGCGGCGATGGTGCGCGAGCAGTTCGGGGTCGAGCTCGCGCTGCGCGGTTTCTTCGATGCGCCGACGCTCGTCGCGCTCGCAGCGCTCATCGATGCGGCCGGCGCGGACGCGAAAGTGCTCCCGCCGCTGCAGCCCGCACCGGCGGGGCTGCGCGAGCTGCTGTCACCCGCGCAGGAGCGGCTGTGGTTTCTCTGGAGCATGGATCCGGCCGGCACGGCCTACACCATCGCTTGCACGGTTCATTTCGACGGCCCGCTCGATCAAGCACGGCTGGTGCAGGCGCTGACCGAAATCGTCGCCCGCCACGAGACGCTGCGCACCACCTTCTCTGCCCCGGATGGCCGCGTCGTGCAGGTCATCCATGCGTCGCCGGACATTCCCGTCGCGGTCGAGGATCTGCGGCGCAGCCCGGCGGCGGAGCGCGCGTCGCGCGTCGCGGCGCGAACACGCGAGGAGCTGGCGCGGCCGTTCGATCTCGTCAATGGCCCGCTGCTGCGCGCCGTGCTGATGCAGCTCGCGGACGACCGCCACGAACTGCTGCTGTCGGCGCATCACATCGTCGCCGACGGGCTCTCGCTCGACGTGCTGCTGGCCGAGATCGCCGCGCTTTATGACGGGCTCCGGCGCGGGGCAGGGGCGCTGCCGCCGCCGTCCGCGATCCAATATGCCGACTACGCCGCATGGCAGCGGGATTGGCTCTCCGGCCCCGAGGCCGCGCAGCAGCTCTCCTACTGGCGCGAGCGGCTCGGTGATGCGGATACGCCGCTTGCATTGCCGTTCGACCGGCCGCGGCCGCCCGTACAGAGCTATCGCGGCGACACCATCCACGTGGAGATCGCGCCAGATCTGGTGCTGAGGCTCCGCGCGCTCGCCAGGGAGCATCGCGTCAGCATGTTCATGCTGCTGCTCGCCGCCTATCAGCTGCTGCTGTTCCGCTACTCCGGCCGCTCCGACCTGCGCGTCGGTGTGCCCGTCGCCGGGCGCCGCCAGGCCGAGCTGGCGTCGCTGATCGGCTGCTTCGTCAATACGCTGGTGCTGCGCGCCGACGTGACCGACGGCATGAGCTTCGCCGAGCTGCTGGCGCGGGCGAAGGAGGAGGTCATTTCCGGGCTGGCGCATCAGGATCTGCCGTTCGACCGTCTCGTCGACGCGCTGAAGCCGACTCGCTCCGGCGGCCACAATCCGCTGTTCCAGGTCAAGTTCAACTACATGGCCGCGCCTGCCGGACTTGCGCTCGGCGACGGCCTGCACGCCCAGCCGCGCATCGTCGATCTCGCCGGCTCGCATTTCGATCTCGCGCTCGACATCGTCGACGGCCCGACGGGCATGAATGCGAGCCTGAATTTCGCAACCGATCTGTTCGACGTGACGACGGTCGAGCGGATCGGGAACCAGCTCGTCGATTTCCTGCGGCAGATCGCGGCCGCCACCGACCGGCCGCTGCGCGACTTCGCGATCGCGCGCGGCGTCGAGCAGACCGTCGTGGCGGAGGCGACGAGCTTCCCCGCGACCGACATCCTCGATCTGATCGGTGTTGCGCTCGCGCGCCGCGATGATCGGATCGCGCTGCGCCAGGGACGGGACACCGTCAGCGCAGCCGAGCTCGTGCGCTGGTCGGACCACATCGCGGGTGTGCTCGTCGCGGCCGGCATCACGCGCGAGGCGCCGGTGGCGCTGTGGATCGAGCGGTCGCCGGCCTTCGTCGCGGCGCTGCTCGGCGTCCTCAAGGCGGGCGGCTCCGCAGTGCCGCTCGATCCGGCATGGCCGGTGGCGCGCGTCGATCGCATCCTTCGTGGCGGCGGCATCGGCACGCTGGTCGCAACCGGCGAGCACTTGGCTGCGGCGAGGGCGCTGGAGTGTCATACGCTCGACGGTGAACTGCGCGGCGATGCGTCCTCCGGCGCGTTCGATGCCCCGCGGCCGCATCCGGCGCAGACCGCCTACATCATCTACACGTCGGGCTCGACCGGTGCGCCCAAGGGCGTCGCCGTGTCGCACGGCGCGCTCGCCAACTACGTTCAGGCGCTGTTGTCCCGGCTGCAGCCGCGCGCCGGCGCCGGCATGGCGATGGTCTCGACGGTCGCCGCCGATCTCGGCCATACCGTGCTGTTTGGCGCGCTTGCGAGCGGCGTGACCTTGAATCTGCTGCCGGCCGATGCCGCCTTCGATGCGGATGCGTTTGCGCAAGCGATGCGCGACGGCGAGGTCGGCGTCCTCAAGATCGTGCCGAGCCATCTGCGCGGCCTGTTGCGGGCGCGGCGCTCGGCCGACGTTCTGCCGCGCGACGTGCTGATCCTTGGCGGCGAGGCCTGCGATCCCGGCTTGATCGAAGAGGTCCGCCGGCTGCGGCCGCACTGCCGGATCGTCAATCACTACGGCCCGACCGAGACGACGGTCGGCGTGACGACCCATGAGTGGACGGACGCCGAAGCCAAAGGTGTGCTGCCGGTCGGATTGCCGCTTGCGAACCTGGGCGCCTACGTTCTCGACGATGCGTTGAATATCGTCCCGGCCGGGGTCGCCGGTGAACTCTATGTGGGCGGCGCCGGGCTGGCGCGCGGCTATCGCGGTGCGCCTGGACAGACGGCCGAGCGCTTCATTCCCGATCCGTTCGGACCTGCAGGCGAACGCCTCTACCGGACCGGCGATTTGGTGCGCTGTGATCGAGCGGGCCGGATCGTGTTCCTGGGCCGACGCGATGATCAGGTAAAGCTGCGCGGCTACCGCGTCGAACCGGCCGAGATCAGCCGCGTCGTCTCCTCGTTGAACGGCGTCGCCGATGCCGCCGTCGTGGCCCGCGCCGTCGACGCCGAGCAGGAACGCCAGGAGCTCGTGGCTTATTGCGTCGCCGCGGCCGGCGTCGTGTTGCAGCCGGAGGCGCTGCGGCAGCAACTCTCGGCGATGCTGCCGGACTACATGGTACCGTCGCGCATCGTCGTGCTCGAGCGGCTGCCGCTGACCGCCAATGGCAAGCTCGACCGCGCGGCGCTGCCGCAGCCGGACGATGACGCCGTGCTGTCGTATGTCGCCCCGGTCGGCGCGGTGGAGCAGGCCATCGCCGCCGTCTGGCAGGACGTGCTGGGCCGCGAGCGGATCGGCCGCAATGACAATTTCTTCGAGCTCGGCGGCGACTCCATCCTCAGCCTGCAGATCATCGCACGGCTGCGCAAGCGCGGCGTCATGCTGACGCCGAAGCAGATGTTCGCGCAGCAGACGATAGCGGCGCTGGCCGGCGTGGTTGCGACCACCTCCGCGCCGGCCATGACGCCGCCGGCAGCAGCACGCAACGCAATGAACGCCTGCGCTGCGGAGCTGCTGCCGATCCAATTGCGCTTCTTTGCCGAGGAAATCTCCAACCGCGATCACTTCAACCAGGCGGTGCTGCTGACCCCGCGGGACCGGATCGACTGGAGCGTGCTGCAGCAGGCGCTCGCTGCCGTCGTGAGGCATCACGATGCGCTTCGCATGACGTATCGGCGGATCGCGGGTGAATGGCAGGCGGTGCCGGCCGACCTGCCTGCTGCGCCCGAGCTGCTTTGGCTCCGCACGGCAGTCGAGCCGGCCGACGTCAGCGCGATCGCGTCGGGGGCGCAGGCGAGCCTGTCATTGGCATCGGGATCTCTGCTGCGCGCCGTCGGATTCGACATGCGCGACGGCAGCCAGCGGCTGCTGGTCGCCATCCATCATCTCGCCGTCGATGGCGTGTCATGGCGGATCCTGCTCGAGGACATCGCGTCGGCTTACGAACAGGCGGCGGGGCAGGCGGCCGCCGTCAGCCTGCCGCCCACGAGCTCCGCGCCGTCTTCCTGGGCGCAGCGACTGCGCGCGCATGCGGCCTCCGATCGGCTCGCAGGCGAACTGCCGTTCTGGCTCGCGTCCTCCCGCGGCAGCGAGTTGCCCTGTGACGACGATCATGGTGGCACCGACGCCGAGGCCGACGCCGAGGAGGTCGTGCTGAACCTCGAGGCGGAGCTGACTGAACGGCTGCTCGATGCCGCGCCTGCGGCCTATCGCACGCAGGTCAACGACCTGCTGCTGGCCGCGCTGGCACGCGCGCTCTGGAGCTGGAGCAGGATCGAAGGCGTCGTGATCGAGCTGGAGGGCCACGGCCGCGAGGATGTCTTCGCGGACATCGATCTCACGCGGACGGTGGGCTGGTTCACGAGCGCATTCCCGGTGCGTCTCGACGGCGGCAGCGAGCCCGATCGTGCGCTCATCACCCGCGTCAAGGAGACGCTGCGTGCCATACCCGATCGCGGGCTCGGCTATGGCGTCCTGCGTTATCTCGGCGCGAAGGAGCAGCGCGAGGCGCTATCACAAACGCCAAATCCGCGTATCGTCTTCAACTATCTCGGCCGCTTCGACGGCCAGCTCGGTGCGGCCGCGCCGTACCGGATCGCGGCGGAGAATCCGGGACCGATGCGGGCCGCCGACACGCCGTTGCGGGCCTGGCTCAGCATCAACGGCGAGGTGCGTGACGGGCGGTTGCGCCTCGGCTTCCGCTATGGCAGCCGGCGGTATCGGCGCGCGACCGTGGAACGGCTCGCCGAACTCTATCGCGCGGCGCTGCATGGTCTCGTCGATCATTGCCTCGGCGGCGCCGGCGGTCTCACGCCGTCCGACGTTCCGCTCGCGGGGCTCGATCAGGCGGCGCTCGACCGGCTCTGCGCGACCGTTGACTGTCGCTCCGTCGAGGACATCTACCCGCTGTCGCCGATGCAGCAGGGCTTGCTGTTCCATGCGCTGCGCGACGGCGCTGATGACGTCTATGTCAACCAGCTCTCGATCGAGCTTCGAGGTGTGACGCCGGCGCGGTTGCGTGCGGCATGGCAGACGGCGAGTGCGCGGCATGCGGTGCTGCGGACCGGGTTCGCCTGGCAACAATTGTCCGGAGCAGCCCAGCAGATCGTCTACCGGCAGCTCGACGTGCCCGTCGTCGACGAGGATTGGCGCAGCCGTATCACGGGCGGGGCTGCGGCGGCGGAGATCGATGCGGCGCTTGCGCAGGCGGCACGGCGCGAGCGCGAACTCGGCTTCGACATTACCCGGCCGCCGCTGCAGCGGCTGCGGCTGATCCGGCTCGGCGAAGACAGGCTGTGGCTGATCTGGACGCATCATCACATCGTGATCGATGGCTGGAGCTCGGCGCGGCTGCTCGCCGATGTGCTGCAGCAGATCGGCGGCGCCGCGCCGTCGGCGGCGCAAGGCGGCTACCGCGACTACATCGCCTGGCTGCAGACGCGCGACCAGGCGGCAGCCGCTGATTTCTGGCGCGAGACGCTGCGCGATTTCGAGCCCACGCCGCTCGCCGACGCCTTGCGTGCGAGCCGCGCGATCGACGCTGCGAGCGGCCATGGCCGGCTGACGCTGCGCGTGGACGGTGATCTCGCGGCTCGCCTGCGGCGGTTCGCGACGCAGCAGCGCATCACGATGAATACGCTGCTACAGGGGACCTGGGCCCAATTGCTGCGGCAATATACCGGGCAAAGCGCGGTCTGCTTTGGCGTCACGGTCTCGGGCCGTCCGGCCGAGCTTGCCGGCGCCGAGAACATGGTCGGCCTCTTCATCAACACGCTGCCGCTGATCGATCGCGCGCATCCGCAGACCGCGACCGGCGACTGGCTGCGCGCCCTTCAGGCGCAGAGCGTCGCGGCGCGCGACTATGAGTGGCTGCCGCTGCACGAGATCCAGCGCCTGGCCGGCAGGGCCGGGCAGCCGCTGTTCGACAGCCTGATGGTATTCGAGAACTATCCGATCGATCAGTCGCTCACCGCGCGCGACGGTGCCGGGCCGCAGATCGGGCGGGTCGAACACGTGACGCCGACCAACTATCCGATCGCGGTCATCGTGTTCGATGGACCCGAGGGCCTGCGCCTCGACTTCAACTACGATCGCGCGCAACTGGACGACCATGCGGTTCGCCGGGTGAGCGCGTCGTTGCGAGACTGGCTGACGCGGATTTCGGCGGATGCCACCCGTCCGACCGGCAGCCTTCGCATGGTCGACGGAGAGGCGCTGGCGTACGTCCTGCGCTGGAGCGGAGCTGCGATCGGCGAGACGTCACCCCGACCGTTGTCGATCGGCGCGGCGCCTGGCCTCGTGGCGCAGATCGAGGCGCGGGCGAAGGCCGTCCCGGACGCGGTTGCGATCGTCTGCGGCGACCGCCGGATCAGCTACGGCGAACTGAATGCGCGGGCAAACCGGCTGGCGCGGCGACTGCGCGCGCGCGCGATCGGCGCCGATGTCGTGGTTGGACTGGCGCTGGAGCGCGACGCCGAGATGATCGTGGCGCTGCTCGCCGTGCTGAAGGCCGGCGCCGCCTACCTGCCGCTCGATCCGGACTATCCGGCCGAGCGTCTTGCCCACATGCTCGGCGACAGCGGCGCAAGACTGCTGCTCACGCAAGCCGAGCTGCAAGATCGGTTCACGCCCGCGCTGGCCGACAGCGGAGCCGAAGCCTGGCTGCTCGATCGCATCGACGATGGAGGCGACGCCGGCAACCTCGACCTCGCCATTCATCCGGAGAGCCTCGCCTACGTCATCTATACCTCGGGCTCGACCGGCCTGCCCAAGGGCGTGATGGTGCGTCACGGCGCAGTGACGAATTTTCTGGCGACGATGGCCGAGCAGCCGGGGATCGCATCGGACGACCGCGTGCTGGCATTGACCTCGCTGTCGTTCGACATCGCGGTGCTGGAGCTGTGGCTGCCGCTGACCCGGGGGGCCCGTATCGTGCTGGCCGACCGCGCCTCCGCGCAGGATCCGACGGCGCTGAAGGCGATCGTGGCCAGGCACGGCGTGACCTTGATCCAGGCGACACCGTCGAGCTGGCGCATGCTGCTCGATCATGACGGGGCCGCCGCGCTGCCTCGTCGCTGTCGCGTGCTCAGCGGCGGCGAGGCGCTGGCTCCCGATCTGGCACGGCGGCTCGTCGCGCTGAGCGGCGAGGTCTGGAACATGTATGGGCCGACCGAGACCACGGTGTGGTCTGCGCGCCACCGGCTCGATTGCAATGATCCCATGCCGGTGCTCGGTGGTCCGATCGGCAATACCACGCTCTACGTGCTCGACGCCAATCTCAATCTGGCGCCGCCCGGCGTGGCCGGCGAACTGTTCATCGGCGGCGAGGGGTTGGCGCGCGGCTATTGGAAGCGGCCCGGGCTCAGCGCGGAGCGGTTCATTCCGGATCCGTTCGGCGGCCCCGGTGCGCGGCTGTACCGGACCGGCGACCTGGCGCGCTGGCGTGCCGATGGCGCGCTCGACTATGTCGGCCGCGCCGATCACCAGGTCAAGATACGCGGGCATCGCATCGAGCTCGGCGAGATCGAGGCGCGGCTGCGCGCGCTGCCCGGCGTCCGCGACAGCGTCGTGGTCGCGCAGGATGTCGGTGGCGGTAGCAACCTGATCGGCTATGTCGGCAGTGAGAGCGCGCTCGATGGCGGCGAGCTGCGCGCGGCGCTCGCGACGGCGCTGCCGGACTACATGGTGCCGTTGCGCGTCATCGTGCTGCCGCGGCTGCCGCTGACGCCGAACGGCAAGGTCGACCGCAAGGCGCTGCCGCTGGCCTCACAAGGCGACGCGGGGGCCCACTATCAAGCTCCGGTCGGCGAGATCGAGATCACGCTGGCCGGCATCTGGGCGGAGCTGCTCGGCCTCGACCGGGTCGGGCGGGGCGATCACTTCTTCAATCTCGGCGGCCACTCCCTGCTGGCAGTACGGCTGCTCAGCCGTGTCGCGCAGGAGTTCGGCACATCGATGCGATTGTCCGAGCTGTTCGTTCATTCGGAATTGGCGGAGTTCGCGCGCGTCCTCTCGATCAGCCTGATCGAGCAGCAGTTCGCGGAAGGTGAACTCGAGGATCTGATGACGGCGGAGCTATCATGAGCGGACAATCAGGACAGCCTCTTCTGCACAACCTCGATCCGGAGGCGCTGCGCCGGTTGGCATCGCGCGCGCGACAGCGCGGCCGCAATGTCCCCAGACGCGATACAAACACGATCCCGATCGCCGATCGCGGGGGTTCGCTGCCGCTCTCCTTCGCGCAGCAGCAGCTCTGGCTGCTGGCCCAGCTCGAGAATGGAAGTACCAACTATCACATCGATGTGGCGCTGCGGCTGCGGGGCCGGCTCGACATCGGCGCATGGCGCCGCAGCCTCGACCGGCTGTTCTCCCGCCACGAGGCGCTGCGGACGGTCTTCGTCGCCGAGCAGGGCGAGCCGCGGGTCGCGCTGTTGCCGCCGGACACCAGCCTGCCGCTGGAGGTGCACGATCTTCGCGGCCGGCCGGACCGCGAGACGCGGCTGGCCGATCTGCTGAATGAGTGTACGCGCGCGCCGTTCGATCTTGCGCGGGGTCCATTGATCCGCAGCCATTTGATCGACCTGGGCGATGATGATCATGTCCTTCTGCTCAGCCAGCATCACATCATCTCCGACGGATGGTCGATGGGCGTCATCGTCCGCGAGCTCTCGGCGCTGTATGCCGCCTTCGTTGCAGGCGGCAATGATCCGTTGCCGCCGCTGGCGATTCAGTATCCGGACTATGCAGCATGGCAGCGCCATTCGCTGACGGCAGATCGGCTGCAGCGGCAGCTCGATCATTGGACCGTCGTGCTGCGCGACGCGCCGTCCTTGCTGGCACTGCCGACGGACCGGGCGCGATCTGCACCGCGATCCAACGCCGGCGCCGCGGTGCCTGTCGAGATCGACGACGGTCTTTCGGCCGATATCAGGCAATTGAGCATCGCGCTCGGCGCCACCCCGTTCGTCATCGTGCTGGCCGCCTGGGCCCTCGTGCTGTCGCGGTTGGCCGGCCAGCAGGATCTCGTCATCGGCACGCCGACCGCCAATCGGATGCGTTCGGAGCTCGAAGGCCTGGCCGGCTTCTTCGTCAACATGCTGGCGCTGCGGCTCGACCTCTCGGGCGGTCCTGCTGTGGCCAAGTTGATCGAGCGGGTGAAGACGGCCGTCCTTGCGGCGCAGGATCATCAGGACCTGCCGTTCGAGCATCTTGTCGAGGCGCTCCAGCCCCCGCGGCATCCGGAATACACGCCCGTGTTCCAGGTGGTGTTCGCATGGCAGAGCAATGATATCGGCTCATTGGCGCTGCCCGGCCTGGCGGTCGAGCGCCTTGCGACCGAGCAGCACAAGATCAAGTTCGATCTTGAGCTCGATCTCAGTGAGAGCGGTGGACGCATCTCCGGCAAGATCAACTACGCGACGGCGCTGTTCGACGCCGAGACCGTGCAGCGCTATCGCACCTATCTGCTGGCGGTGCTGCGCGCCATGGTCGCCGACACCAGCCAGCCGGTCGATCGCATCGAGCTGCTGCCAGCCGAGGAACGTGCGCTGCTGCTGGATGACTGGAACCGCACGCGCTCGTTCACGCTGCCTGACTGCTGCATTCAGGATCTCGTTGCCGAGCAGGCGCGCCGCCGGCCGTCGGCGGTGGCGCTGGTCCATGACGAGGTCAACCTGACCTATCGCGAGCTCGAGCTGCGCGCCAATCGCCTCGCGCATCATCTCGTCGCGCTGGGCGCTGGTCCGGACCGGCTGATCGCGATCTGTCAGCAGCGCGGCATCGATGCGATCGTCAGCGTGCTCGCGGTCCTCAAAGCGGGAGCGGCCTATCTGCCGCTAGACCCCACCTATCCGCCGCAGCGGCTGCGCGAGACCGTGACCGATGCCCGGCCGACGCTGCTGCTCTGTGACGGCGCGAGCGCCAGTACGCTCGGCAGCGTGGCATGTCCGGTCGTGGATGTGGAGAGCGATGCGCCGGCCTGGAGCGGGCTGCCGGAGGGCGCACCGGATGTTGTTGCCCGTGGCCTGACGCCGCGCAGCCTCGCCTATGTCATCTATACCTCGGGCTCGACCGGACAGCCGAAGGGCGTGATGATCGAGCACCACGGCCTGGTCAATCTCGCGCAGGCCCAGATCGGGCTGTTCGACACCGGTCCGCACAGCCGGATCGCGCAATTCGCCTCCTTCAGCTTCGACGCGAGCGTGTGGGACATCGTCATGGCGCTTTGCGCCGGCGCCGAACTGCATCTGCTCGGAAGCCGCGAGCACCGCGATGCGGCGGAGCTGGTGAACTATCTCGCCGAACATCGCATCACCCATGCCACGTTGCCGCCGGCGATGCTGCAGGGCCGCTCGGACCTCGCGCGGCTCTCCGGGCTCGACGTGCTCGTTCTCGCTGGCGAGTTGCCAAAGCCGGAGCTGTTCGAGGCCCTGCCGTCGGAGATCGCGGTCTTCAACGCCTACGGCCCGACGGAAACAACCGTCTGCGCCACCGCATGGCGCCGTCCGCCCGGCTTCGCCGGCGGTGTCGTCCCAATCGGTCGCCCGATCGCCAACGCGCGGATCTATCTGCTCGACGCCCAGGGCATGCCGGTGCCGCGCGGTGCCGTCGGCGAGATCTGGATCGGCGGGGCAGGGGTTGCCCGCGGCTATCTCAACCGTCCCGATTTGTCGGCGCAGCGCTTTGCCGTGGATCCGTTCGGGCTGTCGTCCGACGCGCGGATGTATCGAACCGGTGACCTCGGCCGCCATCTCGCCGACGGCAACATCGAATTCCTGGGCCGCAACGACCATCAGGTGAAGATCCGCGGCTTCCGCATCGAGCTCGGGGAGATCGAGCATCGGCTGAATGCGCAGGCCGGAGTGCGGGACTCGGCGGTGCTGGCGCGGCGCGATGCGCAGGGCGATCTCAGGCTGATCGCCTATGTGGTGCCGGCGGACGATGCAGGTGATCCCAGCGCATGGGCTGCGCGCCTGCGCACGCAATTGCAGGCGTGTCTGCCGGATTACATGGTTCCCTCGGCGATCGTTCGCCTCGATGCGTTTCCGCTGACACCCAACGGCAAGGTCGACCGGCAGGCACTGCCGGCGCCGGACGACGAGGCGTTCGGCCGTGGCGCCTATGATCCGCCCCACGGCGAAATCGAGCAGGCCCTCGCTGCTATCTGGCGCGAGCTGCTGGGCATCGAGCGCGTCGGTCGCAACGATCATTTCTTCGAGCTCGGCGGCCATTCGCTGCTCGTCGTCCGCATGATGGACCGGCTGAAGCGCCTTGCGCTGACGATCGATGCGCAGATGGTGTTCGCCAAGCCGGTGCTGCGCGATCTCGCGGCCAGCCTGCGGCAAAGCGAGGAGACCGCAATTCCCGACAACCCGATCACGGCGCAGAGCCCGGTCATCACGCCGGACATGCTGCCGCTGATCGCGCTGGGCCAGGGCGAGATCGACCGCCTGGTGGGCCGCGTGCCGGGCGGCGTCGCCAACGTCCAGGACATCTACGCGCTGTCGCCGTTGCAGGAGGGAATCCTGTTTCATCATCTGCTCGCGACCGATGGCGACCCCTACGTGCTGGTCGCGCAGATGGCATTTGCGGGCCGTGATCTGCTGGATCGCTATCTTGCGGCCGTTCAGGACGTGATCGACCGGCATGACGTCCTGCGGACGTCGTTCCTCTGGGATGGGCTGTCGGTGCCGGCGCAGGTGGTCTGGCGCCAGGCATCGCTAAGCGTCACCGAAGTTGAGCTCGAAGGCAACGAGCCGGCCCAGGTCGAACTGGCGCGTCGCTTCGATCCGAGATCCTGCCGGCTCGATCTGACCCAGGCGCCATTGCTGCGTCTCGTTGTCGCCCGCGACCCACGAAATGATCGCCTGCTGCTGCTGGTCCTGCTGCATCACATGGTCGGCGACCATACCACTCTGCAGGCGCTGCATGAGGACGTGCAACTGATCCTGGCGGGCCGCCGCAGCGCTCTCCCTCCACCGATTCCGTTCCGCAACCTCGTGGCCGAGACCCGCAAGGCCGGCGGGCAGGATGCGCAGCAGCGCTTGTTCCGGAGCATGCTCGCCGACATCGATGCGCCGACGGCACCATTCGGATTGATGGAGGTGCGCAGCAACGGCGACGGCGCGCGCGAGGCAAGGCTGCCCGTGCCGGCTACGCTCGACGCGCGGCTGCGCGCGCAGGCGCGGCGCCTTGGCGCGAGCCTCGCCAGCCTCTGTCATGTCGCCTGGGGCCAGGTGCTGGCGCGCAGCAGCGGACGTGATCAGGTCGTGTTCGGCACCGTGCTGCTCGGCCGCATGCAGGCCGGCCACGATACCGGCCGCAGCCTGGGCCTGTTCATCAACACGCTGCCGTTGCGGCTCGATCTCGACGGCACGTCGGTTGAGGACAGCGTTCGCGCAGCGCATGGGCGGCTGGCGGAGCTGATGGCGCATGAGCATGCCTCGCTGGCAATGGCCCAGCGCTGCAGCGGCGTCGCGCCGCCGACGCCGCTGTTCTCCGCGATCCTGAACTATCGGCACGGCCGGAGGCAGGATGCGCGGACAGATGCAGAGTCCCTGCAAGGCGTCGAATGGCTCGGTGGCGAGGAGCGCACCAACTATCCGCTGATGCTGGCGGTAGACGACGACGGCCATGGGCTTCACCTGACGGTCCAGGCCGTGGCGCCGGTCGCGCCCGAGCGGGTCGGCGCGATGATGCAGCACTCGCTCGAGCAGCTGGCGCTGGCGCTGGAAGCGGCGCCGCATACGCCGGTGCGCAGGATCGACGTCATTCCGGACGAAGATCGCGCGCGGCTGCTGCAGGCCTGGAACGCGACGGCGACCAACGATGCAAATGCGCTCTGCGTGCACCGGCAGTTCGAGGCCCATGCGGCGCGAGCTCCCGATGCGGTCGCACTGGTGCATGGGCAGGAGATGATCAGCTACGGCGCGCTCAATGCGCGGGCGAACCGGCTGGCGCGGCGGCTCCGGGATCGCGGCGTCGGGCCGGATGTGGTGGTCGGGCTGGCGCTGGAGCGCGCCGTCACGATGATGGTGGCGCTGCTCGCGGTGCTCAAGGCGGGCGCGGCCTATCTGCCGCTCGATCCGGACTATCCGTCCGAGCGTCTCGCGCACATGCTGAACGACAGCGGCGCCAAACTGCTGCTGACACAGGCCACGCTGCATGACCGGTTCGCGCCGGTGCTGGCCCGGAGCGATGCCGAGGCCTGGCTGCTCGACGTAGCGGCCGGCGATGGCCTCGGCCAGACCGATGATCTTTCCGTCGATGGGCATGCGGAGAGCCTCGCCTACGTCATCTACACTTCCGGCTCGACCGGGCTGCCCAAGGGCGTGATGGTGCGCCACGCTGCGGTGACGAACTTCCTGGCGACGATGGCCGAACAGCCGGGCATCGCGGCCGACGACCGCGTGCTGGCGCTGACCTCGTTGTCCTTCGACATCGCCGTGCTGGAGCTGTGGCTGCCGCTGACCCATGGCGCCCGGATCGTGCTCGCCGACCGCGCCGCGGCCCATGATCCGGCGGCGCTCAAGGCGCTGGTCGCACGGCACGGCGTGACCATGATCCAGGCGACGCCGTCGAGCTGGCGCATGCTGCTCGAGCACGATGCGGCCAATACCAGCGAAACCGCTCCATGGCTGCCGAAAGGCTGCCGCCTGCTGAGCGGCGGGGAGGCGCTGGCCTCGGATCTGGCGCGGCGGCTCAGCGCGCTGAGCAGCGACGTCTGGAACCTGTATGGGCCGACCGAGACGACGGTATGGTCGGCGCGTCACCGCCTCGATGCGACGAATCCGGTGCCGTTGCTCGGCAGCCCGATCGGCAACACCCGGCTGTACGTGCTCGACGGCGAACTCAACCTTGCGCCGGTGGGCGTCACCGGCGAGCTCTTCATCGGCGGTGACGGACTCGCGCGCGGCTATTGGAAACGCGCTGCGCTGAGTGCCGAGCGCTTCATTCCGGATCCGTTCGGTAGCGACGGCGCGCGGCTGTACCGGACCGGCGACCTCGCGCGCTGGCGAGCCGACGGTGTGCTCGACTATGTCGGCCGCGCCGATCATCAGGTGAAGATCCGCGGACATCGGATCGAGCTCGGCGAGATCGAGGTGCGGCTGCGAGAGCTGCCGGGCGTGCGCGACAGCGTCGTCGTCGCGCAGGAGCTCGGCGGCGGCCGTCAGTTGGTCGGTTATGTCAGCGGCGAGGCCTCGCTCGATGGCAGTGACCTCCGCGCCGCGCTCGCAACGGCGCTGCCGGACTACATGGTGCCGTCGCGCGTGATCGTGCTGCCGGAACTGCCGCTGACCCCGAACGGCAAGATCGACCGCAAGGCGCTGCCGCGGCCGGATGCGAAGCCGCCGGGGGCGCACAGAGTCGGCCCGCGCAATCCGACCGAGGCGGCGCTCGCGACGATCTGGGCCGAGCTGCTGCACAGGCCGGAGGTCGGCGTCACCGACAACTTCTTCGAGCTCGGCGGCGACTCGCTGGTGGCCGTCCAGCTCGTCGGCCGCATCAAGCGCGATCTTGCGCGGGAGCTGCCGCTGAAGCGGTTGTTCGAGCTGACCACGGTGGAGGCCATGGCGTCCGCGCTCGCCGCGGAACCGCCGACGAGCAGGCGCAGCGACGACATCGCCGCCATGTTCGATCTGCTTGAGGAAGTCGAGTTCGCCAATGAATGATCAGTCGGGACTTCAGACCCAGCAGCTCAGCGAGATCGTGCGCCGGTTGGCGCGTCTCGATGCGCCGAAGCAGCGGGCCTTCCTCACGCAGTTGGCGGCCAAGGGCATCGATCTGTCGATTTTGCCGATCGCGCGCCAGCATCTGCAGCGCGCGCCGTTGTCGTTCGCGCAGGCCCGCCTCTGGTTCCTGTGGCGGATGGATCCGGGCGGCTCCGCCTACAACATGCCGGTCGCGATCCGCCTGCGGGGCCGTCTCGACGCCGCTGCGCTTCAGAAGGCGCTCGACGGACTCGTCATGCGCCATGCCGCGCTCCGCACCACGTTCCGGCAGGACGGCGGCGAGCCGGAGCAGATCGTAGGCCAGCCGGCGCCGGTCGCGCTTCGCCGTATCGAGATTGCGGGCGACGATCGCGAGCAGCAGGCGCGCCGGCTGCTGCGTGAGGAAGCGGCACTGCCGTTCGATCTCGAATCCGGACCGCTGCTGCGCGCGGCGCTGCTCGGGCTCGGCGAGCACGAGCATATCCTCTCGGTCACGCTGCACCACATCGTCGCCGATGGCTGGTCGATGCAGGTCCTCACCGAGGAGTTCTGGCAGCTCTATCGCGCTGCCGTCCGCGGCGAGACCGCCTCACTGCCGGCGCTCGAGATCGACTACGCCGATTTCGCCGCCTGGCAGCGACTGTGGCTCGGTGCCGTCGAGGAGGAGCGGCAACTCCGGTACTGGACCGACCGGCTGCACGACGCGGCCATGCTGCAACTGCCGCTCGATCGCCCCCGATCGGCCCAGACCGGCCAATCCGGCGATGCCATACGCCTGTCGCTCGGCGCCGAGCTTTCCGATCGTCTGCGCGGGCTCGCCCGACAGCATCACACGACGCTGTTCGTCGTGCTGCTCGCGGCGCTGAAGCTGGTGCTCTATCGCTACAGTGGGCAGGGCGACATCTGCGTCGGCGTTCCGCTCGCCAATCGCGACCGGTCGGAAACGCGGCGGCTGATCGGGCTGCTGGTCAACACCCAAGTGCTGCGCATGCGCGTCGACAGCCGGAGCACGATCGCCGACGTCATTCACGCCCTGCGCGAAGCCTCGCTCGAGGCCAGGGATCACCAAGATCTTCCGTTCGAGCGGCTGCTGGACGTGCTGCAGCCGCAGCGCAGCCAGAGCCAGACGCCCCTGTTCCAGGTGCTCTACAACCATCAGCATCGGCGCGAGCCGGCACATGCGTCGGCTGGGTCCGAATTGCAGATCGAGATGATCGCGGCCGAGATCAAGACGGTGAAATTCGACCTCGCTCTCGACAGCGAGGAAGCGCCGTCGGGAGACGTCTCGGCGCTGTTCTCCTTTGCCACCGCGCTGTTCGACCGATCGACCATCGCACGGCTCGCCGGGCATTGGCTGACGATCCTGCGGGCAATGGTCGCGGATCCCATGCAGCGGATCGCGGCGCTGGAGCTGTTGTCGGACCGGCAGCGCGACGACGTCAGGAAGTGGAATGCCTGCACGCCCGCACTCGCGGGGTTCCAGCCGGTGCACCGGATGCTCGCGCGGCACGCAAAGGAGAGGCCGGGCGCGACAGCCCTGGTGTTCGGGGCCGAGACGATCAGCTATCAGGCGCTCGATCGCCGCGCCAATGCCATCGCGCAGCATCTGTTGGCGCTCGGCGTGCGACCTGGCGAGCTCGTCGGGCTCTCGATGCAGCGCTCGCCCGATCTCGTCGCAAGTCTTGTTGCCGTCCTCAAGGCCGGCGCCGCCTATCTGCCGCTCGATCCCGATCATCCGCCGGCGCGGCTCGCCGCCACCGTTCGGGATGCCGGCGCGCGCGTCGTGCTGGTCGATGCGGCGGGACGATCGCAATGGCCGCCGATGCCGGGCATTGCGATCGTCGATCCCGGCGCGATGCCGGCCGAGACGACGGAGATTGATCCGGCGGTCGATGTCCATCCCGCGAGCCTCGCCTACGTGATCTATACGTCCGGCTCCACCGGTGTACCGAAGGGCGTCGCGGTCGCGCATGGACCGTTCGCGATGCATTGCGACGCCACTGCAGGTCTCTACGAGATGGACCGGCAGTCGCGCGAGCTGCACTTCCTCTCCTTCACCTTCGACGGCGCGCATGAGCGGTTGTGGACCGCGCTGAGCTGCGGCGCGACCTTGGTGATGCGTGACGCCGATCTCTGGTCGGCGGAGAAGACGCTCGACGTGATGGGCGCGGAGCGCGTGACCAATGCCGGCTTTCCGCCGGCCTATCTGCAGCAACTCGCCGACTTCGCGGCGTGGCGCGGCGATCCGCCGCCCGTGTCGTTGTATTCGTTCGGCGGCGAGGCCATGCCCAAATCGGGCTTCGACAAGGTCAGGCAGGCGCTGCGGCCGCGCAAGCTGATCAACGGCTATGGTCCGACGGAGACAGTGGTCACGCCGCTGGTCTGGAAGGTCGACGTCGATGCCGAGATCGACTGCGCCTATGCGCCGATCGGCCGCCCGGTCGGCCGGCGCTCGGCCTATGTTCTCGACGGCGATCTCAACATCGTTCCGGTCGGCGTCACCGGCGAGCTTCATATCGGCGGCGAGGGGCTCGCGGCCGGCTATTGGAATCGGCCGGCGTTGACGGCGGAGCGCTTCATCCCCGATCCGTTCGGCGCACCGGGCACGCGGCTGTATCGCACCGGCGATCTGGCGCGCTGGCGCGCCGATGGCATCATCGACTATGTCGGCCGGTCCGACCACCAGCTCAAGATCCGCGGCTTCCGCATCGAGCCGGGCGAGGTCGAAGCACGGCTGACGCGGCAGGCGGGTGTTCAGTCGGCGGTGGTGGTGGCACGCGAGATCGGCGGACGCCAGCAGCTCATCGGCTATGCTTGCGGCGAGGATGGCCTCGACGAGACCGGGCTGCGCGCGGCGTTGTCCGAGGAACTGCCCGACTACATGGTTCCGGCCCGCATCGTACTGATGTCGCGGATGCCGCTCACGGCGCATGGCAAGGTCGATCGCGACGCCTTGCCGGCGCCCGAGCAGTTGTCTGCTGAGGCCGACTACGTCGCACCGCAATCCCCGGCTGAACTGGAGCTGGCGGCGATCTGGGCTGAATTGCTCGGCCATTCGCGGGTCGGGCTGACCGACAACTTCTTCGAGCTCGGCGGCGATTCCATCATTTCATTGCAGGTGGTCGGACGTGCGCGCCAGCGCGGGCTTGCCATCGAGCCGCGCGACCTGTTCCGGCATCAGACGCTGCAAGGGCTGGCGCAGGTCGCGCGCCGCGATCGGGCGGCGGTCGTCTTCGCCGAGCCGCTCGCGCGCGATGGCGATCCGGTGCCGCTGTTGCCGATCCAGCGCCGCTTCTTTGCCGAGGACGCCGGCGAACGGCATCACTGGAATCAGGCGTTGATGCTGGTGCCGTCGGCACGGCTCGACTGGCGGGTGTTGGCGCCGGCGGTCGAGGCCGTGGTGGCGCATCACGAGTCCCTGCGACTGCAATTCCTCCAGAGCGACGGCGCGTGGCAGGCGAGATATGGCGCGATGCCGGCGAGCGCCGATCTGCTCTGGACCCGCGCTGTTCAGGATGCGGCGGAGATCACCTCGGTTGCCGCCGCCGCGCAGGCAAGCCTGTCCCTGCAGGGGCCGTTGCTGCGCTTCGTCGGCATGGACGTCGCGGACGGCAGCCAGAGGCTTCTCATCGTCGTGCATCACCTCGTCGTCGACGGCGTATCCTGGCGTGTGCTGCTCGAAGACATCATGTCGGCGCATCGACAGGCGGCGCAGGGCGCGGTTGCGATTGCGTTGCCCCCCAAGAGCCAGTCCATGGCGTCGTGGAGCAGGAGGCTTGAAGACTACGCGGTGAGCGAGGAGCTGGCCGATCAGCTCGACTATTGGAGACAGCGCAGTGCCGCCGGCGGCCTGCCATGCGACGACGATCACGATGAGACCGACCGCGTCGCCGATGGCGAAGACGTCGCCGTGTCGTTCGATGCCGACATGACCGGGCAGCTGCTCAAGCAGGCACCCGCTGCCTACAGGACCCAGGTCAATGATCTGCTGTTGGCGGCGCTGGCCCGCGCCGTCAACCGCTGGTGCGGACTCGATGAATGCCTGGTCGAGCTCGAAGGCCATGGCCGTGAGGATCTGTTCGAAGGCATCGACCTGTCGCGCACGGTCGGCTGGTTCACGACCGCATTTCCGCTTCGCCTCTCCGGTGGCGCGAGCGACGATGCCACGCTCATCAAGTCGATCAAGGAGGAACTAAGGGCCATCCCGGCGCGTGGGCTCGGCTATGGCGTGCTGCGCTACTGCGGCAGCCCTGAGCAGCGCGCCGCCCTGGCGGGCGGCGCCGAGCCGCGGATCGTGTTCAACTATCTCGGCCAGTTCGGCGCCGGCCCTGACCCTGCCTTCGCGCTCGCGCCGGAAGGCGCGGGTCCGTCACGCAGCGCCGGCGCACCGCTTGGCCGCTGGCTCAGCATCAACGGCCAGGTGCTCGACGGCCAGCTGAGGCTGACATTCAGCTTCGGCCGCCGACGCTATCGCCGCGCGACGATCGAGCGGCTGGCCGCGTGCTATTCCGCGGCGCTGCGGGAACTCGTCGCGCATTGCACGAGCGGCGTACATGGCCTCACGCCGTCGGACGTTCCGCTGTCGGGCCTCAGCCAGCCGGAGCTCGACCTGCTCGGAGCCTCGCGCGATTGGCGCGATATCGAGGACATCTATCCGCTGTCGCCGATGCAGCAGGGCATGCTGTTCCACGCGCTGCGCGATGGTGACAGCGGCAACTATGTCAGTCAGATCGCTGTCGACGTCAGCGGCGCCGATGCGGCGCGTTTACGCGCGGCGTGGCAGGCGGTGACGGCGAGACACGCGGTGCTGCGGACCGCGTTCGAGTGGAAAGAATTGTCGGGCGCACCGCAGCAGGTCGTCCATCGGCAGGCTCCTGTTCCCTTCGTCGAGGAGGATTGGCGCGACCGTGTGGACTCGATGGATCAGGCCGCGCGTGACGCGGCGCTGGCCGAGGTGGCGGCAGCCGAATGGCGCGCCGGTTTCGACCTGTCACGGCTGCCGCTGCAGCGGGTCCGTCTCATCGATCTCGACGGCGGCGTTTTCCGCCTGATCTGGACCCATCATCACATCCTGCTCGACGGCTGGAGCGCAGCAAGGCTCATCGGCGAGATCATGCAGCATGTCGGCGGCGCCTCGCTGGGCGCACCGCGCGGCCGCTATCGCGATTACATTGCCTGGCTGCAGCGGCAGGATCGAGAGGCGTCGAGCATGTTCTGGTCGCGCTCGCTCTCGACGCTCGGCGAGCCGAGCCTGCTGGCCGATGCGCTGGGCGGGCCGGCCGCACCTGCCGACGGCCATGCCTCGATCGATCTCGTGATCGATGCGGTGAAGACCGAGCGGCTGCAGGTCGCGGCACGGCGCGAGCGGGTGACGTTGAACACGCTTCTGCAGGGGGCGTGGGGCCAGTTGCTGCGGCGCTTGACCGGCCAGGATGTCGTCTGCTTCGGCGCCACGATCTCCGGCCGGCCGCCCGAGATCGCGGGCGTGGAAGAGGCGGTCGGCCTGTTCATCAACACCGTGCCCGCGCTCGAGGACGCGAGACCTCAAACGCCGGTCGGCGAGTGGCTGCGCAGCTTGCAGGATCGCAACGTCGACCTGCGCGAGCAGGGCTGGATGCCGCTGCACGAGATCCAGCGCCTTGCCGGCCGCGCCGGCCGGCCGCTGTTCGACACCATCTTCGTGTTCGAGAACTATCCGGTCGACGCGGCGCTGCGCGATCAGGCCGGCGGGGGGCCGCTCGCCAGCCGCGCCGAGCAGATCTCGATCACCAACTATGCGCTGACGGTCGCGGTGTTCGTGACCGACGCCGGCATCCGGCTCGGCTTCCGTTACGATCGCAGCCGGTTCGACCAGGTGCAGATCGAGCGGATACAGGCGGCGTTCGCCTGCCTGCTCGGGCGCATCGCCGACGACAGCAGCCGCCCGGTCGCGGAGCTGCATGGCTTGGACGCCGCCGCTTTGCAACGGGTGCTCGGCTGGAGCTCGGGACCCGCCGCGCCGACGGTGAAAGACGGCTTCGTCGACGTCGTGACGCAGATCGAACAGCAGGTCGCACGGGCGCCTGCGGCCATGGCCTTGATCTCCGATCAGGAGGGGATCAGCTACGTGGAACTGAATGCGCAGGCGAACCGCCTGGCGCGACAGATCATGCAGGCCGGCATCGCTCTGGATGCTCCGGTCGGCTTGGCATTCGAGCGCAGCGCCGACCTGGTCGTGGCTGTGTTGGCCGTTCTGAAGGCCGGGGCCGGCTACCTGCCGCTCGATCCGGATTATCCCAGCCAGCGGCTCGCGGCGATGCTGGGCGACAGCGGCACGCGGCTGGTGCTGACGCAGCCGCAGTTGCGTGATCGGCTGATGGAGATCACGGCAGGGGCGGGCGCCGAGTTGATCGCCGTCGGCGACAGACGCGCCTCGCAGGACACGGACACCGGCAGCTTGGATCTCCAGAGTCCGACCCACGCCGAGAGCCTCGCCTATGTGATCTACACGTCCGGCTCGACCGGCGTGCCGAAGGGCGTGGCCTGCACGCGTGGTGCGCTGGCAGCGCGGCTCGCCTGGATGCAGCGGGAGTACGGGCTCGATCCTGGCGAAACGCTGTTGCAGAAGACGCCGTTCAGCTTCGACGTCGCGGTGTGGGAAATCCTGTGGCCGTTGACGGTCGGTGCGCGGCTTGCGATCGCGGCGCCGGGGGCCCATCGCGAGCCGAAGCGGCTGGTCGATGCGGTCACTGCGCATGGTGTGACCACGCTGCATTTCGTGCCGCAGATGCTCGCGCAATTCGTGGCTGAGCCGGAGGCTCAGCGATGCGTGACGTTGAAGCGCCTGTTCTCCGGTGGCGAGGCCCTGCCGGTCCCGCTGAAGGATCAAGTCTACGCGGTATTCCCAGCAATCCGGTTCGACAACCGCTATGGGCCCACCGAAGCGCTGATCAATGCCAGCTTCTGGAACTGCCGCGCGGCGAGTGGGACACGCGTGCCGATCGGCTTTCCGATTCCAGGCACGATCCTGCGCATTCTCGACACCGACCTCAATCCGGTCGCCGAGGGCACGACGGGCGAGCTCCATATCGGCGGAGACGGGCTGGCGCGCGGCTATCTCGGGCGCGCGGCGCTGACGGCCGAGCGCTTCATTCCCGATCCTTTCGGACCTCCCGGCGCGCGGCTCTATCGAAGCGGCGATCTGGCGCGCTGGCGCAGCGACGGCGCCATCGACTATGTCGGCCGGGCCGATCACCAGGTAAAGGTTCGCGGCTTCCGCATCGAGCTCGGCGAGATCGAGGCGCGGCTGCTGCAGCAGCCATCGGTCACTGCGGCCGTCGTCATCGCGAGGGAGTTCGGGGCTGGCCGGCAACTGGTCGGCTATGTCTGCGGTGATGGCGCGCTCGATGGCGAGGTGCTGCGCGACGCATTGTCCGCGACGTTGCCGGACTACATGGTGCCGGCGCGGATCGTGGTCCTCGACCGCCTGCCGCTGATGGTGAATGGCAAGGTCGATCGCAACGCGCTGCCGGCGCCGGAGGCGCCCGCTGCAGCGATGCGGATTGCGCCGCGGACGCCGGCCGAGGCTGCGTTGGCAACCATCTGGGCCGAGCTGCTGCATCAGCCCGATGTCGGCATGACCGACAATTTCTTCGAGCTCGGCGGCGATTCGATCATCTCGCTGCAGATGGTCAGTCGTGCGCGGCGGGCCGGCCTTCTGATCGAGCCACGAGACGTCTTCAAGCATCAGACGCTGGAAGCCCTGGCGCGCGACGCGCGGCAGGTCGTCCGGTTGGAGACGACGGCGGAGCAGGGTCTCGTCTCCGGGCCACTCCCGTTGCTGCCGATTCAGCTCCGTTTCTTCGAGCAGGAGCTGGAGGCGCCCGATCACTGGAACCAGGCCTTGCTGCTGCGGCCGCAACAGCGGCTCGACTGGGACGTGCTGCGGCGCGTGGCAGTGGCCGTCGTCACTCATCACGATGCGCTGAGACTGCGCTTCGAACGCATCGACGGCATCTGGCGCGCCGAGCACGGGCCGGCGCCGGCGGTCTCCGACCTGTTTCGGTCGTGCGAGCTGGCCGATGGCGAGGCGGTCACCGCGCTCGCCGCTGAGGTCCAGGCGAGCCTTTCGCTCGCGGAGGGACGTCTGGTGCGGCTGGTCGGCATCGATCTGCCGGAGGGCGGGCAGCGCCTCCTGATCGTGATTCATCACCTCGTGACCGACGGCGTGTCGTGGCGTGTGCTGCTGGAGGATCTCGCGGCTGCCTATGAGCAGCTCATGCGTAGACAAGAGGCGACGCTGCCGCCCAAGACGCACGCCTATGCCCAATGGGGCGCAGCGCTGCGCGCGCACGCGGCCTCGGATGTGCCGGCTGCAGAGTGGGATCATTGGTCCGGTCTCCGGCAGACGGAGGACGTGCCGAGCGATTTCGATCATGCGGATCGGGATACGATTGCAGACGCCGACGACGTGCCGCTCGCGATCGACGCTGAGCTGACCGCGCGTCTGCTGGGCACGGCGCACGGGGCGTACAGAACCCAGGTCAATGATCTGCTGCTGTCGGCGCTCGCGCGTGCGCTGTGGCTGTGGTCGGGCCGGGAGATCATGGCGATCGAACTCGAGGGTCACGGCCGCGAGGATCTCGGCGGCGGGCTCGACCTGTCGCGAACCATCGGCTGGTTCACGACCGCGTTCCCGGTACGACTGGCGGCTGGATCGCAGCCGCCCGCGGTGCTGATCAAGGCGACCAAGGAGATGCTGCGGTCCGTCCCCAGCCGGGGACTTGGCTACGGTGTCCTGCGCTACCTGGGTTCTGATGCCCAGCGCGCGGCGCTGACGACGGGCGTGCAGCCGCGCATCGGGTTCAATTATCTCGGACAGGTCGATGGCAGCGCGGACGAGACGGCGCTGTTCTCGATCGCGCCCGAGAGCGCCGGCCCGTCGCGCGCCGCATCGAGCCCGTTGCGCCACCATATCGCGATCAATGCGAGGGTGCTCGACGGTCGTCTGGAGCTGTCGTTCGGCTTCAGCGGGAAGCGTCAACGCCGCGAAACGATTGCGCGCCTGGCGGACTGTTTTGAGGCGGCGCTGCGTGAGCTGGTCGATCACTGCACGAGCGGCGTCCATGGCGTGACGCCGTCCGATGTGCCGTTGTCGAAGCTGAGCCAGGCCGAGCTCGATGCGCTGGCGCTGGATTGGCGCGAGGTCGAGGACATCTATCCGCTGTCGCCGATGCAGCAGGGCATGCTGTTCCACGCGTTGCACGACGACGGCACCGGGGTCTACGTCAACCAGGTTGCCGCCGAGACCCGCGGTCTCGACGCCGGCAAGCTGCAAGCCGCGTGGCAGGCGGTCAGCAATCGCCATACCGTGCTTCGCACCGGTTTCCTGTGGCGTGAATTGCCGGGACCACCGCAGCAGGTCGTCCATCGCAGTGCCGACGTTCCCTTCGTCGCGGAAGATTGGCGGGAACGTGCGGCGCAGCTCGCTCCGGCCGCTTTGGATGCTGCGCTCATGGCGGCGGCAGACCGCGAGCGCGCCGACGGCTTCGATCTCTCGCGGCCGCCGCTGCAGCGCGTAAGGCTGATCCGGATCGCCGACGACCGGCATTGGCTGATCTGGACTCATCATCACATTCTGATGGACGGCTGGAGCTCGGCCCGATTCATCGCCGAGGTGATGCAGCACGAGGGGCAGGGGGCGCTGCAAGGACAGCCGCCGCGCTACCGCGACTACATCGCATGGCTGCAGGCGCAGGACCACGGTGCTGCGGCCGAGTTCTGGCGAGCGGCGTTGGCCCGCCTCGACGAGCCGAGCCTGCTGTCGCGGCCTGCGGTCGACGCTCGCGTCGGCCATGGCTCGCTCACCATGGCGGTGGACGCCGATCTCAGCGAGCGGCTGCAACGCTTCGCGACCCGCGAACGGGTCACGCTGAATACGGTGGTGCAGGCGGCATGGGCGCAATTGCTCCGTCGGTTCACCGGGCAGGATACGGTCAGCTTCGGCGTGACGGTGTCGGACCGGCCCGCTGGGCTCGCTGGCGCCGAGGAGATGGTCGGCCTGTTCATCAACACCTTGCCCGTGGTCGATGCCGAGGATCCGCAGCGGCGGGTTGGTGCGTGGCTGCGCGACCTGCAGGATCGCAATCTCGCCTTGCGGGATCATGGCTGGATGCCGCTGGCCGACATTCAGCGGATCGCGGGCCAGGCAGGGCGTCCGCTGTTCGACAGCATCCTGGTGTTCGAGAACTATCCGGTGGACGAGGCCTTGAAGACCCGAGACGGCCGCGTGAGCGTCGGCCGGACGAGGATCCTCGAAACGAGCAACTACCCGCTGTTCGTGAGCGTCGGTCTCGAAGCAGAGCTGCGGCTGGTATTCAATTTCCAGCAGCAACATTTCGACGAGGCCCAGATTCGCCGGCTGCACAAGGCGTTCGTGCAACTGCTCGCGGCCATCACTGGCGATGCCGAGCAGGCGGTCGGCTGCCTTGCGGCTGATGATCCCGCGGACATCGCGCTGCTGGCGCGGGTCAACGCAACGGCCGGGGCCGTGATAGCGCCGGGTGTCGTCGCTCAGTTCGAGGCCCAAGCAGGGCGCGCGCCCGATGCGATTGCGCTCGTGCACAATGAGGAGACGATCAGCTACGGCGCTCTGAATGCGCGCGCGAACCGGCTGGGCCATAGGCTCAGGGAGCACGGCGTCGGTCCCGATGTGGTGGTGGGACTGGCGCTGGAGCGCAGTGTCACGATGATGGTGGCGCTGCTCGCGGTGCTCAAGGCGGGCGGAGCCTATCTACCGCTCGATCCGGACTATCCGGCCGAGCGTCTCGCGCACATGCTGTCCGACAGCGGCGCGAAGCTGCTGCTGACGCAGGCGACGCTCCACGACCAGCTCGCGCCAGTGCTGGCGGACGGCCACGCCCAGGCCTGGCTGCTGGACGAGGCGGCTGGAGAAGATTCGGTCGACGTCGGGAATCTCGACGTCGCCATCCATCCAGACAACCTGGCTTACGTCATCTACACCTCCGGTTCGACCGGCCTGCCCAAGGGCGTGATGGTGCGCCATGGCGCCGTGACGAATTTCCTGGCGACGATGGCTGAGCAACCGGGCATCGCGCGCGATGACCGCGTGCTCGCTTTGACCTCGCTGTCATTCGACATCGCGGTGCTCGAGCTCTGGCTGCCGCTCATTCATGGCGCGCGGATCGTGCTGGCGGATCGCGCCTCGGCCCATGATCCGGCGAGGCTGAAGGCGATCGTCGCCGATCATGGCGTGACCCTGATCCAGGCCACGCCGTCGAGCTGGCGCATGCTGCTCGATCATGACGATGGTGCGCGCGGCTGGCTGCCTCAAGGCTGCCGCTTGCTGAGCGGCGGCGAGGCGCTGGCGCCCGACCTGGCGCTTCGGCTGCTCGCGCTCGGAGCCGAGGCCTGGAACCTGTTCGGGCCGACCGAAACCACGGTTTGGTCGGCGCGCCATCGGCTCGACGCACGCGATCCCGCACCTGTCCTCGGCGGCCCGATCGGCAGCACCACGCTGCACGTGCTCGACGGCGATCTCAACCCCGCCCCCGTCGGCGTGACAGGCGAGCTCTTCATCGGCGGCGAGGGCCTGGCCCGCGGCTATTGGCGGCGAGCGGCGCTCAGCGCCGAGCGCTTCATTCCCGATCCATTCGGCGATCCCGGTGCGCGGCTGTACCGCACCGGCGATCTGGCGCGGTGGCGCGCCGACGGTTTGCTCGACTATGTCGGCCGTGCCGACCATCAGGTGAAGATCCGCGGCCACCGCATCGAGCTCGGCGAGATCGAGGCGCGGCTGCGCACGCAGACCGGCGTGCGCGACAGCGTCGTGGTGGCGCAGGAGCTCGGCGGCGGCCGGCAGCTCGTCGGCTATGTCAGCGGCGACGATGCGCTCGACGGAGCCGAGCTGCGCGCGACTCTCGCGTCAACGCTGCCGGACTACATGGTGCCGTCGCGCGTGATGGTGCTGCCGCGGCTGCCGCTGACACCGAACGGCAAGATCGATCGCAAGGCGTTGCCGTTGCCCGATACGCGGCTTGGGCAGGGACAGCGCGTCGCGCCACGCAATCCGACCGAGGCCGCACTTGCTGCGATCTGGGCCGAGCTGCTGCACCAGCCGGACGTCGGCGTCACCGACAATTTCTTCGAGCTCGGCGGCGACTCCATCATCTCGCTGCAGATGGTCAGTCGCGCACGCCGGGCTGGTCTCGAGCTGGAGCCGAGAGACGTGTTCCGGCTGCAGACGATCGAGCTGCTCGCGCCGGCCTGCGTGGCGGCGCGGAAAGACCAGCCCGCGATCACTCGCGCGCGCGGCGCATTGTCCGGGCTGACGAGCGAGGAGCTCGCGCAGCTCGGTGTCGACTGGGACCGCATCGAGGACGTCTACCCGCTCTCGCCGATGCAGCAGGGCATGCTGTTCCATAGCCTGCGCGATGCCGGAAGTGGCGTCTATGTCAACCAAGTCAGCGTCGAGATCCGCGGGCTGGACGTCGAGCGGCTGCGCACCGCGTGGCAGGAGGTCTCTGCCTGTCATCCGATGCTGCGTACCGGATTTCTCTGGCGCGAGCTGTCCGGCGCACCGCTGCAGGCCGTCCATCGCGCGGCCAGCGTGCCGTTCGCAACGGAAGACTGGTGTGGGCAATCTGTCGATGAGGCGCGGCTGTCGTCAGCGCTGGCCGCGGAGCGTGATGCCGAGTTCGATCTCGCGGTGCCGCCACTGCAGCGTGTCCGCTTGTTGCAGCTCGACCACGATCGTCATCGCCTGATCTGGACCTACCATCATATCCTGATGGATGGCTGGAGCTCGGCCCGCTTCATCGGTGAAATCCTGCAGCGCTATGCCGGGCGTGCGCTCGTCTCTCAATCGGCGCACTATCGCGATTATGTTGCCTGGCTGCTGGCCCAGGACGCGCAGGCCGCCGAGCGCTTCTGGCGAGGACAACTCACGGCCTTCGACCAGCCGACGCAACTGGCCGATGCCTTCGGCGCGCGGCGCTACGACGCGCACGGACACCGGCGCTGCTACACCCGGCTCGACAAGGATGCGACCGCGGCATTGAAGGCGTTCGCCCGGCACGAGCGCATCACCCTGAACACGCTCATCCAGGGCGTCTGGGCGCTGCTGCTGCAACGCTACACCGGCCAGCAGACCGTTACATTTGGGGTCACCGTCGCCGGCCGTCCGGCTGGTCTCGACGGGGCCGAGCAGATGATCGGCCTGTTCATCAATACGCTGCCCGTGATCGAGACGCCTTCGCCGGCCGCAACGATCGGTGACTGGCTGCGCGCCATGCAGGACCGCAACGCGGCGATGCGCAACTTCGAGCAAACGCCGCTCTACGACATCCAGAGCTGGGCCGGACGTGCCGGCGAGACAATGTTCGACAGCATCATCGTGTTCGAGAACTATCCCGTCGACCGAGGCCTGCTGCAGGGTGACGGCTCGCTTCAATTCGGCGAGCTGCGCAACGTCGACGTCACGAACTATCCGATGGACCTGTCCGTCATGGTCGAGGATACGCTGCAGGTCGAATTCACATATATGCCGAGCCACTTCACGCCGGAACAGGCGGAGCAGGTGAGGGCGCAATTCGAACATCTGCTCGCGGCCATGCTACGAGGTCCGGAAGCCAGGCTTGGCGCGATCGATGCGTCCACCGCTCAGGATGTGCAGCGCGCAGATGCCTGCAATGGCCGGGCGGCGTCTGCCGCGATGCGTCCATTCGTCCACGAGATGATCCGCGATCATGCACAGCGCGATCCGGAACGTGTCGCCCTGACGATCGGCGGCCGGAACCTGTCCTACGGTGAGCTCGATCGTCGCGCCAACCGGATCGCGCTCCACCTCGTCGAGGCCGGGCTCGGGCCCGACCAGCGCGTCGGCGTCGTCGTCGAGCGCAACGAAGCGACGATGGCCGCGCTGCTTGCCGTGCTGAAGGCCGGCGGAGCCTATGTCCCGCTCGATCCCGAGCTGCCGCCGGACCGCATCGCTCATGTGATGCGCGACTCCGGGATGAGGATGCTGCTGTCCGGCGCGCGTGACATCTCCGTTATCGAAGGCGTCCAGGCGATCGATCTGGCCTCGTTCGATTCCGCCAGCGGTCCGAACCATGTGCCGGATCCACGCCTGCATCCGGAGAGTCTCGCTTACGTGATCTACACGTCCGGCTCGACCGGGCGGCCGAAAGGCGTCGCCGTCGCGCATGGACCGCTGGCGATGCATTGCCGAGCGACCGCTGCGCTCTACGAGCTCGACGAGCACGCAAGCGAGCTGCATTTCCTGTCGCTGGCCTTCGACGGCGCGCATGAGCGGTGGCTCACGGTGCTGTCGCAGGGCGCTCGGCTGGTCATGCGCGATGCGGAGCTGTGGACGCCCGAACAGACCGTCGCTGAGCTTCATGCGCAGCGGATCACGCATATCGGCCTGCCGCCGGCCTATCTGCAGCAGGTCGCAGAGTGGGTGGAGCAGGCCGGCAATCCGCCGCCCGTGAGGCTGTATTCGTTCGGCGGCGAGGCGATGCCCAAGGCCGGCTTCGACAAGGTCAGGCGGACGCTGAAGCCGCAGATCCTGATCAACGGCTATGGTCCGACCGAGACCGTCGTGACACCGCTCGTGTGGAAGGTCGACGGCAACACGGCGTGCGACAAGGCCTATGCGCCGATCGGCATTCCCGTCGGCCGCCGCACCGCCTACATCCTCGATGGCTCGCTGAATCTCGTTCCGGCAGGCGCAGCCGGCGAGCTCTACATCGGCGGGTTCGGGCTCGCGCGCGGGTACCACGCCAAGCCAGGCATGACGGCGGAACGCTTCGTGCCGGATCCATTTTCGGCGGACGAGGGCGCACGCCTCTACCGCACCGGCGACCTTGCGCGATGGGATGCGAGCGGCACGATCGAATATCTCGGACGCAGCGACGATCAGGTCAAGGTCAGCGGCTTCCGGATCGAGCTTGGCGAAATCCAATCGGCTCTGCTGAGCGACCTAGCGGTCGCGCAGGCTGCCGTGCTCGCCGTGGTGGGTGCGGGAGGAAATCAGCTCGTGGCCTATGTGGCGCCACGGGCGCCAGGCGACGCCGCCGCGGCTGCGGCCGAGCGGCTGTCTGCAACGCTGACTGCCGCGCTGCGCCGGACTTTGCCGGCCTACATGATTCCATCCCGCATCATCGTGCTCGAGCGTCTGCCGACGCTGTCGAGCGGCAAGGTCGATCGCAAGGCGTTGCCCGCGCCTGATATCGCAGCCGGGCGCGCGTTCATCGCCCCGGAAAGTCCCGCCGAGGTCGCGATGGCGAAGCTGTGGGCGGAGATCCTCGGTGTTGCGCAAGTCGGCGTCACCGACAACTTCTTCGAGCTCGGCGGCAACTCGATCCTGAGCCTCAATGTGATCGCGCGCCTTCGCCGTGCCCCGATCCTCGATGGCGAGATCAAGCTGCGGGATCTTCTCCAGAAGCCGACCATTCGCGCCTTGCTCGGCACGCCCGCAGCATCATCCATGCGGCCGTCGGCGCTGCTGCCCTTGAGTTCGCCGATCGATGGCACGCCGCCGGTGTTCTGTCTTCACGGCGGCTTCGGCACGGTGTTCGACTACGCGCCGCTGGCGCGGCGCCTGGAGGGACGGAGGCAACTGATCGGACTGCAGTGCCGGATGCTGATCGAACCGTCCTTCACCGACGAGTCGCTGGCGGCAATGGCCGTGGACTATGTCGATGAGATCGCGCGGAAGCAAAGCAAGGGACCCTATCATCTGATTGGCTGGTCGCTTGGCGGACTGGTCGCGTGCCTGGTTGCTGCCGAACTTGAGCGGCGCGGCGAGCGGGTCGAGCGCCTGGCGCTGATCGACAGCTTCGTTCCGCATGGTGACGAGCAGCCGTCGCCCGGGCGGCATTGGACCGACGACTTGCTGACGCTGCTGCCGGTCGCGGCGCCGGGCGTGCAGCCTTCAGCCATTGCGTCGCAGGTGACGGCGATTCGTTCCTGCGATGCGCCGGTGACGGACGAGGTGATCCGGCGCCTGGTCGTCGATGCAATCGGCACGGCGCCGCTGCAGCCGCGCGACGGTCTTCTCGGCGTCGACGACATCGTCTCGGCCTTCAGGGTCGGGCGCCACCTCGCGCAACTGGCTCGGGCGGCCGAATGGCCGGCCGATCTCGTTGCAGCGCCCGGCTGCTGGTGGACCTCCGGCCGGCTTCGACAGCGCGATCGGCTCGCGGCGGGACTGCCGCAGGCGGCAGATTTGGGCGTGGTCGGCGACGACCACTTCTCGATCCTTGGCAACGAATCCTTCCTGGCGGCGCTCGGCGTGTGGCTGGAGCCGGACCAGGCGGCGCAGACATCACCGGCTCTGCAGCCGGAACCGGCTGAATGAGGTGACCATGGGCCTTCATCCTGATATCGCGGCACTGCTCGAGATGATCCAGCTCGGAACGGAATCGGGCGCGCGCATTCCGTTTCCGCAACTGACGCCAGCGCAGGCGCGTGCCGATTTCGACGCCTCCTCGCCGCTGCTGGATGTCGATCCGCCGCCGCTCGCCTTCGAGAGGCAGCTTGCGCTGCCGATGCGCGACGCGACGGAGATCGCCGGGCGCCTCTATGCAGCGCGGCCGTTGGACGTCGCCGATCCGATGCCCGTGCTGCTCTACATGCATGGCGGCGGCTTCGTCGTCGGCAGCCTCGACTCGCACCAGCCGTTGTGCCGGGGCCTTGCCGATGACAGCGGCGCGGCAGTGCTGTCGATCGCCTACCGGCTGGCGCCGGAGCACCGGTTTCCGACGGCATTCGAGGACTGCGTCGATGCCCTCGCCTGGATCGGGCGCGAGGGGCCTGCACTTGGCCTCGACCCGCGGCGGGTCGCGATCGGCGGCGACAGTGCGGGGGGCACGCTGGCCGCGGCGCTGGCGATCGCCGCGCGCGACGACCGGGCCTTACCGCAGCCTGTCCTTCAGGTCCTCGCCTATCCCGGGCTCAGCCCGCAGCAGGTCTCGGACTCCTACGAGAAATACGGTTCGGGTTATCTGCTTGAGCGCGAGACCGTGGACTGGTTCTTCGACCACTATCTCCGCCATGACGCCGATCGCCACGACTGGCGATTTGCGCCGCTGGCCGCGTCCGATCTCACGCGCGTCGCGCCCGCGCTGATCGTGCTCCCCGAGTTCGATCCGCTGGCGGACGAGGGAAGGGCCTATGCCGCACGCTTGCGCGCGGCCGGCGCCGCCGTGGATCTGAAGGTCTATCCCGGCATGATCCACGAGTTCCTGCGCATGGGCAACGTGGTTCCGGACGCTTTGCACGCCCGCGCCGACATCGGCGCCAAGCTCGCCGCTGTCTTCGCCACGCGAATGGGAGCCGGCAATCCATGATGACGCCATCCAATCCAGGCGTTGCCAGCGTCGGAAGCCTGCTGCGGCCCTATTGGCTGCTGCTCGCCGCAGCCATTCTGCTCGGTCTCCTCGGCGGCGCCAGCGTTGCGGGCCTGCTCGCCGTGGCGAACCGCGGCCTCTACGCAGGGGCAGGCGACGTCGGTGGCCTCGTCGCCTCGTTCGCGGGTCTCTGCATTCTGATCGTGATCGGGTCGGTCGGCTCTGACATCAGCGCGAATGTCGTCGGCCAGCGGATCGTGGCCTCGTTGCGCAAGTCGCTGGCCGCCAAGATCCTGATGGCGCCGATCGACCAGCTCGAATCCTATCGGTCGCACCGCCTCATCCCGGTCCTGACCAAGGATGTCGACGCCATCAGCGATTTCGCGTTCTTCTTTCCGGCCTTCCTGGTGTCGGGCGTCATCGTCGCCGGCTGCCTGATCTACTTGGCGGTGCTATCGTGGCCGCTGTTCCTGGTCACGGCAGCCTTGATCGCGCTCGGGTCGTTCGTCCATTATCTCGCCCGCAAGCGCGGAATGATGGGCTTCACTCTCGCGCGCCAATACGAAGACGACCTGCAGAAGCATTACCGCGCGATCTCCGAAGGCGCCAAGGAGTTGCGCCTGCATCGCCCGCGCCGGCGCCACGTCCATGTCGATCTGATCGGGCGGACGGTCGACCGGATCGGCAACGTGCAGATCAAGGCCATCAATCTGCTCGTGACGGCGCGTGCGCTCGGGACGGTTCTCCTGTTCCTGGTGATCGGGACCGCTCTGGTGCTGCGTCCACTGCTGTGGCCCGACAGCCCGGCCTCGGTGTCCAGCGGCTTCGTTCTGGTGCTGCTGTTCATGCGCGGACCGATCGACCAGTTGATTGGCATGCTGCCGTCGCTCGGCCGCGCGCAGGTCGCGATGCGCCGGATCGCCGAGCTGTCGGACCGTTTCACCGCCGCAGAGGCGGAACTGCTCGATGATCCGCAGGATCGAACCGCCGACCAGATCGAATCGATCGAACTGCGCGGCGTCTCCTACGCCTTCCCGGCGTCGTCGTCCGAACGCCCCTTCACCATCGGACCGATCGACCTTCGCATTCGCCGCGGCGAGATCGTCTTCATCGTCGGTGAAAACGGCAGCGGCAAGACGACGCTGATCAAGCTGCTGCTTGGACTCTATGTGCCCGACCGCGGCGTGCTGCTGCGCGACGGCAGCCCGGTCGTCAACGAGACCCGCGACGATTATCGGCAGCTCTTCACCACAATATTCTCGGACTATTTCCTGTTCGACACCTTGGCGCAGCAGAGCAGTCAGCGGCCGGAGCTCGCGCAGCGCTATCTCGACCGTCTCGAGCTCGCCCACAAGGTTTCGATCGATGGCGGCGCATTCTCCACCACCGACCTGTCGACGGGCCAGCGCAAGCGGCTCGCCCTGATCAATGCCTGGATCGAGGGACGGCCGGTGCTGGTGTTCGACGAATGGGCGGCCGACCAGGACCCGGCGTTCCGTCAAATCTTCTACACCGAGCTGCTCGCCGACCTCAAACGTCTGGGCAAGACGATCATCGTGATCTCACACGACGATCGCTACTTCCACTGCGCCGATCGGATCGTGCGCCTGCGCGACGGTCGGATTGACGCCAGCGACGCCGCTGAACGCCGCGAGCCGGCACAAAGGCAACGCACGCTCACGACCGTTATGCAGGAGCCCGCTCCGTCGCTTGGAGCATCGAATCCGTGAGCGGCATCTCTGTAGTTAATCTAAAGGCAGCGCTACAGACTTTGTTGTCTTCTTCATGCCGGCCGATCTACATCCTGAGCGGGAGTGGACAGAGATGGCGCCCGTGCAGATCAATGAGAGGGAAGGAGTTCGCATGAGCGCGACTGCGAGCGTTAGGGGTAGTGTCCGGACATTCCCTGTCGCAACCGATGCGACAATGTCGGTCGTTCGCGACGATGACGGGCTCCGGGTGATCGCGGACGGCGCGCCATTGCTGTCGCTTCGGCCGGATGGCGAACTGACGCGTCTGATCGTGCACGACGGGATCGATGATTGGCGCCGGGTGTCGCGCGGAGTGGTGGCAATGGCCGAAGCGGTCTTCGGCTGGGCGCCGTCGCTCGAGAGGCTCGTCATCACGCTTGACGACAACCCGGCAGCAGCATCGGCCTTGGCGAAACACGGCGTTGCGGTCGTGACCGACGGCAGGCTGGCGTTGTATCCGGACATGGTGATGCAGCTTCGCGATAACTGGCTGACGGACGCCGCAAGCCCGGCGTTTCCACTGTCCTACGCGATGACCGACGGCAGGCGCCATCCGCGGCGGCCGCCCAAGCCGGTCGGCACCGTCTACGCCCGCTTCATCCCCTGGCTGTCCGACGTCGTCAGTTTTCGCGTCGTCGACATCGCTCACGATCTCCCGCTGGTCCACCGCTGGCTCAACGATCCGCGGGTGGACTCGTTCTGGAACGAAGCGGGGAACATCGACAAGCACCGACAGTATCTGTCGCGGATCATGTCGGACCCGCACATGGTGCCGCTGATCGGCTCCTTCGGTGATCAGCCGTTCGGCTATTTCGAGCTCTATTGGGCGAAGGAAAATCGCATCGCGCCGTTCTACGATGCGGCGGACTATGATCGCGGCTGGCACGTGATCGTTGGCGAGGACGGCTTCCGGGGCCGCCGCTTCATCACGGCCTGGCTTCCCTCGCTCATGCACTACATGTTCCTCGACGATTGCCGCACCGAGCGTATCGTCGGCGAGCCGGCGGCGGCGCATTCGCAGCAGCTGCGCAACCTGGATCTGGCTGGGTTTGCCCGGCTCAAGAACTTCGATTTCCCACACAAGCGGGCAACCCTGGTCATGTTGCTGCGCGAGCGCTTCTTCGGCGACCGGCTGTGGCAGCCGGCGACCAATGAAGCACCCACAGAAGCCTAGCGCGGACGGAGCATCACCATGTCGTATCATCCTGCCCCTGACTATGATGTCGTCGGCATTGGCTTCGGGCCATCGAACCTCGCACTGGCGATCGCGCTCGACGATTGCGCGAGACAGCAGCGCTTGAAATGCCGGTCCCTTTTCCTGGAGAAGCAGCAGGACTTCAAGTGGCATGGCGGCATGCTGCTGCCCGGCAGCAACATGCAGATATCCTTCCTCAAGGACCTCGTATCGCTTCGCGATCCGACCAGTCCGTTCACCTTCGTCAACTACCTGCACAAATCCGGGCGGCTGCTCGACTTCACCAACTGCAAGACGTTCTATCCGAGCCGGATCGAGTTCAACGACTACCTCCGTTGGGCCGCCGGTCAGTTCAGCGGCATGGTTGCGTATGGAGAGACGGTCGAGGCTGTCGAGCCCGTGCACGCCGGCCAGTCCGTCACCGCGCTTCGCGTGCTCACGCGCATGGTTGACGGGAAAGAACGGTCACGCGTCACGCGGCACCTCGTGGCCGCCGTCGGCGGCGTGCCGCATATCCCGTCGGTATTTCGAGCGGTCGCGATGGATCCGCGGGTCGTGCACACCAGCGGCTATCTCGGCTCGTCGCTCGCGACAGGATCGAACGGCCGGTCGCCGCGGGTGGCGGTCGTCGGCGGCGGGCAAAGTGCGGCTGAAGTCACGCTCGATCTCAGCGAACGGGTTCCCGACGCCCACATCGATCTGGTCTTCCGCGGGCACGCCCTCAAGCCGGCCGATAGCAGCCCGTTCGTGAACGAGATCTTCAACCCGGACTACACCGATTATTTCCATTCGCGGTCCGACAGCCAGCGCGAGAAAATCGTCCGCAGCTTCCGCAATACCAATTATGCGGTGGTCGACCCCGACCTGCTCGATCAGCTCTACCGGATGACGTACCAACAGCGTGTCGCCGGGGCTCGGAAGCTGACGCTCCATCCGCGTAGCGAGATCGTCGCAGCTCATGCCGTCCCGGAGGGGATAGAGCTCGAGTTCGTCAACAAGGACGAGGAGGTCCGCCGCCGGGCAGTGTACGATGCCGTCGTGCTCGCCACCGGCTACGAGCGATCTCCGGTCCCGGCGTGTCTCGATCCGATCAGCCGCTACATCGAGTCGGCGTCGCTCGATCGCGACTATCGTCTGCAGACGAGCCCGGCGTTTTGTCCACAAGTCTATGTCCAAGGCTGTGCCGAAACCTCGCACGGCCTGAGCGACACGCTGCTCTCGGTGCTGCCGATGCGGGCTCAAGAGATCACGAAGTCGCTCGTGTCGACAACGGCGAGAGAGCAGGATGCAGCGGCGTCTCACGACCGGGCGGAGCGCGTGTACTCGTGATGGAAAGTCGAGTGCAGAGCGACGATGAGCGCGCCGCGCGCGGCGTCGTGGAATGAGGCGAAAGGGTATCGTCGCGGCGACCGGGCCGTCCCTGGCGTGTCTCGGTCGAATTGTGATCGGGGGGCGCCGTGCCTGCATTTGCCGGATTGCCGACCTTTCGGGTCGGCCGGCGGGCACGGTGGAGTGCAGGATTGGAAATGGGTGAGCCGCATCTGCCTGAGCGGGTCGTAACCTTGCTGGTATCGAGTGAATACGCGCGGCTCGTCGGCCGGACCATGTCGGAGCGGCTCGACTACATCGTCGACATCGCCTCGCTGCATACGCGTGAAGAGCTGGTGCGGCGGCTGGACCTCGGCCGCGTGGTCGTGCGGCAGGTCGAGAAATGGCTCGCGTTCCACGGGCGCCGCGTTCGGCGCCCGAATGAAAGCATCGATATCGTCATGTGCGGGTTGGAATTCCGGAAGCGGCGCATCCGTCGCTCCCGGGTGACGGTACGATCGCGACGACTGAACGCCAAGACGAATCCGAGGGAGCCGGGCCGAGGCAGTTGAGTTGCTCGGGCTCTGCAGCGGGGCGAGGTCGCCGACCGCGCCTGCCGGGGACTGACGGGACCGCGACGCACGCGGAATGCATCACGCCCTTATCGCGTCGCATCATGGAAAATGAGACTCGTCGTCAAGGTCGAGGCCAGGCGGGTTGCACGCGCGCTCGGCTCATCCGGTAGCCTCCGCGGTCGATGGGGACTGACCGTCGCTCGTCAGAGATGACGCGAGGCGCCGGGAAGGTCCGCTGCCAACATGGCCAGAAAAACAGTGGCCGGCACACGCTCGTGTGCCCCGGCAATGGGCGACAAGGGAGGAGTTCGATGCACATGCGAAGTGTAGGTATCGCCGTGTTCACGGCGCTTTTGCTGTCCGGCACGGCATTCGCGCAGGAAAAGATCAAGGTCGGCGTCACGGCGACGCTGGAGGGCACCTATACCGTGCTCGGTGAGGACGGGATGCGCGGACATGTCACCGCGTTGAACGTGCTCGGCAAGAAGGTCGGCGACAAGGAGCTGGAATTCGTCGTCGCGTCGACCGACGCCACGCCGGACTCGGCCGTCCGTGCCGTGCGCAAGCTGATCGAGCAGGACAAGGTACAGATCCTGCTGTCGCCGCTGTCGGGCGACGAGGGCATCGCCGTCAAGAACTTCGCCAAGACGCACCCTGAGCTGACCTTCGTGAACGCCGCGTCCGGCGCACAGGAGACGACCTATGTCGATCCCGCGCCGAACTTCTTCCGCTTCAACATGGACGGCGCCCAATGGCAGGTCGGCCTCGGCAAATATGCCTACGAGACCAAGGGCTATCGCAAGATCGCGACCGTCGGCGAAGACTATTCCTTCATCTACACCCAGGTGTTCGGCCTGGCGCTGGAGTTCTGCGGCCTGGGCGGCAAGATCACCAGCCGGCAATGGGTCCCGCTCGGCACCAAGGATTTCGCGTCGGTGATTGCGGCGCTGCCCGATGACGTCGATGCGATCTATCTCGGTCTCGGCGGCGCCGATGCCGTCAACTTCCTCAACCAGTATCAGCAGGCCGGCGGCAAGGCGCACCTGATGGGCGGCTCGATCATGATCGACCAGACCATCCTGTCGTCCAAGGGAAATGCCAAGAACGCCCTGATCGGTACGATTGCGGCGTCGGGTCAGGCCGATACCTGGGAGGATCCGCGCTGGCAGAAGTTCGTGAAGGCCTATCAGGACTCGTTCCCGCCGGAGAAGCGCTTCCCGAGCCCGTCGCTGCTCGCCACCAACTACTATGGCTCGACCATGGCGTTGATCCTGGCGCTGCGCGAGGTCAATGGCGATCTGTCGAACAACCAGGCCAAGCTCAAGGCGGCGCTGGCGAAGATCGAGATCGATGCCCCCAACGGCAAGATCAAGCTCGACGCCAACCGCCAAGCCATCGGCACCAACTTCGTCACCGAGGTCGTCGACGACGGCAAGGGCGCGCTGTTCAGCAAGGTGGTGAAGGTGATTCCCGACGTCAACCAGACGCTGGGATATGATGCCGCCACCTTCGCCAAGATCGGCCTGCCGAGCCGCACCGTGCCTGAATGTAAGAAGTACTGACCTTTCTGCAGAGGGCGACGCGGCTCGAGCGGGCTCGGGCCGCGTCGTCGCGTCCCTTGCGTTCTGCCAAGCGATGATCGACGCTGACGAACAATAAGAACCATTTCGGTGAGGAAGTGATGAGTAGGGCGCTCGCCGTCTTTCATGCTCGCTTCGGCCGTGCGACGGTTTATCAGCTCAATCGGCCATTCAATGTGCATGCCCATCGCGAGGGACATCTGATCTTTCACGTTGGCGGGACGCCGGCCGATATTGACGTCTGCGATCAGCATTATCAGATCGGCGAGAACTGGATCGTCGCGGTCAATCCGTGGGAACCGCACAACTTCCTGCCGAACGATGTCGGCAACGGCGCCATCTTCTTCGTGCTCTACGTCAATGCGGAGTGGTTCATGCCGTCGGCCGCGCGCGAGCAGGGCCTGCGGTTTGGTCGTACCTGCTTCCGGCGGACCGCCGCGCTCGACCGCTGCATTCGCCGCGCCGCAGCGTTGGTATGTGGCGCGCCATCGCTCGGTTGCCTCGACGGCGAGCTGCGGCAGCTGATCGACAGTTGCTACGAGGAAAGCTGGCGCGTTTCGGAGCAGATGCCCGAGCGGCCATGCGCGGAAGTGACGGATTTTCGTGTTCGCAAGTGCATCAAGCTGATGTCGGACAGTCCGTGCGCCGAGATCGAGCTCGATCACATCGCCCGCGAATCCGGACTATCGCGGCCGCATTTCTATCGGCTGTTCCGCAGCCAGACCGGAGTGACGCCCAATCTCTATCTGAATACGCTGCTGATGGAGCGGGCGCTCGATGCCGTCGTGGCAACGGAAGCACCGATTGCCGACATCGGCTTCGATCTCGGATTCACCTCCCAGAGCGGCTTCACGCGCTTCTTCGCCGGCAATGTCGGCATGGCGCCGACCGACTATCGCCGCGCTGCAAAGGTGCTGCGCGCCTGACGTGCTGCTGCGCGTCGCGCGAAAAGAGACTGTCGATCAAGTGCGCACTCTCGTCTGCCGCTACACTCTGGGCAACGTGATCCGCAAAAGGATCCGACGAGGGAGGACGAGCGATGGCCGGCAGACCCGGCGATCTTCGGCTGAATGCACCTTTCCGCTGTGACGACGGATCCGTCCCTCTTGTCGTGAGGGCGGGCTGATGAGCCGCTTCATCGAGCGTCACCCGATCTGGTCCCTCATTGTTCTTCTCGCCTTGGCGCTGCTGGCGTGGCTGATCTTCGCCGTCTGGCCGCCGGGGCTCGAGGAGGCGATCGGCCGCAAGAAGGTGTTCCTGAGTGCGGTGTTCAATGGCATCACGCTGGGCGGACTGTATTTCCTGGTCGCGAGCGGGTTCACGTTGATCTTCGGCTTGATGCGAAACGTCAACCTTGCGCACGGCTCGCTCTATCTGCTCGGCGGCTATGTGGGCTACGGCGTGTCCGCCGCGACCGGGTCATGGATCCTCGCCTTCGTCGCCGCCTTCATCCTCGTCGCGGCCATCGGCGTTCTCCTGCAGCTGCTCGTCTTTCGTCGCATGGAGGGCCAGGACCTGCGCCAGACCATGGTGACGATCGGCCTCTCGATCGTGTTCGCCGATCTGATGCTGTGGGCGTTCGGCGGCGACTTCTATCAGATCCAGACGCCAGCCTGGCTGATCGGGCCGGTACAGCTGCCGCTGATGACGGCGATGAAATCGTCGGGCGAGGCCGTGTTCCTGCAGTATCCGCTGGTGCGGCTGGTGATCTTCTGCGGCTCCGTCGTGATCGGCGTCGCGATGTGGCTCGCGCTCAACCGCACCCGCGTCGGCATGATCGTGCGCGCCGGCGTGGATGATCGCGAGATCCTGGCGGCGACCGGTGTGCAGATTCAGCTCGTCTTCGTGCTGGTGTTCGCACTGGGCGCGGGGCTGGCCGGCATTGCCGGCGTGGTCGGCGGAACCTTCCAGTCGATCTCACCCGGCGAGGACACGCGCTTTTTGCTGGCCTCGCTGGTCGTCGTCATCGTCGGCGGCATGGGATCGATCCCGGGAGCCGCGCTCGGCGCGCTGATCATTGGGCTCGCCGAGCAGCTCGGCTCGGTCTACATCCCGACCTATGCGATCGTCGTGACCTTCCTGATCATGGTGCTGGTGCTCGCGCTGCGGCCCCAGGGCCTCCTGGCGAGGCGATGAGATGTCGCTGATCCAGGAGGCAAGTGCGCGGGAGAGCATGCTGGCAGGCGGCGCCGCACGGCAGCCGGCCGCATGGTCGGCCACCGAGCAGCCCTGGGCCTGGGCGGTCTTCGCGCTGCTGCTGATCATGCCACTGATCGCCAACGGCTTCTTCCTGATCGAGATCTTCGGCACGACTCTGATCCTCGGCACCATCGCGCTGAGCCTGATGTTCCTCGCCGGCTATGGCGGCATGGTCAGCCTGATGCAGCTGACGATCGCGGGCTTTGCCGGGTACATGGTCGCCGTGTTCGGCGTCAGCGGCAACGCCAATATCAGCCTCGGATGGCCGTGGTGGTTGGCGACGCCGATGGCCCTGGTGCTCGCGGTGCTGTTCGGCACGCTGGGTGGCGCGCTGGCGGTACGCACCGAGGGCATCTACACCATCATGATCACACTCGCGATCGGCGCGGCGTTCTATTATTTCACCAATCAGAATTGGGCGATATTCAACGGCCACACCGGCATCAACACGATCGCCACGCCGCATTTTCTCGGCGTCGATTGGCGCATGGACGTCGCGTTCTATTACCTGACGCTGGCGGTGGCCGCACTGGGCTATTTCGCTGTGCTCTATCTGTCGCGCGCGCCGTTCGGCCTGGCGCTGCAGGGCGTGCGCGACAATCCCAGGCGCATGGCCGCGCTCGGCTTCAACGTCAATGCACATCGCATCGCCGCCTATGCGTTCGCGGCCCTGATCGCCGGCATGGGCGGTGTGCTGCAGGTCTGGAACTATCGGCAGATCTCGCCCGGATCTGTCGCGGTCGAGCGCTGCATCGACATTCTCATCGTCGCCGTCGTCGGCGGCATCACCCGGCCGGTTGGGCCCTATATCGGCGCCTTCATCTTCGTCATCCTGCGCACCTTCGCGCTCGACTTCCTGGTGAAGGTCGGGCTCGACGGCAACCGGTTCCGGCTGCTGATCGGGCTCGGCTTTCTCGCTATCGTGTTCTGGTCCTCCGACGGCGTCATCGGGCTCTATGAGCGGTGGCGCCGTCGCAGCGGGGCATCGGAGCCGAGGTCGCGCCCCGGTGGTCACGGCCATGGATAGGGTCGCTGACCGGCTCTCGGCGCTCGGCTCGACTGCAGCCCTCGAATTGCGCGGTGTCACGCGGATGTTCGGTGCGCTCGCCGCGCTGACCGACATCACGATCACGGTGCGGCCCGGCGAGCGGCGCGCGGTGCTCGGCTCGAACGGCGCCGGCAAGACCACCCTGTTCAACTGCGTGACCGGCGACTTCCTGCCGACCTCAGGCACGATCCGCTTCTTCGGCGAGGACATCACCGCCTTTCCGCCCTACGAGCGGATCCGCCGCGGGCTGCGCCGCACCTACCAGATCTCGGCGCTGTTCCTCGGCCTGTCGGTGCGCGACAATGTCTATCTGGCATGCCGTGGCGTCTCGCGCGCGCGCTTCTCGATGCTGCGTCCCAGCGCCAATGACGCCCTGATGCAGGCGGCCGAGCGCCTGATCGAGGCCGTGCATCTGACGTCCGTGCGTGATCAACTGGTTTCGGAGCTCGCCCATGGCCAGCAGCGGCAGCTCGAGATCGCGCTGGCGCTGGCCGGCGCGCCCCGATTCATCCTGTTCGACGAGCCGGCGGCGGGTCTGTCGCCGACCGAGCGGCGCGAGCTGGTCGAGATCCTGACGTCGCTGCCGCCGCACATCGGTTACATCATCATCGAGCACGACATGGACGTGGCGCTGCGCGTCGTCGAGAGCGTGACGATGATGCACAACGGCCGCATCTTCAAGGAAGGCGCACCGCAGGAGATCGAATCCGATCCGGAGGTGCAGGAGCTCTATCTCGGAGGCGGCCATGAATGACGTCCGCCGCTCCGCGCCTGCGCTCGAGGTCCGCGGCCTCGACGTGTACTACGGCCATTCGCATGCGCTGCAGGGCGTCGATCTCCGGCTCGACAGCGGCGTCTTCTCGCTGGTCGGCCGCAACGGCATGGGCAAGACGACGCTGTGCAAGGGCATCATGGGCCTGCTGCGGCCGTCCGCCGGCACGGTGCGTCTGCGCGGCAATGATATCACCGGGCTCAATCCGGCGCGCATCGCGCGGCTCGGCGTCGGCTATGTGCCGCAGGGGCGGCGTCTGTGGCGCTCGCTCAGCGTCGACGAGCATCTGCGACTCGCCGCCGGCCTGCGCCGCGGCGCCTGGACCGTCGAGCGCGTCTACGAAACATTTCCGCGGCTCGCCGAGCGCCGCAACAATGGCGGCGGCCAGTTGTCGGGCGGCGAGCAGCAGATGCTGGCGATCTCGCGCGCGCTGCTGACCAATCCGCAGCTCCTGATCATGGATGAGCCGACAGAGGGCTTGGCGCCGGTCATCGTCGCCCAGGTCGAGGAGATGCTGATCCGGCTCAGCCAGGACGGCGACATGGCGGTGCTCGTGATCGAGCAGAACATCGGCGTTGCGACCGCGATCTCGTCCCGCGTCGCGATCATGGTCAATGGCCGCATCAACCGTATCATCGACTCGGCCCGGCTCGCCGCCGACCGCGAACTGCAGCAGCGCCTGCTCGGTGTCGGCCAGCATGCCGGCGACGAGACCGATCTCGGGACGGGCGAAGTTCAGGAGAGGCCCGCCGCACGTGCGGCGGTATCAACGACGCCGAAAGCTGCGCCCGTAAAGGTTTACGTCTCTAATCCCGTGCTGCCGACGCGCTGGTCGCAGCCGGTGCCGATCGCGCAGATCGAGGCCAAGGCGCGCACGCTCTCCACCAGCGTCAGCCGACTTGACGAGGCCGCGCGCCAGGGCCGTGAGCGCGCCGCGCCGATCACGTCAGGTCCGCCCGCGGTGATCGTCGCCGGCACGCTCGACACCAAGGGTGACGAACTGCGCTTCATCTGCGATCTCGTCGCGAGCCACGGGCTGCGCACCCGGCTGGTCGACGTCTCCACCAGCGGACGCCATACGAGCTGCGACGTCTCGGCCCAGGAGATCGCACTCAATCATCCGCGCGGCGGTCCCGCCGTGTTCGGTGCCGATCGCGGCGCATCCGTCACCGCGATGGCGGATGCGTTCGGGCGCTGGCTGCGCCGGCAGGACAATGTCGCAGGTATCATCTCGGCGGGCGGCTCCGGCGGAACGTCGCTGGTCGCGCCGGGCATGCGCGAGCTCCCCGTCGGTGTGCCCAAGCTGATCATCTCCTCTGTCGCATCCGGTGACGTCGGCGCCTATGTCGGGCCGGCCGACATCGCGATGATGTACTCGGTCACCGACGTTCAGGGTCTCAATTCGATTTCGCGCGCGATGCTGAGCAATGGCGCGCATGCGCTAGCCGGCATGGTGATGGCCCGCGAGCGGCAGTCCGCTGTCGCTGACAGCACCCGACCGCAACGTCCCGCGATCGGCATCACCATGTTCGGCGTGACCACGCCGGCGGTGCAGAAGCTCACGGCCGAGCTGCGCGACGACTACGAGTGCCTCGTCTTCCACGCCACCGGCGTCGGCGGCCGCTCGATGGAGAAGCTGGTCGATTCCGGCATGCTCGCCGGCGTGATCGATCTCACCACGACCGAGGTCTGCGACCTGCTGATGGGCGGTGTGTTTCCGGCAACCGAGGATCGCTTCGGCGCGATCATCCGCAGCCGCGTGCCCTATGTCGGCTCGGTCGGCGCGCTCGACATGGTGAATTTCGGCGCGCCCGAGACCATTCCCGAGCGCTACCGCGGCCGCAAATTCCACGTGCACAATCCGCAGGTCACGCTGATGCGGACGACGGCCGCGGAGAACGCGCAGATGGGGCGCTGGATCGGCGAGCGGCTCAATCGCATGGATGGATCGGTCCGGTTTCTCCTGCCGGAAAAGGGCGTCTCCGCGCTCGATGCGCCGGGGCAGCCGTTCTTCGATCGCGAGGCGGATGAGGCGCTGTTCCGCAGTCTCGAGCAGACCGTACGGCAGACCTCGAGCCGACGCCTGATCCGCGTGCCGCATCACATCAACGACAATGAGTTCGCAGCAGTGGTCGTCGGCGCCATCCGGCCGATGCTCGGGCGGCTGCCGGCGCGGCGCAGACAGGCGAGGTGATGGTCATGCCGAGATATGAGCGCGCACCGCTGCTGAAGAAGTTTCGCGACATGGTGCGCCGTGGCGTGCCGATCATCGGCGGCGGCGCCGGCACCGGCCTGTCGGCCAAATGCGAGGAGGCCGGCGGCATCGACCTGATCGTGATCTACAATTCCGGCCGTTATCGCATGGCCGGCCGCGGCTCGCTCGCCGGACTGATGGCCTATGGCGACGCCAATGCCATCGTGGTCGAGATGGCCAGCGAGGTGCTGCCGGTGGTGAAGTCGACCCCGGTGCTCGCGGGCGTCAACGGCACCGACCCGTTCCGCGACATGGATGTGTTCCTCGATGAGCTGAAGGCGCTCGGCTTCTCCGGTGTGCAGAACTTCCCGACCGTCGGCCTGATCGACGGCACTTTCCGCGCCAATCTCGAGGAGACGGGCATTTCCTACGCGCTGGAGATCGACATGATCGGGCGCGCGCATGACAAGGACCTGCTGACGACGCCTTACGTCTTCAATGAAGCCCAGGCCGCGGGCATGGCGATCGCGGGTGCGGACATCATCGTCTGCCATCTCGGTCTGACAACCGGCGGCTCGATCGGCGCGCAGACCGCGCCCAAGCTCGAAGACTGTCCCGGCCTGATCGACAGCTGGGCCTCGGCCGCGCTCAGTGTCAACCCCGAGATTCTGGTTCTGGCGCATGGCGGCCCGATCGCGGAGCCGTCCGACGCCGACTTCATCATGAAGCACACCAAGAACTGCCATGGCTTCTACGGCGCCTCCTCAATGGAGCGGCTGCCGGTGGAGCGCGCGTTGACGGAACAGGTGCGACATTTCAAGGCGATCAGCTCGCGGCCGCGCCGCGTCTGAGGCGACAACATGAGATCTGGCAGCAGCGGCGCCGAGGCGCCGCATTCGCCGGACGAGAGACTGAGGGAGAAATGAGATGTCCGGGGCTTTGATCGGTGAGCTGATTCTTTGGCTGATCATTGCGATCATCGTCATCGTGGTCGCGGTCTACATCGTCAACTGGCTGTATCACCGCTCCTCGAAGGAGGTGTCCTTCGTTCGCACCGGCTTCCTCGGGGAGCGCGTCGTGATCAATGGCGGCGCCTTCGTGCTGCCCTTCATTCACGACTATACGCCGGTGAACATGAACGTGCTGCCGATGGGTATCACGCGCGCGCGGCAGGACGCCGTCATCACGCGCGACCGCATGCGGGTCGACGTCGAGGCCGACTTCTACGTTCGTGTCCAGCCGACGCGCGAGGCGGTGTCGATCGCGGCGGCGACGCTCGGCCGTCGCACGCTCGAGCCGGAGCGGCTGCATGCGCTGCTGTCCGGCAAGTTCATCTCGGCCATGCGCTCGGTGGCCGCTGAAATGACCATGGAGCAGATGCACGAGCAGCGCGGCGACTACGTGTCCCGCCTCAAGGCGGCCGCGGCCGAGGCGCTGGCCCAGAACGGCCTGGAGCTGGAATCGGTGGCGATCACCGATTTGGACCAGACAGATCTCGAATTCTTCAATCCGTCGAACCGGTTCGATGCCGAGGGCCTGACGCGGCTGATGGAGGACATCGAGAGCAAGCGCAAGCTGCGCAACGACATCGAGCAGGACTCGATGATCAAGATTCGCACCCGCAACCTCGAAGCCGAGCGCGAGGCGCTCGATATCGAGCGCGAGAGCGAGACGGCGCGGCTGGAGCAGGAGCGCGACATCGAGATGCGCCGCGCCCTGCAGCGGACCGAAGTCGCGCGCGAGCGGGCGCTGCGCGAGACCGAGGCCGAGCAGGCACAGATCATGGCGCGCGAGGCGATCGAGAAGGCGCGGATCGCGAACGAGCTGACGATTGCCGAGGCCCGAATCGCGGCCGAGCGCGACACGCGGCAGCGCGAGATCGAGCGGACGCGTGCCGTCGAAGAGAGGGAGCTGCTGGCGCGCGAGGACATCGAGAAGGCGCGGATCGCCAACCAGCGCGCGATCGACGCCGCGCGCATCGAATCTGAGCGCGAGGTGCGCCAACGCGATATCGAGCGGACCCGCACCATCGAGGAAGCCGAGATCGCCGCGCGCGAGGCGGTGGAGAAGGCCAGGATCCAGCAGGACCGCGTCGTCTCCGATGCGCGCATCGCCAATGACGAGGAGACACGCCGCCGCGAGATCGAACGCACCCGCGTGATCGAGCAGGCGGAGATCGCCGCGCGCGAGGCGACCGAGAAGGCGCGCATCGCGCAGACCATGATCGTCAATCTGGAGCGCATCAGCTCCGACGAGCGCACCCGCGCCACCGAGATTGCCCAAGTGCGCAACATCCAGGAGGCTGAGATCGAGGCGCAGAAAGCGGTCGAGGCCGCCCGGATCGCGCGCGAGCAGGCATTGTCGGCGGAACGGATCGCCGCCGAGCACGCCACGCGTAAGCTGGAGATCGAGCGCAACCAGGGCATCGAGATCGCCGGCATCGCCGCGCGCGAGGCGACGGAGGCCAGCCGCATCGCGCAGGAGGAGCGGGTGCGTGCGCTGGAGATCGCGCGGATCCGGACCATCGAGGAGGCCGACATCGCCTCGCGCGAGGCGATCGAAGCGGCCCGCATCGCCCAGGAGCTGGCTGTAACAGCCAAGCGGATCCAGTCGGAGAAGGAGACGCGCAGCCTGGAGATCGAGCGCACTGAGGCCGTCGAGGCCGCCGATCTGAAGCGTCGGGAGGCGGTCGAGCGGCGTCGCATCGAGGTCGAGCTGGCGCTGGAGGCCGAGCGCATTGCCTCGTCGCGGACGCGCGAGGTGCTCAACATCGACCAGAAGAAGGCGATCGAGCTCGCCGACGAAACCCGCGTCATCGAGCTTGCCGCCAAGCGAGCCGAGCGCATCGATGCGGATCGTCAGGTCAAGGAAGCCGAGATCGTCGCGCGCAAGCAGGTCGAGACCGCCGATGTCTCGCGCGAGCAGGCGCTGGAGGCCGTCCGGTTGGAGCGTCGTCGGGCGATCGAGCAGCTCGAGGTCGCGCGCGTCCAGTCGCTGCAGGAGGCCGAGATCGCGGCTCGTGAGGAGGTCGAACGCGCCCGCATCGCCTCCGATCGTGGTCTCGACGAGGCCCGCATCGGCCGCGAGCGCGAGCTGCGTAAGCTCGAAGTGAACCGCGAGAAGGACGTCGAGACGGCGCTGATGGAGAAGGCCATCGCGCTGTATCAAAAATCGCTGGAGGAATCCGCGGCCAAGGTCGCGGCCGAAGAGGCGCGCTCGCGCGCAACGGAAGCGGCGGAGAAAGTCGTCACGGCGCGCGAGAGCGAGATTGCCCGCCGCCGTAAGACGGTCGAAGTGCTGCTGGCCGAGAAGCAGGCCGAGGAGACGCGGATCGCCGCAGAGGCCGAGCGGGTTCGTGCCGCGGTCGAAGCGGAGGCGCAGAAGCTGCTCAACGAGGCCGAGAACGTCCTGACCGACCAGGCACGCTACTCGCTGTTCCGGCGCAAGCTGCTCGACCGCATCGAGGGCATCGTGCGCGAGAGTGTCAAGCCGATGGAGAAGATCGAGGGCATCCGCATCCTGCAGGTTGACGGCTTGAACGGAAATGGCGGCAACGGCAATGGCGGCCGCAGTGCGACCGACGAGGTGATCGACTCCGCGCTGCGCTACCGCGTCCAGGCGCCGCTGATCGACTCCATCCTCTCCGACATCGGAGTCGAGGGCGGCAGCCTCGCCAAGATGCCCGGCCTGATCCGCGAGGCCAGGGACATGCAGGGAATCCGGAAAGAAACCTCGGCGCGCAAGGAGACAGGCGGCGGCGCCGGATCGGGCGAGGGCAGCCCGTCCGAGCCGCCGACCGATCGCGGTCCGCGGAAGAAGGGTTGAGGCGTCATGGCGAGGGTCTACGTCTCCACAGTGGTCAATGCCCGCAACGATCGGGTGTGGGCGCGGGTCCGCGACTTCAACGGCCTGCCGAACTGGCATCCGGCGATCGCCGAAAGCCGGATCGAGGGCGGCGAGCCTGCCGACAAGATCGGCTGCGTCAGGGATTTCCGGCTGCGCAACGGCGACCGCATCCGCGAGAAGCTGCTCGGCCTGTCGGACTACGACATGTTCTGCACCTACTCGATCCTGGAATCGCCGATGGGCGTATCGAACTACGTCGCGACCCTCAGGCTGACACCGGTCACGGACGGCGACAAGACGTTTCTGGAGTGGACCGCCGAGTTCGACTGCGCGCCGGAGCGCGAGGCTGATCTGGTGGCTTCGATCGGCGGCGGCGTGTTCCAGGGCGGCTTCGATGCGCTCAAGCGGGCGTTCGGAGGCTGACGCCGTGCCGCACGTGGTCAAGAGCACCATCATCGATGCGCCGACCGAGGCCGTGTGGGAGGTGCTGCGCGACTTCAACGGCCATGATCGCTGGCACCCGGCGGTCGCGACGTCGGCGATCGAGCGTTCACAGACGTCCGACAAGATCGGCTGTGTCAGGCGCTTCCGTCTGAAGGACGGCTCCGAGCTGCGCGAGCAATTGCTGGCGCTGTCCGATCTCGAGCAGAGCTTCAGCTACTGTCTGCTCGATACGCCGGTCCCGATGTTCAACTACGTCGCCCATGTCCGGCTGCTGCCGGTCACCGATGGCGACCGCACCTTCTGGCACTGGGAGAGCCGCTTCACGACGCGGCCCGAGCTGGCGGAGGCGCTGACGCGCATGGTCGCCGAGGACATCTACCAAGCTGGCTTCGAGGCGATCCGATCGCACCTGAAGCAGGCGGCATGAATGACGAGGTGAAGTGATGTCGATGACGGTGAAGACATTCCAGGCGTTGAGCGAGGCGGCCGCCGCGCTGTCGTCGGACCGCGCCGCGCGCTATCTCGGCGGCGGCACACTTGTCATGCGTGACCTCAACGAAGGCGACGTCTCGATCGCCACCGTTGTCCGCGCGACTGATCGGACCCTGAACAGCATCGATGCCGCCGGCGCACGCGTTCGGATCGGCGCCGGCGTCACCTTCGCGCGCGTCCTGGCCGAGCGCGATCTCACTTTTCTGCATCCGGCGGCGCGTTCGATCGGCGGCCCGGCGGTGCGCAACATGGGAACGGTCGGCGGCAACCTGTTTGCGCCAGCGCCGTTTGGCGACTTTACGGTGGCGCTGCTGGCGCTTGACGGCATGGTTTCGTTGCAGGGCGGTTTTGGTCTGCGGGACATGCCGCTCGAAGAATTCCTGCAGTCGCGCGACCGTCAGGCCGGCGCCTTGGTTGTCGCGGTCTCCTGCAACCGTCCTGCGTCCGCAGATGCGTTCCGATATCGCAAGATCGCCCGCATCAAGCCGAAGGGCGGATCTGTGATCACGATCGCCGCGCATGTTCCACTCAGCGGCGGTCGCGTGACGGGGGCCCGGATCACGCTGGGATCGATGGCCCCGACCGCCATCCGCGCCAAGGCGGCCGAGCGTGCGCTCGAAGGCCGGCCGCTCGATGCCGCCGCGATCAGCGCGGCGGCTGCGGCGGCGGGCGAGGGGACAGCCCCCACTGACAATTCGCTGGCCAGCGCGTGGTACCGCCGCGAAGTCGTGGGCGTGCATCTGCGGCGGTTGTTGTCGGGGCAGGAGAGCTAGGCCATGACAAAGACTCCCCTTCAATTCCGGCATAACGGCCGCGACGTTGCGCTGTTCGTTGACGGCGGCACCAATCTGCTGGTCGTGCTGCGCGAGATGATCGGCGACCTCACGCCGAAATTCGGTTGCGGCCAGGGCGGCTGCGGCGCCTGCACGGTCCTCATCGATGGCGACGCGCACCTGTCTTGTCTGACGCTCGCCGAAGCCGTCGAGGGCCGCGCGGTCGAGACGCTCGACGGCATCAAGAGCGGTCCGAATTTGCATCCGCTGCAGCGCGCCTTCGCCGAGGGGTTTGCCGCGCAATGCGGCTATTGCACGCCGGGCATGCTGATGGCGGCGAAGGCGCTGCTCGACAAGATCCCGCAGCCAAGCCGCGAGCAGGTGGTGGAGGCCATCTCCGGCAACATCTGCCGCTGCACCGGCTACGAGCCGATCATCAATGCGGTGTTGGCGGCGGCCGCGTCGCTGCGCGCGAGCGCGTGAGGAGAGATTGCGATGCTGGAATTGCGCAAGGACATCTTCGCCGATGAGCGCGACGACAATCTGAACGAGGTCGGCAAGGGCACCCAGCGCCAGGACATGCTCGGCCATGTCACCGGAACCTCGACCTATTTCAACGATCACAAGCTGCAGGGTATGCTGCATCTGAAGGTCGTCAGATCCACGCAGCCGCATGCGCGGCTGCGCCGCATCGACACCAGCGAGGCCGAACGGAGCGAGGGCGTGCGGCGGATCATCCGGGGCGCCGACGTGCCGCGCAATCTCAATACGCTGCTTAGCCTGATCAATTTCGGCAAGGACGACGAACCGACGCTCGCCGTCGACAAGGTGCGCTACCGCGGCGAGCCGGTCGTTGCCATCGTCGCCGACACGCCGCGCGCGGCGGCCGAGGCGGCGGCGAGGGTGCGCATCGACTATGAGACGTTGCCGGCGGTGTTCGACGTCGAGGAGGCGCTGAAGCCGGGTGCGCCTGTCGTCAACGAGACCTATCCGAAGAACACATTCACCTATCACGAGCGCTACGATCATCAGAAGCTGCGCTTCGGCGACGTTGAGCGTGGCTTCTCCGGCGCCGATCATGTCTTGGAACAGCGCTACCAGATGTCTCCGATCGAGCATGCGCCAGTCGAGACCAACGGCTCGATCGCCGCGCCCGACACCAACGGCCGCTACGTGGTCTATACCTCGACCCAGGCGCTGTTCTTCTCGCTCGACACCTGCGCCAAGATCCTCGATCTGCCGTCGAACACATTCCATTTCATCGGCGGCACGGTCGGTGGCGGCTTCGGCGGCAAGGTCGACACGCTGACCGAGCCGCTCGCCATTCTCGCTGCGATGTTGACGGGGCGCCCGGTGCGCTACGTACTCGGGCGAGAGGAGGAGATGCAGTTCGGGCCGCCCCGCGGCGCCGAGCGCATCTACATCAAGGACGGGGTCATGCGCGACGGCCGCATCGTGGCGCGTCAGATCCGCGGCTATTTCGACTCTGGCGCTTATACGCGGCTGTCGAGCTACGCGGTGGTCAAATGTGCCGCGCACCTGCCGGGGCCCTACACGATCCCGAACGTCCATGGCGACATCTACTGCATCTTCACCAACCGCACGCCGGCCACCGCGATGCGCGGCTTCGGCATCACCGGCATGGACTTCGCGCTCGAATGCCAGATGGACAAGCTCGCGCATCTGATCGGCATGGACCCGATGGAGTTTCGTATCCTCAACGCCTATCGCGACGGCGACATGAAGGCGCATCGCCGCGAGGCCAAGAACACCGCGCTGATCGAATGCGTCCAGGTCGCGGCCGAGAAGGCCAAATGGCCGATCCGCGAGGAGTTCCGGCGCATGTCCTCGCGCAAGGATGGCGGCGGGGCGCGGGCGGCTGTTCCTTCCACGCCACGTGAGCCGGTGAGCGCGCGGCCTGCGCCGGCGCAGCAGCGCACCAGCTACGACCGCGGGCTTCCGATCTCGCCACAGCCCGAACCGCCGCCACCGCCACCACCTCGGACTCCCGCGCCGTCGCCGGGGCACGGCGCGACGCGGTTCTCGTCGGTGTTCGGCACGAGGAGGCGCTGAGATGACGAGGCACCGCGGCCGCGGCATGGCGGCGATCAACTATCCCATCGGCATGAATCTCGGCGGCGATCCGAGCCAGGCGCTGGTGCATTCCAACCCCAGCGGCAAGTTCACGGTGGCTCTGTCGTCGATCGATCTCGGGCAGGGCATGAAGTCGGTGACGCGGCAGATATGCGCCGAGACGCTCGGCGTGCCGGTCGAGGACGTTTATGTCGACACCGCCGATTCGGACACCGGCCCGCATTGCATGGGCTCGTTCGCTTCGCGCGGCACGCATCGCGTCGGCAATGCCGTGATGGCGGCGGCCAAGGAGGCGCGTGGCGTCATGATGGAGGCCGCGGCCGAGGAGCTCGAGGTCAACGCCAGCGATCTCGAGACCGATGGTCGCGGCAACATCCACGTCAAGGGCGCGCCGCATCGCTCGATCTCGGTGAAGGACGTCGCCATCGCCGCGCAGTTCCGCCAGGGCAAGACCATCTCCGGCCGTGGCATCTTCCTGGTGCCGCTGTCGGAGGTGGATCCCGAGACTGGCGAAATGTCCCCGGCGACCTGCTACGCGCATGCCTGTCTCGTCGCCGAGGTCGAGGTCGATGACGAGACCGGCGAGGTCGGCGTGGTCAGGATGGACAGTGCCTATGAGCTGGGACGTGCGCTCAATCCGCGCCTCGTCGAGCAGCAGCTGGTCGGCGGCGCCTGGATGGGCATGAGCCACGCGCTCTACGAGACGACGGAGCCGTACTATCCGGACCCGAAGCAAGGACCGCGCGACTTCGTGGAGTACCTGATGCCGGGACCTGGCGACATCTGTCCGCACGACATCGCCGTGCTGGAGCGGCCGGCGCCCGACGGACCGTTCGGCGGTAAGGGCCCTGGCGAGATGTGCGCCAATCCGGTGCTTCCTGCCATCGCGAATGCGATCTTCAACGCCGTCGGCGTGCGCCTCGACGAGCTGCCGATCACGCCAGAGAAAGTGCTGCGCGCGATCAAGGCCCAGGGCGGCGCCCGGCCGCAGACGCGGCGGTGACGCAGCATGGTGGTCCGCAGCAACATCGTTGGCATCGACTCGCCGCAGGCGCTGGAAAAGGCACTGCGCGCGGCGTACTACCTCGCCGATGACGGGCTCTCCACCGCGGCCTATCTCGCGCTCGCGCTGGGCAAGCCATTGCTCTTGGAAGGCGCGCCCGGCGTCGGCAAGACCGAGGCGGCGAAGGCAATCGCCGCGGTGCTCGGCCGCAAGCTGATCCGCCTGCAATGCTACGAAGGTATCGACGCTGCTGCGGCGCTCTACGAGTGGAACTATCCGCGCCAGATGCTCGCGATCCGCCAAGCCGGCGAGGAGAGCATCGACATCTATGGCGAGAGCTTTCTGATCGAGCGGCCGATGCTGGCCTGCCTGCGCGCGCCCGATGCGACCGTGCTGCTGATCGACGAGATCGATCGGGCCGACCAGGAGTTCGAGGCGTTCCTGCTCGAATTTCTCTCTGATTTCCAGATATCGATCCCCGAGCGCGGCACGGTGCGCGCCGCGGAGCGGCCGATCGTGGTGCTGACCTCGAATCGGACCCGTGACCTGCACGAAGCGCTGCGCCGCCGCTGTGTCTATCATTGGATCGACTATCCCGATGCGGAGCGCGAGGCGCGCATCGTGATGATGCGGGCCTCCAGTGTTGCCGAAGCGACCGCGCGGGCCGTGGTGGCTGCAGTGGCGAAGCTGCGGCGCGAGCCGCTGAGCAAGGCGCCCGGGATTGCCGAGGCGGTCGATTGGGCGGAGGCGGCGACGCTGCTCAACCAGACCGGCGCGCGCTGGCCCGATGCGTTCAAGCGCGCGATTGGCGTCGCGCTGAAGGATGAGGAGGATCTGTCCTTCATCGCGCCGCGGCTCGACGCGCTGCTCGCGGAGGCGATGACATGAGCGAGCCCCGCCTGCCGCAGGCGACCGAGATCTTCGTGACATTCGCTGCGCTGTTGCGGCGAAACGGCTTCGCAATTGCGCCGGAGCAGACCACCGCCTTCCTCGCTGCGATCGAACTGCTGGGGCCTGTCAGCATCGAGGATATCCGTCGTGCCGGGACGGCGACCCTCGCGCCGCCTCCCGAGCGGCTCGCTACCTACAATCTGCTGTTCGACGTCCATTTTGGTGTCGCCGAGGCAACGGCCTTCAGCGAGAGCGACAGGCAGGACGATGTCGTGCGTCTCCAGGAGGAAGGGGACGGCGCTGTCGATCCCGATCTCGCCGAGGAGCAGAACGAGTCCGGTCTGGCTGCGACGCGCGCTGAAGCGCTGGTCGCCCGCCGCTTGGCTGCGACGACGGGCGGCCATGCCCTGCAGCGCCTCGCGCGTCAGGGGCGTGCAAAACTGCCGAAACGGCGTGGCCACCGGCGCATGCGCGCGCGGCGCGGCAGCTTCGTGGACCTGCGCCGGACCCTGCGCGAGAGCATAAGGCGCGACGGTGAGGTGCTGTCGCTGCGGCGGTTGAAGCGGCGACCTCGATTGCGACGATTGCTGCTGCTGATCGATGTCTCCGGCTCGATGCAGGCGCGGACCGAGGACAACATGCGGCTCGCCCACGTGCTGGTGCAGGCCGTACCCCAGGCCGAGGTGTTCACGCTTGGCACACGGCTGACACGCGTGACGCGGCCCTTGCGGCTGAAGCGGCGCGAACAGGCGCTGCTCGCTGCCTCGCATCTCGTCAGCGACTGGGACGGTGGCACGCGTATCGGCGAGGCGCTGCAGGCCTTCCTCGCGGTGCCGCGGTTCTCGACCTACGCGCGGGGCGCCGTCGTGCTGGTCATCTCGGATGGGCTCGAGCGTGGTGACCATCACGTGCTCCGTGACGCCGTGTGGAGGCTGTCGCTGCGCGCCTGGCGTCTGAGCTGGCTGACGCCGCTCGCGACGGGGCCCGGCTTCAAGCCGCAGACCGAGGCGTTGCAGGCGATCGCGCCATTCGTCGACGACATCGCAGCCGGCGGGTCGGACGAGACCATCATCGCGCATGTTCTGTCGCTGGCACAGAGGAGGGCGGCATGACCGGTTATGTCGATGCGCATCACCACATCTGGCGTCAGGCCGATCTGCCCTGGCTGGTCGGGCCGATGCAGCCGCGGATTTTCGGCCCCTATGAGCCGATCAGGCGCGACTACACGATCGAGGAGTATCTCGACGACATCGCCGGCAGCGGCGTCACGCAATCGGTCTACGTCCAGACCAACTGGGCCAAGGACGGCTTCGAGGACGAAGCCGCCTGGGTGCAGCGAACTTCTGAGCAGCACGGCTTTCCGCACGCGATCGTCGCCTATGCCGATCTGAGCGTCGAAGATGCGCGGCCGCAGTTCAACCGGCTGGCGCGCTATCCCCTGCTGCGCGGGGTCCGGATGCAGCTGCACTGGCATGAGAACCCGCTCTATCGTTTCGCTTCGTCCCCAGACCTTTGCAGCGATACCCATATCCGCGCCAACATCGCGCGGCTCGCTGACTACGGCTGGTCCTTCGACCTGCAGGTCTTCGCGCCGCAGATGGCGGGCGCCGCAGCGCTCGCCGAGAGCTGTCCGTCGGTGACCTTCATCCTCCAGCATGCCGGCATGCTGGAGGATCTGTCCACGCGCGGTCGCGATCGATGGCGAGCCGGCATGCAGCGGCTGGCGAGCTGCAGCAATGTCGTCAGCAAGCTCTCGGGCCTCGGCACCTTCATTCGCCGCAACGATCCGGCGCATGTCGCCGACGTGGTGCGGGAGACGGTCGGAATGTTCGGCCCCGAGCGCTGCCTGTTCGGCTCGAACTTTCCGATCGAGAAGCTCTGGACCGACTATCGCGTACTGGTGGGGGCCTATGAGGCTGCCATCCGGGACCTCGACGAGCATGCGCGCGCGCAGGTCATGGGAGGGACGGCGCAGCGCGTCTATCGGCTGGGATGATACCGCCTGCAACGACAACAAAAGCAACAGGGAACGCTCATGGCGCTGGAAATCAAGGTTCTCGACTATGGTGATATCGAATTGGAATCGAGCTTCCTTGTGCTCGGCCGTGATTGCGGCCGCACCCGCCGGGTGCTGACGCTCGGCTTCCTGATCCTCGGCGGGCCGTATCCGGTCGTGGTCGATACCGGCTACCGCTCCAACCAGATCATGGAGACGCTGGGCATGCGCGGGCTGCAGTACCATGAGAACATGATCGAGAACCAATTGGCGCGGCACGGCGTGCGCATGGGCGATGTCCGCTACGTCTGCCACACCCATCTGCACATCGATCACGCCGGGAAGGACGATCTGTTCCCGATGAACACGACGGTCGTGCTCAACCGCCGCGAGCTGGAATACTCGGTGTCCGGCCTGATGCATCCGCAATATCCGGCGCCCGACATCAAGCATCTGATCGACCGGCTGCACACCAAGAGCGCGCTGCGTTTCCTCGACCTCGAGCTCACCGGCCCGGTCGAGCTGATGCCGGGCGTCTATTGCGACGCTGCGAATGCCCATACCGAAGGCTCGATGAACATCCACGTCCACACTGCCGATGGCATCGCTACCATCTGCGGCGACGTCATCTACGACTTCAACGACCAGATCGTGACGCCGTTCAACGAGATCCAGGATGGGGAGCCGCGCACCACCGGCAATCACGGCACGACAAAACGCGCCGAGAAGGCAGCGATCAAGAAGCTGCTGTCGAGTTCGCGCTATCTGCTGCCGGTGCACGATCGTCCCGCCAAGATCGAAGGCGGTGTGGTGGTGGGACGGCTGCACGACCAGGTGCCGGGGCCGCTGGTGCAGTCGCTGCCGCAGCGGCACTGGTTTCCGGCGTGAGCAGCACAAGGTGCCCCCATGACCCACGTGACGTTGCGCACTGAGTTCGAAACTCTGATCGATCCGTATGCGCCGGTGGCGCAGGTCGCGACCGGCTTCGAGTTCACCGAGGGGCCGATCTGGCATCCCGTCGAGCAGTTCCTGCTGTTCTCCGACATGCCGGCTGATGTCCGCCGCCGCTGGGACGCCAAGCGTGGCGTGGTGGAGATGCGGCGGCCGTCGAACAAGTGCAACGGCATGACCTATGATGCCGAGCTCAATCTGATCGTCTGCGAACACGCGACGTCGTCGCTGGTGCGCGAGCGCCCCGACGGCCGCCGCGAGATCCTGTCATCGCATTTCGAGAACCAGGAGCTGAACAGCCCCAACGACGTGTGCGTCCACTCCAGCGGGGCGATCTACTTCTCCGACCCGTGGTATGGCCGCATGCCGGTCTATGGCGTGGAGCGGCCGCGCCAGCTCGGCTTCCAGGGCGTGTACCGGGTGCCGCCGGGCGGCGGTCCGCCGCGGCTGCTAGTTGACCGCCGTCTGTTCGACCAGCCCAACGGGCTGTGCTTTTCCCCGGACGAGAAGCTGCTTTACGTCAACGATACGGTGCAGGCGGTGATCCGCGTGTTCGACGTCGGCGGCGATGGTGCGCTGGCGAACGGGCGCGTCTTTGCCAGCGGTATCCGCTCCGAGCTCGAGCCAGGCGTGCCCGACGGCATGAAATGCGACCAGCGCGGCAATGTCTGGGTCACCGCACCCGGCGGCGTCTGGGTCCATGCGCCTACGGGCGAACTGCTCGGCAAGGTGCGCGTGCCGGAGCTCGTCGCCAATCTCGCCTGGGGCGGTCCCGAGTTTCGCACGCTCTATCTCACCGCGACCCATTCGGTCTATGCGATCGCGACCAAGGTCGGTCCGCGCCACGAGCCGTATATGAGCGCGCGAAGTCGAGGGGCGTCAACGGCAGGTCTGGCGATGTCCAGCGCGACGTCCGCGCCATCGGCGCCGCAGCTGGCATCTGGCGACATGCAGCTCGATCCGCGCCGCTGCGCGATGATCATCCAGGATGTGCAGAATGACGTCATCATGGACGGTGGCGCCTTCGCGGATTCCGGCGCGCCCGGTCATGCCAAGCAGCAGCGCGTGGTCGACAATGTCCGGCGGCTCGCCGAGGTCGCGCGTGCGCGCGGCGTCGTCATCATTCATGTCTGGTTCGTGGTCGAGCCGGGCGCGCCCGGCGTGACCTTGAACGCACCGCTGTTCGAGGGGCTGGTCGACAGCAAGGCGATGGTGCGCGGCAGCTGGGGCGCGGCGCCTGTCGCCGGCCTGGAGCCGCGCAGCGGCGACTTCGTGGTCGAGAAGATGCGCATGAGCGCGTGGGAAGGCACGCGGCTCGAGACGATTCTCAAGGCCACCGGGCGCGACGTCCTCATCAATACCGGCGCCTGGACGAACATGTCGGTGGAGCACACCGCGCGCACCGGGGCCGACAAGGGCTATTTCATCGTGGTGCCGGAGGATTGCTGCTCGACCATGAACGCGGACTGGCACAATGCGTCGATCAACTTCGCCATGCAGAATGTTGCTGTCGTGACCACGGCCGACGCGGTGATCAGGGCGCTGGGGTGAGGCATGCCAAAGCTGCTGCATCTCGTCGCCTCGCCGCGGGCAGATTCGGAATCCAGCGCCGGCGCGCGCGCCTTCCTGGACCGCTTCAGGCAGGCGCGGCCGGGTTGGGACGTCGACGAGATGAATCTGTGGCGCGAGAGTCTGCCCGAGTTCGACGGCGAGATCCTGCAGGCGAAATATGCCCGCATGGGCGGCCGCGCCTTCACCGACGGCCAGCGCCGGGCGTTCGCTGTGGCCGAGCGCATGGCGGTGCGGCTCGATCTGGCCGAGCGCGTCGTGATCTCGACGCCGATGTGGAATTTCGGCATTCCCTACAAACTCAAGCACTGGCTCGACATCATCAATCAGCCGGGCCTCACCTTTCGCTTCGATCCGTCGCGTGGCTACCTGCCGCTTCTGAAGGATCGTCCGACGCTGGTGATCCTCGCCAGCGGCGGCGACTTCACCACCGGCATCAGCCGGGGGCGTACCGACCTCGCGACGCCCTATCTGCGCGAGGCGCTGCGCTTCATGGGCCTTCGCGACCTGCACTTCGTGGCGATCGGGCCGACCAGCGGGCCGGCGGCGCACACCGGCGTGGCGCGTGAGCGGGCGCACAGGCGGCTCGTCGAGATGGCCGCGCGATTTTGACGAGGCAGCCGCGCGGCGCGCATCAGGTCCTAGCAGCAAGCGGTGCGGCCTTCGACCGGCGACCGTTATCCTCTAGCCGCGCTCTCGACTGATTCGGCCGCGAATTCAAGCGACAAGCTCGACTGTCGCTCCGGTCGCGTCGATCAGGTTGACACGTTCGACCTCGGTGCGGGGCAGCAGGGCACGAATCTCAGGCTCCGACATCAGGCTGAAGGCGGTCGAGAGCGCGTCTGCCGCCGTTGCATTGCCGGCGACCGTGGTCACGCTGCGATAGCGCTGCGCACAGCCGCCGTCGTGCGGATCGAACAGATGATTGAAGCGGCCTCGCGGATCGAAGCGGAAGCCATAGGCGCCCGATGTCGATACGGCGCGATCGATGATCGGAAGCAGTGCAGCGGTCCGGTCGGGAATGTCCGGATCGGCGATTGCGATCTCCCAGGGCTGAGCGTCCGGCCGCGCGCCGATGGCGCGGGCTTCGCCCATGTCGACCAGGCTGTGCTGCACGCCCTCGCTGCGCAGGAGCTCGACGATCCGGTCCGTGACATAGCCCTGCGCGATGCCATTGAGGGTGAGCGCCATGCCGCGCGGCATGACGATTCGATCGCGGCTGACGCTCAGCCGCTGATGGCCGACCCGCGCCAGCGCCTCTTGCACGGCCGCTTGCGGCGGCCCGTCGGGATTGGCACCCGGGCGCGAAAAATGATCAGCATAGAGCGTCCACAGCGGTTGCACCGTCGGGTCGAAGCGGCCGTCGGTCATCGCGGCGTAGCGTTGCGAGCGTGTGAGGATGTCGACCAGCTCGGGCGCGGGGTCCACCAGCACGCCGGTGCGGTTCAGCGTCACCAGCGCCGATTGCTCCAGATACAGGCTGAACAGGCGCTCGAGCCGCCGGGCTTCGCCGATCGACACCGTGATCAGCCGTTCGGCTTCCTGCCGGTCGCGGTGATGAAGCTTGATCGTGGCGACGGCGCCGAGCAGCGTGCCGCGCCATTCGACCGATCCGCTTGCGCTGTCGGCCGCCTGCGCCCAGGAAGGAGCAACCGCGAGGCCCGCCAATGCGGCGCTGATGCGGATGAGGCGCCGGCGCGAGAGGTGAAGTGTCATCGCTGGACTCCCGTGGTTTGCTTCGAACCCGGCTCGGCCAGACCGGCGTTGTCGTCGGCGGAGCTCAGCACGTAGTCGCGGGGCACCTCGGTGAAGCCGACGATGCGGCCGCCGTGCTCGGCAGCGAACCGCTCGGCCGCGGTCCGATCCGAGAACGGCACCGCCTCGTCGCTGCCCATGCCGCTCCTGACCCGGCTGCCGATCACGAACACCGCCTTGCGCGCCTCGACCCAATTGTCGGCGCCCGGATTGTCCCAGCTCGCGGCTTTGCCCATGTCGGAGACGTAGATCGCCTGGATGTCCTTGGGCTCGTCGGGCAGCATCGTGAAGGCGATGGCGTCACGCGCGGAGGAGAACCACACCGGTTCGATCAGACTGGCGGCGAAGATCTGTCCCTTGGGGCCAGAATGCTCGAGCAGATTCATGCCGCAATAATGCCCGATCGCCTCCGCCGTCAGCTTGATCGGCGGCGGCGGCGCGGCCGCCTGCCTGTCGTTGCAGGCGGCAAGCGCAAAGGCGGCGATGAGCAGGCCGGCGAAAGCGAGGCGTTTCATAGCTCCCTCCGGGAGAAGGCCAGCGCGGCGCCGGCGAGCGGCACCAACGTCCAAAGCACCAGCGCTGTGAGCAACACCTGCACCGACAGCGTGCTGCTGCCGGCGAGCCCGGCCATGCCGGAGAACAGGCTGACATTGGCGAAGCCGGTCAGGTTGAACAGCCGGTAGGCGTCGGTCGGGTTGAGCAGCAGCAGCGCGCTGAGCACGCCGCCGGAAACGTTGCGGCCCTGGTCGATCACGAGAAGGCCGAGCAGCGCCATGTCGTAGATCAGGACGAGCACGAGCCACAGGCCGATGCTGACCCCCGCTGCGGTGCCGCGGTCGCGCACCACTGCGCTGACGAGATAGCCGATCGCGACGAACACCGCGCCAAGCAGAACGGAGGAGCCGATCATCGCAGCGAAGGCCGAGAGCCCGTCACTGTCGAAGTGACTGCCGGCGATCAGCAGCGCTACGGCAGCGGCGCCATAGCCGAGGCAGGTCGCGAAGGCGAGCACCGCGAGATGACCGAGGAACTTGCCGAGCAGCACCTGCCAGCGCGCCACGGGATAGCTGAGCAGCAGCAGCATGGTGCCGCGCTCCATGTCTCCGACGATGGCGTCGTGCGAGATCAGAAGCGCGATCAGCGGGATCAGGAAGATGGTCAGGCTCGACAGGCTGACGATGACGACGTCGAGCGCGCGCGCGCCCACGGTGCCGGTCGGTGCGCTGCCGAGAAAGGTCAGCGACAGCGCGAGCCCCGCCAGCAGCAGGGTCGACGCCAGCACCCAGCGGTTGCGGATCGCCTGCTGGATTTCCTTCGCGGCGATGGTGATCACGGCATTCATTGCGAACGCTCCGCGTGGCGCAGGAAATGCGCGTAGAGCTCGTCGAGATTGGGCGGGATGAGCTCGAGATCCTGCACGGCGGTGCCGTCGGCCGTCGCACGGCGCAGCAGAGCGATCTTCTCGTCCGGCGCCGCGTCGATCTCGACGATGTGGCCATTGACCCGACGATAGGAGGTCGTCTCTGGCAGCCACGAGGGCCGGCCGGATGGCGGCAGCTCAGCGACCTTGACCCGGATCCGGGTCGGCAGTCGCGCGAGGCGGCGCAGTTCGTCGAGCGTGCCGTCGGCGACCTTGAGTCCCTTGTTCATGATGATGACACGGCCGGCCCGCTCCTCCAGCTCGGTCAGCGCATGCGATGACAGCAGCACCGTCGTGCCCTCGGCGGCGAGCTTCTGGATCACCTCGTAGAAGGTCTGGCGGAGCTCCGGATCGAGACCGCTGGTCGGTTCGTCGAGCAGCAGCACGCGCGGGCGGCCGATCAGCGCCTGTGCCAGCCCAAGGCGCTGGCGCATGCCCTTGGAGTAGGTGTTGACGCGGCGCTTTGCGGCATCGCCTAGTCCGACGACGTCGAGCTGCTCGAGGGCCTGTCCGACCGGCTCGCGCTTGAGCCGTGCGTAGAAGGTCTGGGTCTCGCGGCCGGTAAGGGCGGCATCGAAGGCGACGTTCTCCGGCAGGTAGCCGAGGCGGCGCCGCGAGGAGAACTCACCTGCGGCCGGATTTTCACCGAGTACGGCGATGGTGCCGCGGGTGGGGCGGATCAGCCCGAGCATCATCTTCATCAGCGTCGTCTTGCCGGCGCCGTTGTGGCCGATCAGCGCCACCATCTCGCCGGCGGCGAGATCGAACGAGACGCCCCTCACGGCTTCGACCTTGCCGTAGTGCTTGATCACGTCGGCGACATGGATCGTCGCGGTCATCGGGGCCCGCTTTCTGCAGCGGCGCGGCGCGCCGGCGGCGATATCAGGGGATGGCTGTCGACGACTCCGCCGGGCAGGATCGCGGGAAACTGCGCCTGCGCCCAGCGGATCACCTGCACGGCCGGGCTGTTGATCAGGACCTTGGCGGCCGGTGCGGTCCACAATACGCGGTCGATCAGATCATTCGGCCGATAGGCGGTGTCGGCGATGCCGTCGCTGTTGAGGTCGAAGCCCGGGTTGTCGCTCCAATAATTGCCGCGGCCGTTTTTCGACCAGTCGAGATGGCGGGTGCCGACATATTTGATCTGGCTGGCATTGTTGACGAAGGCATTGCCCCTGATGTCGTTGCCCTCGGAGCCGGCGGTGAAGTGAACGCCGATCTCGCAGCCCTCGAACCAGTTGTCGGTGATATGGTTGTTGTTGGTGTTGTAGATGAACACGCATTTCTCGGGACCGGGACGGGAGCCGGCGGTCGGCGTGGCCGTGCTCGCATCGGCCTGCGGCACGCCTTCGTCGGTGCCGCGGTTCTCCGCGGTGGCCCAGCGCTCTGCCGGCTGCAGCCCACCGATCACGCTGTTGCCGGAGATCTGCGAGCCATTGGCCGCGTTGAACAGCAAGCCGCGGTCGCGGTCGTGATCCGAGACGTTATCCCTCACGACGAGCGCCTTGGAGAACATCATCGCATAGCCGATGATGTTGCGGGTCGAGACGTTGCCGGAGATTTCGCTGTCGTTGGTGTACATGAAGTGGACCGCGAAGCGCAGGTCGCTGAAGCGATTGCCGCTGAAGACGTTGTTGCGGCTGGTGATGGCGAACACGCCATCGCGGCCGTACCGGAATTGGTTGTCGATCACCTTGGCGCCCGGCGCGTTCCAGACGGAGACGCCGTTGCCGGTGACGCCGCCGCGCGTCGCGCGCAGGCCGATGATGCTGTTGTGGCGGACCATGGCATTGGCTGATCCGTGCAGATAGACGCCGAACAGATTGCCCTCGATCCGGTTGTTCTCGATCAGCGTGTCGTGCGCGCCCTGGTCGACGAAGATGCCGGAATTCATCTGCTCAAGCGAGCGGCCGGAGTCTTTGAGGACGAAACCTCGAATGACGGTACCCGGTGCCATGACGGTGATGACGCTCCCACGGCCGTCGCCGGTGATCACGGCGCCATGCGCGCCGGTCAGTGTCAGGCGGCGGGTGATCCGCAGCGGCCCGCGATAGGTGCCTGCGGCCAGCGCGATCTCATCGCCCTCGGCCGCGCGATCGAGCACGTCCTGCAAGTCGGCAACGTCGGCCGCGACCTGTCGTGTCGCCGCTGTTGCGCGGAAGGGCAGGCCGGCGACGACGAGCGCCGCCAGCCCCAGAGTCTTGATATGGCGCATGCGCCGCATCGCTCACGCGTTCCGCGGCGAGACCAGCATGCGTCCGCGCATTTCCATGTGCATGGCGTGGCAGAACCATGTGCAGAAATACCAGTACACGCCGGGCTTGTCGGCGATGAACGTCACCGACGAGGTCTGCTGCGGATCGATCTCCATGTTGACGCCGTAGTTGACGATGCAGAAGCCGTGCACCAGATCCTCGACGTCGTCGATGTTGGTGACATAGACCGTCACCTCGTCGCCCTGCTTGACCTCGAACTTCTCGAGCGCGTAGGCGGGCGCGCTGGACCACATATAGACGCGCACCTTGTTGCCGTCGCGGATCACCTTGGCGTCGCTCTCCAGCGTGACGCCGTCGGCTGCGGCCTGCTTGCGGGCGTCGGCGAAGAACGGGTCGTCGCGCTTCCAGATCGAGGTCACGCGGCCCTCGAGCTTGGAGCGGTGCACGATCACGGCGTCATGCGGCTCAGCGAAGCTCGGGCCGTCATGCACCAGCTCCATCTTGTCGCCGGAGATGTCGATCAGCTGGTCGTTCTCCGGCTTGAGCGGGCCGACATTCAGGAAGCGATCCTTGGAGAACTTGTTCAGCGACAGCAGCCATTTTCCGTCGGCTTCCTTGGTCTCGCCCATCGAGGCGTGGTTGTGGCCCGGCTGATAGTGGACGTCGAGCTTCTGGATGATGGGGTTGACCTTCTCGCCCTTGAAGGCGCGCTTGGCGAGATCGAGGCTCCATTTGCAGACCTGGCTGTCAAGGAACAGCGTGGTGTAGGCGTTGCCCCGGCCGTCGAAGGCGGTGTGCAGCGGCCCGAGGCCGAGCTCCGGCTCGGCCACGACGACGTCGCGCGGCTTGATCTTGTCGTCGAACAGGCCGTCGATCAGGCGGACGTCGATCACCGTGACCGTCGGCGCCAGCTTGCCATTGGCGACGACATGGATGCCGTCGGGGGCCGCGTTGAGGCCATGCGGACTGTTCGAGACCGGCACGTAGCGGGTGTAGGGCGATCCCTTGCGGCCGTCGATCACGGGAACGCCGTTCATCTCCTTGAAGTCGCCCTTCTTGACGGCCTCCTCGATGCGCTTGATGTTGAAGATCGTCACCCAGTCCTGCTCGCTCGCGGTCATCTCGGCGAGGGTCACGCCCTTCTCGGAATTGTAGCAGGTCGCGAACGCATATTTGCCCTGGTAGTCGCAATCGGTGTTGTCGAGATTGCCGTCGACGATCACCTGCCAGGCAACCGTCATGGTGTCGCCGTCGACGGCCGAGAACATCGACCAGTATTTCGACTTGTCGTCGAGCACCTTGCCGTCGTTCGGCAGCGGCACCTCATATTCGCCGTTGCAGAACAGATAGCCGGTGCGAGGGAACTTCTGCGGACGCATGCCGTGGATCGTGTACTGGTTCGGCAGCTCGATGATCTTGTCGCACTTCATGACGTCGGTGCGAATGCGGGCGAGGCGGGTGTTGGCCTT